>Ga0307479_10000758_pt1 | contig 29392 bp, 25 predicted proteins | sample atmos_gasesECM4C_FD_203743 | JGI IMG/M metagenome (GOLD analysis project Ga0307479, IMG submission 203743) | Hardwood forest soil microbial communities from Morgan-Monroe State Forest, Indiana, United States - atmos_gasesECM4C_515 | ecosystem: Environmental > Terrestrial > Soil > Temperate...
CCGTGTCGGGCCGGAAACGCGCATCGTCAAAGAGCACTCTTGCGGAACAGATCGACGCGAAGATGCAGAGGCCTATCGGTCAAAACTCGAAGCCGATATTCGCCACGAAATCCTTTACGGTCGTGGGGGGCGGACGCAGAGCCTAACCATCGCCGCCGCGGGATTACGCTACATCGCGCGGCGTGGTGGTGTCCGATCGTATGACTTGTGGCGCATCGGTCAGATCAATAATGCGGTAGGCGATCGCCCAATTGCGCAAGCGGCCGATGCCTGGATCGAATTTAAGCGAAAGCGCTGCGGCGGTCTTTTGCCGGCTACAGTCCAACGATTTAGAGCCACCTTTGCCGCGGCGGTGAACTATCTCGCCGAGGAAGAAGGCTTTGACGCGCCAAAACTGCCCCGAGGCGAGAAGGTATCGAACAAGCGGGTCCGATACTTAACCGACGAGCAGGCGGATCGCTTGGTCGCCGCCTATGCGCCGCACGTACAGCCCATCGCCATCATGCTTCGCTGGCAGGGTGTTCGCATCGGCGAAGCGCTGCGCGCCGATTGGATGCACGTCAACTGGAAAGCCGACTCGATCTTCGTGCCTGAGAGCAAGAACGGCGAACCGCGCACCGTAGGGATGCATTCCAAGACACGAGCGGTACTGCACCGGCTGTGGGTTTCACGGGGCTCACCGACCGAGGGACCTATCTTCCTGACCAATCGCGGCGAGCCTTATCGTGATCCGCGCAACTACAAGATACCGAGCGGCAGCCCGATCAAAAAAGCGCACGCGACGGCATGCCGGCGCGCCGGCATCAAACATTTTCATGTCCACGACTGGCGACACCACTGGGCGAGCACTTGCGTCATGGCTGAAATCGACCTCGAAACGATCCGCCAGGAAGGTGGCTGGAAATCACTGCGCATGGTCGAGCGGTACGCCGCTGCCAGTGCGGCGCATCACACTCAGGCAATGGCAAAATTGAAGTGAGTTTGGGCAAACCATGGGCAATCGACCGCTTGCGAAAAGGAAAAATAATGCACATCAACACCTTAGATATGGCGCCCCGTGCCTTGCCAAGGTTGGGGTCGTGGGTTCGAATCCCATCGCCCGCTCCAAAATCCTTGATTTGATCGAAAGCTCGCCCGTCACCACCTTGCGTGCCGGACGGCCGCTATGCCGGACGGGATGCATGCCGTGACTGTCTCTACTGCCAATGAAAGCCGCCCTGCGCCGGCGGAGCAGGGCGCGTTCGCACTTCTGCTCTTATGGCTCGCCGGCGTGTGTCTGCGCGTCACCGTGCTGGCGATCCCGCCGGTTATCCCGCTGTTGCATCGCGATCTCAATTTGTCGGAAACCGACATCGGCTGGCTCTCCAGCCTGCCACCGATGCTGTTCGCGCTCGCCGCGATTCCGGGCGCGATACTGATCGCGCGCCTTGGCATCGTGCCGGCGTTGTTCGTCGGTCTTCTGCTCAACGCGTTCGGATCGATTGCGCGCGCGGCGCTGCCGAACACGGCGATGCTTTATGCGACGACCATCGTCATGGCCGCCGGCGTAGCGATCATGCAGCCGGCGCTGCCGCCTTTGGTGCGCGCCTGGTTTCCGCGGCGGATCGGGTTTGCTACCGCGGTCTACACCAACGGACTTCTCGCCGGCGAAACCATTGCTGTGGCGTTGACCATCCCGCTGGTGCTGCCGCTGGTCGATAACAGCTGGCGCTTAAGCTTCGTCGTCTGGTCGATTCCGGCCTTTGCCACGGCACTCTTGGTTATCGCCTGCGCGCCGCGTCCGCAAGGCACGAACGGCGCGGCCGTGGTCAGCCGTGCGTGGTGGCCCGATTGGCGGCGACCGCTGATCTGGCGGCTCGGCGCGATCCTCGGCAGCGTCAATGCGATGTATTTTGTCACTAATGCCTTCCTGCCGGATTTCGTCACCGCCGCGGGCCGGCCCGACCTGATCTCGAGCGCGCTGACTGCGGAGAATTTTTGCCAGCTGCCTGCTTCGCTGGTCATGCTCGCGGTTGCCGGACGATTGGTGAAGCAGCCTTGGGCCTATGTGGTCGCCGGTGCGCTCTCGTTTATGAGCCTGGTCGGAATCATGACGGCGGCAAGCGGCGCCTGGATCGTGTTCTGGTCCGGCGTTTTAGGTTTCGTCACCACGGTGATTCTTGTTTTGGGCCTGGCATTGCCCTCGGTGCTCAGCGCGCCCGACGATGTGCATCGCACTTCCGCCGGCATGTTCACGGTCAGCTATAGCATCGCAATGGTGCTTTCTGTCCTCGGCGGCTGGCTGTGGGATTTTACCCATTCGCCGATTGCGAGCTTTGTGCCGGTGGCGCTCTGCGCCGTCGTGGTGATGGCCCTCGCCTCGACCGCCAATCACCCGGAGCATCCGGAGAACGCAACTTAATCAAAAACCGACGGCCAGCGCGCCGCGCGTGCGCGGGTCGGCGGCGCCGACGAAAGCGTCCGGCGTGACCATGATCGAATTGGCCGAAGTGAACGGCCGCTGCGGCACCACCTTGTCGCCGCCCGCTTGCAGCGCGGCAACGATCTCGTCGGCAATTCCCGGTTCGACATAGACCTGGTCCGGCAGCCATTGCTCGTGCAGCCGCGGCGCCGCGACCGCTGCGGCGATGTCCATGCCGCGATCGATGACATTGATGATGATCTGCAGCACGGTGGTAGTGATGCGGCTGCCGCCAGGGGAGCCGGTGATAAGAAAAGGCTTGCCGTCCTTGAGCAGGATGGTCGGCGTCATCGACGACAGCGGCCGCTTGCCTGGTCCGGGCGCGTTAGCCTCGGCGCCAACGAGGCCATACGCGTTCGGCGCATAGGCTTGAGCGGCGAAATCGTCGAGCTCATTATTGAGAAGGATGCCGGTGCCCTCGGCGACCAGCCCAACGCCATAGCTGAAATTGAGCGTATAGGTATTGGCGACTGCATTGCCGAAACGATCGACGACGGAAAAATGCGTGGTGTTGCGGCCTTCCGGCTGCGCCGCCTCGCCGGCGTGGATATCCGCCGCCGCAGTGGCGTGAACCGGATCGATCCCGGCGCGCCAGCCGGCGGCGTATTTCTTCGAAGTCAACAGCGAAACCGGATTTTGCACCCGGTCTGGATCGCCAAGAAACAGCGCGCGATCCGCATAGGCGCGCTTCATCGCCTCGATCATTAAATGCAGCGCTTGCGCGGAGTTCGCGCGCGCCATGCCGCCAAGATCGTAGCCTTCGAGAATATTGAGCATCTCGATCAGCTCGACGCCGCCGGCCGATGGCGGCGCCATCGAGACCACGTCATAGCCGCGATAGCTGCCGCGCGCCGGCACCCGTTCGATCGCTTGATAGCTCTTCAAATCGTCGGCGGTCATGACGCCGCCCGCCGCCCGCACCGCACCCGCAATCTTTTCTGCCACCGGCCCCTGGTAGAAAGCGCGCGGCCCGTCGCGGGCGATTGTTTCAAGGGTGTCGGCAAGATCGCTCTGCACCAGCCGATCGCCCGAGCCAAGCGCGCTACCATCGGCTTTGAAAAAAATCTTTGCCGATGCCGACCAGCGGGAAAGCCGCGCGCGCACATTCGGCAGTGAATCGGCCGTGTCGTCCGTAACCAAGATCCCGTCTCGCGCCATGGCGATGGCCGGCGCGATCAAGTCGGCAAGCGTGAATTTCCCCGATCCGTATTTTTGCTCCGCAAGCGCCAAGCCGGCGACCGTCCCCGGCACCCCGATGGCGAGCGCGGAATCGCGCGACTTTACTGGATCGGCGTTCCCGGACTCATCCAGAAAGCTCTTGGCGTCGATGCCCGCCGGCGCGGTCTCGCGGTAATCGACGGTCGCGTCGCTGCCCCCGGCCAGGTGAATCACCATGAAGCCGCCGCCGCCGATATTGCCAGCGCGCGGATAGCTCACCGCCAGCGCGAAGCCGACCGCGACAGCGGCATCGATCGCGTTGCCGCCGTTTTTGAGAATATCGGCGCCGATCTGCGCCGCGCGCGCCTCTTGCGCCACGACCATGCCGCTATGCGCGACGACGCCTTGAGGAGCGGCGATGGCATCGGCGGCGCGCTTGTCGCCGCGCGCGACGAGCGGCAGCACAATGGATGCGGCAAGGGCAAAGCCGGCAAAGCGTCGCAGCGCGAATAATGGCAGAGGCATGTTCGAAAGCGCGGCTTGTTTTTAAAGCATCGACGGCAGAACGCGATCGGGCGGGCGATGACCGTCGAGGAAGGTCTTGATATTGACGATGACTTTTTCGCCCATGTCGACGCGGCCTTCGAGCGTGGCCGAGGCCAAATGCGGCAGCAGCACGACCTTGCCGGCGCGCGCAAGCTTGATCAGCTTCGGATTAACGGCCGGCTCGTGTTCGAACACGTCGAGACCGGCGCCGGCGATGTGTTCCTGCTCGATCAAGCGTGCTAACGCGTTCTCGTCGATCACCTCGCCGCGCGCGGTATTGACGATATATGCTTCGGGACGGATCAGCTTGAGCCGCCGCGCCGAAAGCAAATGATAGGTCGCAGGCGTGTGCGGGCAATTGATCGAGATGATGTCCATGCGGACGAGCATCTGGTCGAGGCTCTCCCAATAAGTGGCGTGCAATTCCTCCTCGATTTCCGCCGAGACCCGGCGGCGGTCGTGATAGTGGATTTTCAGGCCAAACGCCTGGGCACGGCGCGCCACGGCTTGACCGATCCGGCCCAGCCCGATAATGCCGAGCCGCTTGCCCCAGATGCGATGACCGAGCATCCAGGTCGGACTCCAGCCGCCCCACTCGCGCTCGCCGGTGAGTACCTGCGCGCCCTCGGCCAAACGCCGCGGCACCGCGAGAATGAGCGCCATCGTCATATCGGCGGTATCCTCAGTCAGCACGCCGGGCGTATTGGTCACGGTGATACCGCGCTGCACCGCGGTCGCGACGTCGATATTGTCGACGCCGTTGCCGAAATTGGCGATGAGCTTGAGCCGCTCGCCGGACTGGCTAAGCACCGCGCGGTCGATGTGATCGGTGACCGTCGGCACCAATACGTCGGCGGTTTTCGCAGCCTCCACCAGCTGCGCTTGGGTCATCGGTTTGTCGTCGGAATTAAGCCGCGCGTCGAACAGTTCGCGCATACGCATTTCGACGCTGTCGGGCAGCCGACGGGTGACCACGACCAGGGGCTTCTTGCCCGTCGCCATGCGCTGCTTCTCCGCCAGATGGTTCCAATGACCCGCAAGTTCAGCCCTGCAATCCTACGCTTTGCAACAGCCGTTTGCGCGTCCCGCGCCGTTCAGGTCTCCTTAACCCCGCTCGCCGAAACTAAAGGCCGGGGAGCGGTCCATCAAACCCTCTAGCAGATGGCCATTATCCAACAAAGTGCACCAGAGTTCAGGGTGCGCGCGGCCAATAGCGGGATCTAAGCGAGCGGCAATGGCGCGTGACCAAGCACGTGGCGCAGCAGGTAGAGCATTTGGCCGAGCGATTCTACGGATCTCCGCCGCGCTGACGGCTTTGGTCGCATTCGGTTTCATGTCCGGTCCAGTTTCGGCCGGCAGCGACGCAGTGACCAGCGGATTGCCGGTTCCACGTTTTGTCAGCCTCAAGGCCGATCGGGTGACCGTGCGTGGCGGTCCCGACAAAGATCACGACGTGGCCTGGATCTACACCCGCGCCGGTTGGCCGGTCGAAATCACCGCGGAATTTGAAAACTGGCGCCGGATTCGCGATTGCGACGGCGCCGAGGGCTGGGTCTATCACTCGCTACTATCCGGCAAGCGCACCGCGGCGGTGCAATTGAAAACCAAAACCGATCTGGCGCCGATCTATCAAACCCCGGACGTGCACAGCGCCATGACCGCGCGCTTGCAAGTCGGCGTGCTGGGATCGGTGAAGCTCTGCACCGGAACATGGTGCCAGATTTCCGGCGACGGCTTTGCCGGCTGGATCGAGCAGAGCGCTTTGTGGGGCGTCTATCCTGGCGAAAAAATTGAATGATTGCGACTTCCGCGCGATCGCCCTTCCTCATTCATGAGACGACAAGCGCAGAACTGCGCCATTCATCGTCGCACGCTTGATTGCTTCCAGTGAGGTGAAGAAAATTCAGGCCTGCTTGCGCCGCAATCGCACCACGACATCGATGCGCGCGATCTCGTAACCTTCGGGCGGAACAGGCGCGTTGCCGACCACCACGTCGCTGGCCGGGATATCGAGGAGCTCGTTCTGATCCTCGATGAAAAAGTGGTGGTGCATCGAATTGTTGGTGTCGAAATACGCCCTTGATCCGTCGACCGCCACCTGCCGCAACAGGCCGACTTCGGTAAACTGGTGCAGTGTATTGTAGACGGTGGCGAGTGAGACCGGCACTTTGGCGCGGTTCGCCTCTTCATAGAGCATTTCCGCCGTCACGTGCCGGTCGCCCTTGGCGAACAGGATCCAACCAAGCGCCATACGCTGCCGGGTCGGACGCAAGCCGACGCGACGCAGTTTGGCTTTGACGTCATGCCAAGGACAGCCGGTGAGCGCGCCGTGCTTCGGCTCTCCCCCGCGCTCTTGGGCAGGCCGCTCCTGGCCCAGCTCTTGGGCAAGCCGCTCTTGGACCAGCCGATCTTGGGCGCGCGCGGTCGGCGCAAAAGCAATCGGCCCAAAAGCTGTCGAGGCTGGCTGTTTCATCACGCACCCATTGCTCGCCCCACCGGGGCGATTGTTGCGGACGAAATCAATATACGACAGTCTTCCGTGCCGCAACCGCACCTGCCCGCTGGCACAGCGTCCGCACTATGCGGTTGCGGCATGGTGGGGATGCGTCTTTGCCCCGCTATGCCAATATGTTAGTGAATCAAAGCCGCCCCCGGAAATCGCGGAGCTGAACCCGCGGATGCAGGAACGCCGCTCGAATTTCGACTATGAGGACCTTCTCGCCTGCGGGAGGGGTGAGCTGTTTGCGCACGGCCCGCAACTGCCGCTGCCGCCGATGCTCATGTTCGACCGCATCTCCGAAATTGCCGAGGTGGGAGGCGAATATGGCAAAGGCTTGGTTCGCGCGGTGCTCGATCTCAAACCTGACCTGTGGTTCTTCCCTTGCCATTTCAAAGGCGATCCGGTGATGCCGGGCTGCCTGGGCCTTGACGCGTTGTGGCAGTTGCTGGGCTTCTTCCTCGGCTGGATGGGTTCGCCGGGCAAAGGGCGTGCGCTCGGCATGGGCGAAATCAAGTTTTCCGGGCAGGTCCTGCCGACGATGAAAAAGATCGTTTACGGCATCGACATCAAACGCGTGATGCGCTCGAAGCTGGTGCTCGGTATTGCCGATGGCTGGTTGTCGGCGGATGGCTCGGTCATCTACCGCGCGCTCGATCTCAAAGTGGGCCTATTCCGCGATGGCGAGCCGCAGCCCAGCGGCGCGTGAGACCCGACTCTCGACCGCACACGATGCCGCAAATGCCGCCGGCTTTCAGACAAGATCATGCGCGGATTCATTGCTATAGTTCACACCACACGCACCGGTTTCGACGGGATCATCTCGCGACAGGGCTGCGGCGGGCGAGGCTGACATGAAACGGGTCGTCGTCACCGGGATGGGCATTGTCGCCTCGATCGGCAACAACACGCAGGAAGTGTTGGCCTCGTTGCGCGAAGCAAAATCCGGCATTATCCGCGCCGACCGCTATGCCGAGCTCGGCTTTCGCTGCCAAGTGCACGGCGCACCCACGCCTGAAGCCAGTGATGCCATCGATCGCCGCGCCATGCGCTTTCTGGGCGGGGGCGCCGCCTGGAATCACGTCGCGATGGAGCAGGCGATCCGCGATGCCGGTCTCGAAGAAACCGAGGTGTCGAACGAACGTACCGGCATCATCATGGGATCGGGCGGTCCGTCGACGCGGACCATCGTCGAGAGCGCCGACATCACGCGCAGCAAGGGACCGAAACGCGTCGGCCCGTTCGCGGTTCCCAAAGCGATGTCGTCGACCGCTTCGGCCACGCTGGCGACCTGGTTCAAGATCAAAGGCGTGAACTACTCGATCTCGTCCGCCTGCGCCACGTCGAACCATTGCATCGGCAACGCCTTCGAAACGATCCAGTCCGGCAAGCAAGACACCATCTTCGCGGGCGGCTGCGAAGAACTCGATTGGACGCTTTCGGTTTTGTTTGACGCCATGGGCGCGATGTCGTCGAACTTCAATCAGACGCCCGAGAAGGCCTCGCGCGCCTATGATGCCGATCGCGACGGCTTCGTCATTGCCGGCGGCGCCGGCGTGCTTGTCCTCGAGGAGTTCGACCATGCCAAGGCGCGCGGCGCCAAAATCTATGCCGAGGTTACCGGCTATGGCGCGACTTCCGACGGCGCTGACATGGTGCAACCGTCCGGCGAAGGTGCAGTGCGCTGCATGAAAATGGCGCTCGCGTCGGTGAAACCGCCGGTCGATTACATCAACCCGCATGCCACCTCGACCCCGATCGGCGATCTCAAGGAGATCGAAGCGATCCGCGAAGTGTTCGGGGCAAAATGTCCGCCGATTTCGGCGACCAAATCACTCAGCGGTCATTCGCTCGGCGCCGCCGGCGCACAGGAGGCGATCTATTCGCTGCTAATGATGAATTCCGGTTTCATCTGCGAGAGCGCCAACATCGAACGGCTCGACCCGGCTTTTGCCGACATGCCGATCGTGCGCGAGCGCCAAGACAATGTGAAGCTCGGCTGCGTGCTGTCCAACTCTTTCGGTTTCGGCGGCACCAATGCCTCCGTTGTGTTCAAGCATCCGGACGCCTGACGCATGCCGGATTTGATGCAGGGCAAGCACGGCCTGATCATGGGGGTCGCCAACGATCACTCGATCGCCTGGGGGATAGCCAAGACGCTCGCCGCGCATGGTGCCAAGCTTGCCTTCACCTATCAGGGCGAGGCGCTCGGCAAACGCGTCAAACCGCTGGCCGCGTCGGTCAATGCCGACTTTGTCCTGCCCTGTGACGTCGAGGACATCTCGACCGTGGATGAGGTTTTTGCCGAGATCGGACGAATGTGGGGCGCGCTCGATTTCCTGGTTCACGCCATCGCCTTTTCCGACAAGGCCCAGCTTGGCGGACGCTATGCCGACACCACGCGCGAAAACTTTCTGCGCACGATGCTAATCTCGTGTTTCTCGTTCACCGAGGTCGCCAAGCGCGCCGCGGCGATGATGCCGAATGGCGGCGCCATGCTGACCCTCACATACAATGGCGGTTTGCGCGCGATGCCGAATTACAACGCCATGGGCGTCGCCAAAGCGGCGCTCGAGGCGTCGGTACGCTATCTCGCCGTCGATTTCGGAACCGAGCGCATCCGTGTCAACGCCATTTCTGCGGGCCCGATCCGCACGCTCGCCGGCGCCGGCATCGGCGACGCCAGGGCGATGTTCGCGTTTCAGCAGCGGCATTCGCCGCTGCATCGCGGCGTCACCTTGGACGAGCTCGGCGGGGCCGCGCTTTACCTACTCTCCGACCTCTCGACCGGCGTGACCGGGGAGATTCATTTCGTCGATTGCGGCTACAACGTCATCGCCATGCCGCATCCCGACGCGCTGCGCGCCGATGGGCAGCGCGCGCTCGACAGCGGCGCGAAATAACATCTGCCGCTCGGGTACGGAGCGGCTGCACTACAGCTTGACCAGATGCGGCATGACTTCGCTGCGAAACAGATCGAGCGAGCGCGTCGCTTCGGCAAGCGACATGGTGCCGAGGAACAGATAAGTCAGCAAATAATTGATGCCGAGCTCGCGGGCCTGCCGCTCGAGCTCGGCCCGGACCGTCGCGGGCGAGCCGGCGATCACGGTGCGATCCTCGACGCAAGCCTCGAAATTAGCGCCGCGCGGCACGTTCAGCCGTGACGTAAGCCCGGTCTCGCCGTGCTTAACGCGCAGCCAATTCAGATGCGCAAGGTGCTGGTCCATGGCCGGCCTGGCGAAGCGATGTGCTTCCGCCTCGGTGTCGGCGACGAAGATGTGCCGCTGCACGCCGATCGCCGCGCCGCCGGGAAATTCCGGTTTGGGGTGAAGCGGACCGCCGCGTTTTTGCAACGCCGCCTTGTAAGCGGCGATATTGGCTTTGGCCGTCGCCATCGGGCCCAGCGTCACGAAATGCAGCCCCTGCTCGCCGGCCCAGGTCGAGCCGATCTCGTTGGAGGAGCCGTACCAGAATGGCGGATGCGGATCTTGCAGAGGGCGCAGCTCGATCGGCACATCCTTGTAAGTGTAGTTTTCGCTTTCGTAGCAAAGGCGATCCGTCGTCAGGCCGGCGCGCACGCACTTGAAAGCATCGATGAAAATGTCGCGCGAGCGATCATGCTCGACCTTGTGGTATTTCAGCTCGTACGGCGATACGCCGCGGCCGACGCCGACATCGAGCCGGCCGTGGCTGAGATGATCGAGCATGCAGATCTCCTCGATCAGCCGCAGCGGCGAATAAAGCGGTAACAAATAGACGAGCGGCCCAAGCCGCATCCGTTTTACCGTGCGCGCAACGGCGCCGAGATAGACGCCCGGCACTGGCACCATGTTCAACGGGGTGGCGTGATGCTCGGCAACGTGCAGGCAATAAATGCCGGCAGCTTCGGCGGCTTCCACAAATTTCAGCCGTTCGTCAAAGAGTCTCGCCAGCGGCCGGTCGCCATGCTCGACATGATCAAACAATCCGATTTGCATAATGCATTCCGCTCCCTATCCATTCCATATAAGCCGGGTTTGCAACGCTCCGGCATCTGCAGTGCATCGCGTGCGGAAAACCATCAGCTCAGTTTCGGCGGCAACCCGACCCGCCGTCCCATGCCGATGCAATCCGCATCGGTTTTCAACCCCGCGGCGTGGATGCCGTGGACGGCAAGCTCCTCGTCGCGGTCCTCGGTATCGCCGGTCACGCCGACCGCGCCAATGACTTCGCCCTCCGAATCGCGGATCAGCATGCCGCCGCCTTCGGGAAAGATTTGATCGCCGCTTGCGGCAATGAGATAGCGCATGAAGATCGGCCGCTCCTGCGCGCGCTCGCGAACGAGCTTCGAGCTGCGGCCGAGCGATAGTGCGGCATAGGCTTTGCCGTAAGCCATTTCGAATCTAATCATCGAGGCGCCATCTTCCTTCTTGAACGCTTTCACCTTGCAGCCAGGTTCAACCACGATGACGCTCAGGGGCCGGCAATTCAGCGCGGCGCCACGCGCGATGATCGCATCGATAATACGCTCGGCCTTTTCGAGTGTGACGGCAGTCATTGGTTGTATCGACCTGGGAGCGTCGAGAATGGAATGCTGTGCTGGGATAGGGCGGTCGACCTCACGTTCTGCCATCTTCCCCGCGCTTATTCCATAGTGCCCGCCGGCGCGCTCTTTCTCCTCTTGCTTAGCCCGGCCAAGCACGCCACATCTGCGCGGTGCCGCCACATTCTCCGATAGCCGTCGAGCGCCTCGTCAAGATCTATAAAACCGTTCCCGCGGTGGACGGGATTTCATTTGCGCTCGCGCCCGGAACGATCACTGCCCTCCTCGGCGGCAACGGCGCTGGCAAGACAACCACGATCGCCAGCATCATGGGCCTGATCACGCCGACTTCCGGGCGCGTGAGCGTGCTCGGCGCGCATATGCCGCAACAGCGCTATCGCGTTTTGCATCGAATGAATTTTGAAAGCCCCTATGTGGAAGTGCCGATGCGGCTCACGGTGCGGCAGAATCTGACGGTGTTCGGCAAGCTCTACGATGTCGATCATTTGCGCGAGCGCATCGCTGAGCTTGGGCATGAGCTCGACCTCGTCGATCTGCTCGATCGCCGGACCGGCAACTTGTCCGCCGGCCAGAAAACGCGGGTGTCGCTCGCCAAGGCGCTTATCAACAGTCCCGATGTGCTGTTGCTCGACGAACCGACCGCTTCGCTCGATCCCGACACGGCGGATTGGGTGCGCGGGCGTCTGGAGCGGTATTGCCGGGACCGGCACGCCACCGTGCTGCTCGCCTCGCACAACATGACCGAAGTCGAGCGGCTGTGCGAACGCGTGATCATGTTGAAACGCGGGCGCATCGAGGACGACGACACGCCGGCAAAGCTGCTGCGGCGCTATGGCCGCAGTACGCTGGAAGAGGTCTTCCTCGACGTTGCGCGCGGTAACGGCGGCGAAGCCCGGGAGGCCGCCCAATGAGCCGCCGCTACAACTCCGCCGTCGCATCGTCGGCGCGCCGCATCTCGGCAATGATGTTGCGCCACTGGTACCTGTTGCGCTCGTCCTGGCCGCGCCTGCTCGATCTCATCTATTGGCCGACGGTGCAAATGGTGACCTGGGGATTCCTGCAATATTACATCGCCAACAATGCGGGATTTTTCGCGCGCGCAGGCGGCACTTTCATCGGCGCGGTGCTGTTGTGGGACATTCTGTTCCGAGGCCAGCTTGGCTTTTCGATTTCGTTTTTGGAGGAGATGTATTCGCGCAACCTCGGCAACATCATGATGAGCCCGCTGCGCCCGTTCGAGTTCATCATCGCGCTGATGGTGATCAGCGTGGTGCGGCTGTCGCTCGGCGCGGTGCCGGTGACGTTCCTCGCCATCGCCTTTTTCGGTTTCAACCTCTATGCCTTCGGACTGGCGCTGGTGGCGTTCTTTTTCAATTTGATGCTCACAAGCTGGGCGATCGGAATCTTCGTCTCCGGACTCATCCTGCGGAACGGCATGGGCGCGGAAAATCTCGCCTGGTCGATCATGTTTGTGTTTATGCCACTGACCTGCGTCTACTACCCTGTCGCGACCCTGCCGACCTGGTTGCAACCGGTCGCCTGGCTGTTGCCGCCCACTTATGTCTTTGAAGGCATGCGCGCGCTGGTGATCGACAAGGTGTTCCGGCCCGACCTGATGCTCGACGCGCTCGCTCTTAACGCGATCCTGTTCGCCGCCGGGGCCTTTGGCTTTCTTGCCCTGCTGCGGAGCGCGCGGCGCGTTGGCTCATTGATGCAGAGCGGCGAATAATTACCTTAAGTTCCGGGGCGCGAAGAATGGCCGATATGTCAGCGCCGAATGGCGCGAAAGTGTTGATTCTACGTGCCAAATAAAAAGGGAAAAGTTCGCTTTTAAGTTGACCAAATGACACACGGACGTCAGAATGCTGCACTGCGGCAGGCTGGGGACGCTTTCAAGATGGCTATTGGCGAGTTTGGCGGCGCGCCGGCGGTGCCGGGCGACACCGGTGTTCTCGTCTCGACTCCACTCTATTGGTTCTATGAGATGAGCCACGCCGCCCTGAACCCGTCGCGGGCCTGGGCGGATGCGACTCGGCTGTTTTTCAAAAATCCCGGCAATCCTCTTTCCTATACGACATTCGGCAAATCGGTCGCGGCCGCGTGCGAATTGTTCGAGCGCTCGACGCGCCGTTACAGCCGGCCGGACTGGCGTATCAATTCGACCTTCGCGGGCGGCGAGCGAATTGCGGTGCGAATTTCCACCGTTTGGCAGCGTCCGTTCTGCAATCTCATCAATTTCGAGCGTCAATTCGAACATCCGCCCAAACGTCCGCAGCCGAAACTCTTGATCGTCGCGCCGATGTCCGGCCACTACCCGTCGCTCTTACGCGGCACGGTCGAGGCGTTTCTGCCCAATCACGACGTCTACGTCACCGACTGGGTTGATGCGCGCATGGTGCCGCTGGCGGAAGGGGCATTCGATCTCGATGACTACATCGATTACCTGATCTCGATGCTGCATCGTCTCGGCGGCGACACCCACGTCGTGGCCGTGTGCCAGCCTTCGGTCCCGGTTCTCGCCGCAGTGGCGTTGATGGAAGCCGACCAAGATCCCTGCGTGCCGATCTCCATGGTTCTCATGGGCGGACCGATCGACACCCGGATCAACCCGACTGCGGTGAACGCGCTCGCCGAAAAGCGCGGCATCGATTGGTTCCGCAGCCATGTGATTACCAAGGTGCCCTTTCCCAATCCGGGCTTCATGCGCGACGTCTATCCCGGGTTCCTTCAGCTCAACGGCTTCGTCAGCATGAACCTTGAGCGGCACATCGAGGCGCACAAGCAATTGTTCCTCAATCTGGTGCGCGGCGACGGCGATTCGGCGCAGAAGCACAAGGAATTCTACGACGAATATCTCGCGGTCATGGATCTCGCCGCGGAATTTTATTTGCAGACGGTGGACACGGTGTTCGTGCGCCATGCGCTGCCGAAGGGCGAGATGACCCATCGCGGACGCCGCGTCGATCCCGCCGTGATCAGGCGCGCGGCATTATTCACGATCGAAGGCGAGCACGACGATATTTCGGGCGTTGGGCAGACCGATGCCGCACACCGTCTGTGCATCAATATCCCCCCGGACCGCCAAGCCCATTGGCTGCAGCCCGGTGTCGGACATTACGGCGTCTTCAACGGCTCGCGTTTTCGCGCCGAAATAGCGCCCCGAATTTCCGACTTCGTGCTGTCGATGACACTGTCCGACCGCGCAGCGCGACGCCCGATCGGCGCGCGATTGGTAAGCGCCGCGCTTCGCAGCGCCTGATCTTCTCCACATCGTTGCGCCGTCGGCCCAATCTCGCCATGGATATGGGCAATGTAGCATTATCGCTTTCGCAATCGGATTCGGGTGTCCCATGCCGCCGCATGCGCTGCTCTACCGCCGCCCGAGCGAGCCCGGACGAATCGAGATCGCGTTCGACGGCGTCGTATTGCCGATCCGCATACGGCGACACCGCAAGGCCCGGCGCTATACGTTGCGGATTCAAGCGCCGACTCGCGAAGTCGTACTCACGATTCCGCCGCGCGGCACGCTCAAAGAGGCTCGCGCATTCGCCGAGAAGCATGGCGCCTGGATTGCCGCCCGGCTCGGACGGCTGCCGCAGGCAGCGCCTTTCGCGGACGGCGTTTTGTTGCCGTTACGCGGCGAACCGCACCGGATTACGCACCGGCAGGGCGCGCGCGGGACCGTGTGGACGGAAAGCGACGGCAATGGCGGGCGTCTGTTGTGCGTGGCCGGCCATGCGGCACACCTCAATCGGCGCCTCGCCGATTTTTTGCAGCGCGAAGCTAAACGCGACCTCGAAGCTGCCAGCCGGCAGTTTGCCACCGACCTCGGCCTCTCCGTGCGGCGCGTCAGCGTACGCGATCAGTCGAGCCGCTGGGGTTCATGCTCAACCACCGGCGTGCTGTCGTTCTCGTGGCGGCTCGTTTTGGCGCCGGGCTATGTGCTCGAATACCTGGCCGCCCATGAGGTTGCGCATCTTATCGAGATGAATCATTCGGCGCGGTTCTGGCGCGTGGTGAACCGGCTCGTCCCCGGGCATGAAAGGGCCAAGGCGTGGCTCGACGCCCATGGTGCCGATCTGCATCGTTACGGTTTGCCGGGGGCGGAGGCCTGACTCCCCTTCCTGAGAGTTGGCCCGAACGGCCTGATCTCACCCGCGCCGCTTTGCGCCCGCGCCTTTTGACGCAGCCCATAACACTAATGCGTGATCTGCATTGTATTCGCGCGGGCGAGAGCTATTTTCGCTCTATCGAAGGCCGACCGGGCGACTCCCCATCCCCCGACACCCCGTCGTCCGGTCAGATAAGCCTAAGTTGAGGCAACAACTTACGGACCCCAAGCGGCGTATTTGCTTGGGGTCTTTCTTTTTGCGACTTCTCGCTTTGGCTTTGCTGTTAGCGCCGCGTCAGATCCTCAAGCATGCTCGCGGCAACCGCCAGCTTCGACACCGTTAGGCCGGAACTCGTCATTGCACCGATCGCCGATCGCACCCGATCGACCTCGGCCATGTGCTTCGCCGCCCAGGCCTCAGCGGCGGGGGCGCCCCAAGTTCCAGTCTCCAGAACGGCGGCCGTAAGCTTGCGCTCGGCATCGCCGATCACGTCGCGGGCGCGATCGAGCGCCAGGCGATCGAAGTAGTCCGCCGCCGGGATTTCGGCGCTCGTTAAACGCTGAATGCCGAAGAATGCTGTCACGGCGAAATAGGTCGCCGCCACCCGATCGACCGGATTGCGGCCGCGGTCGGCGACCAGCACGATGTCGGGCGCGGCAACGAGCGCGCGAAGGTCGGCAAAGCGCGCGGCAATCGCGTCGGGCAAGCCGGCGGCCACGAGTTCCTGCCGGCGCGCTTCGCGTGCCGTTCGCAGATCCGGTGACAGCGACTCATCCAGCGCCGCGCTGACCGCGGCAATGCCGTCGCGATAATGCGTGACGACTTCGGCTAGGCCCTTGGAAAAATCGACCGCGCGCAAAAACCAGACCAGACGGTCCAGCAACAGATTCTGTACCTCGATATAGAGATCGAGCTGCAGCTTTCCGGAACCCTTGTTGTCGAGATCGTCGATCGCGGCGTTTAGCGCAGTGAGTTCATAACTGTCCCGGGTCGAGGCGAAGGCTGAGGCGATCGCGACCGGCGCGGCGCCGGTCTGGTCGGCGATCCGCACGATCAGCGACGGGCCGCCGCGATTGATCATGGAATTGGCGAGCTGGGTCGCGATGATTTCCCGGCGCAAGCGGTGATGCTCAAGCGCATCGGGATATTTCTCGGCCACGGCTTTGGGAAAATACCGGCCCAGTTCGCGCGCCAGATAAGGATCGTCTGGCACCGCGGATTCGAGCAGCTCCTCGTAGAGAGAGAGCTTGGCGTAGGCGAGCAGCACCGCCAGCTCCGGCCGCGTGAATGGCTGCATGCGGCGTCGGCGTTCCTCGAGCTGCATATCATCGGGCAGATATTCCAGCGTGCGATCGAGCAAGCCGCGGGTCTCGAGCGATTGAATGAGCCGCTGCAGAAAACCGAAATCCTGCATGCCGCGTCGCTCCGCCAATGACAGCGCCAGCGTCTGCAGATAATTGTTGCGCAGGACGAGCGCGGCGACTTCGTCGGTCATCCGCGCCAACAGGGCGTTGCGGCCGTCCATCGTCAGCCGGCCATCGCGCAACGGAATGCTCAGCGCGATTTTGATGTTGACCTCCATGTCGGAGGTATTCACGCCGGCCGAGTTGTCGATGGCGTCGCTGTTGAGTTTGATGCCGGCAAACGCCGCTTCGATGCGGCCGCGCTGGGTGACGGCGAGATTGGCGCCTTCGCCAATCACTCTGCAGCGCAGCGCCTTGGCCGTGACGCGGACGCCGTCATTGGTTCGATCCCCGGCCGCTTCGTCGCTCTCGTCCGTGGCGCGAATATAGTTGCCAATGCCGCCGAAGAAGATGAGATCGACGCGCGCTTTGAGGATGGCCCGGATGAGATCGTTGGGCGTGACATGCTCGGGAATTCCAAGCAAGGTTTGCGCTTCCGGTGACAGCTTGATGTCCTTCGCGGTACGCGAAAATACGCCGCCGCCTTTGGACAGCAGTGTTTTATCGAAATCCTGCCAACTCGAACGCGGTAGATCGAACAGCCGTTTGCGTTCGGCGAAAGTTCGCGCCGGGTCCGGATCGGGATCGATGAAAATGTCGCGATGATCGAAAGCGGCGACGAGCTTGATCGTTTTCTCGCGCAACATGCCGTTGCCGAAAACGTCGCCGGACATGTCGCCGACTCCGGCCACGGTGATCGGCGTCGCCGCGACGTTAATGTCCATCTCGCGAAAATGCCGTTTCACCGACTCCCAGGCGCCGCGCGCGGTAATGCCGATCTTTTTGTGGTCGTAACCGGCCGAGCCGCCCGAGGCGAAAGCATCGCCGAGCCAGAAATCGTGCGCGACCGCCAGTTCGTTGGCGATGTCGGAGAAGGTCGCCGTGCCTTTATCTGCGGCGACGACAAGATAGGGATCGTCGCCGTCATAGCGAATGACGTCGGCCGGCGGGATGACGCCGGTCGGGCCCAGGCCGATATTGTCGGTGATGTCGAGCAGCGTCGAGATAAACGATTTGTATGTCGCGACCCCCTCGGCTTGGATGCCTTCGCGCGGGCCGCCGGTCGGCAAGCGTTTCGGCACAAAGCCGCCCTTGGCGCCGACCGGGACGATGACCGCGTTCTTGACATTCTGCGCCTTCACCAGGCCCAAGACCTCGGTCCGGAAATCTTGCGGCCGATCCGACCAGCGTATGCCGCCGCGCGCAACTTTGCCGAAGCGCAGATGGACGGCTTCGAGCCGCGCCGCATAGACAAAAACTTCATAGAGCGGGCGCGGCGGCGGCACCGCGTCGAGCATGCGGCTCGAAAACTTGATCGCGATGACGTCTTTGGCGCGGCCGTCGCGATCCAGCTGATAAAAATTGGTCCGCACCGCCGCCATCACCGCATTGACGAAGTTACGGATGATGCGATCTTCGTCGAGGCTATCGACAGCCTGCAGCACGGTTTCGATCGCGGATAGGATTTCTTTTTCGCGCGCGGCGCGCTGCTGCGCCGGCAAAGCCGAGCGCGGATCGAACCGGGAGCGGAATAAATCGACGATCTGCGACGCGACCGCGGCGTGCTTGCGCAGTGTCGTCCACATGTAATCCTGCGAATAGGCAACCTGGAGCTGGCGTAGGAAGCGCGAAATGGCTCGGATCAGCGCCACCTCGCGCCAGCCGAGCCCAGCAGCGAGCACCAAGGCGTTATAGCCGTCGTTCTCGGCTGCCTGCGCCATAACGACGAGGAAACAAGCCTGGAGCCGGCTTTCCGAGACGGACAAGTCGATCGAGTCCCCGGCCACGCTTTCAAGCTCCATGTCGTGAAACCACACCTCGGCCGCTTCCTTGGGCCGGATGTGATAGGTGCGCTCGTCCACGACCCGAAAACCCATGTTTTCGAGTACCGGCACCCGCTCCGACAATGAAATCGGCCGGCTTTGGCTGAACACTTTCAGGCCGACCCGCGCCGGAACGACGCCTTGCGGGCGGTAAAAGGCGACGCCAAGCGGCTGTTGCGCTCTTAAAGTTTCCAGGCCGCGAATGTCGGCCACCGCGTCCGCCGCGGAATAGACCTCCTGATAATCGACGGGAAAAGCGTCGCGATACCGCGAAAACAGCGCCCGAGCCCTAGTTAAATCGACATCCTCCGCCAGCGCCTCGCGCAGCGCGTCGGTCCAGCTGCGCACAATCGCTTCGACGCCCCGGTCGAGCGCGCCGCGCTCCGGATCGGCGAGCGCGTCTTCGGCGCGGGCAACAATGTATTGCACACGTACCAGCGGACTCTCGGGAAAGAACGGGTAGTAGGCGCTTAAGCGCCCGTGGAATGCCGTGGTCAAATATCGGCCGATGGCTGCTCTGATCTGGCCGCTGTAACGATCGCGCGGGACATAGACCAACACCGAGACATAGCGATCGAAGCGATCCCGCCGCGGGAGCACGCGTACGCGCGGCCGCTCGTCGAGATGAAGGATCTCCAGCGCGAAGTGATAGAGCGACTCCTCATCGATCTGAAACAGTTCGTCGCGGGGATAAGTCTCGAGCACATTGACCAGCGCCTTGCCGGAATGGCTGGCCGGATCGAAGCCGGCGCGATGGATGATGCGCTCGACTTTGCGCCGCAGGTACGGAATGCCGCGCGCCGGCTGCGTATAGGCGGTCGACGTAAACAGCCCGCAGAAGCGATGCTCGCCAATAAGCTTGCCGGCGCGGTCGAACCGCTTGACGCCGACATAGTCGAGATGCACGCGCCGATGCACCCGCGACCGTGCGCTGGATTTGGTGATGATCAGAAGCGTTTGCTCCTGCAGAAATGCGCGGATCGCAGACGTGATAGTCACCGGTTTATTCCAATGTTGCAGCAGCCGCACGCCGGAATCGCGCAGCAGCCCGAGACCCGTCCCGGATACCGGTGCGAGGATTTCATCGCTGGTGAAGGCGTAATCGCGCGCACCAAGAAACGTAAAATTCTCCTCGACCATCCATTTGAGAAACGCGCTCGCTTCGCCGATCTCATCGCTCGCTAGCGGCGGGGGCTTTGTTTGCAATTCGGCGATGACCTCGCGCACCCGCGCAAGCATCGGCTGCCAGTCTTGGACGCTGGCGCGAACCTCGGCAAGGACGTCGTTGAGCGCATGGACCACCGCGGCGCGCTGCGCCGGATCATCGGCCTCATCGACATGAAAATGGATGAAGCTTTCGCGGCGGGCATCGGCAGCCTGCGGTGCTTCAAAATCGACAAGGCGGCCCGCTGCGTCTCGGCGTACCAGGAATACCGGGTGGACAAACGAACGAATTTCGAGACCGCGGCTGCTGAGTTCGGCGACGACCGAATCCACCAGGAAGGGCATGTCGTCATTGACGATCTCAAGCACCGCGATGCCCCGCGCGCCGGCGAGCGGCTCAAATCGCATCTTGGGAGTGCCGGGGCGCCGCTCGGCAAGAAAGGACCAAGATTGCTCGGCGATATTTGCCAATTCCGCCGCGCCGCAGTGCCGCAAATCTTCGGGTGCCGCGAGGGCGAACAATTTGGCGACAAACGCCTCAGGCACCGTTGACTTCCGCTCCATCAAGAGCCTGGCGGCGGCCGCCATCAGGGTGGCCGTGCCATTTTTGTCGCCGCTTGCATGATTGGCTTGTCGGTTCATGTTTGCCCTGCTTACGATGCACACTCATACTAATCGTTCATGACGGTGATCTGCTAGCAGCACCTGTCTGCGTGTTTGCATCGCGAAGGGCCGGCGGCGCACCGGTTAAACGGGAGCGGCAGCGAGAAATCATGCGTAAACGAGACAACAAGGCCGGCCGAAACGCGCAACGGCAGCGCCGGGCGGCGGCGGCAGATGATGATCGCAACGTCACGGCGCTGAGCCTTAAGCCGGAAGAATTGACGCCGGAGATGGCGGCCTATTTCGCCAAATGCGAGGACAAACTCGGCTTCGTTCCCAATGTGCTCAAGGCCTATGCCTTCGACAAGCCGAAGCTCTCAGCTTTCGTCGCCATGTACAATGATTTGATGCTGGCGCCGTCCGGTTTGAGCAAGCTCGAGCGCGAAATGATCGCGGTCGCGGTTTCGGCGCACAATCGCTGCTACTATTGTCTGGTCGCGCATGGCGCGGCGGTGCGGCAATTGTCCGGCGATCCGCCGCTCGGCGAGCTCATGGTCATGAATTACCGCGCGGCGCGGCTGTCCGAACGCGAGCGCGCCATGCTCGATTTTGCCGTCAAGCTCACCGCCGAGCCTTGGCTGATGGAGGAGGAGGATCGCGCGCGCTTGCGCCGCGCCGGATTTTCCGATCGGGACATGTGGGACATCGCCGCAGTCGCCGGCTTTTTCAACATGACCAATCGTGTCGCGTCGGCGACCAACATGCGGCCGAACAGCGTCTATCACGGTCAGGCGCGCTAAAACGGCGCAACTGCTACCGATGCGCCGACAAATCACAGATCGTCGGCTTCTCGCCGTTGAGCGGATTGGCCGGGTCCCAAGCGTAGCGCAGCGTCTCGAAGCGCATGGCGCGTGTGTCGATCATCAGGAGCCGGCCGACCAGGCCGTCGCCGAAGCCGACGATCTCCCGGATCACCTCAAGCGCCATCAGCGACCCGACCACGCCAGCGAGCGCGCCGAGCACGCCGGCCTCGGCGCAAGCCGGAACAGTGCCAGCGGGCGGCGGCTCCGGAAACAGGCACCGGTATGTCGGATTGGGCTTGCCGTCGTCGCCGCACTCGAACGCGCGGATCGTGGTCAGCGTGCCGTCGAAAGTGCCGAGCGCGGCCGTAACCAGCGGCCGCTTGGCGAAAAAGCAGGCGTCGGAGACCAGATAGCGCGTGGCGAAGTTGTCCGATCCATCGGCAACGATGTCGTAATCCTCGACCAGCGCCAAAGCATTGTCCGCGGCAAGCCGGAGATGATGCGGCGTCACCGTGACATTCGGATTGAGCCGCTGGATGGTCGCGGCCGCGGTCTCGACTTTCGGCGCGCCAATGTCGGGCGTGGTGTGAATGACCTGACGCTGCAAGTTCGACAGCGTGACCACGTCATCGTCGACGACGCCGAGCGCGCCGACGCCGGCGGCGGCGAGATAGAGCAGCACCGGCGCGCCAAGGCCGCCGGCGCCCACCACCAGCACGCGCGCGCGACGGAGCGCCGCCTGCCCCGGTCCACCGACCTCGCGCAGCACGATGTGGCGCGCGTAGCGTTCAAGCTCGTCGTCACTGAGCATGGGGACAATATATAGGCCCGTCGCCCGCGCCCGGCGACTCGGCGGTAAAGACGCGGAGCAAGCGGAGCTTGAACGGCGTCTGTTATCTCGGCGGCAGTATCGCAACCGCCTCGACCTCGAATAACGCGCCCGGGCGGGCCAACTCCGGCACGCCGATCGTGGTGCTGGCCGGCGGCGCGGCGGTGTTGACGTACTTATCCCGCACTTCGCGGAACAGCGCGATATTAGCGCCAATGTTGACGATATAGTTGTTGACTTTGACGACGTGGTCGAAGGTGGCGCCCACCGAAGCCAGCGCGGCTTTCAGGTTTTCAAACGCCAGCTCCATTTGTTCGCGGGTATCGGCGCCCATCTTGCCGGACTTATCCATGCCGAGCTGGCCGGCAAAATAAACCAGGCGTCCCGGCCCGATCACTTCCACGACATGGCTGTAGCCCGGCGGCTTGGCGATCGCGTCCGGATTCGAGAAGCGAAGGTGGTTCGGCATATCGGTGTCCTCCCATTGATGATGCAAAAGCTTATTTGTTCTCGAACTTCGGTGGCCGCTTCTCGATGAAGGCCGCCATGCCTTCCTTCTGGTCGCGTGTCGCGAACAGCGAGTGAAACACCCGCCGCTCGAAGCGCACGCCCTCGGCCTGCGGAGTTTCGAAGGCGCGATTGATCGCCTCTTTTGCCGCCAGCACCGAAGGAAGCGACATCGCCGCGATGGTCGCGGCAATTTTGATCGCTTCGTCGAGCAGGCTTTGCAGCGGCACGACGCGCGCCACGAGACCGGCGCGCTCGGCTTCCTGCGCGTCCATCATCCGCCCGGTCAGGATCAAATCCATGGCCTTTGCTTTACCCACCGCGTGAGTGAGGCGCTGTGTGCCGCCGATGCCGGGAATGATGCCAAGCTTGATTTCCGGCTGACCGAACTTGGCATTATCGGCAGCGATGATGAGATCGCATTGCATGGCAAGTTCGCAGCCGCCGCCGAGCGCAAAGCCGGCGACCGCGGCGACGACCGGCTTGCGCGCATCGGCGACGCGATGCCACGTTCCGATGAAATTGCCGAGGAACGCATCGGTGAAAGTCTTGCCGGCCATTTCCTTGATGTCGGCGCCGGCAGCAAAAGCTTTGTCGGAGCCGGTGATGACGATGCAGCCAATATTGTTGTCAGCTTCGAACGCGTCGATCGCCTGAGCGAGTTCGCGCATCAACGCGCTGTTGAGCGCATTGAGCGCTTGCGGGCGGTTGAGCCGGATCAGGCCGACGCGGCCGCGGGTTTCGACAATGATAGTCTCGCTCATGGTTAACCCCGCAAAAAAACTTACTTCTGGCACACCGGGCAATAGAAGGTCGAGCGGCCGTTCTGGACGATGCGCTTCACTGTGCCGCCGCAGCCCGTCGTCCGGCAGGATTCGCCGGCGCGATCGTAAACGCGGAAGTGATGTTGAAACATGCCGAGTTCGCCGTCGGTGAGCCGGTGATCGCGCAGCGACGAGCCGCCGTCCTTGATCGCCTGTGTCAGCACCGCCTTGATCCCGTCGACCAGCCGCACGGCGCGTTCGTTCGGTGCGCCGTCGCGCGAGGCAAGCGTCGATGCCCGCCGCTTCGGCGACAAGTGGGCGCGGTGCAGCGCCTCGCAGACATAGATGTTGCCGAGCCCGGCGACGACGCGCTGATCGAGCAATGCCGCTTTGAGGCTCGTCTTTTTGCCGCGGCAGGCCGACGCCAGCATCGCGCCATCAAAGGCATTGCCGAGCGGCTCCGGACCAAGCCCGCGCAATAGCGGCTCACCATCGAGCCGTTCGCGCGCAACAAGCTTCATCGAACCGAAGCGGCGTGGATCGTTGAACATCACGCTCGCGCCGGAGGCCAAATGGAAGACGACGTGATCGTGGGCGAGATGCTTGCTGCGCTCGTGATAGTAACGGCCGAGATGCTTGTCTGGTCGCTTCTCTCGGCCGAGAGAGACGTGAAACGATCCGGACATGCCAAGATGCATGACCAAGACGTCGCCCGACGATAAATCGACCAGCAGATATTTGGCGCGGCGGCCGACGCCGGTCACCCGCTTGCCTTGGAGCCGTTGCGCAAAGTCTTTCGGCAGCGGCCAGCGCAGATCGGGCCGCCGAACCTCGACGCGCGTGATGCGTTCGCCATCCATGGCCGCTTCGAGGCCGCGGCGGACCGTTTCCACTTCCGGAAGCTCGGGCATTGCTGGTCTAAGGCCGCCGCTGCAATGTGGTTAATTTCAAAGACATAGCCTGCTCCGGCGGGTCGCGCTATGGTGCGCAGCGAGGTCGGCAGCAATGACGGAAACCGCCCAATTCGGCGCCAAACGGGTACCGCTTGCGGCCAAGCAGGCGCTGGTCAACGACGTTTTTCACAGTGTCGCGCGCCGCTACGATCTGATGAACGACCTGATGTCGTTCGGGCTGCATCGGGCCTGGAAGAACGCGCTGGTGACGGCGGTCAATCCGCCGCGGCAGGCGCCGTGTGCGGTGCTCGATATCGCCGGCGGCACTGGCGACATCGCCTTTCGCATCATCGAGGCCGGCGGCGCGCAGACCCGCGTCACCGTCTGCGATATCAATCCCGATATGCTCGAAGTCGGCCGCGCGCGCGCCGCGACGTATCGCGGCGAAGCCGCGGTTACATTCGCCGAGGCCAATGCCGAGGCGCTGCCCTTTGCCGACCGCAGTTTCGATGCGGCGACGATTGCCTTCGGCATCCGCAATGTGCCGCGCATCGAAGCCGCCCTAGCCGAAGCTTTCCGAGTGCTCAAGATCGGCGGCAAATTTGTCTGCCTGGAATTCTCCTCGGTCGACGTTCCGGCCCTTGACCGGCTTTACGATTTTTATTCGTTCAACGTCATTCCGGCACTGGGCCGGGTCGTGGCCGGAGACGCCGAATCCTACCGCTATCTGGTGGAATCCATCCGCCGCTTTCCCAAGCCGCAAGCCTTTGCCGCGATGTTGCGCGCGGCGGGTTTTGCCCGCGTTTCGTTCCAGGCAATGAGCGGCGGCATCGTGACGTTGCACTCCGGCTGGCGTTTGTGATTTCGGCTCCTGCGCATCTCGTACGACTCGCCCGCGCCGGCTTCGTGTTCGCCCGCGAAGGCGTTTTCGGCATCATCGATCCGGTGGTGGCGCCGGTCGGGGCCCGCCCGCTGATACGAATGGCGCGGCTGTTGGAGCGGCGCGCCACCGGTCCGGCGGAAACACGGCTGTCGGCGGCGCTGACCAAGCTCGGCCCGAGCTATGTCAAGCTCGGGCAATTTCTTGCCACCCGGCCCGACGTGGTTGGCGCCGCGCTGGCGCGCGATCTTGAAAGCTTGCAGGATCGGATGCCGCCCTTTTCCCAAGCCGAAGCCGAGACGGCGATCGCTGCGTCCTTCGACCGGCCGGTCGGGTCGGTATTCGCAACCTTCGGCCCGCCGGTTGCCGCCGCCTCGATTGCGCAAGTGCATCGGGCGACGGTCGTCACCGCGACAGGCACGCGCGCGGTCGCGGTAAAGATTTTGCGCCCCGGCGTCGAGCGCCGCTTTCACGCCGACCTCGCGGCATTCACTTTTGCCGCGCAGCATGCCGAGAACGCCTCCGCCGAGGCTCGCCGGCTGCGGCTGGTTGAGGTCGTCGAGACGCTGCGCCGCACGGTAATGGTCGAGATGGATTTTCGTCTGGAAGCGGCGGCGCTTTCCGAGATGGGGGAGAACACCAGGGCCGATCCCGAGTTTCGCGTCCCGGAAGTCGATTGGGACCGCACCAGCAAGGAAGTACTGACGCTCGAATGGATCGATGCGACGCCGCTGTCAGACCGGGCGCGGCTGCAGGCCAAGGGCTTCGACCTGGTGCAGCTCGCGCGCGCGCTTATTCAAACTTTCCTGCGCCATGCGCTACGCGACGGCTTCTTTCACGCCGACATGCATCCGGGAAATCTGTTCGTCGATGACGAGGGCCGGCTGATCGCGGTCGATTTCGGCATCATGGGGCGCCTGGGGATCAAAGAACGCCTGTTTCTTGCCGAAATCCTGCATGGCTTCATTACGCGGGACTATCACCGTACCGCCGAGGTTCATTTCGAAGCCGGCTATGTGCCGCCGCGGCATTCGATCGAGGATTTCGCTCAGGCGATCCGCGCCATCGGCGAGCCTATTCACAATCGCACCGCCGAAGATATTTCGATGGCCCGGCTGCTGGCGCTGTTGTTCGAGGTCACCGGCTTGTTCGATATGCGGACGCGGCCGGAATTGCTGCTGCTGCAAAAAACGATGGTCGTGGTGGAGGGCGTGGCGCGCGCGCTCGATCCCAAGCTCGACATGTGGCACACGGCAGAGCCGGTCGTACGCGAATGGTTGGAGCGCCACCTTGGCGCGGCCGGTAAGCTCGAAAGCGCCGCGCTGGGCGCGGCCGAACTCGGCCACTTCGTCGGTAATGCGCCAGGTCTCTTGAGCCGCGGCGCCCGCGTGCTCGATCAGCTCGATGAAATGACGCGCGACGGGCTCGTGCTGTCACCGCAGACCATCGCCGAGCTTGGCAAGACTGAAGCCCGGCGCGGCCGCTGGATGGTCGCGGCGCTGTGGATCATCGCAGCGCTGTTGCTATGGTTCGCCCTGCGGCACTGATCGCACCGATCTGATGGCATTGATTGCAATGCAGGCATTACCCTGCTAAGCTTTGGATGAATAAAGGCAAAACTTCAGCAAGAGGCAACACCTTTTGGCCAGCCTGACCGTTCGCCAATTGGACGACACGCTAAAGAAGCTGCTGCGGCTGCGGGCGGCGCGCCACGGCCGGTCCATGGAGGACGAGGTCCGGGTGATCTTGCGCGAAGCCGCGGCGGAAACCGGCCACGGCGCCGCTGACCGGTTCACGCCTGCCGCGTCGTCAAAACACAAGGCTGCGACCACGGACGAAGACGGACCGCGCATTCTCCTCATCATCGGGGGCGGCATCGCCGCCTATAAATCGCTCGACCTGATCCGGCGCTTGCAGGAGCGTGGGGCGCGGCTGCGCTGCATCCTCACCGCGGCCGCGCAGCATTTTGTCACGCCGCTTGCCGTCGGCGCGCTCACCGGCGAGCGCGCTTTCCTCGATCTGTTCGACCCGCAGAGCGAATTCGACGTCGGTCACATCCGGCTTGCCCGCGATGCCGATCTCATTGTTGTGGCGCCGGCGACCGCCGACCTTCTCGCCAAAATGGCGGGCGGTCACGCCGACGACCTGGCGACCGCGGTTCTGCTGGCGACGGACCGACCGATCCTGATCGCGCCGGCGATGAATTCGCGCATGTGGGCGGCCAAAGCAACGGCGCGCAATCTCGCGCAGCTGACCGCCGACGGCGTGCGCGTCGTCGGCCCCAATGCCGGGGAGATGGCGGAGCGCGGCGAGGCCGGACTTGGGCGGATGGCTGAGCCGCTGGAAATCGCCGCCACCGCCGAGAGCATCTTGCGGCGCGGCGCCGCGCTCGCCGGCAAACGCATCATCGTCACGTCAGGCCCGACCCACGAGCCGATCGATCCGGTGCGCTACATCGCCAATCGGTCCTCGGGCAAGCAGGGCCATGCCATCGCGGCCGCGGCCGCGGCGGCCGGCGCCGCTGTCGTGCTGGTCAGCGGCCCGGTCAATCTGCCGGACCCTCCAGGCGTGGCCGTCGTAAAGGTAGAGACCGCCCAGCAGATGCTCGAAGCGGTTGACGCCGCGCTTCCCGCGGATGCCGCCATTTTCGCCGCCGCCGTGGCCGACTGGCGCAGCGAAAGCGAAAGCGCAAGCAAAATCAAGAAACAGCCGGGACGGACGCCGACGCTCAAACTGACGGAGAACCCGGATATTCTATCCAGCGTCGCCCACCGCACGTCCGGCCGTCCGCGCCTGGTCGTGGGCTTTGCCGCGGAAACCGACGATGTCGTTGCCAATGCGCAGGCAAAGCGGATGAAAAAAGGCTGCGACTGGATCGTCGCCAATGATGTCTCCGCCGAAAGCGGCGTCATGGGCGGTGACACGAACACCGTCCACCTTGTCACCGCAAGCGGCGCCGAATCGTGGCCGCCGCAAGGCAAGGATCAGGTTGCGCGCACGCTGGTCGAACGCATTGCCGTGGCGCTCGACGGGGACAAGCGATGAGCGCCGAGCTTCGCATCCTGCGCCTGCCGCACGCGGCCGACCTGCCGCTGCCGGCTTACCAAACGGAGCGCGCCGCTGGACTCGATCTCGTCGCCGCCGTGCCCGCCAGCGCCCCGGTCACGATTGCGCCGGGCGAGCGAGTGATGATTCCGACCGGAATGGCCATTGCTTTGCCGCCCGGGCACGAAGGTCAGATCCGCCCACGATCAGGCATTGCGCTCCGCTATGGTGTTACGGTGTTGAATTCACCAGGAACCATCGACGCCGATTATCGGGGCGAAATACAGGTGATACTCGTCAATTTGGGCGCAGAACCCTTCGAAATTACGAGGGGAACCCGAATCGCGCAGATGATTATTACCCCGATAATACACGTTAAGATTGTAGAAGCGGGCCGCCTGGACGCGACCGGGCGTGAAGGCGGCGGTTTCGGTTCAACAGGGTAGAGCGACGTTCAAATACGCTTGAACGGCGCCGTGCGCGCGACGAGGCCGCGCGAGATTGTTACCCGCACCGTCGAACCAATTCCCGTTGCATGACGTTTCCTCCGTTCAATGCCTTTATTGCCGCGTAAAGCTGTTCTCGCCGTCGCCGCGGTTATTGACGTGGCGACGCAGGAGCAAGGAAAGCCGATTTCCGCAAAAACGCTTGCGGAGCGGCACAGCTTGCCTCCACGCCATCTGGAACCTGTCTTGCAGGCTCTGGTTCGCTGCGGAATCTTGAAAGGCATTCGCGGTCCGCGCGGCGGCTATGAGCTCGCGCGCGACCGCCGCCGCGTGACGGTGAACGACATTCTCCAAGCCGCCGGGACCGTTGAGGAAAGCGATGAGCCTCAGTCCGGCTCGGAGCTTGTGAAGAAAGTCGTGTTGCCGGCCGTAGCCGCTGCCGAACGCGAATTCGGCGTCGCGCTGTCGCGCATCAATGTCGAGGACCTCGCGCGAGACGCCCAGTCGCTCAGGGAGCAGCCGCCCGAGCCCCGCGCCGTGGAAGCGCGGCGCTGAAATTTATTCGGCGGCATTCAAACGCCCTGTTCACGATCTGGACTCTTTCGGCGCGATTCCTCTTAAGAGTAAATTTGCACGATTCGCGGGCTCGCTCGCAGCGGACCGGCCGGTGGAATGGCGGGTTGAGGGCCGGCAGAGGCAAAGGGGCATGCCGGACACAATCCGGACGAACTGGTGCTGCCCGCGGGGGCACGGCCGGGCGATTGGCCGATCGGCAACCGCAATCGGCGCACTGGCATCATCGACGGCCGGTGCGGCGGAACGGTCTGCGCCCGCCCTCCATCAGATCGCGCTTGA
>Ga0307479_10000759_pt1 | contig 29375 bp, 27 predicted proteins | sample atmos_gasesECM4C_FD_203743 | JGI IMG/M metagenome (GOLD analysis project Ga0307479, IMG submission 203743) | Hardwood forest soil microbial communities from Morgan-Monroe State Forest, Indiana, United States - atmos_gasesECM4C_515 | ecosystem: Environmental > Terrestrial > Soil > Temperate...
TGCTTCGCTCCTGCATCGTGCATCACCCCACCCCGTCTCGCCTCGCTTGACGCGATGCTCGCCGACCCTCCCCCTTCAGGGGAGGGTGAAGAAAGCCGGCCCGTGCCCCCCGATCTCGTCTTCATCCTGCTGCTTCTGATCCGCATGGCGGTCGCGGCCGCGTTCGTGGTGTCGGCTTCCGTTATTACCGAGCGCGCCGGCCCTGCGATCGGCGCGTTGATTACGACACTGCCGGTCTCGGCGGGTCCGGCTTACGTCTTTCTCGCGCTCGACCACGACGCGGCCTTCATCGCGCAGGGGGCGCTCGCCAGCCTGCCGATCAACGCTGCGACGATTTTCCTGAGCCTGACCTATGTGCTGCTGGCGCAGCGTCACAGCGTGCTCGTCAGTTGCTCGGCCGCGATCGTGGTCTGGCTGGTGCTCGCGGTGACCATGCACGCGGTGCATTGGTCGCTCGCCGGCGGACTTCTCGTCAACGCCATCGCGTTTGCGATCGGCGTGCCGCTGATGCAGCGCTTCTGCCATGTGAAGATGCCGTTGATCACCCGCCGCTGGTACGACATTCCCCTGCGCGCCGCGCTGGTGGCGACGCTGGTCGCGACCGTGGTCACGCTGTCGGGCTGGGTCGGGCCTGCGATCAGCGGCATCCTCGCGCTGTTTCCGGTGGTGTTCACCTCCATGATGCTGATCTTGCATCCGCGCATCGGCGGCAAGCCGACCGGGGCCGTGATCGCCAACGGCGCCTGGGGTTTGATGGGATTTGGCCTCGCGGTCGCCGTACTACATGCTGGGGTGTTGCAGTTCGGCTCGGCGATCGGCCTCAGCCTCGCGCTCGCGACCTGCGTGAGCTGGAACCTGACGCTATGGTGGAACGGGCGGCGGAAGGCCGTGCCGGCAAAATGACGTCAGAGCCGTCAGATCAACCGGGAAAGGAGAAGCCAATGACAGTTAAGCGCGTGGTATTCACCGGCGGAACCGGCAAGGCCGGCCGGCATGCTTTGCCTCATCTGAAGAGCAAGGGTTACGACCTGCTCAATGTCGACCTCGCGCCTTCCGAGCATGCCGACATCAAGACCCTGATCGCCGATCTGACGGACAGCGGCCAGGCGTTCAATGCCCTGACCACCCATTTCGGCCTCGACCGTTTCGCGAACGGCAAGCCGCCGTCGCCGCCGGATGCGGTGGTGCACTTCGCGGCGATCCCGCGGGTCCTGATCGAACCCGACAACGAGACCTTCCGCGTCAACACCATCAGCACCTATAACGTCATCGAAGCGGCGGCCAAACTAGGCGTCCGCAAGATCGTCATCGCTTCCAGCGAGACCACCTACGGCGTCTGCTTTGCCGAGGGCGACAAGAACTTCCACAGTTTCCCGCTCGAGGAGGACTATGACGTCGATCCGATGGATTCCTACGGGCTGTCCAAGGTCGTCAACGAAAAGACCGCGCGGGCATTCGCGATGCGCTATGGCATCGACATCTACGCCTTGCGGATCGGCAATGTCATCGAGCCGCACGAATATGACAAGTTCCCGGGCTTCCTGGCCAATCTGGCGTCGCGCAAACGCAACGCCTTCAGCTATATCGACGCCCGCGACCTCGGCGAGATCGTGCATCTGGCGATCCAGAAAGACGGGCTCGGCTTTCAGGTTTTCAACGCGGTCAATGACACCATCACCGCCACGATTCCGACCCGCGAGGTGCTCAAGCGCTATTTCCCGGGGGTTCCGATCACCCGTGAGCTCGGCGAATTCGAAGCGCCGCTGTCCAATCGCAAGGCGCGCGAGGTGCTCGGTTTCAAGGAAGTGCACAACTGGCGCAGATACGTATCCGTCTCATAGCGGCTTTGTTGGGTACGTTTCGCAAGCTCGGTGATGTCCTCCTTCGAGACGTCCGCAAGAGCGGGCGCTTTCGCTTGAGGAGTCGTTCAGCTTCGGCAAATCGGTAGGGTGGGCAAAGCGCAGCGTGCCCACCATCCATTGCAGATTGTCGCTTGAACGGTGGGCACGCTTTCGCTTTGCCCACCCTACGGCTGTCCAATTTGGTGCATCCGAGTGAATACCATCCAATAGAATCCGCCCGATACCGCGATCGATAGGAGGGCGGCCGTTGCCGTCGCCTCCGGCGGCTGCCTGCGCCAGGCACCGACTTCCTGCATCAGGACCAGTGGCGCAAACGGCACCAGTGCAAGTATCAGAACGACTGGTATCGCCCAGCCCGAAGAGAACAGCAGCACACCGCAGATCAAGACCTGCGGCAGGCCGAAGGCGAGGGCGAGCCACACCAGCAGCGTCGCCACCAGCTTCATTTATTTGTCTTTCCTGCGAGCAATTTGAGGCGGTAGAGCGCCTCCAGCGCCTCGCGCGGCGACATTTCGTCGGGGTGCAGTGCTTTCACGGCTTCCATCACCTGCTCGGCTTCGCTTTGTGGCGCAGGCTCGGCTGCGGCGCGCGAGGGCACCGCGAACAGCGGCAGGTCGTCGGCGAGCGCGCGTGCGGTCTGGCCGCGGTCCTGTGCTTCGAGTTTTGCCAGCACCGCTTTCGCCCGCGCGATCACCGGCGGCGGCAGGCCCGCGAGTTTCGCGACCTGGATGCCGTAGGAGCGGTCGGCCGAGCCCGGCAGCACCTCGTGCAGGAACACCACGTTGCCCTGCCATTCCTTCACCCTGACGGTCGCGTTGAACATCCGTGGCAGCTTTGCGGAGAGCGCGGTCAGTTCATGATAGTGCGTGGCGAACAGCGTGCGGCAGCGGTTATTCTCGTGCAGGTGCTCGATCGCGGCCCAGGCGATCGAGAGGCCATCGAAGGTAGCCGTGCCCCGGCCGATTTCGTCGAGAATGACCAGCGAGCGCTCGCTGGCCTGATTGAGAATGGCCGCGGTCTCGACCATCTCCACCATGAAGGTGGAGCGGCCGCGCGCTAGATCATCGGCGGCGCCGACGCGGGAAAACAGCCGGTCGACGATGCCGATCCGTGCCCGCATGGCGGGCACGAAGGAGCCGATCTGCGCCAACAGCGCAATCAGCGCGTTCTGGCGCAGGAAGGTCGATTTGCCGGCCATGTTGGGGCCGGTGATCAGCCAGATCTGTCCCGAACGCTGGCCGGGCGCCGGCGAGAGGTCGCTGGCATTGGCGATGAAGGGCGCGCCGTCGCGCTTCAAGGCCTGCTCGACGACCGGGTGCCGGCCGCCTTCGATGGCGAAGCCGAGCGATGCATCGACCTCCGGCCGCACATAATTGTCGTCGACCGCCAGTTTTGCCAGCGCGGTCGCGACATCCAGCAGCGCGAAGGCATGCGCGGCGTCGCGCAGGTCGTCGCTGATGGCGAGCGCCTTTTCGGCGAGCCGATCAAATATCTCCAGTTCCAGGTTGAGCGCCCGCTCGCCGGCATTGGCGATCTTGGCCTCGATCTCGCCGAGCTCGGCGGTGGTGAAGCGGACCTGGCCGGCCAGCGTCTGGCGATGGATGAAGGTCGCGTTGAGCGGCGGCGACATCAATTTATCGCCGTGCTGGGCGGTGACCTCGACGAAATAGCCGAGCACGTTGTTGTGCCGGATTTTCAAACCCTTGACGCCCGTGTTGTCGGCGTAGCGCGCCTGCATCGCGGCGACGACCAGGCGTGAGGCGCCGTGCAGATTGCGCGCCTCGTCGAGTGCCGGCTCATAACCTTCGCGGACAAAACCGCCGTCGCGCTTGATCAGCGGCAATTGCTCGGCCAGCGCGCGCTCGAATTCGCGGGCGAGCTCGCGTGACGGCCGGCGCAGCGCCGCCATCACCGCCGCGATCTCCTGCGGCGGCTGCTCGAGTTCGGCAAGCCGCGCCAGCGCCTGGTCGGCGGCGAGGATGCCGTCGCGCAGGCCGGCAAGGTCGCGCGGGCCGCCGCGTCCCACGGACAGGCGCGCGAGCGCGCGCGACATGTCGGGCGCGCCGCGCAGGATCGAGCGGATGTCCTCGCGGGTGGCGCTGTCGGCCACAAAGGCATCGATGGCGTCGAGCCGGCGCGCGATCTGGCTGCTATCGGTCAGCGGCGCGGCGAGACGTTGGGCCAGCAGGCGCGATCCCGCCGGCGTCACGGTGCAGTCGATCGCATCCAAGAGCGAGCCGCGCCGCTCGCCGGCGAGCGTCCGCGTCAATTCGAGGTTGGCGCGGGTGGCAGGATCGATCGCCATGGTGGTGCCCATGGCCTCGCGCGAGGGCGGCGACAGCGGCGGGCGTTTGCCGACCTGGGTGCGGTCGATATAGGTGACGGCGGCGGCCGCGGCCGTCGCCTCCAATCGCGACATCGCGGAAAGGCCATCCATGGTGGCGACGGCGAAATAATCGCACAACCGCCGCTCCGCCGTGGAGCTGTCGAAAACGTCGCGGGTCAGTGGCGTCACCGCCGGCAATTCGCGCAACAGCGGCCCCAATTCGCCGTCGCCATAGAGCGCATCGGTGACGATGGCCTCGTTGGGATTGATCCGCGCCAGCGTCGCGGAAAGCTCAGCCGTCGAGCACTCCGTCACCATGAATTCGGAGGTCGAGATATCGATCCAGGCGAGCCCGATGCGGTCGCCGCCGGAGGATGCGCGCGCCCGCGCGATCGCGAGCAGGTAATTATTGGTGCGGGCGTCGAGCAGCGTGTCTTCGGTGAGCGTGCCCGGCGTGACCAGCCGCACCACGCCGCGCCGCACCACGCTCTTGTTGCCGCGGGCGCGCGCCGCGGCGGGGTCTTCCATCTGCTCGCACACCGCGACGCGATGTCCGCCTGCGATCAGCCGGTGCAGATAGTCGTCGGCGCGCTCGACCGGCACGCCGCACATCGGGATGTCCATGCCCTGATGCTTGCCGCGCTTGGTCAGCATGATGCCGAGGGCTTTCGAGGCGATTTCGGCATCCTCGAAGAACAGTTCGTAGAAATCGCCCATCCGGTAGAACAGCAACAGCCCGGGATGGGCGGCCTTTATTTCAAGGTATTGTTCCATCATCGGCGTGACGCGCGCCGATGCGTCGGCATTCGGCGCGGTATCGGCGGCAGGGGAGGCGGGTGCGGGGATGGATGGCTGGATCGTCATGGGGTGCGCAACCTAGCGAATTTCGCCGTGGCGTCCTATCGGTTTACCTTGGACGCGCGGGTTTTCCACGCTCTAGGCTTATGATTGAGCATGATCTTGCGGAAAACCGGTATCCACTTTTCCGGATCATGCTTTACGGCCAAATATCGGTCTCGTCGGCCGCATGACGGACCTCGCGTAAACGCGCTGCCTGTGAGCGAACGCGTCGATTGACCTCCCGGGGAGGCGCTCCTACAACTCGCCATCAAATATGCCGAACGTGGCATCCAGGGAGAAGACCGATGCGTGATGTGTTCATTTGCGATGCCGTCCGGACCCCGATCGGCCGTTTCGGCGGCTCGCTCGCCAAGGTGCGCGCCGACGACCTGGCGGCGGCCCCAATCAAGGCGCTGATGGCGAAGCATCCCGGGCTCGACTGGTCCGCGGTCGATGAGGTCTATTTCGGCTGCGCCAACCAGGCCGGCGAGGACAACCGCAATGTCGCGCGCATGGCGCTGTTGCTGGCGGGCCTGCCGGAGACGGTTCCCGGCCAGACCCTCAACCGGCTCTGCGCGTCGGGACTGGATGCGGTCGGCGCCGCGGGCCGCGCGATCCGCGCCGGCGAGATCGATTTCGCGATTGCCGGCGGCGTCGAATCGATGACGCGGGCGCCGTTCGTGATGGGCAAGGCGGCGGAAGCCTTTTCACGCTCGGCTGAGATATTCGATACCACCATCGGCTGGCGCTTCATCAATCCCCTGATGAAGGCGCAATACGGCGTCGACGCGATGCCCGAGACCGGCGAGAACGTCGCCGAGGAATTCCAGGTGTCGCGCGCCGATCAGGATGCCTTCGCGATCCGTTCGCAGCAGCGCGCCGGCCAAGCCATTGCGTCCGGTTATTTCGCCGAAGAGATCATCCCGGTCTCGGTTCCCGGCGGCAAGGCCGGACCTGTCAGCGTCGACAAGGACGAGCATCCGCGCCCCGAGACCACGCTCGAAGGGCTCGCGAAACTGAAGCCGATCGTGCGCAATCCGGGCACCGTCACCGCCGGCAATGCCTCCGGCGTCAATGACGGCGCGGCCGCGATGATCTTGGCCTCCGAGCAGGCCGTGAAGAAGCACGGGCTGACGCCGCGGGCGCGGATTCTCGGGCTGGCCTCCGCCGCGGTGCCGCCGCGCATCATGGGCATCGGCCCGGTGCCGGCCACCCGCAAGTTGATGGAGCGGCTGGGGATCAAGATCAGCGATTTCGATTTGATCGAGCTCAATGAGGCGTTCGCGTCCCAGGGGATAGCCTGCCTGCGCCAGCTCGGCGTTACCGAAGATGCCGATTTCGTCAACCCGCATGGCGGGGCGATCGCGCTCGGCCATCCGCTCGGCATGAGCGGGGCGCGGCTCGCCATGACCGCCGTGCACGGCATGGAGAAACGCGGCGGCAAACTCGCGCTCGCCACGATGTGCGTCGGCGTCGGCCAAGGCGTCGCGGTCGCGATCGAGAAGCTGAACTAGAGCATGATCCGGAAAAGCATGCCCTCGGGCTTCGACCCGATGGGTGGATACCGGTTTCCCGAAAAGATCATGCTCAAACAAGGAGGCTCTTCCGGAGAGGCTTTTCCGGATTAGTTATATGATATAATGATTGGCTGAGATGCCGATGACTGGGCGCAGAGCCCGGGAGGAGTTCGTCATGACATTCGCCTATCCGGCCGAAAGCAACCGCGCGCATCCGGCGCCTTTGTCGCCGGCCTACAAGAGCTCGATCAAGCGCGCGCCGCAGAAGCCGTTGATCCTGATGCGTCACACGCTGTCGGAACTGACCGGCCCGGTCTATGGCCACGAGACCGTGCGCGAGGGCGACAGCGATCTCACCACCCAGCACACGGGCGAGCCGCTCGGCGAGCGCATCATCGTGCACGGCCATGTGCTCGACGAAGACGGCCGCGGCGTGCCTAACTCGCTGCTGGAAATCTGGCAGGCCAATGCCTGCGGCCGCTATATCCACGTCCGCGACCAGCATCCGGCGCCGCTCGATCCGAATTTCACCGGCGCCGGCCGCGCGCAGTCGGACGCTTCCGGCTATTACCGCTTCGTCACCGTCAAGCCCGGCGCCTATCCCTGGGGCAATCACCACAACGCCTGGCGGCCGGCGCATATCCACTTCTCGGTGTTCGGCCACTCCTTCGTGTCGCGCCTGGTGACGCAGATGTATTTTCCCGGCGATCCCCTGTTCGAGTTCGACCCGATCTTCAATTCGGTGCCGGACGAGAAGGCGCGGATGCGGATGGTCTCGAGCTTCGATCTGGAAAGCACCCAGCCGGAATGGGCGCTGTGCTACCGCTTCAACATCGTGTTGCGCGGCAAGAACGCCACGCCGATGGAGCAGAAATAGTGCGGGAAACTACACAGGAAACCACACACGGGATCACGCCGTCGCAGACCGTCGGTCCGTTCTTCAAATACGGGCTGACGCCGGGCGACAAATACGACTGGAACGACGCCTTCACCAACAACCTCGTCACGTCAGATGCCTCGGGCGAGCGTATCCGGATCGAGGGCAGGGTGTTCGACGGCGACGGCCAGCCGGTGCCGGATGCGATGCTGGAAGTGTGGCAGGCCGATGCGCAGGGCCGCTTCGCCGATCCGAAAGACCAGCGCGCGCTGCCGAACGCGGCGTTTCGCGGCTTTGGCCGCTGCGGCACCGACGAGAACGGCGCTTACGCGTTCGACACCATCAAGCCGGGGCAGGTCGCCGATCCCGACGGCAAGCCGCAGGCGCCGCACATCCTGCTCGCGGTGTTCGCGCGCGGCATGCTGCGGCATCTCTATACGCGGATCTATTTCGGCGACGAGGCGGCGAATGCCGCCGATCCGGTGCTCGCGATCGTGCCGGACGAGCGCCGCGCAACCCTGATCGCCGCGCGCGAGAGCGGCAACGGCAACCCGGTCTATCGCCTCGACTTGCGGCTACAGGGCGACAACGAGACGGTGTTTTTCGAGGTGTGATGTTTTTAACCTCTCCCCGCAAAAAAGGCGGGGAGGGTTAGGCCACGGCCTACTCCATCAGCGCATGTTTCGGCGCAAGCCTGCCCCGGAGATGATCCGGGGCTGGGACACGGGCTTGCTGCGCAACCGTTAGCGCTCGTGGCTCCACGGGAAAAGTGAGGCCGGGAAATCTGCCGCATAGCGGTGACCTAACGGCGGGCGGGGCGGTTCTTCCGGGGGATTCGGGTCAGGCTCCACCACCTTCCGATAAAGATGCCAGGTGGCATGACCGAGCACCGGCAGAACGACAGCGAGACCGACGAAGAGCGGTAGCGAACCGATCACCAGCAGTGCCGCAACAATGAGCCCCCATACGGCCATCGGAACTGGATTCGTCATCACGGCCCGCAGCGACGTCCGGATTGCGTCGATCGCAGACGCATGCCGGTCGAGCATCAACGGAAACGACACAACACTGACGCATAGGGACACGACCGCGAACAGGAAGCCGACGCCGCAGCCGACGATGATCAGCGACCAGCCTTCCGGCGTCGTCAACACGCGCGTTGCGAAATCAGGGATGCTTGCAGCCGGAGCGTGGCCGAAGGTTGCAACGTAGATAGCGTCCGCGGTGGCGATCCAGACCCCGAACAGAACGAGCAATAGGATGCCCAGCTCGATAATGGCACCGAAAGACGGCGCGCGCAGCACCTCGATGGCGTGCCACGCTGCGGCTTCCTCGCCGCGCTCGCGGCGGCGGCTGAGCTCGTAGAGGCCGAGCGCGGCAAAAGGACCAATCAACGTAAAACCGGCCGCCAGCGGAAAGAGCAGCGGCAGCACGGAATAGCCAAGGACCAGTCTGAACAGAACAAGACCGAGAACGGGATAAATCACGCACAGGACAACGGCGTGCGTTGGTATGGCCTGGAAGTCTTCCCAGCCCAGGCGCAGCGCGTCACGCAAGTCGGAAAGGCTGATTTTGCGAACGACATACGCAGTGGAGGTGCCGAACCATTGCAGCTTAGGTCTTGCGAAATATTGTGTGGCCATGAACCCGGTCTCCTTGCTCGTGGTCGCAGGAAGAGAACGGCGCGCCCTCGAATCGCGCGCAATCAGCCTCATGCGCGAAAATCGCGACCGAGCCCGGCAAATCAAGTTCAACGAGAAGAAGCTTTGCCGGACGACATCTGTCGCGACCGGTGCGGTGACCTTAGCGCGATAGCGGCAAGATACAAGGTAGCACTCACGGTTAGGTAAATTGTGCATCTGCGCAGATCGTCTGTTGCGTTGCATCACCACACGATATGCACCGACGGATGCTCACTGGATTGCGCACCGCACGCGCCAGATCGGGACGTGACACTGTCCTTTATTGAGCTATTGACGGCAGGCGTGGTGGGTACCATCTTGTTACTTGCTTGTTACTTGTCTTAAGATTCTCGACGCCCCGAGCTCCGACGAGATTGGCGGCCGTGACGCGAACTCTGTGGCTTTCACGTCGCGACCGGTTGAATGGGCGAGGCAAGAGGCACGACGATGGCGAAGGCGAAGTCGGCCATCGCGACGTGAGCTCCGCCCTTTGAGATTCGTATCCGCAGCCTTAATGGCAAGGATGCATGAACGATGGCTGTAGCACTCTTACTGCTCTTGGTCGCGGTCGCCTCGGTGCTGTTTCACGTCTTCAGCCCGTGGTGGTGGACGCCGATTGCCTCAAACTGGAGCTACATCGACCACACTATCACCCTGACGTTCTGGATCACCGGGGCGGTTTTCTTCGCGATCGTCGCGTTCATGGCGTATTGTGTCTTCCGCTTTCGTCACACGCAGGGAAGGCAGGCAGCCTACGAGCCCGAAAACAAGAGGCTCGAATGGTGGCTCAGCGTCGGGACTGGAATCGGCGTCGCAGCCATGTTGGCACCCGGGCTGGTCGTCTGGCACCAGTTCGTAACGGTTCCGGCCGACGCGACCGAGGTCGAGGTCGTGGGACAGCAGTGGCTCTGGAGCTATCGGCTTCCCGGAAAGGACGGCCGGCTTGGGACCTCCAATGCCCGCAACATCAGTTCCGAGAATCCCCTGGGGTTGAATCGCGACGATCCCGCCGGACAAGACGACATCGTCATTGAGAACGACGACTTGCACCTGCCGGTTGGGAAACCGGTGAAGGTGTTGCTCCGCTCAATTGACGTCTTGCATGATTTCTACGTGCCCGAGTTCCGGGCGAAGATGGATATGATACCAGGCTCGGTTACGTACTACTGGTTCACGCCCACGCGTACTGGAACATTCGAGGTTCTCTGTGCGGAACTCTGCGGTGCCGCGCATGCGCAGATGCGGAGCAAGGTCATCGTCGAGGAAGAGAAAGAGTATCACGCGTGGCTGGAGAAGCAGCGGACATTCGCCGAGCTGTCGGGGCAGCGCAACACCACGAAGGCGGCTTATAAGGCAGAAGGCGAATGAAATACCGACGAGGAGCGCTGTATATCGCAGGGCGACATCTTCGCTGAAGAGCAGACCAAGGAGGGTATTCCAATGGTCGACATCCCGTTTGACACAGTCGCAGGCATCCCGCCGGCCGAAGTGGGTGAGGTCGAGCTCTATCATCCGAAAAGCTGGTGGACAAGGTACGTCTTTTCGCAGGACGCCAAGGTTATCGCCATCCAGTACTCGATCACGGCGTTGTCCATTGGAATGGTTGCGCTGGTGCTGTCATGGCTGATGCGGCTGCAACTCGGATTCCCCGGCACGTTTTCGTTTATCGACCCGAACCAATATCTCCAGTTCATCACCATGCACGGCATGATCATGGTGATCTATCTGCTCACTGCGCTGTTTCTGGGAGGTTTCGGTAACTACCTGATCCCGCTGATGGTCGGCGCCCGGGACATGGTTTTCCCCTACGTCAACATGCTGAGCTACTGGGTCTACCTGCTCGCAGTCGTGGTGCTGGTCTCGACCTTTTTCGTGCCCGGCGGGCCCACCGGTGCCGGCTGGACGCTGTACCCGCCTCAGGCGATTCTCTCCGGCACCCCCGGGCAGGATTGGGGCATCGTTCTCATGCTGGCCTCGCTGATTCTGTTCATCATCGGCTTCACCATGGGCGGGCTGAATTATGTGGTGACGGTGCTGCAGGCGCGCACACGCGGCATGACGTTGATGCGGTTGCCGTTGACGGTGTGGGGCATTTTCACGGCCACCGTCATGGCGCTGCTGGCCTTCCCGGCGCTGTTCGTCGCCTCGGTGATGCTGCTGCTCGATCGCCTTTTGGGAACCAGCTTCTTCATGCCCACACTCGTCGAGATGGGTCAGCTGACCAAGTATGGCGGTGGCAGCCCGATCCTGTTCCAGCACCTTTTCTGGTTCTTCGGCCATCCCGAGGTCTACATCGTCGCCCTGCCGGCCTTCGGCATCATTTCCGATCTGATCAGTGTCCACGCGCGAAAGAACATCTTCGGCTATCGCATGATGGTCTGGGCGATCGTGGCAATCGGCGCTCTCAGCTTTGTCGTATGGGCGCACCACATGTATGTGAGCGGCATGAACCCGTACTTCGGGTTCTTCTTCGCCACCACGACGCTTATCATCGCCATCCCGACCGCCATCAAGGTTTACAACTGGGTGCTCACCCTGTGGCGCGGTGACATTCATCTCACCGTCCCGATGCTGTTCGCCCTCGCGTTCATCGTCACCTTCGTGAACGGTGGCCTGACCGGCCTGTTTCTCGGCAACGTGGTCGTGGACGTACCGCTGTCCGACACCATGTTCGTTGTCGCGCACTTTCACATGGTGATGGGCATTGCGCCGATCATGGCCGTGTTTGGCGGCATCTATCATTGGTATCCGAAAGTCACCGGACGAATGCTCGATGAGGCGCTTGGACGATTCCACTTCTGGGTGTCGTTCCTCGGGGCCTATGCGATTTTCTTCCCCATGCACTATCTCGGCCTCCTGGGTATGCCCCGGCGCTATCACGACATCGGCGAAACGGCCTTCGTCCCGGCATCCGCCCATGACCTCAATGCGTTCATGAGCGTGGCGGCCTTGATCGTCGGCTTCGCCCAGCTCGTGTTCCTCTTCAATCTGATCTGGAGCCTGTTCAAAGGAAAAGAGGCTGGCGACAATCCCTGGGGAGCCGCTTCGCTGGAATGGCAAACACCGGAGACCCCGCCGGGGCATGGCAACTGGGGCAAGGAGCTCCCGATCGTCTATCGCTGGGCCTACGATTACAGCGTGCCCGGCGCCTCCAGGGATTTCGTGCCGCAAAATGAACCGCCGGCCGGATTGTCGGCGCAGGGGGCCCACGCGTGAGCGCCATTATCCTGTTCATGGCTGGAATTGCGACAATTGCGGGATGGTGGCTCTCGCAGCAAGGGCTGGCGGCCAAGCCCTGGCTGGAGGAAGGCGTAGCCGCCGATTTGCGCGAGGATAGCACTTCATCCCTGCCGCCGGCGAAAATCGGATTGGGCGTGTTTCTCGCGGTCGTCGGCTCGTTGTTCGCACTGTTCATCAGCGCTTACTCCATGCGCATGAACATGGTGGACTGGCGGACGCTGCCCGTGCCCAAGCTGCTGTGGTTCAACACGGGCGTTCTGGTCACGAGCAGCATCGCGCTGCAATGGGCGTACATGGCTGCGCGCCGGAACGACATGGACAGCGTAATCATCGGCCTGCTCGCAGGGGGAGCATCCGCCGTTATATTCCTGGTTGGGCAGCTCTTGGCGTGGCAACAGCTGAGCGTCGCGGGGTATTTCGTAGCGTCCAATCCAGCCAATTCGTTCTTCTACCTGATCACCGCGGTGCACGGGCTGCATCTGATGGGCGGTCTCGTGGCCCTCGGCAGAACGACGGCCAAGGTGTGGCGCAGCACTGAGGTGACCCAGGTGCGCCTGAGCGTGGAACTCTGCGCTATCTATTGGCATTTCCTGCTGTTGGTCTGGCTGGTCTTGCTCGGTCTGCTGACGGGCTGGACAGACGATTTCGTCGACATCTGTCGCCAGTTGCTAACCTAGGGGGTTGGGACGCCATGGCAGAGACCACGCTGACAGACACCGCAGCATCGACCGCGCGGCCTGCAGGCTGGCGAGGCATCGCCGCCGACTGGTCCTCGGATCAGCGCGCCTTCAAGAATGTTTCCTGGGGGAAGGCCATGATGTGGATCTTCCTCCTCAGCGACACCTTCATCTTCAGCTGTTTTCTGCTGTCGTACATGACGACGCGAATGTCCACGACCGTGCCGTGGCCCAATCCCGGCGAAGTCTTCGCCCTCACGATCGGAGATAAGAAAATCCCGCTCATCCTGATCGCCATCATGACCTTCATCTTGATCAGCAGCAGCGGGACCATGGCGATGGCCGTCAATTTCGGCTACCGCCGCGATCGCGTAAGAACGGCAGCCTTGATGCTGGCCACAGCGGCATTCGGCGCGACGTTCGTCGGAATGCAGGCCTTCGAATGGACCAAGCTGATCAGGGAGGGTGTCCGGCCCTGGGGCAATCCCTGGGGCGCGGAGCAGTTTGGTTCAAGCTTTTTCATGATCACCGGCTTCCATGGCACCCACGTGACGATCGGCGTGATTTTCCTGATCGCGATCGCGCGAAAGGTCTGGCGGGGAGACTTCGATGTCGAACGGCGCGGTTTTTTCACGAGCCGGAAAGGGTATTACGAGATCGTCGAGATCACCGGCCTGTACTGGCACTTCGTCGATCTGGTGTGGGTGTTCATCTTTGCCCTTTTTTATCTCTGGTGAGGTCACCGCATGACAAACGTCGCAATACCCTTGGAAGGGCAGCAACATTCGCTTCAGGCTCACGCCCACGACGCACTCGCATCAGGAACCACGCACACAAAGGGCCAGCAGCACCCGATCAAGCTTTATCTCGTGGTCTGGGGCTGGTTGTTCGTTCTCAGCACCTGCTCCTATCTCGTCGACTATTTTGGCCTCCATGGCTATCTCAGATGGTCATTGATCCTGCTGTTCATGGTGTTGAAGGCTGGTCTGATCGTCGCTGTCTTCATGCACATGGCCTGGGAGCGGCTGGCCCTGGCCTACGCCATCCTGCTGCCGCCGGTGCTGGTGTTGGTATTCGTGGCGATCATGGTGTTCGAATCCGACTACACGCATATCCTCCGGGTCCTATTTTTCGCGCCAACGGCGTAGCTACCGTGGAGACAGTCGGATGCGTAGTCTCGTTGTCGTGCTCGGAGCCGGAATCTTCGCAATCGTCCCCGGGCATGCGCAGGACGCGGCTTCGGGTGAGAAGATTTTCGTCCAGTGCAAGGCGTGTCACCAAATCGGGGAGAACGCAAAGAACGCAGTTGGCCCGGTGCTCAACGGGCTGTTCGGGCGGAAGGCCGGGATGATTGAAGGCTACAGCTATTCTGCCGCGAACAAGAATTCCGGAATCACCTGGGACGAAGCCACCTTCCGCGAATACATCAAGGATCCGAAGGCCAAGATACCCGGCACCAAGATGACTTTTCCAGGCTTGAAAGATCCGAAGCAAATTGACGATATCGTCGCCTACCTCAAACAGTTCGATTCGACCGGAAAGAAGGCGGCAATTGTCCCTGCCGGAACAAAGCTCGCGAACGTGCAGTAGCGGCACAGCCGGTGAAACCGAGCCTGTCGCCTTTCGCAGACTCCCTGACAAGGGTGTTCTACACGATGGCTTTTTGAGTATCGGACTGAAAGAGGGGGCCATGTCGCTTGCAAGACGAGGCATCAATCTCATGCAAATCAATCGTGCAATTCTTAGCGGGAGCTATGCCAACATCGGGGACTATGTCGCGCTGACGAAACCGCGCGTCATGTCGCTGGTCGTCTTTACCGCAACTGTCGGTCTGATGGTCGCACCAGGCGGCATCGATCCCTTCACCGCTGTCGTCGCTCTTCTTTGCATTGCTGCCGGAGCTGGCGCCGCAGGTGCGCTCAATATGTGGTACGACGCCGACATCGATGCGGTGATGGCGCGTACGGCCATGCGTCCAATTCCCAGCGGCCGTGTATCGCGCTCGGAAGCATTGGTATTCGGACTGACGCTTGGCATATGCGCCATTCTGGCGCTCGGCACTTTGCTGAACATGGCCGCGGCCGCGCTGCTAGCTTTCACAATTTTCTTCTATGTCGTCGTCTACACGATGTGGCTCAAACGCCGAACACCGCAAAATATCGTGATTGGCGGTGCGGCTGGCGCGCTCCCTCCGGTGATCGGCTGGGTTGCGGTCGCCGGAAATGTCGGGCTCGAACCGCTCATCCTGTTCCTGATCATCTTCCTTTGGACGCCACCCCACTTCTGGGCACTGTCGCTCAATCTTGCCGGAGAATATGCTCGCGCCGGTGTGCCGATGTTGCCGGTCGTAGCCGGCAAGGCCGAAACAAAGCGCCAGATTCTTCTCTATTGCGGTCTTCTGGTTCCGATCTCCCTGCTGCCCTGGGCACTGGGGTTCGCGGGGGCCATCTATGGCGCGGCTGCGGCGATGCTTGGAGCGATCATGATCTTTCTCGCATGGCAAGTACGTCGGAGCGATGATGAGGAAAGGCGGCCTGCACGTCGCCTGTTCGTGTTTTCGATGCTCTATCTAGTCTTTCTTTTTGCTGTGCTGCTGATGAATGCGTCGAACGGCTATGCCCGGCCATGACGCGGAGAAAGAAGTGTCGCGATCTTGAACGCTACTCCATCACCGCGTGGTCCGGCGCGGCCTGCTTGCGCAGCGCGGCCTTGCTCGAGCCGATCATGATCGCAAGCGGGATGGTGCACAGGATGAAGATCATCACCAGCTGATAGTCCTGCGAGAACGCCAGGATCTGCGCCTGCATCGCGACCATCGCGTCCGCCATGGCGCGTCCGGCGTCGGTGCCCATGTTGATCATGCCGGTCACGTCGGGCATCTGCATCGCATGGTTGAACGGATTGACGTGCTCGGACAGGATCGCATAGTTGCGGCGGGCGCCCTCCGTGAGCTGCGCGATCACGATGGAAATGCCGATCGAGCTTGCGACATTGCGCATCAAGGTCAGCATCGAGGTGCCGTCGGTGCGCAAATGATTGGCAAGGGTCAGGAACGATACCGTCGAAAGCGGCACGAACACCAGGCCGAAACCAAAACCCTGGATGATGCTCAGGGTCACGATCTCCGGCACGCCGGTCTGGTCGGTCCAGCCGGTCACGTAGAACAGCGACAGCGCGGTGAGGCCAAGCCCGGCGACGATCAGCGTGCGCGCCTCGAAATAACGCATCAAGCGGCCGACGATCATCATCGCGACAAAGGTGCCGGTGCCGCGGGTTGCCAGTAGCAGGCCCGCGGTGATGATGGGATAGCCGATCACGTTCTGTAAGTAGGGCGAGGACAGCGCCATGGTCGAATACAGCACGAGGCCCATCACCGCCATGAACACGCAGCCGGTGACGAAGTTGCGGTCCTTGAACACCGCGAACTGGACGAACGGATGCGGCGTCGTCAGCGAATGCGCGAAGAAATAATAGAAGCCTATGCCCGAGACGATGAACTCGGCAATGATCTCGTTGGATTCGAGCCAGCCAAGCTGCTCGCCGCGGTCGAGCGCGACCTGCAAGCTTCCGATTCCGATCGCGAGCGCGGTGAAGCCGAACCAGTCGAAGCGCAAGGCGAGGTCCTTCTTGGTCTCGTCCATGAAGATGACGAGGCCGAGCACGGTGATGAAGCCGACCGGCAGGTTGACGAAGAACACCCAGTGCCAGGAATAGGTCTCGGTCAGCCAGGCGCCGAGCGAGGGCCCCATGATCGGGCCCATCATCACGCCCATGCCCCAGATCGACATTGCCTTGGCACGCTCCTGCAGCGTGTAGGAGTCGAGCATGACGGCCTGTGACAGCGGCACCAGCGCCGCCCCGAACACGCCCTGCAGCAGGCGGAACAGCACCATCTGGTTGATGTCCTGCGCCAGCCCGCACATCACCGAGGCGATGGTAAAGCCGGCCGAGCACACGATGAAGATGCGCTTGCGCCCGAACCGGTTGGCGATCCACCCGACCGGCGCGGTCATGATGGCGGCGGCGACGATATAGGAGGTCAAGACCCAGTTGATCTGGTCCTGCGACGCCGACAGCGAGCCCTGCATGTAGGGCAGCGCGACGTTGGCGATGGTGGTGTCGAGCGCCTGCATGATGGTCGCGGTCATGGCGCAGATCGTCACCATGTTGCGGCGCAGGCCGGGGACTGCGCTGGGGGCTGGCAGCTCGGTCGGCGACATCGCCGGTCAGTCCTGGTTCGCCACCGCCGGCAAGAAGCCGAGCAGGCTCGCGAGCGAGCGGCGATGGTTGGTGTCGATCGAGACATAGACGCTCATGCCGGCCTTCAGCTTCTGCACGAACTTGTCGTCAGGATCGAAATAGATCCGTACCGGCACGCGCTGCACCACCTTGACGAAGTTGCCAGTGGCGTTCTGCGGCGGCAGGATCGCGAATTGCGCGCCGGTGCCGGGCGAGAGCGAGCCGACCGTGCCTTTGAACACGTGGTTCGGGAACGCATCGACGTCGAGCGTGACGGGCTGGCCGACCGCGACATAGGTGAAGTCGCTCTCCTTCGGATTGGCGTCGACCCAGGGGTTGGCGATGTCGATGACCGCAAACACCGGCGTGCCGGCGGCCACGAAGCGGCCGAGCTGGATCTGGTCGACCTGGGTCGCGATGCCCGGCATCGGCGCGCGCAGCACGGTGTGATCGAGATTGCGTTGCGCCATGCCGAGCGCCGCCTTGGCCTGGGCATAAGGCGGGAACTGGTCGATCGGGAGGTCGGGATTGCCGAGCAATTGCGCTTTCGCGTTGGAAAGCTGCTGCTTGACGAACTGGGCCTGCGCGCCCGCAGTCACCATCGCATTCGCCGAATTGTCGAGATCGAGCTGCGAGCCGACATTGCTCTTGACCAGCGCCTGCTTGCGCTCGACGTCGCGCTGTTTCAGATCGATGCCCTGCTGTGCGAGGTCGAGCATCTGGCCGTAGATTTTGACGTTGGCGATCAGATTGTCATAGGTGGTCTTGGCTTGCTCGAGCTGCGCCTTGGACTGATCGAGCGCCAGCTGGAATGGCACGGGATCGATCTCGAACAGCACGTCGCCCGCATTGACGTGCTGGCCTTCCTTCACCACGATCTTGTCGATCTTGCCGGAGATATCGAGCGTGATCAGCACCTTCTGCGCGCCGACATAGGCATCGTCCGTGGTCACGTAGCGGCCGCCGTTGAGATAGAAGAGGAGCCCGCCGATCACGGCGAGAACGGGCAGCACGACCAGGAGGAGGAAGCGGCGGTAGCGGCGCATGCCGGCCATCAGCCGGCGGCGCGGCTCGGCGGCGAGCTTGGTCCGCGGCATGGCCGGACTGCCCTTCTGCTCGGGCGGGAATTTCAGGATCGGATCAGCCATAGCGCTGCTCCTTTCGTGGCGGTTCCCCCGACGTGGTCTGAATGGCGTTGCGCACGTTTTCCTTGATGGACTCGAGCTGAGCCAGCAGACGGTGGGCGTCGGCCGGATTGATGCCTTCGAGCGCGGTTGCGGTGAGTTCGGAGCGCAGCCCGCTCAACTTTGCGAGCAGCGGCCGAGCCGCCTTGCGCAAATAGAGCCGGTTGACGCGGCGGTCGGTGTCGTCGCCGCGGCGTTCGATCCAGCCATTGTCGCAGAGCTTGTCGATCAAGCGCGTCAGCGTGATCGGCTGCATCTCCATCTGTTCGGCGAGTTCGGTCTGCTTCATGCCCTCGCTGCGCTCGACCCTGGCCAGAACCGCCCATTGCGCGCGGGTGATGCCGTAGCGCGCGGCCCGCTTGTCGGCGTAGGCGCGCACCAGGCGCTGCAATTCGCCGAGCGTGAACAGGAAGTGCATATCCACGGAACCGCGGGACATAACCGTCATCTCCAATAAAGCGCCATCTCCAATAAGCTTCTGATATCATAAGCTAGCTTATTAATTCTTGGCAAATAAACTTGGCAAGTTAGCGGGGGGCTGCCCCGCCGAAAGCACATGGCTCCCGTGCGGCGCCAGCGAATTTTGCGCTATATTGCCGCACCGTTAGACCGGCTCGTCCGGTTCGGGTACATATTGGCCCAATGACCTCGATGCGACCGGCCTTTCCCGCGCCCGACCACGACCACAACCGCTGCGCGGCGGACGCGATCACCCATGCCGAACAGGTCTGCGAACGCCGGGCGCAGAAATTCACGCCGATCAGGCGCCACGTGTTGCAGGCGCTACTCTCGAGCCACCGTCCGCTCGGCGCCTATGAGGTGATAGACGAGCTCGCCAAGACGATGCCGCGGCCGGCGCCGATCACGGTCTACCGCGCGCTCGATTTTCTGATGGCGAACGGCCTCGTCCACCGCATCGAAAGCCGCAACGCCTACCTCGCCTGCGCGCACGACCACGACACCGCCGCGATGGTGGCGTTCCTGATCTGCGATCGCTGCGGCTCGGTCGGCGAGATTCCGGCTTCCGTGGTGGCGCAAAGCCTCAACTCGGCCGTGCGCGCGACGGGATTTGCGCCAAAGCTCTCGGTCGTGGAAATTACCGGCACCTGTGCGCATTGCCAACGCGCGCGATAGAACGACCATAACAACGCGGCGCTCAAGCCGCCTTCGGAGAAAAATGTCGCCAAATCAAGTGTTCCCATCCGCCGGGCGGCCGCTCAGCCCCGGCGCCGTCGCGCTGATGCTGATGTTGTGCCTGTCCTGGGGCTTTAATCAAATCGCCGTGAAGCTCGCGCTGCCGGACATTCCGCCGTTCCTGCAGGCGACGATCCGCTCCGCCGGCGCGCTGCCGGTGCTCCTGATCATCGGCTCGCTGCGCGGGGTGAAATTCTTCGAGCGCGACGGCACGTTGGGCGCCGGGCTCCTCGCCGGCGTCCTGTTCGGCGCCGAATTCGTGCTGATCTTTCACGGGCTGCTGCTTACCTCGGCCTCGCGCGCGGTGGTGTTTCTCTACACCGCGCCGTTCTTCGTCGCGCTCGGCTCCTTCCAGGTACTCGGCGAGCGCCTGAGCGGCATGCAATGGGGCGGGCTGGCCTTGAGCTTTCTCGGCGTCGCGCTGGCGATCGGGGTTCCTCAGGCCGACGTCAATGCCAACGTTCTGCTTGGCGATCTCATGATCGTCGGCGGTGGGGCGATGTGGGCGGCGACCACGCTGGTCGCCAAGGGGACGCGGCTGCGCTTTGTCGCGCCCGAAAAGGCGCTGGGCTACCAGGTCGCGCTGTCGATTCCGATTCTGGCGGCGGCGGCGTGGCTATCCGGCGAGACCTTGACCCATCTTCCAGGACCCTTGGCGCTGTCGCTCATGGCCTATCAGGCGATCTGGGTGGTCGGAACCACGTTCACGCTCTGGTTCGCATTGGTGAAGACCTACTCGGCCAGCAAATTATCGGCTTTTACCTTCATCACCCCTTTGTTTGGCGTCGTGGCTAGTTATTTCATCATGCACGACACGCTCACCCCGGTGTTCGGCGCCGCCGCTCTGCTTGTAATTGCTGGGCTTTTTCTGGTTAACCGGCCTAGCCCGGTGGTGGCGGTCCGAACCGATCCATTGCTGAATGTCACCAAAACCTGATATTCGAGTGCCCATGAACCAGCCCGTAAAACCGCCCCAAAACGACATCGCCGGCCCCAGCGCCCGGCACAAGACCACGCAAGTCATGGTTGGCAACGTCGCCGTCGGCGGCGGCGCGCCGATCGTGGTGCAGTCGATGACCAATACCGATACCGCCGATGTGGCGGGCACCATCGAGCAGGTCGCAGCGCTGTCGCGCGCCGGCTCCGAACTGGTGCGCATCACGGTCGACCGCGAGGAGGCTGCCGCCGCGGTTCCGCACATCCGCGACGGCCTGCGCAAGCGCGGCATCACCACGCCGCTGATCGGCGATTTCCACTACATCGGCCACAAGCTGCTTGCCGAATATCCGGCCTGCGCCGAGGCGCTCGACAAATATCGCATCAACCCGGGCAATGTCGGCTTCAAGAACAAGCGCGACACCCAGTTCGCCGACATCATCGAGATCGCAAACAAGAACCACAAGCCGGTGCGGATCGGCGCCAATTGGGGCTCGCTCGACCAGGAGCTGCTGACCAAATTGATGGAAGAGAATGCGGCGTCCGCCAACCCGCGCGATGCGCGCGCGGTGACGCGGGAAGCGATGGTGCAGTCGGCGCTGCTGTCGGCCGCGCGCGCCGAAGAGCTCGGCATGCCGAAGAACCGCATCATCCTGTCGGCAAAGGTTTCCGCCGTGCAGGATCTGATCGCGGTCTACCGGGAACTGGTGTCGCGCTCGGATTATGCGATCCATCTCGGCTTGACCGAGGCCGGCATGGGCTCGAAGGGCATCGTCGCTTCGTCGGCCGCGCTCGGCATTCTGCTGCAGGACGGCATCGGCGATACCATCCGCATTTCGCTGACCCCCGAGCCGGGCGGCGATCGGACGCTGGAAGTTCAGGTCGCGCAGGAACTGCTGCAGACCATGGGATTTCGCACCTTCGTGCCGCTGGTAGCGGCGTGCCCCGGCTGCGGCCGCACCACCTCGACCACGTTCCAGGAACTGGCGCGCTCGATCCAGGATTTCATCCGCGACGAGATGCCGGGCTGGAAAACGCAATATCCCGGCGTCGAGGAGCTGAACGTCGCGGTGATGGGCTGCATCGTCAATGGCCCCGGTGAATCCAAGCATGCCAATATCGGCATCTCGCTGCCGGGCACCGGCGAAGCGCCGGCCGCGCCGGTTTTCGTCGACGGCAAGAAGTTCCGCACGCTGCGCGGCCCCTCCATCGCCGCCGACTTCAAGGCGCTGGTGATCGACTATATCGACCAGCGCTATGGCAGCGGCGCCAAGGCGCCGGCGGAGAGCGTGACGGCGGCGGAGTAGGCCTCGTCTCGTCCTGGATCGCGCTGTTCGCTTGTCCAGGACGACGAAAAGAGAGATTCGGCTGCATTGCACTTCGGCACGCGCGCGCTACCATGGCGCGATAAGAACAAGCCGGAGAAACGTCATGAGCTCGCTGTCAGGCAAGCAGGGACCCCGCTACAGGCATATCACCGGCGACAGCGAGCCCTACGAGACCATCGCGGTCGAGAAGCTGACCCCGATCATCGGCGCGGAGATTTCGGGCGTCGATATCGCAAAGCTCATCTCCGATGATGCGCGCTCGAACCGCCAGATCGACGAGGTCCATCGCGCGCTCGCCGAAAACCTCGTGATCTTCTTCCGCGACCAGCACATCACCCCGGCGCAGCATCTCGCCTTCGGCCGCAAGTTCGGCGAGCTGCACATCCATCCCGCCGCACCCCATGAGGGCGACGATCCCGCCTTGATGAAGATCTACGCGGACAAGGATTCGCCGCGCGCCAATGGCGAGGGCTGGCACACCGATGTGTCCTGCGACGTCGAGCCGCCGATGGGCTCGATCCTCTATATCCGGCAGTGCCCGCCGCGCGGCGGCGACACGCTGTTCGCCAACATGTATGCGGCCTATGACGCGCTGTCGGACCGCATGAAGACTTATCTCGACGGGCTCACCGCGCTGCACGACGGCGAATCCACCTATCGCGGGCTTTATGCAAACTATGGCGTCGCCGACAGGCCCGCTTATCCGCGCGCCGAGCATCCGATCGTGCGCACGCACCCGGTGACGGGCAAAAAGGCGCTTTACGTCAACCGCGGCTTCACCCGCCACATCATTGGCATCCCCCGCGACGAGAGCGACGCGATGCTTGCCTATCTCTATCAGCACATGGAAAACCCGCTGTTCCAGTGCCGCTTCCGCTGGAGCGAGAACGCCATCGCGTTCTGGGACAACCGCTGCACCCAGCATCGCGCGATGTGGGACTACTGGCCGCACACCCGCGCCGGCACGCGGGTGACGGTGAAGGGCGAACGGCCGGTGTGAGCGGGGCGGCGTGGTCGTGCCATGACAGCGACGACGCGCCGCAAGCTCGCAGGTGTGCTGATGGCGACCGTCATCTTCGGCTGCCTCGGCGCGGTGACGACGGCCGCGGTCGGGCGTCCCATCGAAATCGGCACCATGAACGCGATTCTGATCGGCGCCGGCATCGGTCTGTTCGAGGAGTTTTATGTGCAGGGCCCGCGCGGCAACGCGATGCGGGCGATGCATCCCATGCGCTCGATCTTCATCTACATTGTTGCGGTCATGGTGCTGTATCTCGTCGCCCTGCACATCACGCATGTCGTGCTCGGGCGGCTGGACGATCTGCCGGTGGTGTACCGCCGCCTGCCGTACGGGCTCGCCTTCTTCACGGCCTTTTCGATCGTCGGCATCCTGATGATGCGGGTCGCCCATTTCATCGGGTTGCGCACGCTGCTCGACCTCGTCATCGGCACCTATCATCGCCCGGTGCAGGAACGCAAAGTGCTGCTCTTTCTCGACATCAACGGCTCGACCGCGCTCGCCGAGCGGCTGGGGGCGCTGACGATGCGCGCTTTGGTGCGCAAATTCCTGTCCGACCTGTCGCAGCCCATCGTCGACCATGGCGGCGACATCTATCTCTACAAGGGCGACGGCCTGATCGCGACCTGGAGCTGGGCCGATGCGTTCAGCAACGATGCCGTCCTGCGGGCGGTCGATGCGATGTTCGCAGCCGTTGCCGGCGAACGCGAGGCCTATGAGCGCTCGTTCGGCGTGGCGCCGGCGTTCCGCATCGGCATTCACGGCGGCGACGTCATCGTGAGCGAGCAGGGCGACGCCAAACGCTCGATCGGCATCTATGGCGATGCCATCAACATCGCCGCGCGGATGGAAGAGGCGGCGCGGGCCCATGATGTGCGCTGCGTCATCTCCGAATCCGTCGCCGGCGCCCTGTCGGACCGCGCTCGCGTCCGTGCGATCGGTTCGGAGCAGGTCAAGGGCATCTCCGCCCCGATCGCGATCTGCGAATATGCGCCGAGGTGATGATTTCCTTCGTTGCGGAACCGGCCTCATCGAGAGCGTGACCGCGCTCTGCATCGCAAGACCTCTCGCAAAGAGAGAAATGTTCCGATGATACAACCGCTCAAAATCGGTGGGACAAGGCGGAACCGACAAACGCTGGCCACGTTAGGCGAGGCATGACGGACGCGCGGGTGGTTGTGCACGCAAGAGTGCGCAACTTCATCTCGGAACCGCACATTCTGCCCAAATTGCGACGCGAGGCGATGCGACCAAGGCGCGAGTTTCTACCCAAAGCTGAATCCGGAATCTTGGTTTTTGAGAGGGCGTAAGCGCGGTTCGACGCGCTGCGCCGCTGGTGTGACGGTTCAGAAGTCCTGAAGCCGATTTCGGGTTCGGGACAACAGTACGTGTACGTAGGAGTTAGTCGATGAACAGATGTGTCGGACCATGCTCGCTGCTCGCGCTCGCAGCCTTGGCTGCGCTGCTCGTGACCATTCAACCTTCCCCGGTGAATGCGCAAATCAAGGGTGTTCACGCCCAAAACGCTCATCCGCAGCACAGTCCACCATCAAGACCGCAAGAGACCGCGAACGCTAAACCAAAGGAGGCCATGAACGCCTGGACGGTCGGCCTGGCCGGAGGCCTGCTGGAGGGAGCGCCGATCCGGCTGGCCGCAGAGATGGCCCGCGTGGTCGACGACGGCGACAATTTGCACGTTCTGCCGGTCGTGACGCGAGGGCCGACGGAAAACGTCAACTCGCTGCTCTACCTGCGCGGCATCGACACCGCGATCATCAATTCCGACTCGCTCGACGAGTACAAGAGCGTGCTGCCGGATGTCCTGAAAAAGGTTACCTACCTGCTCAATCTGTTCCCGTCGGAACTGCATGTCTTCGTCCGGCCGGAGATTCAGAGCCTTAACGACCTTGTCGGCAAGAAGGTGAATTTCAATACCCAGGGCACCGCCGCGGCCTATTCAGGACCGCTGATCTTCAGCCGTCTCGGTCTCGACGTCGAGCAGACGTTCATCCCGCATCAAGTCGCGCTGGAACAGATGCGCAAGGGCGAGGGCGGGATGGCGGCGGTGGTGTTCGTCACATCCAAGCCGGTCGATGCCTTTGTCCGCGGGCGTTTCGAGCCGGGCTTCAAGTTCCTCCCGGTTCCCTACAACAGCAAGGTGGGGGACTACTATCTTCCCACGACCCTCGATGCGACCGACTATCCCACCCTGATCAAGCCGGGCGAGCGTGTGGAGACGATCGCGGTGCCGACCGCGCTGGTCGCCTTCAATTGGCCGACGACGTCGAACCGCTATGATCGAGTCGCGCGCTTTGTCGACCATCTGTTCTCGCGGATCGACAAGCTGCAGGGGCCCGGCTTCGACCCGAAGTGGAAATCGATCAATCTCGCCGCGACGGTCCCGGGTCTTACGCGCTTCCCCGCGGCGCAGGCCTGGCTCGATGCCCATCCGCGCGGGAGCCAGGCGTCGCAATGAAAGGGGCGGCCCTCTTGCTGGTTGCACCCGCGGTCGTGAGCGGGGCTTCGCTGGCGCAAGGTGCAGGCGATCCGGCGGCGCAGTTTCGCGCCTGTGTTCTGATGGAGCGTGCGGCCCGGTCGGAATGTCTCGACGAGCTGTCGCGTGCTGCCGCGCCTTCGCTCAAGCTGGCGCTGGCGGGCGATGGCTGGATCGTCAGCGAGACGACATCGCCCGTCGACTATTCGCCGATTGCCACCGCGACAACCTCATCGCTCAACGTTGCCGGTGGCGCCCCGATGCGGCTGTCGATTCGCTGCCGGGGCGGACGCACGGAACTGATCGTGGCGGGACCCGCCATCACCGGCCGGGGCGACGACTACTTCATTTCCTATCGCGTCAATGGCGGCCAGTCGGTACAACTCGCGGGCGTCGCGCCGGTGTCCGGTGACGGCGTCGCGTTCAAAGGTGATGTGGTCGCGTTGCTGCAGTCGCTTCCAGGCGAGGGCGAGCTTGAGGTGCGCCTCTTCCCGCTGTCGGGGAACGGCCTGAACGGAATTTTCTCGCTCGACGGGCTGGAGAGGTTGCGGACGAGGATCGGCGCGACGTGCAGATGGCCACATGCCATCGCCAAGCCCAACGACCGATGATCAAGGTTAGGTCTTTTTCGAGGGAGTGAAACGAATGAGTAAGCTTCGGGATATCGCGAGAGCGGCAATGGTGGGCGCGTTCGCCCTGCTGGTCGCCACGGCCGCTGCGGCGGCGCAGGACGCCGGGAGGCCGCTGAGGCCGATATCAAAGCATCGCGCTGCCCCGCACGGGCACACGACCATGAGGGCCGGAAAGCCCTCCGCCACCGAGCAGATGCGCAAACCGTCCGCCGTGGTGCTCGCGGTCCCCGCAGGGAAAGCCCAGGCTCCTGCGGAAAAAAAACCGCATCATCTGATCCTGCAGGTGAATACCAACGATCCCGCGGCGATGAATCTCGCGCTCAACAACGCAACCAACGTCGCTGAACATTATCAGAAGCTCGGCGAGCAGGTGAAGATCGAGGTGGTCGCGTTCGGGCCCGGGCTGCATATGCTGCGCGACGACACCTCGCCGGTGAAGGCGCGGATCGAGACGATGGCGCTGAGCACGCCCGAGGTTTCCTTCAAGGCCTGCGGCAATACCCAGGAGAACATGCACAAGGCGGAGAGCAAGGACATTCCGATTATTCCACAGGCGCAAGTTGTGGACTCCGGCGTCGTGCACATCATGGAGCTCGAGGAGCAGGGCTGGACCTACGTCAAACCGTGAAGCGGAAACCGTGCGTCGAGATGTTCTGCTGAGCCAGCATTGCCACCTCCGGGATGGTCTGAATGACCGCTGAGTCCCTCAAGCGCTACAGACATTATAGGGCATTTCAGCAGCCCGTGGGCGCGCGCGAGATGCGTTGACGTCCCGCTCGACCTGCGCCAAGCTTGGGCCAACCAAGACAAAATTCCGGAGAACACCCCATGCTCCGCGCCGAGGACAACAAATTCCTGACCGAGAGCGGTCCCGGAACGGGGATGGGCGAACTGTTGCGCCGCTTCTGGCTGCCGGTGTTGTTGTCAAAGGAATTGCCGGAGGCCGACGGGCCGCCGAAGAAGATCGTGGTGATGGGCGAGGAGCTGCTGGCCTTCCGCGACTCGCGCGGCGTGGTCGGCGTCATCGACCAGTATTGTCCGCACCGCGGCGCCAATCTCTGGCTCGGCCGCAACGAGGAATGCGGTATCCGCTGCGTCTATCACGGCTGGAAGTTCGATACCGAGGGCGCTTGCGTCGACATGCCGACTTCCTATCCCGATCTCAACGCCAAGGACCTGATCCGCATCAAGGCCTATCCGGTGCGCGAATGGGGCGACATGATCTGGGCCTATATGGGCCCGGCCGGGGAGGTGCCGGAATTGCCCGCGCTCGAAATGGCGCTGGTGCCGGCCTCGCACCGCTACGTCTCCAAGAAATGGCAGGATTGCAACTGGGTGCAGGCGATGGAAGGCTCGATCGACACCGCGCATTTCACCTTCGCGCATCTCTCCTTCGACAAGGAGGAGAACGAGATCCTCGACATCAAGCGGCATTTCGTCAATCCGATCGCGCGCATGAGTTCCGATCACATGCGCTGGATCGCGGAAGACCCGCGGCCGGTCATCAAGATCAATCCCCATGACGCCGGCTTGACGATCGCCGGCGGCCGGCTCACCGGAAGCGACAACATCTACTGGCGCATCGCGCAATTCCTGATGCCGGTGCACGCCTACGCGCCGAGCGCGATGCCGGGCGAGAACATTTTTGGTCAGAGCTTCGTGCCGGTCACCGACACCAGTTGCTGGATCTATACCTATGCCTGGAATCCGGAGCGGGCGATCACGCCGGCCGAGCGCGACGCCTATGACGGCGGCAACGGCGTGATCTCGGAGGTCGACGAGAATTATGTGCCGCTGCGTAACAAGAAGAACGACTATCTGATTGACCGCAAATTGCAGAAGACCAGGAGCTATACCGGCATCAAGGGCGTGTCCGAGCAGGACGCGGCGGTGCAGGACAGCCAGGGCCCGATCGCCGATCGCACCCGCGAGCATCTCGGGCCGACCGATCTCGGCATCCTGCATTTCCGAAAATTGGTGATGGATGCGGCCCGCGCGCTGCAGCGAGGCGAGACGCCGCCGCATCTCAAGGCGCAGGACCGCTACGCCGTGCGCTCCGGCGCCTGTATCACCAGCAAGGCCAAGGACCTGCCCGCGGTGATGGTCGAGCGCTTCGGCGACGCCGCGGGGTATGTCGGACGTCCACGGATCGCAGCGGCGGAGTAGGGATTGCTCTCGTCGGGGAGAAAATTTGCACGCTCAGGCTTTGGCGTTCGGCCCCGCCGCCGCGCCATCATCGCTGCGATGGCCGCATTGGTACTTCTGCCGATCGGGGTCGGCAATGCCGGCAGCCTGTTGGATGTCTTCAAAAGCTCATCAAAGCGCGACAAATCGACAAGGCAAGTCTCTCAAAGGAAAATCTCTCAAAGGCACCTCTCTCCGAGGCATGCCGCCGCGTCGAAGTCCCGCACCGTAAAGCTTGCCGCCCTGGGCCCGGTCGCCGCGATCCCTTCCGTTGCGAGACCGGTCGCAACGATGTGCGATTCGTCAAAATTCCGGATCGTTCTGGATGTCGGACATACCGCCGAATCGGAAGGCGCGATCAGCGCCCGCAACGTCGCCGAGTTCGCCTTCAATCTGCGCCTTGCGCAGCAGATCGAGGCGAAATTGAAGGCCGAAGGTTTTGCCGAGACCAGATTGCTGGTGACCGCGGGCAAGGCGAAATCCAGCCTCGTCAAGCGCGTCGCCGCCGCCAACGATCTGCATGCGGATCTCTTCCTGTCGATCCACCATGACTCCGTGCCCGACAAACTGCTCGAGAATTGGGAGTTCGAGGGCAAGAAAAGCCATTTCAGCGACCGCTTCAGCGGCTATTCCGTCTTCGTCTCCCGCGACAATCCGGATTTCAAGACCAGCCTCTCGTTCGCCGAACTGGTGGCCAAGGAAATGAAGGCCCAGGGCCTGCAATATGCCCGGCAATATACCGAGGCCATCATGGGTCGGTACCAGCACCCGCTGCTGAACAAGGAAACCGGTGTCTACAGCTACGATCAGCTCGTCGTGCTGAAATCGACCCGGATGGCTGCCGTCCTCCTGGAGGCGGGCTCGATCATCAACCGGGACGAGGAGCTCAAGATGGCTTCCCCGGAACGCCGGGACATCATCGCGAGCGCGGTCACGGCGGCCGTGGAGGATTTTTGCGATCCCCGATGGGCCGTGCTGGGTCCGCTGTGATCGCGGCGCGGTGCGCGGCATTGGTGTTCACCCGGCGGGCGCCGTTTTGGTTCGATCAGTTTGTCCGCGGGCTCCATTCACCTCTCCCATTGGGCTAAGGCGTGCACACATTTCTGAGGTTCCATCCTTGGGCCGTTTGTTCGAAACGTTGCCAG
>Ga0307479_10000761_pt1 | contig 29360 bp, 22 predicted proteins | sample atmos_gasesECM4C_FD_203743 | JGI IMG/M metagenome (GOLD analysis project Ga0307479, IMG submission 203743) | Hardwood forest soil microbial communities from Morgan-Monroe State Forest, Indiana, United States - atmos_gasesECM4C_515 | ecosystem: Environmental > Terrestrial > Soil > Temperate...
CAGCCCGGCGGGCGCGAATGATGTCCCTGCGCTCGACCCTCATAAGGGCGACGTCGCCGAGCAGGCGGGACGGCTGGTGATGGACCTGCTGGCAAAAGACATCCGGCCACGCCAGATCGTGACCCGCGCCGCGCTGGAAAATGCGATCGCTTCGGTGGCGGCGACCGGCGGCTCGACCAATGGTGTGCTCCATCTGTTGGCGATCGCCCGGGAAGCCGGGGTCCCCTTGACCATCGACGACTTCGACCGGGTCGCGTCGCGCACGCCCGTGATCGCCAGCCTGAAGCCCGGTGGCGAGTTCGTGGCGACGGACCTGCACGATGCCGGCGGCATTCCGCTGGTGGCCCAGCGCCTCAACGAAGGCGGCTTGATCCACGGCGATGCTCGCACCGTCGACGGCCGGACCCTGGGGCAAATCGCGGAGGCGGCCGTGGAGACGCCGGGACAGCGCGTGGTGACGTTGCTCTCGAAACCGTTGAAGCCAACCGGCGGCCTCGCGATCCTCCGCGGCAATCTCGCTCCCGAGGGTTGCGTCGTCAAGCTCGCCGGCCACGAGCGCCTGATGCATCGCGGACCGGCGCGCGTCTTCGACAGCGAGGAGGCCGCCTTCGCCGCGGTTCGCGCCCGCCAGATCAAGGCGGGCGACGTGGTCGTGATCCGCTACGAAGGGCCGGTCGGCGGACCCGGGATGCGCGAGATGCTCGGGGTGACCGGCGCGCTGGTCGGCGAAGGCCTGGGTGACTCGGTCGCCCTGATCACGGATGGCCGATTTTCAGGCGCGACCCACGGCCTCATGGTGGGCCACATCGCGCCGGAAGCGGCACGCCGCGGGCCGATCGCGGCCCTGCGCGATGGCGACACCGTGATCCTCGACGTCGAAAAGCGGCAGTTAAATGTCGATCTGCCCGCGGAGGAGATCGAGAGCAGGCTCAAAACCTGGAAGCCGCCGACGCCTCGCTACACCACCGGCGTGTTCGCCAAGTACGCCGCCCTGGTTTCCTCAGCGAGCGAAGGCGCGATCACTCGCGCTCAGTGACGGCTCGGCCGCGCCTCGCCTTCGGGGTGCTCACCTTTCAGGCCCTGCCGTATGCCGACCTTCGCGATGACGTGCAATTCGCCGAGCGGATCGGCCTCGATGCCGCGTGGTTGGCCGACCAGGCAGTGCCCGACCGGCTTTCGATCCTGGAGGCGTGGACAGCGCTTGCCGCGCTCGCGGCGAATACCGAACGGATCCGGATTGGCACGCTGGTGACCAACGCCGCGCTACGCAACCCGATGCTGCTCGCCAGGCAGGCGCTGACCGTGGACCAGGTTTCGGAGGGCCGCCTCGACGTCGGCATCGGCGCCGGCTACTACGCGGACGACCACCGTTGGCTGGGGATCGATTATCTCGAGGCCAAGGGTCGCGTCCAACGACTGACCGAGGTCGCGGAGGTTCTCGACCGAGCGCTGCGAGGTGAGCGCGTGACCTATGCGGGCACGTACGTACGGCTCGATGACGCACCATCGGTGCTGCCGGTCCAGCGCCCGCGGCCTCCGATCTGGATCGCCGTTTATGGAGCGACATCGCAGCGCCTTGCCGCCCGATTAGCTGACGCGGCCGCGCTTGTTGGCGATGAAGGGGTTGGCCTCGACCAGACCTTACCCCGCTTCAGCGAACGCATGAAACGGCTCGACGAGATATGTGCGGCGCAGAGACGGGATCCCCGTTCGCTCCGCCGCGCCTACCTTGCTGGCTTCGCCGAGGAGCCGGTCTTCGCGTCAACAAACTCGGCCGCGGACTTCATCGGTGAATTCGTCCAGGCGGGCGCGACCGACTTCGTGTTTGGCCTGGCCAACCCGGTCCAGCCAGCCTTCGAGGCCGGAGTGAAAAGTGGTCAGTTCGCCACCCGTGAGAAGTTGGAAGCGCTCGTCGCCAACGTCCTGCCGGCGTTCCGCGGACAAGCGGCGAGGACGTAACCGCCACGAGCTCAACCGAAATCACCGGCCTCGGCGCTCGGGAGATGGCGCAGCGGATGGCGGACGGCGAGATAGGCCGAGCGCGCCGCCATCGAGGTCGAATCCGCCAGCGCCGGGCTGCCGGTGGGCGTTCAGGTGGTCGCCCGGCACTGGCGCGAGGACGTCGTCCTCGGAGTGATGGCCCAGCTCGAAACGCATTTCCGCGGTCGCGCGGACTATCCCGCCAACCCGCCGATCTGACTTTGATAGGTTTGGCAACGTGGGGCGGCCGCCTGTCATATCGGTCATCAGCGCGCTTGTCGCCGTCACCATTGGTGCCTGCGGAAGCGCGGGACCCGGAACGAAGCCTGCGGCAAGTGGGCCCGCCGGACCGATTGTGTCCTACTCGATCGATAACCCTGGGGATCTGACCGTCGGGCCGGACGGCGCGATCTGGGTGACGGGACACGGTCCCAACTATGTGGCACGGGTTTCTGCCGCTGGCGCCATCCACCTCTTCGCAACGCCGACGCAGAACGGAAAGCGCGGCGGCATCACGACCGGGCCGGACGGCAACCTCTGGTTTGGCGAACTCCAGGGCGGACACATCGGCCGGCTGTCGACAGCGGGCACCTTTACGATGTTCGCGCTGCCACGGTCGGCTTCGGTTTCAAACATGGCCGTCGGCGCCGACCGAGCGCTCTGGTTTGGCGAACCGGAAGTGTCCCGGCTCGGCCGGATCACGACCGATGGAACCGTTTCGGAGATCAGCCTATCGACTCAGGCAGATCCCACCTTTGTTGCGGCAGCTTCAGATGGCTCGACCTGGTTCACCGAACCTCAAGCGAATCGGATCGGGAAATACTCCCGGGATGGAAGCGTCAAGGAGTACCCGCTTCCGCACACCGGATCAGCTCCATGGGAGATCACAACCGCGAGTGACAACACGGTGTGGTTCACGGAGCGCGACGGAAATCGAATCGGTCGAATCTCCGCCGACGGGTCAATGACCGAGTTTGCGGTACCGACGCCAAAGGCCATCCCATGGGCGATCGCGGCATCCTCCACCGGCGACATCTGGTTCACCGAGTTCGCGGAGACGGCCAACCGGATCACGCGATTGACACCTGACGGTCACTTTCTGGAGCTGGCGATTCCGACGCCAGCCAGCAATCCCTCCGGCATCGTGGTCCAGGATCCAAAAACCATCTGGTTCGTCGAGAACTCAGGGCACCACGTCTCTCGCCTGAACGTCCCGCGGGCTTCCTGAGAAGGCGCACCGGGCGACGCAGACTCGGTCCGTACCCTAAGGGGCGTGGGCTTCATCGAGCTGGTCGAGGTCGGCTATGGGTTCCCCGGCGGCCGAACGCTGTTCGACAAGGTCTCGTTCAAAGTCCCGGAAGGCGAGCGCGTGGCGCTGGTGGGCGCCAACGGCGTGGGCAAGACCACGTTGCTGGGGCTGATTGCCGAGGTCGATGAACCACTCCATGGCCTGATACGGGCCGTGGGGCGGCTGGCGCGGATGCCGCAGCTCGTCCACGATCCGCGATCTTCGACGACGGTCCGCGAGTTGCTGATCGCGCAGGCTCCGATTGCCCTGGCGCGAGCCGGCGTTGAGCTGCTGGCGGCCGAACGGAGCATGATCACCAATCCAAGCGAGGAAGCGGGCAGCACCTACGGCGACGCGATTCACCGCTGGGATGAGCTGGGCGGTTACGACCTGGAGGTCAACTGGAACGCGGCCTGTATGGACGCCGTCGGCGAGCCCTTCGATACGGTCGGTGCGCGCATCGCGCACACGCTCTCAGGCGGCGAGTTGAAACGCCTCCTACTGGAGGCGTTGTTCCGCTCGGATGCGGACGTCCTGTTGCTGGACGAGCCGGACAATTTCCTCGACGTCCTCGGCAAGGAGTGGCTCGAGCAGGCCATGTCCACGAGCCGGAAGACGTTCCTCTATGTCAGCCACGACCGCGAGTTCCTCGGCAACACCTCGACGCAGGTGGTGACGCTCGAGGCCCGGCGCGCCTGGACCCACCCGGCCTCGTTCGGCACCTACGAAGCGGCGCGTCAACAACGTCTGGCCGGACTGGAGGAGGATCATCGCCGCTACCAGGAGCAGCGCTCAGCATTGATCGCGACGCTCAAGGAATATCGCCGCCGAGCGCAGTCGTCCGACGCGTGGGGTCCAAAAGTGCGGGCTGCCCAGAGCCGGCTACGCCTCTTCGACGAAAAGACCGAGGTCGTTGAACGCCCCCGTGAACAGAACGTGGCGATCCGTCTCGGCGGTGGTCGCACCGGGACCATCGCGCTTCGGATCAAGGCGCTCGCCTTTCCGGGGTTGGTGCAGCCGTTCAGCAGCGAGATCCTCTTCGGTCAGCGTGTCGGCGTGATCGGCAAGAACGGCACCGGAAAGAGCCATTTCGCCCGGCTGCTCGCCGGCGAGCCGGTCGATCACACCGGCGAATGGATGCTCGGGGCTCGGGTCAAGGTCGGGTATTTCTCGCAGGTGCACGACACGCCCGAGCTCTATGGCAGGACGCCGCTCGTCATACTCAGTCGCGACGGCCTGGACCGTACCGCCGCCACGGGGACGCTCCGCCGCTATGAGCTCGATGGCGCCGCCGATGTCGCCTTCGAGAAACTATCCGGCGGTCAGCAGGCGAGGCTCCAGATCCTGCTGCTGGAGATCCGCGGATCGACGATGCTGGTGCTCGACGAGCCGACCGACAACCTCGATGTCGCCTCCGCCGACGCGCTCGAGTACGCGCTCTGGAAATACGTCGGCACCATCATTGCCATCAGTCACGACCGCTGGTTGCTGAAGTCCTTTCAGCGATTTCTGGTATTCGGCTCGGACGGATCCGTCCAAGAGGCTGACGAGCCAAGCTGGAGTTGACGGGTCAGCTGTCCGAGCGAGGCGGCATCGGTTCGGGCTCATTTCCCGCGCTGAGGCTTTCGGAGAGGGACATCGTGCGCCGGTAGGCGGCCCAGACCGCGTCGGCGAGCACGGTGCGAAGCCGTCCGCGCTCCAGTTCGTGGAGAGCGGCGGCCGATGTCCCGCCGGGCGAGGTGACCATGTCGCGCAGCTGCGCGGGATGCTTCTGGGTCCGTTCGGCGAAGGCGACCGAGCCCTTCAGCGTCTCCAGCACCAGGTCGTGCGCGAGGTGACGCGGAAATCCGAGGTGTACCGCGCTGTCGATCAGCGCCTCCATCACCAGGAAGACATAGGTCGGCCCGGTGCCGCTGACCGCGGTCGCCATCGCGACGAACCGCTCGTCGCCGACCTGCAGCTCGTGACCGAGCGCGCCGAGGAGGGCCCGCGCCTGTTCGCGATGCGCCTCGGTTGTCTCCGGCGTCGCATACCAGATGTTCACGCCCTCCCCGATCTGGGCCGGGGTGTTGGGCATCACCCGGACCAGCGCGCCGTGCCCGAGGCCTTGGCGCAGCGTCTGCGTGGTCGCCCCGGCAATGATCGAGATCACCAGCTTGTCGGGCGCGAGCGTGTCCTTCAGTTCCGCCAGCACGGCCGGCATCACCTGGGGTTTGATCCCCAGCACCACGATGTCGCCGCGACGGGCGGCGTCGGCGTTGTCGGCCGTGACGTGGATCCCATGCTTTTCCCCCAGCGCGTGGCGGCGATCGGCCCGGGGATGGCTGGCGATGATCGAGCCGGCGGGCACCAGGTTGCGCGCCAGCACGCCGGAGATGATGGCCTCCGCCATGACGCCGGCGCCGATGACGCTAAGCGTCGAGGCACGGAGCGGACTCATCGTCGGATTCTAGAGACTAGGCGTTTGATCCCCCGCTCGACCCTTCATTTGGAGGGGTTGGCCGGACTGCGGGCGCAGGCCGAGAACCGATCGACACCGCGATACCCTGAGGCCGCGATGAGACCCACGGAGGTCGGGGCGCAGCGATCGACCCATATGGGCACAGCCGTCGATGCCGCGATCGACGTGTTGATCATCGAAGACAACCTCTATGAGGTGGACCTGACCCGGCATGCGCTGAAGGATCATCTGCTGTCCGAGCGGATCAAGGCGATTCACGACGGCGCGGAAGCCCTCGATTTCATCTTCTGCCGGGGTGACTATGCCAGCCGGGACCCGCGACAGCAGCCGAAACTCATCCTGCTCGACCTTCATCTGCCAAGAGTCGGCGGGCTCGAGATCCTGCGCCAGATCCGGGCGGACCCGAAGACCGAAGACATCCCGGTCGTGATCCTGACCCAGTCGAAAGAAGACGGCAACGTCATCGAAGGCTACAAACTCGGCGCCAACAGCTTCCTGGTCAAGCGACACGACTTCGACGAGTTCATGAAAGCGGTCGACGCGCTCGGGATCTACTGGCTTGTCATGAACCGCCCGCCGGTCAAGGGGGAAGTGCAGCGTGTCGGAGCCGCTTAAGGGGCAACTTCCCGGGAACCTCGACCAAGCCATCTTCCGCATCGGGGCCTTTGCCTTTACGTCGCTCAGCACGCTGGCGCTGGTCAGCGATTACGTCGGGCCGGGCCAGCTGGTCGTGTATCCCGCCGTCTGGGCGATCACACTCCTCGCCTATGTGGGCGGCGGCGTCAGCTGGTGGCTGGCCCGACAGCGAGCGCCCATCGAGCTGATCCTGCCGCTGGCGCTGCTCGGCGTCCTCCTCATCACCATGGAGACGCTCGTCACCGGTGGCACCCATACGCACCTGCTGGTCCTCTACGTCGTGCCGGTGATCTTCACCGCCGCCCTTCTCGAGCTTCGCCTGACCGCCCTCGTCATCGCGGTCGCGATCGCCGCAGCCGCGCTGCCGCTGCTCATCAATGGGTGGGATGGGTTCTACGGTCGCGTCCTGATGATGCTCGCCGGGGTGATGGCGCTGTCGGCCTATGTCGAAACGCGGCTGCTTGGCACCGCGGTCCACGAGAAGGCCGCCGCCGAGCGCCAGGCTATCTACGACGACCTGACCGGCTTGCCCAACCGCGCGCTCTTCTATCAGCGGGTCCGCGAGCTCATCCGCACCGCCCCGGATGAACGGCTGGCGGTGATGCTGATGGACCTCGACCATTTCAAGGACATCAACGACACGCTGGGCCACCATCGCGGCGACCTGGTGCTCAAAGAGGTGAGCGGTCGCCTCAAACAAGCGGTCCGACCGTCCGACATGGTGGCGCGCATGGGCGGCGATGAGTTCGGGATCATCCTCCCGAACCTGCCGCGTGGCGCCGGTCGCCCCATCACCGAGCAGGTGCTCGAGTCGCTGTCGGCGCCAGTCATGCTCGACGGCCTGGGCATCGACCTGCAGGCGAGCATGGGCGTCGCGCTATTCCCGGAACATGGCCAGGACGTCGACTCACTGGTTCAGAAGGCGGACGTGGCCATGTACCAGGCGAAGGCCGCGCCGGGAAGCGGCTACAAGGTCTACACGCCGGAGCGCGATCCGAATTCCACGCAGCGCCTCGAGCTCACCGGTGAGCTGCGCCGAGCGTTGGTCGACGGCGAGCTCGTGCTCCATTACCAGCCCCAGATCGACCTGCAGACCCGACTGGTCAGCGGCGTCGAGAGCCTGGTTCGATGGCGGCATCCGCGCCATGGATTGCTAGCACCGGATAAGTTCTTGCCGCTCGCTCAGCACAGCGGCCTGATGCAGGCGCTGACCCGGGAGGTGCTCAAGATGGCCCTTCGACAGTGCCGGACCTGGCACGATGCGGACGTCCCGATTCGAGTGGCCGTCAACGTGGCGGCGCCCGACTTGCTCGACCTGCAGTTTCCGCAAGCGGTCGACGAGCTCCTGATCGAGCGCGGCGTGGCCGCGTCCTCGCTGGAGCTGGAGATCACCGAAGGCATCATCCTGGCGGATCCGGTGCGAGCCCGCACCGTGCTGACCCGCCTGCACGCGATGGGTGTCCGCCTCGCCGTCGACGATTTTGGAACGGGCTATTCGTCGTTGGCGTACCTGCGAGAGCTCCCGGTCGACGCCATCAAGATCGATCGGTCCTTCGTTCGCGACATGGCGACCAAGGCCGACAACGAGGTGATCGTGCGCGCCATCATCGACCTGGCGCGAAATCTCAGCATGGGAGTGATCGCCGAAGGCGTCGAGGACGAGGCGACCTGGAACCGGCTGGCGGACCTCGGTTGCGACAGCGCCCAGGGCTACTACCTCAGCCCACCGCTGTCCGAGAAGGAGCTCTACCTGTGGCTGAGCCACTGGTCCGAGCTGACCGGGGCCACCGCCGATGGCGGCGGCGGCCGGCGGCGACTCAGCCTGGTTGGATAGCGATTCTTAGGCGCGGGCCGCGATGGTCCCTTCGTGCTGACTTTCGATCCGCGCCACATCTGCCTTGGGCGCGACGCGCCAGAACCGGTGCACCGCCTGATGCCAGTCATCCAGGATGGCGCGAGCCGCTGCTGACCCCGTATAGCGTGCGTGCCGCTCCACCAATTCCCGAAGGCGAAGTCCCTGTTCCGCAAGCAGCTGATGCTCGCCGCTCAGCCGGTGCGCGTCGACCAGCTCCGCGTTGACCATCGCCGGCACCCGGATTCCGGCGTCGTAAACGAAGACCTCGCCTCCGGTCATGCCGGCGCCGAGGTTGTGGCCGACCGGGCCCAGGATCACGATCGTCCCTCCGGTCATGTACTCGGCGGCATGCTCGCCGGTGCCCTCGACCACCGCCGACGCGCCGCTGTTTCGCACCGCGAATCGCTCGCCAGCCTTCCCGGCGCAGAAGAGCTCGCCGCCGGTGGCGCCGTAGAGCACCGTGTTGCCCAGCAGGTGCGGGTCACCAGCATCGTTCGCCGGCGGCCGGACGATGATGCGACCGCCGCCCATGGCCTTGCCCACGTAATCGTTGGCCTCACCGGTGAGTACGAACTCGATGCCGTCGGTCAGGAAGGCACCGAAGCTCTGGCCGGCCGCCCCGCTGAAGGCGATCGTCGCCGAGCCGGGCGGTGGGTTGGTACCAAATTCGCGGGCGAGCATGCCGCCGAGTCGCGCACCGACGCTGCGATCCGCACTCTCGATCGGGTAGTCAAGATGGACGTGCTCACCGCTCCGGAGCGGACCGATGGCGTCGATGCAGACCCGGTCACCCAACTGGGACGCCGGTCGCTGAATCGGGAGTGCCCGCTGGAAACGGCGCGGTTCCGGGCCCTCGTCCACCAGGAGAGGCGACAGCTCGACCCGGTCGGCACGCCCATCCGCGCTGCGCCGCTGGGCGAGCAGGTCGGTGCGCCCGATCGCCTGCTCCAGGCTGCGAAGCCCGAGGTCCGCCAGGATGAAACGGATTTCCTGCGCGACATGGAGTAGATAGGCCTCCAGCATCTCGGGCGTGCCGGCAAACTTGGCCCGCAGCTCGGGTCGCTGGGTGGCGATGCCGGCCGGACAAGTGTCCAGGTGGCAGGTCCGCACCATGATGCAGCCCTCCGCCAGCAGTGCGGCGGTGCCGAAGCTGTACTCCTCGGCGCCCAGGAGCGCCGCGATGACGACGTCCCGACCGGACTTGATGCCGCCGTCGACACGCAGGCGGACCCGCCCGCGTAATCCGTTCCAACGAAGCGTTTGCTGCGTCTCGGCCAGGCCGATTTCCCAGGGCATCCCGGCGTTTTTGATCGACGACAGCGGACTAGCGCCAGTGCCGCCATCGGCACCCGCGATGTGCACGATGTCGGCCAGGCCTTTGACCACCCCGGCGGCAATGGTTCCAACGCCGGCCTCGGAGACCAGCTTGACGGAGACCGCCGCCAGCGGATTCACCTGCTTGAGGTCGTAGATCAGCTGCGCCAGGTCTTCGATGGAATAGATGTCGTGGTGCGGCGGCGGCGAGATCAGCGCGATACCGGCCTGCGTATGGCGAAGGCGGGCGATCTCCTCGGTCGCCTTGTGGCCGGGCAGCTGGCCGCCCTCGCCGGGTTTCGACCCCTGGGCCATCTTGACCTGGAGCTCGTCGGCGAAGACACAGTATTCCGGCGTGACGCCGAAACGCCCCGAGGCCACCTGTTTGATCCGCGAATTCCGGTCGATCGGCGAACCCTTGCTTCGAAAACGCGCCGGGTCCTCTCCCCCCTCGCCAGTGTTGCTCTTGCCGCCGAGCCTGTTCATCGCGATCGCGATTGTCTCGTGCGCCTCGGCGGCGATCGAGCCGTGCGACATCGCGCCGGTCGAGAACCGCCGGACGATCGCCTCGGCGGGCTCCACGTCCGCCGTTGGTATCGGTGGGCCGGCCGCACGCATCTCGAGCAGGTCGCGCGGATGCGTCGGGGGCCGGTCGTTGACCAGGCGGGCGAACCGCTCGTAGATCGGGTAGCCGCTGCCATCGGGTCCGCCGGCGACCGCGCGCTGGAGTGCGTGCGCCGCGGCCAGCTCCTTGACGGAGGTGACCTCGTGGAGCGCGTCGACCACGTCCGGGTTCGTCGCATGGTATTCGGTGCCCTGTTTGTGATGCTTGAAGAAGCCCGGGCTCGACAGCGACGGCGCCGATTTCCCAAACGCAAGGGCATGGCGGGCCAGCACCTCTTCGCCCAGGTCATCGAAGCTGGCACCGCCGATCGGTGACGGCGTCCCCGTGAAGCAGGCCTCGACGACCTCGGCGCTGAGCCCAACGATCTCGAAGATCTGGGCGCCCTGGTAACTGTCGACCGTCGAGATGCCCATCTTGGCGAGCACTTTCAGCGTGCCGTCCTCGAGTGCGCGCACGTAGCGGGCCTGCGCCACGCACGGGTCGGCACCCTCGCCTTTGAGGTGTCCGGCGGATGCGGTCGCGCTCATCGACTGCAGGCCCAGGCGCGGCGAGACCGCCTGCGCCCCGTAGCCGAGAAGGCAGACGACGTGATGGACCTCGCGGGCTTCGTCAGTTTCCACCACCAGACTGACCCGGCTGCGCAGACCGGCTCGCATCAGGTGGTGGTGGACGCTGCCCAGCGCCAGCAAGGCCGGCATGGGCGCGCGATCGGGCCCGATGGCGCCATCCGAGACGAGCAGGATGGCCGCACCGGCGCGGACGGCGCGCTCAGCCTCCTGCCCGAGTCGCTGGCAGGCGATCCGCAAGCCAGGCGAGCCATCGACAATTGGGAACGTCGCGTCGAGCCCAGCAGTGGCAAACGGCGCATCCGAGCCACGAAGCGAATCGAGGCCCGACGGGTAGAGAACGAATGAATCCAGCTGGAGCTGCCTGGCCGCGGTCGATTCCGGGCTCAGCAGCGGCGGCCCGGGTCCGAGCGTCGTCCGGAGCGACATCACGAGTCGCTCGCGCAGGTGATCGATCGGTGGATTGGTCACCTGGGCGAAACGCTGTTTGAAGTAGCTATAGAGGAGGCGCGGCTGACCGGCCAGCACCGAGGGGGCGGTGTCATCGCCCATCGAGAAGACCGGTTCGTGGCCCGTGGTCGCCATCGGGCGGAGCACGAACGTGAACTCCTCCTTCGTGTAACCAAAGGCCACCTGCCGGACGGTGAGATCGGACGGGACCTCATCGGTGGGCTCACCGGTGCTCATCGCTTGCAGTTGCTCGTCGAGCCAGACCCCGTACGGCCGTTGCCCGGCGAGCCATGACTTGATGGCACCGTCCTCTTCGAGTCCGCCACGCTCCGGATCGACGCACAGCAGCTGACCGGGTCCGAGCTTGCCGCGTCGCACCGATCCGTGGCCATCCAGGTCCACCGCGCCGGCTTCCGAGGCGCAAGCGATCAGGCCGTCCTCGCACACCGCGTAGCGGAGCGGCCGCAGGCCATTGCGGTCGAGGGCGGCGCCGACCCGTACGCCGTCGGTGAAGATCAAGCCGGCCGGACCGTCCCAGGGCTCCATCAGGCTGGCATGATAGCGATAGAAATCGCGGACGGCCGCATCGACATCGAAGCCCTCCCACGCAGCCGGGACCAGCATGGCCAGCGAATGGCGGATATCGCGGCCACCCCGGACCAGCAGCTCGAGCGCGTTGTCGAGCATGGCCGAGTCGGAGCCGTCGGCGTCGATCACCGGGGATAGCAGCGATTCCGGCGCCAGCGCGCCCGCGCCCAAGTGCCCTTCGCGCCCCTGCATCCGGTTGACATTGCCCTGGATGGTGTTGATCTCGCCGTTGTGGCAGAGCATGCGAAACGGCTGAGCCCGCTCCCACGATGGCGCGGTGTTCGTGCTGTAGCGCTGATGGAAGATGGCGAACGCTGCGGTAAAACCAGGATCGCGAAGATCGGGATAGAAGGGCGCCAGCTGGTCGGCCGCGCACATCGCCTTGTAGGTCACCGTCCGAAACGACATCGATGCCACGTAGCCGCGCAGTGGCGCGGCCTTCAAGGTTTGTTCCGCCCGCCTGCGGGCCCGATAACATCGGGTTTCGGCGTCGGATTCCGTGACCGATGGACCGACGGTAACGACGGCCTGCTCGATCCGTGGAGCGCTGCGCCGAGCTTGGTCGCCCAGCGCATCCGGCTCGACTGGGACTGGGCGCCAACCGATCACATCGAGCTGCTCGGCGATGCACGCCTCGTCGACGATCCGGCGGATCATGTCACGCTGCCGATCGCCATCGTCGCCGGGCTCGCTTGACAGGAACATCGCCGCCACGCCAACCCGCGCGGCCGGTTCCCGGCCCGATATCGTGCGCGCCTGCTCAAAAAAGAACGATTGCGGCAACGGTACCAGCATGCCCGCCCCATCTCCCGAGCGGAGATCCGCTGCCACCGCGCCGCGATGGCGCACTCGGTTGAGTGCAGCCAGGGCTGCGTCGACGATCCCCCGGCTAGCTCGCCCTCCGGCGTCGGCGACGAAGCCGATTCCGCACGCGTCGTGCTCGAATCGGGGGTCGTAAAGGCCCGCGCGTCGCAAGTTGCGTCCACCGTATCGACTGCGGCGAGCAGATACCACAGACGATTGCGCCCAAAAGCCTGGGCTGGCCTTGGATGCTCGACACAACACAGCCTTTCCCTCCCCCGCTTGCGGGGGAGGGTAGGGTGGGGGCCCGCAAATGCGTAAGCGCGACCTGATCCGGTGGAGCGGCCTTACCAGCGCCGTCTGCGCCGACGCCCGCAAGACCGCCCCCCTCCCCACCGCTGGCAACGACAGGCCCTGATCGTAGTCCCGCGGCCACGGCGTGTCAAACGTTTGCCTATACCACTCATCCTCAGCGGCTAACGTTGCAACGGGCGGTTACACCAGGGCGATGAAAGGGAAGCGCCGGAAGACGCAGGCGCGCCGGGAGACACGCCAGCCACGAGCCATCGTGACGCTGGAGGATGTGGCTCGGGCTACCGGCGTCCACTACTCGACGGTGTCGAGGGCGCTCGATCCGAACAAAGTGTGGCGGGTCAATGCCGCCACCCAGAAACGGGTGCAGGCAGCAGCCCGGCGGATGGGCTATCAGCGCGACATGGTGGCCAGTGCCCTGAAGCGAGGTCGGACGCAGACGGTTGCGGTCATCGTCGGCGATCTCGGGAACCCCACCATTGCCCGGGTCCTCCGCGGCATTGCCAACCGGCTCGAGCCCGCCGGACTGATGTCGCTGATCGGCGAAACGCAGGATGATTCAGAGCGCCTGGAGCGGATCCTCAATCACCTGCTGAGCCGACGCGTTGATGCCATCATCCTGACGGCCGCGAGACTCGCTGATGCCCCGACCTTGCGCCGGATCGGCCGCCAGGGTATTCCGTTGGTGTTGGCCGTCCAGGGCATTCCCGGGCTCCGCTTTCCCACCTGCACGAATGACGACTTGCTCGGCGGAAAGTTGGCGGCGGAGCATCTTCTCTCACTCGGTCATCGACGTCTCGCCCAGTTGCGCGGGCCGGCCGACATGGACTCCTGCTTCCAACGCGCCAAGGGATTCAGCGCGGCGATCGCCGCCGCGGGCGCGGTCGAGGTCAAGATTCGCTCGACCGGCCCGACCGGGTCACTCGACGAAGGACGCCGCCTGATGGGCCACTTGCTCGAGAGCGGGCGCGCATTGCCGACGGGCATCTTCGCCCACAACGATCTGATGGCGTTCGGCGCCATGACCGTGGCGGAGGAGCGCGGCTTGAAGTCTCCCCGAGACCTGTCGATCGTCGGCTTCCACGATTTGCCGCTCGTGGAACGGACGGCGCCGCCGCTGACGTCGATCCGCGTGCAACATGAGGAGATGGGACGCATCGCAGCGGAGATGACCGTTGAGATGCTGACGTACCCCGGCCGGATTCCGGCGTCGCGCCGCCTCATGCCCACCGTGGTCGTCCGCGAGTCGACCGCGCCGCTGACTCGGCCGCAGGCGATGCCCGGTGGGCGTTTGGAGGCGTGAGAGAATCACGGTGATGACACCTGTTAGCGAACTGATCTCGGTCCGCCATACGGATCTCTACATCGACGGCGGCTGGCGCCCCGCCGCCGACGGTCAGCGGATCGAGGTGACCGACCCGGCGTCCGGGGAGACGATTGCGACCGTCGCCTCGGCGTCGGTACCGGACGCGATGAGTGCGGTGGAGGCTGCCTCCAACGCCTTTGGGCCCTGGGCCGCCCGCCCCCCACGCGAACGGGCGGAGATTCTTCGCAAGACGTTCGAGCTGATGATCCGCGATCGGGAGAAGCTCGCCGAGCTGATGGTGCGCGAGAACGGCAAGACGCTGGTCGAGGCCCGCGGCGAGGCCAGCTATGCGGCCGAGTTCTTCCGCTGGTTTTCGGAAGAGGCCGTTCGCAACATCGGGTCCGTGTCGATTGCCCCGAGCGGCGCCAATCGGATCTTGGTCGAGCACCAGCCGATCGGCGTCTCGGTGCTGGTCACCCCATGGAATTTCCCGGCGGCCATGGCCACCCGCAAGATCGGACCGGCGCTGGCTGCCGGGTGTACGGTCGTGTTGAAGCCGGCGTCCGAGACGCCGCTGACGGCCCTCGCGGTCGCCGATCTGCTGGAGCAGGCTGGGGTGCCGAAGGGCGTCGTCAACGTGATTCCGTCGAAGCGCTCATCCGAAGTCGTCAAGGCGATGCTCAAGGACCCGCGGGTCCGCAAGCTCTCCTTCACCGGTTCCACCGAGGTTGGCCGCCTGCTGCTGGCGCTGGCGGCGGAAAACGTGATCAGCTGTTCGATGGAGCTCGGGGGAAACGCGCCGTTCCTCGTGCTGGCGGATGCGGATCTCGACGCGGCACTGGAAGGCGCGCTGGTGGCGAAGATGCGGAACACCGGGCAGTCATGCATTGCCGCGAACCGGTTCTACGTCGACCGGCAGGTGGCGGAGAAATTCGCCGGCATGCTGGCCGGTGCCATGGGCGCCATGCCGGTCGGATCAGGCCTCGATCCAAACGTCAAGGTCGGCCCGGTGATCAACGACCCGGCGCGCCAGAAGATGCTCGGGTTGGTGGAGGAAGCGGCGGGCCACGGTGCCCGGGTGCTGACCGGGGGCAAAGCCCCGAACCGGCCCGGCTATTTCGTCCCCCCGACCGTCCTCAGCGAGGTGCCCGCCGATGAGCACATCCTCAAAGAGGAGATCTTTGGACCGATCGCACCGATCGTTACCTTCCGCGACGTCAACGAAGCCATCGAGCTGGCGAACCGGACCGACCGCGGCCTGGCTTCCTACGTGTATGCGCGCGACCTCGCCCAAGGACTCGCGGTTGCCGAGGCGATCGAGTCGGGCATGGTCGGGCTGAACCGCGGCTTCATATCCGATCCCGCTGCACCGTTTGGTGGCGTCAAGCAGAGCGGGGTCGGCCGCGAGGGCTCCCACGAGGGTTTGCTGGAGTTCCTCGAAACCAAGTACATTGCGACCAACTGGTAGCCACTAACCCGGTCGCGGCTTAACTGGCGGGCGGACCCGACTCTTTCGTCCGTCGCCGCACGCCGATGAAGATGCCGCCTTCGAAGATCAGCGCGAAGGCCAGACAAATCGATCCGCTGATGAGCAGGTCATGCTCGTGCACCACCGGATTGTCGTCGGTGTCCGCCTGGGCACCGTTGTAGCCAAGCTTCGTGATCTTTCCCTCGTACAACTCGACGTCGACGGCCTGTCCCATCTGCAGCCAGGAAGGTGGCCCAGTGAGGAAGGTCGTCATCCGTCCTGACTGCACTCCAGTCTGAAGCTGGATAGAGAACGTGGTGGTAAGCGATCGCCTTGAGGCGCGTATGTCGACCTCGGCAATCGTCCCGGGGACCCGCGATGAGCAGTGGCCGGTCGACCCTTCGGCCGCGCATGGCGGAGCCTGCTGGTAGCGGTGGGCCGCCGACGTGGCCTGCACCGCGTTATAGAAGAAAAGTCCGCTGGCGACCCAGGGAACGGCCAACAAGGCGACGAACAAAGCGATGAAGACGGCCAGGCAACCACCTATACCAACGACAGCTACCGTCGTCGCCGCTGTATGAAGGCCATCTGCCGTCCGACGCGGCGCCATGTTGCCGGGCGGGTCGGGGGCCGGGTCAACCATAGCTGGCGAGAACAACGACCCGAAGTTGTCCTTCCTTTGAGATGTCCGGTTGGCCAGGCCGCCCGTTAGTTAGTGGCCCGTTTCGTCGTCCCTTGCGCTGATGTACGCCAGCGCCTTGGCCCACGCCAGTCTGGCGACGGCGCGCCCTGCAGCCCGTCCGTCGAGGTCACCCTGCTCGAAGTGGATCCCACCGAAGCGGCGAGACATGCCTGCCTGGTTAGCCGCCTCGCTGAACGTCGCCCAGCGAAGCGTTAGGTCGCTGTCCGGCACGGCTCCGGCTTCGAACTTCGAACTGCCCGCTCGAAAAGTGACCGAGTCTCCGAACCGGTCGCTGCCTGTGAAGAGTCTCAAGATCTCCGCACCGGCGGCGCTGAAGGTGCTGTGACCCGAGCTGTACTCGGGGAATGGGGGCGTGGGGAAGGTTGGGGCTTGATATGGCAACCATGCGGCGCCGTCCATCAGCCGAGTGCCCTGATACGGCCCACCCCAGGCACGGACCAGCTGCCCGCGAAAGAGATAGCGGATCGCGGTGACTGGTCGGACCGAGTTGAAGAATCGCTTGTTGTCCCAACAGCAGATGCTGGCGTCGAAGACAGCGTTGGTGAGGGCAAAGAACAGCTTGACGTCCGCATCGACGCCGCGCTTGTCCGCTCCGTGATGATCGCGGCGTGCGACGAACTGGGCGAACAGGTCCCAGTGCCCGGGCGGCAGTTCGGAGTGTGGTCCATCCGCCCAGTACTCGGCGATCATCTTCTGCTTGTCGGTGAGACCAGCGCTCAGGTCAAGGAGGTCCCGAGCCTGCGACTGGTAAGCCTCGGATCCGTACTGGGCCGGTCCCGTTGCAGATCGCAACTGCGCGACATTCGTGAGCGCGAATGGCGAGACGTGCTGCCAGTGCGCGCCGACGTAGGCTTGCGTCACGACGGCATCGGTCGCATCCGCATAGCGCAACGGCTGCCAACGATTCGGATCCCGGACGGTCGCCGGGTCGAAGCTCAATCTCATATCCATCGGCGCGTTGGGCGAAACGAATCCGGTGTAGTCGGAATAAGCCACGCCCGGCTTACCGCCCGGTTCATCGCCCAGCTGGTTAGCGCCATCTCGGTGCCGAAATTCGAGGACCGCCCGCGCGGCCACGTTCCCGACGCCGGCCGGCGTCGCGACGCTGTACGTGGTATCGCTGGGTTCATAACCCAGCGAGCTCATCAGCGGGTCGAAAACACCCACCCGGTCAGCCGGGAAGAGATCGACCGTCGCCCTATATGCAGCAAAGCTGATCGCTGCGTTCATGTTGGCCAGCGTCCGCTCTCGCGCCGGCCGGCGGAGTGATGCGCCGAGTCGAGTTCCAATGGCGCGGTGGTCGTAGGCGGCCCAGGCGTCAAAGATGCAGGTGTGAACGATGGCGAGCGCCCTGGCCACCATCGGCGGGCCGAGCTTAGAATCTCGGACGCCTTGAAGCGCGGCCTGGTTCCAGAGGATGACGATGCTGTCGTCGGTGCCGTTGCGGTCATCGGAATCGGCGGCGAATGCGGCCAGCTCGCGTGAGAGTGGGCTGAGCGCCGGCGTCGCAAGCGCCAGCGCTCCCCAACGTAGGACGGTCCGCCGACTAATCAACCTTGACCTGCCCTTCTAGCAGGATCTCGTGGAACGTCTGTCCCGAGACGACGAGCGTGGCTGTGGTGCCGGGGCCGCCCGCCTTCACCGTGAAGACGAAGTCCTGGCTGGGACCAGCTCCGAGCCCGGTCACGACCGCCGTGCCTTTCAGAACCGCTGTCCCATTCGACACCTGCACCGACGTGACTTTGCCGGTCACGTACATCGCGTTGACCTCAAACTGGCCGCTCTCTGCAACGCCTGACCCCGCCGTTGGCGCGAGCGCGAGGCATTCGAAGTCCCCACCCTGGCCATTGGCGTGGAAGGCCAGAATGGTGATTACCGGTACGAGCCCTGGTCCACCGCCCTCGATGATCGTCTTGCCGGCGCCCGATACTTGCGCGCCACCACTTTCCCTCTCGGCACCTGCCGCAATCGCGCGTGTGGCGGAGCCAACCAGGGCAGCCGCTAACAATACGGCCCCAACCAGCAACCAGATCCGCCGAATGCCACCCGCGCGCGCCCCACCGCCGGGCTCGGAAATCGCCTGACCGCTCAGCATGGTCGTTTCCCTCCTATCTCTTCCGAATCGCGCCAGCTAATCGCCGCCAACGCGGAACCCCTCGATGCTCAGATGCGAGATGCCAACGACGGGTGACAGTGGTTCGAACTTCCCATAGGGGGTGCCGTCGAGATCCCACCCCTCTTCCTCGCCAGTCATTAGGCCAGCCGGGCCTACGTTGCAGACCACCGTCATGGTGAGGCCCTTGCCGATGCCTTCGACGTCGGCGGTCACGATCAGGATGCCGGGCTGGATCTTCCCGTACGAGGCAAGACCCATGGTGGTGTAACTGACGAGCTCTCTGGCCTTCCATCTCCCTGTCGCGACCAACGGTTTTGGAGTAGGTGCGGCATTGTCGAAGAGCGTGTAACTGCCGCCGCCATTCACACGGCCGGCTGTCGGCCAGAAGGTCCCGGCCCCTTGCATTCCGATGCGGGGCACCTTCGGGCTGGCAGTCTGCGCCGGAGCTTGGCTAAAGGAAACGAAGATGAAGATGCGCGAAGCACCCTTATCATCGTCGCCCTCGCGAGCGAGACCAATGGACGTCCCGAGAAGCGGCAACGCTGCCGCTGCCACCGATCCCGCCGCCGCCGTCTTCACAAACGTTCGCCGATTAATGCGCTTGCTCATTTTCCTTACCTCCGAGTTTGGTCGCAGCCACCGCAGGCCAATACATAGGCATCCCCTCCATCCGCAATACAATCGTCCTGACAGACCGATGGAACGGTGAGCTAGCCTTCTTCTCCCTCGTGAAGCGCGTGGAAAGCGGTGCGGTTCGAGTGCTTGCCGAAAACTGGCGGTGCCGGCATGAAGAAGTTCACGAACCCCCTCGAACCATTGACTCCCTCATCAACGGACGATGGCGTACCGGCGAGATTGCAGCTGACGACAAGGCTTCCGTCGAGCCCATCGGAATATTTGATGTGGAGGACGGCGAGCCCAGCGCGCAAGTCGGCCAGGTTTCCGATGTGGTCATTGAAGACCGGCGGCAGCCCGCCCGGTGCGAGAACCCAGCTGACGAGCTCGGTTACCTGATATGTGCCGCTGCCCCCAACCGTAGGGTTGTTCGAGCTCCACGTCCCACCACCGGTCACCTGGTGAGAGTGGCCGGGCCGGAACGTTCCACTGCCCGTGAGCGTGAGCGTAAATTCACCCTCTGAGCTCGCGGTATCGTCCCCGCCAGGCCTGATCTCGCCGCGTGTGCCTGTTGTCGGATTGGGAGGAGTGATGTCGATCAGATCCCACCTGAGCCTTCCGCCTCTCTCATCGCCCCCCTCAGCGAACGCTGCCGACGGGAGACCCAACGCTCCAATGGCGCCCACCGCCGCCGCGCCCTTGATGATCTGTCGCCGGGTGATCTTCGGGTGTGCCATGACCTGCCCTCCTGGCGCAACAACCGACCCTCCTCCACCTCGGTAAATCCGAGCGAGTTCACCCTACGCCGAATTAAGAAGAGGGTCAAGACAACTTAAGGACCGACCAATAGCAGACTGCGGCGGGTCCTCAGTGGTCGAGCTAGAGTCCGGTTGCCTGAAGCAATCGCCTGTGAAACCAATTGAATCTGGCACACGTTTTGGAGGCATGGCGAGAGCCAGTGCCTGGTGCTCGCGTCACGGCTGGCTGGTTGGTCTGGCCTGGGGAATCGCCGAATCGACGGTCTTCTTCATCGTTCCTGACGTGGGCGTCGCCTTCGTCGCCGCCATGTCGCCACGAAACTGGTGGCTGCCGGCCCTGGCCTCAATTCTTGGCACGCTCATCGGCGCCGCTCTTCTCTTCTTCACCATTCACCTCTGGCTTGGCCCGTCCGCAACGCAGTTTCTGCTCCGGATCCCAGGTATTCATCCAGCCACGCTCGCGTCCGCCAGCGACCAAATCGCGGGTCATGGAGCCGGCGCGCTCCTGCTGGCCGCCGTTCAGGGCATTCCTTATAAGGTCTACGCGACCGAGCTGACGCTGGCTGGTGTCAGCCTTCCCACCCTCCTGCTATGGACGATGCCTTCCCGAGCGCTCCGCCTGTTGCCGGTCGCTGCTGTCGCCGGCGGCGGGGGACGGCTGTTGCAGGGTTCCCTGATGCGCCACTTCAGGCTCTGGGTCGCCGCTTACATCCTCTTCTGGGCCGCCCTCTACGCCTGGTACTGGACGCGATAACCCGCTCCGGTCAGGCTTTAGCGGGCTCCGCTCGAGCCGATCCAGCCAGCTGCGGAAGGACTTCGGTTTCAAAGCGATGCAGCGGCTCGTGGTCGTACGCGACGCCCGGGATATAGATGATGAAGTAGTTGAGGCCCGCGTCGATCAAGGTTTCCAGGTGCGCCACGATCCGGTCGGCGTCGGCCACCAGTGTCGCCTCACGAAAGGATTCGAAGCTGCGAGCCTTTGCGGTCGCGCGCTTTGGGTCCTCGCCCCTGCCGATCGGGTACACCTCCACCGTCGCTGACTTCGTGATGTCGTTGTAGTTGCGGCCAACCGACTCGCAGTGGTCGCGAAGCACCTTGAGCTTGTGCCGGGCAACGTCCGGGTCCGGCTCGATGTTGCAGGCGTCCCCAAACTGCGCGACCAGCTTGAGGGTGACCCGCTCGCCGGACCCACCGATCCACAATGGTGGGTGGGGCTTCTGGACCCCTTTCGGCTCGCTGATGGGCCGGTCGATTGTGTAGTACTTCCCCTTGAAGGTGGGATAGTCCTCGGTCCACATCCGGTGGATGATCTCGCAGGCCTCTTTGAGCATTCCCATCCGCTCTTTGAGTTCCGGGAACCCGTAGCCGTAGGCGCGCCATTCGTGCTCGTACCAGCCGGCGCCGATTCCGGCATTCAGCCGGCCATGGCTGGCGACATCCACCGTGGAAGCGATCTTGGCGTAGAGGGCAGGGTTGCGGTAGCCGTTGCAGCCGACCATCTGGCCAACTCGCACCCGCTTGGTGTCCCGCACGAGCGTTGAGGTGATCGTCCAGCATTCGAAGGTGGCTTCCAGCTTCGGTTCGGGGATCGTGTGGAAGTGGTCGTAAACCCAGATCGAGTCCCACCGACCCTTGTCCGCGGCCTGCGCCACCCGCGTCATCGCCTCGTATTTCTCGACCGGATCCTTGATCTGGGCCAGGTCCATCCGCCAGCCCTGCGGCACGAAGACACCAAACTGTACTGCCATCCGTCGAGTGTAGTAGTCGACCTCACGTTTACATCGGAAACGGCTCAAAAGGCCAGGCGTTACTGAGCAGCCCGGTGAACGGCGCATGATTGGACCGTGGCGCGGTTTTTGATTGTGGCGACTGCCGGGGCCGGTGGCGACTTGCCGCCGCTTGCCTCGGCAAGTCTGGCGCTCCGCGATCGCGGGCATGACACCATCTTCATCGGTGATGCGGCGGTGCAACGCCTTCTCGGCCCGCTCCACGTCGAGGTCGATATCCTCGCCGAAGAGTTCGACCTCGGCCCCCGCCTGGCCCAGGTCATCCAGGATGCGATGCAGGCGGCAGCTGGCGACCTGGCAAAAGCCGGTCCGCTGACGCAGCGCGGCATGACGGTCTGGGCTCACGAAGTAGCCAAGCCGATCTCCAGCTTGATCGATCGTCACCGACCCGCGGCGATCGTCACCTCGTTATTTGGCGTCGAGGCGGTCGATGCCACGTGCCCAACCGTCCCCTGGGCGGTGGTCAACAGCACCTTCTATATCGGTCCGAACCCGCCCCGCCCGGTCGAAGAGGATATTGGACCACGTGCGGTCCCCTTGATCAAGCGCTATGCGGAGCTGCTCGAGTCTGCGGATCTCGTCTTGCACGCAACCGACCAGGTCTTCGATTATTCCTTCGCCAACTTGCCCTCGCGTCATCACTACGTCGGACCGCTCGGCATCTGGGAGCCACCCCAAGAACGTCCTACGTACCTCGATGAAGCCGGCGATCCGTGGATTCTCGTGTCGATCAGCTCACAACGGCAGGATGATATCCAGCTCGCGCAAGCCGCGGTCGAGGCGCTCGCCGATCAGCCGTTCCGGGTGTTGGTCACACTAGGACCGGAACACGACCCATCGGAGCTCGCCGGTCATCCGCGGAACGCGCGCATCGAAAAGACGGCTTCGCACACGGCCGTGCTTAAGCACGCTGTGCTAATGGTGGGCCACGCTGGACACGGAACCGTGATGAAGGCGTTATGGCACGGGAAGCCGATGGTGCTCATCCCATGGAGCCGCGATCAGCCAGGCGTCGCCGCCCGAGCTCAGGCATTGGGTGTCGCCGAGGTCGTGCCCCGCACCGCGGCAAACGCTGAAAGCATCGGAGCCGCGATCAACCGGGTGCTGGCCAGCAAGAACATGCGCGAGCGAGCGGTGCTTCATTCAGCTCGCCTTCGTGCAACCGACCCAGCGGGCGAGGCCGCACAGCGGCTCGCAACGCTTGCCTAAACGCGGGCCCGTTCTGGCCCGCGTCTTCGGCGTGGCCCTTAAGTCGTGAGCCTCTCTCCTTGAAGGCGCTGACTTGCCGGGATTCGACACTGGTGCTAGTGGGTCAGCGGCAGCCAGGCAGGACGCCCGGCTTCGTAGCGTGCGATCGCCGGCTCCTGCCGCAACGTGAGCGCAACCTCGTCCCAACCATTCAGCAGACATTCGCGGAAGAAGGGGTCGATGATGAAGCTGGCTTCGAAATCACCGGCGGCGACGCGCTGCCGCTCCAGGTCGACGGTGATCTCCATACCCGGCTCCTGCAAGGTCAGTCCGATCAGCGCCCGGACCGCGGCCTCGGGAAGCTCGACCGGCAGGAGGCCGCAGCGGAAGCTATTGCTCTTGAAGATGTCGGCGAACGACGGCGCGATCACGGCGCGGAAGCCCGCATCCAATAGCGACCAGGGCGCGTGCTCGCGTGACGAACCGCAACCAAAGTTCTCGCCGGTCACCAGCACACTCGCGCCCCGGTATGCCGGCCGGTCCAGGATGAAGTCGCCCTGGCGGCGCCAGTCGTAAAAGAGAAATGGCCCGTACCCCGAACGCTCGATCCGTTTGAGGAACTGCTTGGGGATGATCTGGTCCGTATCGACGTTCGCCCGATCGAGGGGGGCGAGCACGCCGGTGAAGCGGGTGAAGGGTTCCATTACCCCCTCCCCGACCCTCCCCGCAACGGGGAGGGAGAACCACTGAACCCGCGAACGTCGACGAGGTGGCCGGCGATCGCCGCCGCGGCCGCCATCGGCGGGCTGACCAGATGGGTTCGGCCTCCACTCCCCTGGCGCCCTTCGAAATTGCGATTGCTGGTCGAGGCACAGCGCTCCCCTGGCCCGAGGATGTCGGGGTTCATACCGAGGCACATCGAGCAGCCCGCATCGCGCCACTCGAAACCGGCCTGGCGAAAGACGGCATCGAGTCCCTCCGCCTCGGCCTGTTGCTTGACGCTCGCCGACCCGGGCACCACCATGGCCCGCACCTTCGGATGGACATTGTGGCCGCGTATCACGGATGCCGCAAGGCGCAAATCTTCGAGACGGGCATTCGTGCAGGACCCGATGAAGACGCGATCGATCGTGATGGCCTCCATCGCGGTGCCGGGTTCGAGCGCCATGTACCGCAGTGCCCGCTCATCGCTCTCGTTGGCAGGACTCGGGACGCGGCCGGTCACCGGCACGGCCTGGCCCGGATTCGTTCCCCAGGTCACATAGGGCTGAAGCTCGGACGCATCAAGGCGGACTTCGTAGTCGTACGCGGCGCCCGGATCGCTCAGCAGGCTCCGCCAGCTGCCGACCGCGGTCTCCCATGCGTCCGCTTTCGGCGCTTGCGGGCGCCCCTTCAAGTAGCGAAACGTCGTCTCATCGGGCGCCACCATGCCGGCTCGCGCCCCGCCCTCGATCGTCATGTTGCAGACCGTCATCCGTCCCTCCATCGACAACGCACGGATGGTCGAGCCGCGATACTCGATGACGTGGCCGCGGCCGCCGTCGACGCCGATCCGGCTGATGATCCCCAGCGCGACATCCTTAGCGGTCACGCCCAGCGGCAGCTCGCCCTCAACCGTGACCGCCATGTCCTTGGGCCGGCGCTGGCGCAGGCACTGCGTCGCCAGCACGTGCTCGACTTCCGACGTCCCGATACCGAAGGCGAGGGCGCCGAACGCGCCATGGGTCGACGTGTGCGAGTCGCCGCACACGATCAGCAGGCCCGGCTGCGTCAGCCCCAGCTCGGGGCCGATGACGTGCACGATACCCTGCCGGGTGCTGCCCATCCCGTACAGTGGGACGCCTTCGCGCCGGCAGTTCTCCTCCAGGGCCGACATCTGGCGCTCGGCGATCTCGTCAGCCGCGGCCCGGCCGCCGCGCGTGGGAACGTCGTGGTCCATCGTCGCCACCGTCAGGTCGGGACGGCGAACCTTGCGACCGCTCAGCCGCAGGCTCTCGAACGCCTGTGGCGAGGTGACCTCGTGCACCAGATGCAGGTCGACGTACAGGAGGTCCGGTTCGCCTTCGTGCGCCGCCACCACGTGCCTGTCCCAGATCTTCTGGGCCATCGTCGTCATCTACGAGTGCTCCGCCAGGGCGCGGACGCGCAGCGCCAGCAGAAGATCCAGGCGCGCGTCGGCATCCTTGAGATCGATACCGGTCACCTCGGTGATGCGGTGCAGCCGGTAATGCAGCGTGTTGAGATGGATGTGCAGGTCGCGCGACGACTGCCGCAAGTTGCCGTGCCGCTGCAGGTAGACCTCGAGCGTCTTCAGCAGGGGGGTGCCGCGCGCGCGGTCGTAATCGACCAGCGGCGCGAGCATGCGACCGGCAAAGGCGTCGAGCCCCGCACGGTCCTCGACCTGGGCCAGCAGCCGGTAGACGCCGAGCCGGTCGTAGTTGATCACCTGCTCCCGCTTCCCGAAGCGAACCATCAGATCCAGCGCCCGCTGCGCCTCGGTGAAGGACGGCTTGAAGTCGTCCGGCTTGACGCAGAGGCGGCCGATCGAAACCGAGACGGTGATGCCCAGGTCGGAGTCGGCGACCGCCTTGCGGATCCGGTTGGCGAGCTCCTCGCCGTCCGCATCCTCACCGGAGGGCTGCGGGACCAGCACGATGACGCTGTCGCTGTGCGCTGTCGCCAGGTGACGGGGATTCTTGCGCCGCACCGCGCCGCTGACCAGCTGGAAGAGCTGGTGCTTCAGGGTGATGACCCGGCCTTCCTCGTATCGATGCTCGCGGATGAAGCGGGAGAAATGGTCGACGTCGACCACGAGGACCAGGTGCGGGACTGACAGGTCATAGTGCAGATGCCGGGCTCGCCGCTGGACGTTCGCCGCGTCGCCGAACGTGCCGTTGAGCAGGTCGTCCACCAGCTCGCCGCGGACCCGGTCCTCGGCCTCGGTAACCTCACGCAGCTTGATCATTTCCAGCGCGATGACGGTCGCCGCGTGCTCGATCGCCATCATCGCCAGCTGCTCCTGGTGCTGGGGGTGTTCGATGATCGACAGGTACCCGAGGTTCTCTCCCCCGGCCAGGATGGGGGTGATGATCCGGTGGGCGGTCATGCCCGCCTCGGGGATCGGCGCCACCTTCCGAGGCTTTCGTCCCTCGACCACCTCTTTAATCATGGTGGCGACGGCCTGCTGGGCCTTTGCCGGGGTGCCGTGATGGGCCAGCGTCTGCTGCCGGTGGCGGTCGGTCAGGCCCGGCACGATATGGCTGGCCAGCAGGCGCCAGTTGACATCCTCGAGCGAGATCGAGCTCTCCACCAGCTCGCCCAGGGTCCTGACGATCGCATCCAGCCCCTGGCCGCTGAGGGCCAGGTCGGTGAACTGCCGGTGGATCTCGATCGAGCGGCGCAGGTCGGCGTTCTGGGCGTTGATGATCCGCTCCAGGATGGGGGTCATGATCTCGAGGTAGGACACGTCCTGGGGGATGCGGATCAGGGGGATGCCAAACTCGTCGGCCTGGCCGAGCATGTCCTCCGGGATCTCCGGCAGGTAGCGCTCCGGCTTGATGACGAGGCCGGACGAACCCACGGCGGCCAGGTTGCGCATCAGGTCCCGCTGCGCCGCCTCGTCGTCCTTGATGGCAAACGCCACCGTCAGCAGCAACTCGCCCTCGGCGAGCCAGCTGATCGTCTCGGGGGATTCGAGGACCTTCACCCAGGTGATGGTGCGGTCGAGGCCGCCCGCCCCGGCGAGCACCTCCCCTCGCTTCAACCCCCCTAACGCCATCGCTTCCCGGACCGTCAGCGCCATGGGGAGTGACTAGTATGCCGGAATCAGGCCTCGGCGTGAAGGACCAAAGAACACAAGGACTTTTGGATCCTTTGTACAATGCCCCTGGGCGGCTCAGGCTGGTAGCGTAACCGGCTGAGTCAACCGGCGTTGATGGGGACTACTCACCCCCGGAGTTGGCGGGCTCAAAAAGAGGGGCGGCCCGGTGGCCGCAAGTAGGGTGGTACCACGGGAAGCAAGGCTTCTCGTCCCTGCGGGACGAGGGCTTTTTTTGTTTGTTTTCGGACTCATTCGAGGCAAGGAGGACGGCTATGGCCAGTTACACGATCGAGATTCCTGACCGGCTGCATCATGAGATCCAGGAACGGCGCCACCAGATCGATGTCGCCGGGATTGTCACTCAGGCGCTGACCGCGGCGGTTTCCAACGGCCACCCGATGGCGAACCCTGGGCCCGACGCCACCGAGGCTATCAACCAGATGTTCAGTGGCTGAGTCGGGCCATGAGTACGGAAATGATTGATCGAGTCGAACAGGACCTCAGCCCTTATGCGCCGCTGGAGCGGACCAGCGGCAACTTCTGGCTGATCGAGACCCTGCGCCGCTGGGGCATTACCGGCTACGCCGGCGTCAACGGCGGCGGGCTGATCCACGTCACCAAGCACCTGCAGCCGTTCTCCAACCCTTCCGAAGCCCGCGACGGCATCCCCCGGATGCTCACCATGGGCGAGTACGTGGCCGGCTTTGCCCCACTCGGGTATTACCTGGCCTCCGGACAGGTCGGCGGCTGTATCACCACCACCGGCGCCGCGACCAAGCTGGGCGGCAGCGGCATCACCGATGCCAAGCTGCACAACATTCCGGCGGTTTACCTCGTGGCCCTGAACTCCACGATGTCGATCGGGCTCGCGCCCCTTCAGGATGTCTCGGTGCACGGCATGAACGTCCTGCCCCAGCTGCAGGCCGAGCTGGCGGACGGGTGCGTGGTCATCGACGACATCGACACCATGGAGGAGCAGCTGGAGCGAGCCCAGTCGGTACTGCTCGAGTCCAAGCCGGTGGCCATCTGTTTCTACCCCGACATCCTCTCCCGGGACGTGGAGATCGATGCGCCGTCTCGCCAGCGAGCCCGCGGTTTCCGCCAGCAGGATGTCGATCGATTCATCGAAGAGTTCCCGCGCATCGCCTCCGACCGCCGGGTCGTCATCTACGTGAGCAGCGAGGCCGCCCGCTGGCCCGGCATGCAGGCCATGACCACCCAGCTGTCCGAGCTGCTGCAGGCGCCGACCGTGTGGTCGGTGAACGGCGCCAACGCCGTCTCACCGGCGAACGCGTTCGGCTTCGGCTACATCTCCTTCGGCGGCAACGACGAGGCCATGAAGCTCTGGCGGAGCATCGGCCCCGAGGATTGCGTCATCACGCTGGGCTTTGACCCGGGCGAATATTCGCTCAACCTGGCCGCCATCCCGGCCGGCGACGTCTGGCACTTCACGGGGTGGTCGGAGCCCTACGGCCATCTCGCCGGAGAATTCCGGCATCGCGTCCGCGGCAACTACACGATCGTCCGCGGCGACCTCGACCTGACGCTGGGCCACATCATCCCCCGGCTGACCGCCGGCGGGGTCGGCCGGCGGCCCGCGGTCGACGTACCGGCACGCCTCAACACCCGGCATATTACCCGGGACGTTCGAGACGGCGCGGTCGATTTCATCGCCTTCTACGAGCAGCTGCACCGATCATGGCGGCCGAACAGCATCGGCTTCGATGACGTCTGCATCGCCTACAAGGACCGCCAGTACGTCACCCAGCGGCCGCACCCCTTCATTCCCTTCCACAGCATGCACGACGGGTCGGCGATGGGCGGCGGCTTCGGGCTGGGGGTGGGGGCCAAGATGGCCGACCCAAGCCTGCACACCTTCGTCTTCACCGGCGACGGCTGCTGGCGGCTGTTCGGCGGCACGCTGGCCGATGCCGCCAACCTCGACCTGCGGGTGTTCATCATCAACAACGGCGTCTACGGCATCGTCGACAAGGGTCTCGAGGTCGTCATCCCCGACGTCGAGAAGCGCCGTTACCATTCGTCGTTGCCGTCCATCGACTTCGTGGGCGCGGCCAAGGCCCACGGCTGGGAGGGTTTCCGCGTCAAGGCGGACCTCAGCAACCTGAAGGAGATCATGGACGCCTGCTACGAGCACGAGGGCCAGTCGATCCTGGTCGACGTGCCGGTCGATGCTGACCAGGTGATCGGCCTCAACCCGCGGCTCTACAACCTGACCACCAAGACGTACCTCTAATGGCGAAGGTCTATCACGACGACGACGCCGACCTGTCGGCGCTCGCCGGCCAGCGGGTGGCGGTGATCGGCTATGGCAGCCAGGGCCACGCCCACGCGCTCAATCTGCAGGACAGCGGGGTCGACGTGGTGGTCGGCCTCTACAAGGGGAGCAAATCCTGGGAGGCGGCCGAGCAGGAAGACCTGCGGGTCGAGACGGTCGAGAACGCGGTCCAGATGGGCAACGTCGTCATGATGCTGGTGCCCGATCAGACCCAGAAACGGCTCTACGACGACGTGGTCAAACCGAACCTCAAGCCGGGAAGCACGCTGATGTTCGCCCACGGCTTCAACATCCACTTCAGCCAGATCGTGCCCGGGGACGACGTCGATGTCGCGATGGTGGCGCCCAAAGGCCCCGGCCACATCGTCCGGCGGATGTTCAAGGAAGGGATCGGCGTCCCGGCACTCTTCGCGGTTCACCAGGACAC
>Ga0307479_10000762_pt1 | contig 29360 bp, 21 predicted proteins | sample atmos_gasesECM4C_FD_203743 | JGI IMG/M metagenome (GOLD analysis project Ga0307479, IMG submission 203743) | Hardwood forest soil microbial communities from Morgan-Monroe State Forest, Indiana, United States - atmos_gasesECM4C_515 | ecosystem: Environmental > Terrestrial > Soil > Temperate...
CGAACGCACGATGGCCTTTGCCGAAGTCGCGCTCGGCCAGATCAGATCGCTTCGGCAGACCGCCGTCCCCCGCAATTATGAAATCTGGTACGTCTACGCGACCGGATACAACCCGCCGCTCAACAAGATTATCAACGAGACGCTGGCCCGCAACGGCAAATTGACCGAGGCCGATCTCGAGCAGATCTACGAGACCTATCTCTCCCACATCAAGACCACCGACCGCATCGACAAGGTCGGCGCGCGCGTGATCGGCGAGATCGACGAGGTGATGACCCTGTTGACGGACGCGCTCGGCATGTCGTCAAGCTACGATGCCAGCCTGGAGAGCGCGAGCCAAAAGCTTGGCGCGGCCAGGAGTCGCGAGCAGGTCAAGGCCATCGTCGAGGTGCTGATGAAGTCGACGCGCGAGATGCGCGAAACCAACAGGGCCCTCGAAGACCGGCTGACGCTGTCCAGGAACGAGATCAGCAATCTGCAGCAAAGCCTCGAGGCGATCCGGGCCGAAAGCCTGACCGATCCGCTCACCGGGCTTGGAAACCGCAAATATTTCGACCGCATGATCGACATGGCCGTACAGAACGCGCTGGCGAGCGGCGAGCCGCTGTCGCTTCTGATGTTCGACGTCGATCACTTCAAGTCGTTCAATGATTCCTACGGTCATCTCACCGGCGATCAGGTGCTGCGGCTGGTCGGCATGTCGTTGAAGCAGACCATCAAGGGCCAGGACATCACCGCGCGCTACGGCGGCGAGGAGTTCGCAGTCGTGCTGCCCAACACCGGCTTGCGCCAGGCGCTCACCGTCGCCGATCACATCCGCCGCGCCGTGATGGCGAAGGAGCTGAAGAAGAAGTCGACCGGCGAGATCCTCGGCCGGGTCACCATTTCGGTCGGCGTCTCCATGCTGAAGCCGGGCGACGACACCGACGCGCTGATCGAGCGCGCCGACGCCTGCCTCTACGCCGCCAAGCGCAACGGCCGCAACCGCGTCATCTGCGAGGTCGACCCGGAGTACGCCGCCGAGACCCAGAGCCAGGTGGCTTAGCGCGGGACGAGATTAAATGGGTTGTCGCGGCGGAAGCGCGCTCCCTCTCCCGCCCTTCGCGGGGGAGGGTTGGGGTGGGGGTGCTTCCGCAAATGCTACTGGTCGTGGCGGATACCTTCTGCGAACAATCAACGCCGGTGGTTATGGGTCCCGGCTCGCGCTCGCTTTGCTCGCTTGGCCGGGACGATACGTGTTGTTGTCTTCTTTTTGGTTGCGGCTGTCCTTTTCGCTGCAACTTTCTTCTTCGCCCCCTTGCGCGCCTTTGGGCGCTTCTTCAGCGCCGCGCGCTGGGCGGCCGCGAGCGCCGCCCTCGCCCATGCGCTGAGGTCTTCGACATCGTCGAACAGGCGCGCCGGCAACTCCCAGTAGGAGTTCACCGTGATCGTCTTGGCCCGGGTCTGATACGAAAATGGCTTTGAGCCTTCCGCCTCGAACTGCGGAATGGTCTGATCGTCGGCGCGAAAATACAGGCCGCTGCGGAGCGCGAGCGCGAAGTTGGTGCCGTCGGCGGAAATGCCGAAGCCGGAGAACATCCGGCGGATCGTGACCGGGCCAAAGCTCGAAAACAGGTCGATCAGGAAATCGCGGTCCATGCCGCCCCAGCCTCACCGTCAATCCCTCATGGTGAGGAGCGCCTCTTGCGCGTCTCGAACCATGAGGCCCCGATCTCACTTGCGGCCATCCTTCGAGACGCCGCGCTCCAGCGCGGCTCCTCAGGATGAGGTCAGTATGTGCGGCGCTCTAGACCTCAGCGGGCTTGAGCTGCACCGACTCGCCACAACCGCAGGCGCCGGTCTGGTTCGGGTTGTTGAAGATGAACTGCGCCGACATCTTGTCGGCCTTGTAGTCCATCTCGGTGCCGAGCAGAAACAGCACCGCCTTGGGATCGACCAGGATCTTGACGCCCTTGTCCTCGACGACCTCGTCGGTCGGGCGAACCTCATGGGCGTACTCGACGGTGTAGGATTGACCGGCGCAGCCGCCGTTCTTGATGCCGACACGCAAGCCCACGATCTCCGAATCGGCGCGCCTGGTCAGTTCCTGGACGCGCTGCGCCGCGGCTTCCGTCAGCTTCATGACCTGCGGACGCGGTCGCTTCGGTTTGGCGGCTTGGGTTGGTGTGGCCGGTGTCATGTCAGTCATCTGGTCAATCCCGGCGGCTAATCAATGCCGCGCTGGCTTCAATACATCCGTTAAACGCTCATTCTTGCTACTTCACCACATATTGAGCACGAGGCGCGCCTCGTCGCTCATCCGGTCCGGCGACCACGAGGGCTCCCAGACCAGATTGACATTGACCACGCCGACGCCGGGGACGCTTGCCACCGCGTTCTCGACCATGGTCGGCAACTCGCCGGCCGCCGGGCAATTCGGCGTCGTCAGCGTCATCACGACGTCCACCGAGCGGTCGTCCTTGAGGTCGACCTTGTAGATCAGGCCGAGTTCGTAGATGTCGGCCGGGATTTCCGGATCGAACACCGTCTTCAGCGCGGCGACGATGTCGCCGGTCATGCGCTCGGTCTCTTCCGGCGGCAGCGCCGAATGGGTTTCCATGTTGCTGGTCTTGATTTCGGCGGTGTCACTCATGCGAACAGTTCCCGCGCCTTGATCAGCGCCTGTGCCAGATGGTCGACTTCTTCACGGGTATTATACATTCCAAACGAGGCGCGGCAGGTGGCCGTGACGCCAAATCGCTCCAGCAGCGGCATCACGCAGTGGGTGCCGGCGCGCACCGCGATGCCCTGCCGGTCGATCACGGTGGCGACGTCGTGCGGATGGGCGCCCTTCATCTCGAACGAGATCACCGGTCCCTTGTCCTTTGCGGTGCCGATCACGCGGATAGAGTTGATCTCGCGCAAACGCTCCTGGGCGTAGGTCAAAAGGCCATGCTCGTGGGCGGCGATGCGCTCCTTGCCGATCGAGTTGACGTAATCGATCGCAGCGCCCAGCCCGATCGCCTGGACGATCGGAGGCGTTCCGGCCTCGAACTTGTGCGGCGGATCGCCATAGGTGACCCAGTCCTGCGCGACCTCGCGGATCATCTCGCCGCCGCCGTTAAAGGGACGCATCGCGACGAGATGCTCATGCTTCGCATAGAGCGCGCCGATGCCGGTCGGGCCGTAGAGCTTGTGGCCGGTAAAGGCGTAGAAATCGCAATCGATGTCCTGCACGTCGATCGCCAGATGAACCGCCGCCTGGGCGCCGTCGACCAGCACCGGAATGCCGCGGGCGTGGGCGATTCGGACGATCTCCTTGACCGGAACGAGGGTGCCGAGCGCATTCGACATCTGCGTGATCGCGACCAGTTTTGTACGCGAGGTCAGCAGCTTTTCGAATTCCTCGATCAGGAAATTGCCGTCGTCATCGACCGGCGCCCACTTGATCACGGCACCATGGCGTTCCCTGAGGAAATGCCAGGGCACGATGTTGGAGTGGTGCTCCATGATCGACAGCACGATCTCGTCGCCCGGCCCGATATTCGGCTCGCCCCATGAGGACGCCACCAGGTTGATCGCCTCGGTGACGTTGCGGGTGAAGATGATCTCCTCGTCGCGGCGGGCGTTGAGAAAGCGCGCCACCTTGCCGCGGGCGCCCTCATAGGCCTCCGTCGCGGCATTGGCGAGGTAGTGCAGCCCGCGATGCACGTTGGCGTACTCGGTCTTGTACGCCTCGTTCATGCGCTCCAGCACCGCATTGGGCTTTTGCGCGGACGCCGCGTTGTCCAGATAGACCAGCGGCTTGCCATAGACCTTCAACGCCAGCGCCGGAAAATCCTCGCGAACGCGGGCCACATCATAGGAACCGTTCAGAACCGACGGATGCATGGTCAACCCCTTGCCTCCAGCCAGCGCTCGGCCTGCGCCATCGCAAGCTCGCGCAAGTTATCATCGCCAATGCCTTCGATCGCCTCGCCGACAAAAGCCTGGATCAATAGCGCCTGCGCTTCCTTTTCGGGAAGCCCGCGCGCGCGCAGATAAAACAACAGGCTGTCGTCGAGCGCGCCCGCGGTTGCGCCGTGGCCGCAGGTGACATCGTCGGCAAAGATTTCCAGTTCCGGCTTGTTGTCGGCTTCCGCCTCGTCGGACAATAGCAGCGCCCGCGTCATCATCTTGCCGTCGGTCTTCTGCGCGTGCGGGCGCACGATGATGCGGCCCTGGAACACCGAATGGGCGCGATCATCGACCACGGCGCGGAAAATCTCGCGGCTCAGGCAATGCGGCACGGCATGATCGATCACCAGCGTGGTGTCGCCGTGCTGCTTGTCTTTCAAAAGGTTCACGCCATTGACGGAGAGCTCGGAGCCCTCACCCGCTAGATTGAAAAACCCCTGCAGCCGGCTGACCGCGCCACCGCTCGTCATATTGAACAGGTTGATTTTTGCCTTGGCGCCGACCGTGACGATTTCGGAGGTGATGTTGGTGGCATCGGGCGCATCCGCCATCAGCCGCACATGCGAGAACTCGGCGGCATCCCCGATCCACAGGACCACCGCGTCATGAACCTGATAGCCGCCCGCGCCAACGGCTGCGACAAAGCTTTCGACAAGCGTTGCGCGCGCGCCCTTGCCGATCCTGACATGCGACCGGGTGAAGGCCGACGCGGAAGCGGCAGTTGCGATGTGAACGATCTGGATCGGAGCGGAGAGCGCCGCGCCGTCGGCGATACCGACCACGACACCGTCCGTCGCCATCGCCGCGTTCAGCGATATCATCGCATCGTTGGTGTTGGTGACGAGCAAATCGGCGCGCGCCTCGTTGCCGCTATTCTCCAGCACCTCGCGCAGCGTCCGAACATTGACGCCGGCGCCGGCGGCGTCCGAAAGCTCCGGTACGAAGACGCCGTCGACCAGCACGAGCTTCGTCCCGCCAGCGACCGAATGCGCTTTCAGCTCCACCCGTGCCCGCTCGAGCGCCGCGGCATCCGGCTTCGGCGCCAACGGCTTCACCTCGCCCATCAGAGCGCGCAGATCGGTATATTTCCACTCCTCGATCCGGCGATGCGGCAGTCCCAAACGTTCAAAGGCCGCAAAGGCCTGGCGGCGCACCTCGGCGACCTTGCCCGTACCGGGCAGCCGGTCGCGCGCGACGGCGAACACATCGCTCACCGCACGTCCGGTATCGGTCTTTGCCAACGCAATATTCATCAAGCCGCGTCCTCGAACTGCGCATAGCCGGAAGCTTCGAGTTCCAGCGCCAGATCCTTGCCCCCGGTCTTCACCACGCGGCCCCTGGACATCACGTGCACGACATCAGGCACGATGTAGTTCAGAAGCCGCTGATAGTGGGTAATCACCACCATGGCGCGATCGGGCGAGCGCAGCGCGTTGACGCCGTCGGCGGCAATCCGCAGCGCGTCGATGTCGAGGCCGGAATCCATCTCGTCCAGGATGCACAGGGCGGGCTCGAACAGCGCCATCTGCAGGATCTCGTTGCGCTTCTTCTCACCGCCGGAAAATCCGACATTGACGCCACGGCGGAGCATGTCCTGCGGAATGTTCAGCGATTTCGCGACTTCGCGGACCTTCTTCAGAAAGTCCGGTGTCGAATATTCGCTTTCGCCGCGCGCCTTGCGCTGCGCGTTCAGCGCGGTGCGCAGGAACGTCATGGTGGCGACGCCGGGGATTTCCACCGGATATTGGAACGCGAGGAATACGCCCTTGGCGGCGCGCTCGTCCGGCGACATCGCCAGCAAATCCTCGCCATTGAACAGGACTTCGCCGCCGGTGACCTCGTAGCCCGGCTTGCCGGCGATGACGTGGGACAGCGTCGACTTGCCGGAGCCGTTCGGCCCCATGATGGCGTGCACTTCGCCCACGTTCACGGCGAGCGAAAGTCCGTGGAGGATTTCACGGTCGTCGACGCGGACCTGCAGATTTTTGACTTCAAGCAATGACATCATCTTTTTCCGTTTCTCTCCTCGTCCTGAGGAGCGCCGAAGGCGCGTCTCGAAGGACGTGGCCGACAATCTTTCCTCTCATCCTTCGAGACGGCCGCTCACGCGGCCTCCTCAGGATGAGGTCTTATCCAACCGAGCCTTCCAGCGAGATCGAGATCAGCTTCTGCGCCTCCACCGCGAACTCCATCGGCAGCTGCTGCAGCACGTCCTTGACAAAGCCGTTGACGACGAGGCCGACGGCCTCCTCCTGGCTGAGCCCGCGCTGCGTGCAGTAGAACAACACGTCCTCGGAGATCTTCGAGGTGGTCGCCTCGTGCTCGAAGGTCGCCGACGAGTTCTTCGCCTCGATATAGGGCACGGTATGCGCGCCGCATTTGTCGCCGATCAGGAGCGAGTCGCAGGCGGTGAAGTTGCGCGCGCCGGTGGCCTTGCGATGTGCCGTCACCAGTCCGCGATAGGTGTTCTGCGAACGCCCGGCCGCGATCCCCTTGGAGATGATGCGGCTGGTGGTGTTCTTGCCGAGATGCAGCATCTTGGTGCCGCTATCGACCTGCTGGTAGCCGTTCGAGATCGCGATCGAATAGAACTCGCCGCGAGAGTTATCGCCGCGCAAAATGCAGCTCGGATATTTCCAGGTGATCGCGGAACCGGTCTCGACCTGGGTCCAGGAGATCTTGGAATTGTCGCCGCGGCAGTCGCCGCGCTTGGTGACGAAATTGTAGATGCCGCCCTTGCCTTCGGAGTTGCCGGGGTACCAGTTCTGCACCGTCGAATACTTGATCTCGGCATTATCGAGCGTCACCAATTCGACCACGGCGGCGTGCAACTGGTTCTCGTCGCGCTGCGGCGCGGTGCAGCCTTCGAGATAGCTGACGTAGGCGCCCTTGTCGGCGATGATCAGCGTGCGCTCGAACTGGCCGGTGTTGCGCTCGTTGATGCGGAAGTAAGTGGACAGCTCCATCGGGCAGCGCACGCCCGGCGGCACATAGACGAACGAGCCGTCGGAGAAGACCGCAGAGTTGAGCGTGGCGAAGAAATTGTCCGAGGTCGGCACCACCGTGCCGAGATACTTCTTCACGAGATCAGGGTGCTCGCGGATCGCCTCCGAGATCGGCATGAAGATCACGCCGGCCTGCTTCAGCTCTTTCTGGAAGGTCGTGGCGACCGACACGGAATCGAATACGGCATCGACAGCGATCTTGCGCTCACCTTCCGGGCGTACGACGCCTTCCAGCACCTCGACTTCGCGCAGGGGGATGCCGAGCTTCTCGTAGGTCTTGAGGATTTCCGGGTCGATCTCGTCCAGCGACGCCACGGACTTCTTCGGCTTCGGCGCCGAGTAATAATAGAGGTCCTGATAGTCGATCTTCGGATAGTCGACGCGCGCCCAGGTCGGCTCGGTCATGGTCAGCCAGCGGCGAAACGCCTCCAGCCGCCATTCCAGCATCCAGGCGGGCTCGTTCTTTTTCGCTGAAATGAAGCGGACCGTATCTTCCGATAGCCCCTTCGGGGCCTTGTCGGATTCGATGAGTGTCTCGAACCCATATCGATACTGGTCGACGTCGATCCGGCGCACCCGGTCGACCGTCTCTTGTACGGCTGGCATTCTATTCCTCCGCTCGCGGTTTCAAGGACCGCGGTGGATCAAACTTGAAAGACTATTACGATGTTCTTTGGCGGAAAGAAACATGCTTAGAACCGTTCAAGCAGTGTTTCGTCGCTCCTCCTTAACTAGGGTATTAGCGAGCTTTCGCCAAGCCTTGAGGCATAAATCAATGTCTGCCTCTGTCGTGGACCAGCCCAGACTGAGGCGCACGGCGCCCTGGGCCAGTTTTCCGGAAAATCCCATGGCTTCCAGCACATGGGAGGGCTGTACCTTGCCCGAGGAGCAGGCGGAGCCGGAGGATACCGCGACGCCCTCGAGATCCAACCCGATCACTGCGGTTTCCGCCTTCAGGCCCGGAACCGTAAATAGCGTGGTATTGGGTAGCCGCGGCGTCTGGTCGGAGAACACGATGGCGCCCGTGGTTTCGCGGAGGCCGGTTTCCAGGCGGTTTCGCAAGCGTTCGAGGCGAACCGCGTCCTTTTCCGACGCCGCCACGGCGGTCTCTACCGCCGCGCCGAAGCCGACGATGCCGGCGACATTCTCGGTTCCGGCCCGGCGCCCCAGTTCCTGACCGCCGCCCCGGAGCAAAGGCTCCAAGCCGGCCACGCCTTCGGCCACCACGACCGCGCCGACGCCCTTCGGCCCCCCGATCTTGTGCGCCGAAAGCGTCGCAATATCGGCTCCCATCACTTTGATATCAAACGGTATTTTTCCAAGCGCCTGGATCGCATCGACATGCAGCAGCCCGCCCGCCGCATGGACGATTTCGGCCACTTCCGCCACCGGTTGGATGGCGCCAGTTTCGTTATTGGCAGCCATCACGGACACCAGCGCTGGCGGGCCGGACGCAAGCATGGCGCTGAGGTCGCCGATGTCGACCACGCCCGCACGCGTCACCCCGATCGTGGTAACGGCCTCTGCGGGAAACCGCCCGCCTGCGAGCACCGAGGGGTGCTCGATCGCAGAGACCAGCAACCTCTCGACCGGTTTCCCGGCGGGGGCCCGAAGCCCCGGCGTTAGCGCTAGCGCATTGGCCTCAGTTCCCCCCGACATGAAGATGATATTGCGGGGCAGCACGCCCACGGCCTTGGCGACCGCCGCCCGCGCTTCCTCGACCAGCCGCCGGGCACGCCTGCCCTCGGCATGGACGGACGAAGGGTTACCGCAGAGATCCCACGCCGCCGCCATCGCCTGCCGCGCCTCGCGGCGCAGCGGCGTGGTCGCATTCCAGTCGAGATAGACACGGTCGGCCATTGAGTAGAATATTACCTTGATTGGCAGCGCTTGGATAACATCGGAGGCAAGCCGCAACCCCTGCCTGCCGCGCCCCGCTCAAGCGCAATTAGCGATCCCCGAGCCTTCTCGCAATTGCAAACGCCAACGCCCTGGAGGCGCCGGACCATGCTCAAGATGCTTGCTTTTTGCCCCTCGCCTCATGCTAGAAGGCGGCCTCAATGTCCCCGTGCGACGTTTGCGCAACGCCCGACGGCGCCGGCTATCCTCTCCATGCTCCGCTTTGTCCGCCGAGGGCTGATGAAGTCAGCACCAACCGGTTGATTGGCGAGCGATCAATCTCGCGGGATCAATCCAGGGATCACAATGCCTGAAGTCATTTTCACCGGCCCCGCAGGCCGCCTCGAGGGCCGTTATCATCCGGCGAAGCAGAAGAACGCGCCGATCGCGATGATCCTGCATCCGCATCCGCAGTTCCACGGCACGATGAATCACCAGATCGTCTACCAGTGCTACTACGCGTTTGCGCATCGCGGATTTTCGGTGCTGCGCTTCAATTTCCGCGGCGTCGGCCGCAGCCAGGGCTCGTTTGATCACGGCACCGGCGAATTGTCGGACGCGGCGTCCGCGCTCGATTGGGCGCAGACCATCAACCCGGAAGCGCGCGCCTGCTGGGTCGCCGGCTTCTCGTTCGGCGCCTGGATCGGCATGCAGCTGTTGATGCGCCGGCCGGAGGTCGAAGGATTCATCTCGATCGCGCCGCCTGCCAATCTCTATGACTTCTCCTTCCTCGCGCCCTGCCCGTCCTCGGGCCTGATCGTGCATGGCGAGAGAGATGCCGTGGTGCCGCCGAAGGACGTCAACACGCTGGTCGAGAAATTGAAGACGCAAAAGGGCATCGTGATCGACCAGCAGATCATCCCGGGCGCCAACCATTTCTTCGATGGCAAGCTGGAGCCGCTGATGGAGACGGTGACCGCCTATCTCGACATGCGGCTCGCCAACGTGCGCTAGGCAGCGAAGACTCCGACATGACTTCGCTGGTGGCCTTGTTGCGTGCGGTCAATGTCGGCGGCACCGGCAAATTGCCGATGAGCGACCTCAAGGCTCTCTGCGAGGAATTGGGTTTTGGCGCCGTCCGCACCTACATCGCCAGCGGCAATGTCGTCTTCACCAGCCGCAAGTCCGAAGCTGCGGTGAAAGCCGCGCTGGAAAAGCGCCTCGAAGCCTATGCCGGCAAACCAGTCGGCGTGCTGGTGCGCACAGCCGAGGAGATGGCACAGGTTCTAGCCGACAACCCTTTCCCGAAGGCCGCGCCCAACCGCACCATGGCGGTGTTCCTCGACCGCGCCCCGCCGGCGGATACGCTCGCCGGCGTTCGCGGCCAGAAGAATGAAGAAATCCGCTTGGGACGACGGGAGATCTACATCCACTACGGCGAGGGCATGGGTAAATCCAAGCTCGTCATTGCCGCGGCCAAAGCCGGCACCGCGCGCAACATGAATACGGTCGCGGTGCTCGCCAAGATGGCCGGCGAATCCTGAAGAGCGCAGCGAGATGATGATCCGATCAAACCGGATCAGGATCTCTTGTCTTAGCTTTGAGCATGATCTTTTCGGAAAACCGGTTCTCACTTTTCCGGATCATGCTCTAGGCCGCCGCCCGCGCCTGCAATTGCGACAGCCAGGAACGGCGCCGGTCGATGAAGTCACGCAACAGTGCCGGATAGTCTGCAGCTACCGCCGATCGCACCGAGGGCCGATCCGACAGCGCCTTGCGCCAGCGCGCTAGTTTCTGGTTGCCCGTCAGGACGCCAAAGTCGCCGATCTCATCGAACACGTCGAAATACCGGAACACCGGGCCGAACACGGTGTCCACCAGCGAAAAACTTTCGCCGTCGAACCAGGGTGAAGCCGCAACACGCGCCTCGAGCCGCGCGAACCGCGCCTCTAACTGCGCGGCCTTGGCCGTGAACGCAGCCTCGTCGGGCGCCGCGTAAAAACCCGCGATATCGTTGAGCACAGCCGATCCGTACTCGATCCAGGCGCGATGCTCGGCGCGGAGCAGCGGATCGGCCGGATGCAGCGGTTTTGCTTGCGTCTCCTCCAGATATTCCAGGATCACGGCGGATTCGAAAATCGCGTGATCGCCGACCAGGAGCACCGGTGTCTTGCCGAGTGGCGAGACTTTCAGGAACCAGTCCGGCTTGTTGGCGAGATCGATATCGACGCGCTCGAACGCCACGCCCTTTTCGGTGAGCGCGATCACCGCGCGCTGCACATAAGGACATAGCTTGTGGCTGATCAGTTTGAGCGGCGCGGCCATGACAGATCCCGCAATTTTATGCATTTGCATTAAAGTAAATGCATCTGCATGGACATGTCAAGGCCGCACGATGACCCCGCCGGTCATCGGCATCGGCACGCCCGTGGTCGCGGGGTAGCTGAGCGGCAGGCCTTTGAGCCCCCGCGCGGCGAGGAAGCCGAAGGCCTGGGCCTCGATCGCATCCGCCGACCAGCCGAGCGCGTCCGCGGCCTCGACGGTGGCTGGCGCCACGCGCTCCCGCAGCATCCGCATCATGGTCAGATTACGCGCGCCGCCGCCAGCGACGATCCAGCTCTTAGGTCTCTTCGGCAGCAGCGGCACGATCCGGGCAATCGCAGCGGCCGTGAACGCGGTCAGCGTCGCCGCGCCGTCCGCGGGCGGCATGTCATCGAGTTTCAGCGCGGCAAAATCGTTGCGGTCGAGCGATTTGGGCGGCCGCAGGCCAAAGAACGGCAGCTCCAGCGCCCGCGCCACCCATGCCTCGTCAGGCCGGCCTTGCGCGGCAAAGCGGCCCTCGGTGTCAAAACGCTGACCGATGACGCGGTGGATGAAATCGTCGAGCAGCGCGTTGCCGGGCCCGGTGTCGCAGGCAATCAGCGTATCGGCGCCATCGATATAGGTGATGTTGGAGACGCCGCCGATATTGACCACGATGATCGGCCCCTCGCGCCCGAGCGACTGCGTCAGCGCCCGGTGATAGACCGGCACGAACGGCGCGCCCTGCCCGCCTGCGGCGACGTCGGCGGCGCGGAAATCGTGCATCACCGGGATATGGATGGCCTTCGCCAGCGCCATGGCATCGCCGATCTGCACCGTCAGCTTGCGCTCGGGCCGGTGCAGCACGGTCTGGCCGTGAAAGCCGACGATGTCGATATCCTGGCAGCTGATGCCATTCTGCGCGGTGAAGGCGGCAACCGCTTCCGCGTGCGCGACGGTGACCACACGCTCGGCCTCGCCCAGCATGCCTGGCCGCGCCTCGCGCTGCGGCAAATGGATGGCCTCCACGAGCGCCTGGCGCAGCAGGCTGCGCTCGGGCCCGCTATAGGGCCGGTAGCCGGACGGGCCGAACGCCTTGACCCGCCGCCCGTCGGTTTCGATCAAAGCGACGTCGACCCCGTCGAGCGAGGTGCCGCTCATCAGACCGATCGCGGTCAACATCATCGTCGAAAAACCCCAGCCGAGCCCTACCCCAAAATACCCATGTTGGACATTCAAGTTGGACGTTCAGCTTGTGCCAAACGGGCACATCTTATAATGCCACAGCGCGCACAAAAGCGGCAGCCTGTCCAGACCGGGTTCCGCGATTTGCGTGCAAATACTGTAAAACAAGAATGATCAGAGCCGCCAAAAGATGACCGCTTTTAAGTCTGATTTTCTCAATGTGCTGCAGAGCCGCGGCTTCATCCATCAGATTTCCGATCCCGACTCGCTGGACGCGCTGGCGGCCAACCGCGAGCTCGTTGCCTATATCGGTTTCGATTGCACCGCATCATCGCTTCATGTCGGATCGATGGTGCAGATCATGTGCCTGTACTGGCTGCAGCAGACCGGCAACAAGCCGATCGCGCTGATGGGCGGCGGCACCACGCGGGTCGGCGACCCCTCCGGTAAGGACGAGACCCGCAAGATCCTGTCGATCGAGGACATCGACCGCAACAAGGATGGCATCAAGCAGGTATTCTCGCACTTCCTGCGCTTCGGCGAGGGCAAGAGCGACGCCGTCATGCCCGACAACGCGGAGTGGCTGACCAAGCTCAACTGGATCGAAATGCTGCGCGATATCGGCCGGCACTTCTCGGTCAACCGCATGCTGGCGATGGATTCGGTGAAGCTCAGGCTGGAGCGCGATCAGGAGATGAGCTTCATCGAGTTCAACTACATGATCCTGCAGGCCTATGATTACTACGTGCTCAACCAGCGCTACGATTGCCGGCTGCAGATGGGCGGCTCCGATCAATGGGGCAACATCGTCAACGGCATCGACCTCGGCCGCCGCATGGGCACGCCGCAGTTGCATGCGCTAACGACGCCGCTGATCACGACCTCCTCCGGCGAGAAGATGGGCAAGACGGCAAGCGGCGCGGTCTGGCTGAACGCCGACATGAAGAGCCCGTACGACTACTGGCAGTTCTGGCGCAACACCGAGGATGCCGACGTTCCGCGCTTCCTGAAGCTGTTCACCACCTTGCCGCTCGGCGAGATCGAGAAGCTCTCGGCCCTGAAGGGCGCCGAGATCAACGAGGCCAAGAAGGCACTCGCCGATGCCGCGACCACGCTGCTGCACGGCACCGATGCCGCGCGCACGGCCGCGGAAACCGCGCGCCAGACGTTTGAGGAAGGCGCGATCGCGCAATCGTTGCCCACGGCAACAGTTCCGAGTCCTATTCTTGAGAACGGACTAAGCGTCCTGGAGGCCTATGTGCTGTCAAATCTGGTCATGTCGAAGGGCGAAGCGCGCCGCCAGATCAGAAACGGTGGTTTGCGAGTGAACGACTTAGTCGTCAACGACGAAGACAGGACGCTGACGTTCGCCGACCTAACCCCGGAAGGCGTTATAAAACTATCGCTAGGCAAGAAGCGCCATATCCTTCTCAAGCCTGCATAGGCGCATTCGCGCCACCCCCTTGCTCAGGCCCGCGGAAACGCGCTCCCTGCTGGCAGATGGATCAGAGCACGCCGCCCGGGGAAATTTTAGACGCGCCGCAAAAGCCGGCGCGCGTGGCGCTTGTTGTGCTCGCGCTGTGCTTTGCGCTGTCGGTGCTCGGCCGCGGCTTGGCCGAAAGCTTTACCGTCTTTCTCAAACCCATTTCGGAGAGTTTTGGCTGGGACCGCGCGCAAGTAGTCTCGGTCTATTCGCTTTCGGCGCTCGCCGGCGGCCTAGCGGCGCCCGTGATCGGCAGGCTGTTTGATCATTCCGGGCCGCGTGCCGTCTATTCGCTCGGATTGCTGTTGCTCAGCGGCGCCTTCCTGGTGGCAGCCTTTGCACAACAGCTCTGGCAGTTCCAGCTCAGCGTGGGCTTATGCGTCGGCATCGGCGTCGCCCTGATCGGTAACGTCCCCAACTCTATCCTGCTCGGCCGCTGGTTCGGACCCAAGCTGCCGACCGCGATGGCGGTGGTCTATTCGGCGGCCGGCGGGGGCATCCTGATTCTTCTGCCGGCGTCGCAGATCCTGATCGATCATCTCGGCTGGCGCGGCACCTATCAACTGTTCGGCGGCACGACGCTGTGCCTGGTGGTGGCGCTGTTGCTGCTACCTTGGCGGCTGTTCTCCGGCGGGTCGCCGCACGTCGTCAAGAAAGCCGACGATGGCCCGGCCGACGCAGGCTGGACCTTGTGGAGCGCGATGCGCCACCACGCCTTCTGGGCGCTGTTTTCGACCTTTTTCTTTACCGCGATCGGCATGTACGCGATCGCGCCCCAGGTCGTGGCCTATCTGATCGATGCCGGGTTCTCGCCGCGGCAGGCCGCGACCGCCTGGGGATTTTCCGGCGTGGTGCTGCTGTTCGGCATGCTCGGCGTCTCCTCGCTCGACGGCCTGATCGGCCGCCGGCCATCGGTGCTGCTCAGCTATGCGATCTCGATCATCGGCATCGGCATGTTCTGGGCGCTGCAGTGGTCCGCGAACATCTGGCTGCTCACCGGATTCGTCGTCTGCTTCGGCAGCATGATCGGCTCGCGCGGCCCGCTATTGTCGGCAACCGCGATGAAGATTTTTCGCGGCGAACAGCTGGGAACGATCTACGGTACGATTTCCATCGGCAGCGGGCTTGGATCGGCATTCGGCTCCTGGAGCGGCGGCCTGATCCACGATCTCAGCCACAGCTATAATCCGCTGATCGTGTTCGCACTCATCAGCGTGGTGCTCGGCATGATCCCGTTCCTGGTGGTGCCGGCGCTGCGGCGCTAAAGCGCGATGGGATTAGGTCGAATCACCATCGCGCTTTAGGTTCTTGATTGCGCATGATCTTTTCGGAAAACCGCTGCGCACTTTTCCGGATCATGCGCTAGCCGGCGACACGTGCCGCGTCGTCTGCGGCCGCTTCCCCCATGCCGAGCATGGTGCGGATTTCGCCGGCCGGCAGCGCGGCGCTGAACAGATAGCCCTGCATGTGGGTGCAGCCGAGCGCGCGCACCGTCTCGCGCTGTCCCATCGTCTCGACGCCCTCGGCCGTCGTCGTCATGTTGCGGTCGGCCGCGATGTCCACGACCGCCCTGATAATGGAGGACGAGCTGGAGGCGTCGGTCAGTTCCTTCACAAAGCTGCGGTCGATCTTGATCTTGTCGAAGGGAAACCGCTGCAGGTAGCGCAGCGAGGAGTAACCGGTGCCGAAGTCGTCGAGTGCGATGTGAACCCCGAGATCGCGTAGCTGATTGAGGGTCGCAAGCGCGGCATCGTCGTCGGACATCAATACCGCCTCGGTGATCTCGAGCTCGAGGCGGCGCGGGTCGAAGCCGGTGTCGGCGAGCGCGGCCGCAACATTCAACGCCAGCGTCTGCGATTTGAACTGGATGGGAGAGACGTTGACGGCGAGTCGCACGTGCGAGGGCCAGGTCGCAGCCTCGCGGCAGGCGGTCTGCAGCACCCATTGGCCGATTGGGTGGATCAGCCCGGTTTCCTCGGCGAGCGGAATGAATTCGGCCGGAGAAACCAGACCGCGCAACGGGTGACGCCAGCGCAACAGCGCCTCGCAGCCGATGATGGCGTTGCTCGCAAGATCAACCAGCGGCTGATAGTGCACCTCGAAGCCGCTCTCGCCGAGCGCCGTGCGCAAATCCTGCTCGAGCTGACGGCGCAGATTGGCCTCGGTTTCCATGCCGCCTTCGAAGAACCGGTAGGTGCGGCGCCCTGCCGCCTTGGCGGCGTACATCGCAAGGTCCGCGCTCTTGAGCAGCGCCAACAGGTCGTTGCCGTCGCGCGGCGCGATGGCGACACCGATCGAGGCATCGCTGGACAACCGATGGCCGTGGCAGTCGAACGGCGTTCGCAGCGCGGAATAGATTTTCCCGATCAGCGCGCGGACGTCATCCGCGCACGCGACGCCGGATTGCAGGATTGCGAATTCGTCGCCGCCGAGGCGGGCGACGAAATCATCACTTCCGACGCAGTCGCGCAGCCGCAGCGACACCGCCTTGAGGAACTCGTCGCCGACCATATGGCCGAGCGAATCGTTGATCCCCTTGAACTCGTCGATATCGATATAGAGGATCGCGAATTGCGCGCTCGGGATCTGCGCGAGCATCTTCTCGGCCTGCCGTTGAAACAGCGTGCGGTTCGGAAGATCGGTCAGCGCATCGTAATGGGCAAGATGCTCGATCCTGGCCTCAAAACGGGTCCGCTCGGTGACGTCCTCCATCGTCGTGGCCCAGCCGCCGTCTGGCGCCCGCTTGTAGACCAGCCGCATCGTGCGCCCGTCGGGAACCGAAATCACGGCATCGCGAACCTCGTCGGTTTTCGGATTGAGAAACTGCTCGCAATAGGCATCGACGTCGCCGGTAAAGGTGCCGAGCTCCTTCCGGTGCCGGATCAGGTCACGCAGATGGCGCCCCGGCTTGACCACGTCGGGCGAGAGACCAAACATGTCGATATAGCGCTGGTTGCAGATCACCAGATGGCCCGAGGCATCGAACAGCAGCAGGCCCTGCGTCATGTTGTTGATGGCGGTGTCGAGATGCTGGCCCTTCTCGGCGAGCTGCCGCTGGGCGGCGCGATGCTGGCGCTTGAGCTGGCGCGCGATCAGCGAGATCGTGACGATAACGACAATGATCGCGAGCAGCGCCGCGCAGAACTGCAGCCTGGTTTGCGCCCGCCAATCGGCAAGCGCGTTCGACACGGTCGTAGTCGCCACGATGAAAATGGGGAAATTGGTCATGGGCCGGATCGCGCCCACCCGCTCCTCGCCCTGGATCATGCTGGTGAAGCGTCCGGACGCATTGCCGCCGAGCGCCATCACTCTCTTGAACAAGGGAGTACCGGCGATGTTTCGCCCAACCAGCTCGTCGTCATGCGGATAGCGGGCGATGATCGTGCCGTCGCGATGAATCATCAGGATGGCGGAGTCGCTGTTCAACGCGAGCGAGGCAACGAAGTTCTCGAAGTGGTGGGGTTCGACACCGCGGGAGGCAAAGCCGATGATCTCGCCATTCTTGCCGAGGATCCGGCGGGCCAGGATGGTGGTCCAGTTTCCCGTCACCTTGCTCCGGACCGGCTCGACGATCACGTCCGGCGCCGGCTGTCCCGACGTGAAATCGCGGAAGTAGCGCCGATCGACGATCGTCACGTCGGGTACCGGCCACACTTGCGAAGAATTGATCAACCAGCCCTGGGCGTTGAACAGGTTCAACGCGCCGACATGGGGAAGTGCGGCAAGCCTGGTTCGCAGCATTTCATGGACGGCAGGCGAGGACATCCGGCTTCCAAAAGCCTCTTTGGTGTCCACGCCTTCCGCCCTCATGTAATCGAGGACTTCATCCTGAATGCGCTGAAGGTCGGTCATTTGCTGGTCGAAATGGCGCGACAGCAACAGCGCGCTGTTGTTGAGCTCGCGTTCGGCCAATTGCAACGCGCGGTCGCGGAACTGCAGGACCAGAGCGGCAGTGCCGAGCGCAATCGCGATCACGAGGGCAACGCCGCCAAAAATCAACCATTGCATCGCGCCGATCGGGGCGCGGAGCCGGACGCTGTCGGCGCCAGCGAGCTCACCTTGGAAAGCGACCGTGTCTGAAGACCTCATGACGAGGTTTGTAGCCAGGACCCCCCAAGAGGCGGTTAGCAAAGTCGGTTATTGCTGAATTAACGGAAACTTGCAGCCTGCGCCGAATACCGGCCGCGTCAGTTGTTCGGTGGGAACTCGAGCGGCGCATTCTGCTTGCCGGTGTTGAAATCCATGATCTTGCGCGTCACCCCCGGCAGTATCGCCGAGATCGGATTGATGCGCAGCACCGGCTGCCCGAGCGTGCCGACGACCTCGTAGGTGACGCCGAACAGACCCTCATTGCTGCCGCCGCCGAGGAAGAGGCCCAGCACCGGGATCTGGCCGAACATATTGTTCAATCCGTAGAGCGGAACGAAGGTCCCGCTCATGCGCACCTGGTTTGCGGCATCGATGTTGCCCTCGATAGTCCCGCCGATCGTCGGCCCCTTCAGCACGCCCTCGCGAATCGTGAACTGGCCGTTTTGCCGGGTAAATTCCGCGCGCAACCGCGAGAACGCGACGCCGTTTGGAACGCCGGGGGAACCACCGGCGGCAAGGCGATCAAGCTGCGCCTCGCCCTTCACCGAAAAATCGCGGACGTTGATCAGGCCGTCCTTGGCGCTGGGCTCGGCCGTCGGCGGGTCCATCGCGAGCTCGAGCTGGCCGCCGATCATCTTCGAATAGATGTCGTTGAATCGGAAGAACGCGCCGGCATCGCTGCTCTCGAGATAGATGACCTGGCGTCCGCCCTGCGTCGGGCTGCGTAAATCGCCGCTGAGAGGCGTATCGCGCCCGAGCTTGCCGGCGAGCGCGAAGCTTCTGATGCTCCCGTTGCGCCGCGAGAACTTCAGATCAGCGCTGCGCAGCGCCTCGCCGTTGAAACCGGCGACCACGCCAAGCTTCAGGTCGACGTCGACGTCGACATTCTTGAGCTTGCTCTTGCTGTCGTCCTTGTTCGCATTGCCCGATATCGCCGATTTCAAAAAGCCGCGGCCGTCGAACACGTCGCCGCGCATGGTCACCTTGACCGCGCCGTCCGGCCCGCGTTCGGCCTTCAGCGAGGTCTTGTCGCCTTCGGAAGGTGAATAGGTCGGGAAGTTTGCATTCACGAGGTCGCCGTTCTGATCGACCTCCAGCGACCCCTTGATCGCGACGCCGCCGCCGTCGATCACGATGTCCTCGAAACGGGTCGATTGCGCCTTGGGCACGACATTGAAGACCGCGCGGCTGGATTTGCCGGGGAGCTTGACCCAGCCCGGCAGGATGTTGTCGAGTTTTAGCGCGGTGAGATCGGCCTCGACGCCGACGCGGCTGTCGTGATCCCCGCCGCTGATCTTGCCCGACAGCTTGACGGGCACGGTACCGGACATCGCCGGACCGAGATCGAGGCCGAGGCGGGCGCGGCCCGCGTCATCGAGGGTTGCCTGCAATTTGATATCGGCATCGCCATCGGACGGCTTGCGATAGTCCAGCGTCGCCGCCTGCCCGTTGATCTTCACGTCGCCCTTGACCTGATAGCCCTGATTGTTGGCGACCAGCCGCAGCGAATTGGCTTCGAGTTTTTGGTTCATCACCAATTTGTCGGCGGAAAATCCGTTGAGGTCGGCCGTCACGGCATAGGTCGTCTCCGCCTTGGCCAGCTCGCCCTTGATCGGCATGCCCAGATTGATGGTTGCGGAAAATGTTCCCTTGCTCGAACCGGGATCGATCTGCGTTGCGGAAAAATCACTCAATCGGTCGGACGAAAGAATTTCGGCCGCGGCCGGCACCGGACCATCGATCCTCAGCTTGACCCGGGCGGGCGGCGGCTTCGCATGCAGGTCCGGAACCTCGAAGGCAAAGTCCGAAATATTGAGCTTGCGGCCGGTCGGCGTATCGGCTGTCCCCTGCCCGATCGTCACGGTCGCCGTGCGGCCCGTGACATGGGCTTTCAAATCCGCATCATGCACACTCGGCAACCGGTCCACCGGGCGCACCGTGACGCCGCTGGCCACAATATTGATGGCAAGGCCGTCGTCCGGGATCGGCGGTCCCTTGCGCGGGAGATCCTTCACCGGCGCGTTGACGCCGATTTCGAGACGCTGCAGCGAGCCGCGCTCGATGCGCTCGATCACCCATTCGCGCACCTCCGGCACGATCAGGGTCGGCCAAATCCGCTTCAGCGCAGAGGCCGACATCGGGGTTCCGGCAAAACCGAGCTTGAGCTGCGGCTCGCCCGAATAGTCGACACTGCCGGTTCCCGCGATGCCGATTTCGCCATTGCTGATGTCGGCCTGCGTCAGCAGCACGCGCCGCCTGTCAGTATCGAATTGGAAACCGACCGCGATGCGGTTGAAGATCAGCGGCGGCTCATCGTCGATCCCGGCGAGCACGATGGTGCCGCCGGAAAAGCCGAGCTGCCAATCGGTGACGCTGTCGTTGGGCGGCTCGAGATGGGCAAGCAGCGTGATGCGGTTGGCACCGGAAACGATCTTGAAGGGCGCGACCAGCACCCGCCGGCCGGAATCCCAGTCCAGGGTCATTTCCGCCGAATCGATCGCCATCGGATAGTCGGGCGTATCGCTGTCGATAATGGTTCCGCTGCCTGCCGTGACCTTGCCGTGGAAATAAGTCGGCAGGCCGTCGCGGCCGAGTTCGCCCTTGAGCTCGCCGGTCAGCGGCAAGTCGGCGCTGTAGGTCAGGTCCTTCAACCGCAACGCCAACAGGATGTTGCTGGTCGAGACCTTGTCGGCGCGGATATCGACCGACCGGACGCCGTTCTCAGGGGGGCCGACCGTGACCCGAATCGACCATGGATGCGCGCCCTCTTCGCCCAGGCTCAACGCGACGCCGCCGCCGCGCGGCCGGCGCAGGCTCAGGCTGATATTCTCGAAATTCCATTTATTGCCGCGCTGCTGATCGTCGACGATCAGGTTGCCGTTCTTCAGGCCGATCTCGTTGAGATTTTGCCCATCGAGGCCGGTCAGGCTCAGGCTGTCGAGCCAATCGAGGCCGGCGAGCAATCCGTTTTGTGCACTGCCGTTCGCCGCCGCAGCAGGCTGGTCAGGCGGGTTCGACGGAGCGGCGCTCGCCGTTGGCGGCGTCACCAGGACCTGGCGCGGAAATGTCGCAGGCAACCCTGCCGCGCGCTTTGAGGCGACGCCGGTCGCCAATGGCTTTGCGGTATCGCCGGCGGAGACGGTCACGTAGCCGTCAGGCGTAATGCGCACCGCAAGCTCGGCATCGACGAGATTAAGACTCACCGCGCGAAGCCGGCCCATCAACAACGCAGTGCCGGAAAGCCTGACCTCCGCTTTCGGCGCGCTCGCCACGATTGCATGGTCGTGGTCGCGAACGATGATGTCGCGGATGCGCACCGCGATACCGATGCGTCCGGCCCGCTCGATCTGGGTGCCACCGACTTCGACGGTGTTGCCGTGGCCGATATTTTCCTCGATCGCGGCAGCGAGCCACGGCGTCGCCACGTCGAGATTGATCGGACCGGCGCCGAGCCGCCACCATAGCGCGCCGAAGCAACCGGCGAAGATCACCATCAAGGCCGCGATGACGATGGCAAGGCGTCTTACCCAACGCTCGCCCGCAAGCCATCGCTGCAGAGCCGAGAGATTGTCGCCAATCCGGTGAAGCCGGGAATTCGATCGCGACAAAAGCCGCCGTGCGCGATGGCCGGCCGCCTCGTCGTGGTCATCCCAGTCGCCACCGTCCCAATGCCCGGACTGGACACCGGCGCGCGGACGGGACCTCGGTCTCGAGGTTTGCTTGGCCTCTTGAACCGATCCTTGACCAGGTGCTTGGGGCGACGCGTTTCTTGCCATTGCCTCCCGGTGCCGGCGCTCGGTGGAGGACGATTCGTCGCCATGGCTGCGGCCGTCGACAGGTAACGAACGCTCCTGTGCCGGCATCGCCGCCAATCCTCGATTAGTCCTGTCGCTCGTCATCAGGGGCTATCGTTCATCAAACGAGCTAACGGAGAAGCGTCGATTTTCTTGTAACCATACTCCGGAGCGGTCAAACTTGCCCAGCCGCCGGTTCGATTCCGGCGCACCCGGACAACATCCGCAATACCCTAATGGTTGATCCGCCGAAAGCGACGAAAGGAAGGCTATGTCCACGAAATCGCGCAAGAAATCCTCCAAATCGTCGCCGGGCAAAAAGTCGGGCGGCCATTCCTCGGTAGCAGCGAACGCAAAGGGCGGGACAAACCGCCGCGCGGCGGCAAGCAAATCAGTCAAGAAATCGGTCAAGAAAGCAAGTTCCGGATCATCGCATAAGGCCGCATCAAAACCGTTAAAGTCAAAAGCCGTCAAAACCGCGCCGGCCAAAAGCACAACACCTCTTTCGACGCCCAAGATGGCCGATTCGCCCGCGCTGGCGGAAGGCGCCAAGGCGCCAGGGTTCCGCTTGCCGCGCGACGGGGGCAGCATCATTTCGCTTTCGGATTTTGCGGGTCAGAAGCTGGTGCTGTTTTTCTATCCGAAGGCCAACACACCGGGCTGCACCAAGGAGGCCATCGACTTCACGCGCTTGTCGGGGGACTTTGCCGAAAGCGGAACCGCCGTCTTGGGCGTATCGGCCGATCCGGAGAAGGCTCAGGTTGCATTTCGGGACAAACACCGACTTTCGGTTCCTCTGATCTCGGATGAACAGCACGAAATGCTCAGGGCCTACGGGGTTTGGGGCGAAAAATCCTTATATGGCAGAACCTTCCTCGGAATTGTTCGCACCACGGTTCTGGTTGACGCCAGCGGCCGGATTGCTCGAATCTGGCGCAATGTAAGGGTCGACGGCCATGCCGACGCGGTACTGGCGGCGGCGCGCGCACTCTAGAGGCCGTTTCCGTTCCGATTGAAGCGGAACGGAGGCTCTAGCTTTTTGTTTTGACGCGTTTTCTTTACGCGAACCGGGGCCCACTTCGCTGGAAAACGCTCTAATTTAGCAGGTGGCGTTCTCGAAAAATTAACCATGAAGCGGTCAAATCGCTCTCCTCAATTTGGCCGTACGGAGCTTGATCCGACCGGCGCGGGAGTGCCGATGACGTACCGTTCGGGTCAATATTCCGAATATTCGCAGCACCATGCACACGACCACGGCCGGCCATTGGCCCGCCGGACTGAAGCGCGCGTTGCGGTCGCCCCCGCCCCCTCTACCCTGATCCGAGACGGCTACACCCTGGTTCATGGCAGCAAGCAGGTCCGGATTGGGCCGGTGGTGTTCTGGATCGTGGTCGGCACGGTGACCCTGCTCGGGATGTGGTCCGCTGCGACCGCGACCTATTTCGCCTTCCGCGACGACGTTCTGACCCGGCTGATCGCCCGCCAGGCCGAGATGCAATACGCCTACGAGGACCGCATCGCGGAACTGCGCGCCAAGGTCGATCGCACCACCAGCCGCCAACTGCTCGATCAGGAGCAGTTCGACCAGAAGCTCGAACAGATCATGCGCCGGCAGACGGCGCTGGAATCGCGCGCCTCGGCGCTCGGCGCCATTCCGGACGTCACCGGGTCGATCAAGCCCTCGCGCGGAGCGAATGCGCAGGATACGAGCATTGCAACACCAAAGCCGTCGCCGATCAGCGACACCGTGATCTTCGTGGCGCCGCCGGATCGCGAGGCGCGCCTGGAATCGCGCGCGCCCGTCCTCGCAAGCCCGCCGTCGAATCAATTCGCCAAGATCCAAGGCGTCGACAACGTCCTGATCCGCCTCCAGACCTCGCTCGACCGCGTCGAGGGCCGCCAGATGGTGGCGCTCAATTCGTACCAGGACGGAATGGAATCGCGGGTGCGCCGGATGCGCGGCGTGATCAGCGACCTCGGCCTCGATATGGCGCAACTGGAAGCCGCGACGCCGCGCGCCCCAATGGGCGGTCCGTTCGTTCCCATCAAGCTGTCGCCAGACGCCAGCCCCTTCGACCGGCAGCTCTATCGCATCAATCTCACGCGCGCGCAGATGGACCGGCTCAACCGGACACTGGCGCTGGTGCCCTATCGCAAGCCCGTGGTCGGCGAAGTCGAATTCACCTCCGGCTTCGGCGTCCGCTCCGATCCCTTCCTCGGCCGCCCCGCCATGCATACCGGCCTCGATTTCCGCGCCTCGACCGGCGATCCCGTGCGCGTGACCGCCAACGGCAAGGTGGTTTCGGCGGGATGGTCCGGCGGCTATGGCCGGATGGTCGAGGTCGATCACGGCAACGGCCTGTCCACCCGCTACGGTCACCTGTCGGAAATCAACGTGAAGGTCGGCGAGCAGGTGAAAATCGGCCAGATGATCGGCGAAGTCGGCTCGACCGGCCGCTCAACCGGCCCGCATCTGCATTATGAAACACGGATCGACGGCGAAGCCGTCGACCCCCAGAAATTCTTGCGCGCCGGCGTCCGCCTCGCCGCGGGCTGACGCGCACCGAACGTCATGCTCCGCGAAGGCGGGGCATCCCGTATTCCAGAGAACGCGAAATTAAACCGAGAGGCCGCGGCGTACTGGATCGTCCGGTCAAGCCGGACGATGACAGCGGAAATCGGAATTACGCGTCAGTGACTGGCGTCGTGTCCGACTTCACCCGCGATGATCGGACCGAACAGGTCCCACGCCTCGCCGTTGAACCGCATCAACTGCATCTGCTCGATCGGGTAGTAGTCGTCCGGGCGAGGTGTTGATCGAAATTCCCGGCAGCAGCATGTCGGAGGTGAAGTTCTTCAGGTTGGCGGCCTGCTTCATGATGTTGTCGCGCATTAGCGTGTCGCCGCACTGCTTGATCACCTGCACCATCGCCTGCGATTCGACGTAGGCATAGGCATTATTGGCGTTGGCCTTGTCGCCGTCGGGATAGTACTTGTCCATGAACTCACGCCATTTCTTGACGCCGGGATCGTCCTTCCAGGTCGGGTCGGTCGGGTCCTTGACGTAGGACGTCGAGATGATGCCCTTGGAGTATTCGAGTCCGGCCGGCTTCAAGACCGAGGCGATGGTGGTTGCGGTGTTGGCGAGGAAGAATTTCGGCTTCCAGCCGAGCTCGCCCACTTTACGGATCGCCTGCGCCGATCCCTTCGGCGCCGCCCAGGAGAAGAAGATGTCGGCGCCGGAATCGTGCAGCGCGACGATCTGGGAATCGATCGAGGGGTCGCTCACCTCATAGGATTTGTCGGCGATGATCATGTTGACGTGTTCGCCGAGCCCATCCTTCAAGCCCTTGAACTGGTCCTTGCCGGCATCGTCGTTCTGCCAGAACACGGCGATCTTGCTGTCCGGAAAATGCTCCAGGATGTATTTCGCGTAGATGTGGCCTTCGCTCTGATAGTTGGGCTGGAAGCCCATGGTCCACGGAAAGTTCTTGGGATCGCCGAACTTGGTGGCGCCGGAGGCGACGAAGAGCTGCGGCACCTTCTTGGCGTTCATGTATTTCATGATCGCCGAATTGGATGGCGTTCCCAGCGACTGGAAGATCAACAGCACCTCGTCGCTTTCGACCAGCTTGCGCGCCTGCTCGATCGCCTTCGGCGGGCTATAGGCATCGTCATAGGAGATGAAGTTGATCTTGCGGCCGTTGATGCCGCCTTCCGCATTGACCATGTTGAAGAAGGCCGCTTCGGTCTTGCCGATCACGCCATAGGACGAGGCGGGGCCGCTGTACGGCATGATGTTGCCGATCTTGATTTCGGTATCGCTCGCGCCCGGATCGTATTTTTTCTGCGCACTGGCCGCGGTCGCGGTCATGGCAAGCGCCGCGGCGAGTGTGGTCATGGCCGCAAGATTTCGGATACGCGATGGCATCGTTTCCTCCCCACTTGTTCTTTTATTTGGCGGGCTTGATTGACGTCAGTTTCGCAAGTCGTGCCTGCGCTGGCAAGCTCCGGTCGTTTATTCCGCAATACGAAACAGCATTGTTGCCGTCGGCTATTTGTGATTGATGCAGGGCAACAACGGGGTCTGCTTGAATTGGAACGGCAAAAACGAATTGGCCCGCGGCATCCGAGGCTTGGCGCTGCCGGATTCCGCATCGCGCAATGGCTGGCGGCGCAAACCATGGCGCGGGCGGGCTTCCATCAGCTCGGCTCGAAACATGCGGATGCGCGCATCGCGGAAGCGCGCGAAAGGCTCGCGCGCGGAGAGACCCTCTACCTCGCGGGCCTCGGTGCGCCGGGGACGCATAATTCCGGCGTGGCACTGGTCGAGGTGACGCAGCAACACGGCCCGCGTCTGATCCTCAATAACGAGGAAGAGCGCTTTTCCGGCAACAAGCACACCACGGAATATCCGAGAGCATCGATCGACGCGATGGTTAAGGCGTTGCGCGGCATGGGGCACGACGTCTCCGACATCTTCGCCTGGCTTACTTCATGGGACTATCCGACATTGGCCGGCACGATTTTCCGTTCGGTTCTGGAAGAAGCGCCGCAGAGCCTTAAGCTTTTGCGTGCCACCGAAGCCGCCGGATTCGACGGCCGGCGGCTCGAGCAGATGACGCGCACGCCAAAAATCCTGGCGCGCCAGCTCGGCCTTGCCGAACGCGTGCCGCTGATCGCGATGCCGCATCATGACAATCACGCCTGGTTCTCGTTCGCGGCCTCACCATTCAAGGATGACGGCGAAGTCGTCGCGATCGCCGTCCTCGACGGCACTGGCGACCTCGGCTCGGTCTCGCTCTACGCCGTCAGGGGCGGCGTGATGCAGCGGCTCTATTGCAATGAAAGCATGTTCGATTCGCTCGGCGCCTTCTACAGCGTGATCTCGTCGACCCAAGGCGGCTGGACCTGGCTCTCCAGCGAGGGCCGCTACATGGGCGCCGCTGCCTGGGGCGACATGGACCGCGCCCGCAATCGGTTTTACGCGCGGCTGAGGGAGGTGCTGCAACTCGGTGCCGGCGGCGAAGTGCGGCTCAACCGCGCCATGGCGAACTGGTATTGCGACCCGTTCGATCATCCTTACAAGCAGGCGCTGATCGACATTCTGGGCGAGCCGCTCAAACCTGCGCAGCTCTGGAATCCCGATGCCGTGCTGCGGGTCGAGGATATCCAGCATCGCCCGGACACCAAAGACCGCCTGGACAAGGCGGCCGCGACCCAACTGGTGTTCGAAGATGCGATGATCCATGTGGTGGACCATCTGTTGCGCACGACCGGCGCGAACCGGCTGGTGTTGACCGGCGGCGTGGCGCTGAACGCGGTCGGCAATATGCGGCTGCTCGAACATTTCGACGAGGCATGGTTCGAAGGCGCCCAGCAGCGCAGGACCCACCTGCATCTGTGGGTGCCGCCGGTGCCGGGCGATCCCGGCGTCACCATCGGCGCGGCCTGGCTGTTTGCGCATCTTGCCGGCAGCCCGCGCGGCGCGCCGCTGACGCATGCGTTCTATTGCGGCCTGCCGCCGTCGCAGAGCGAGATCGAGGCCGCGCTCCAAGCCGGCGACATCGCCTCGCAACGGATCGGCGACATTTCGAGCGTCGAGGGACGCGAGGCGATTGCCGACCTGATGGCGTTCATGGTGGCCGAGAGCGGCGTCATCGCGCTCTATCAGGGCGCGGCCGAAACCGGCCCGCGCGCGCTCGGCCACCGCTCGATCTTTGCCAATCCTTGCGACACCCAAGCGCGCGAACGGCTGAACGAGCGCGTCAAATACCGCGAGGCGATCAGGCCGCTGGCGCCAATGGCGACGCTTGAAGCGGCGCGGGAATATTTTGAACTGGAAGAAGGCGCCTCCGATGCCGACTGCAACGCCTATAATTACATGGTGCTCACCGCCCACGCAAAGCCGCACGCGCTCACAAAAATTCCGGCGGTGATTCACGCCGACGGCACCGGGCGGATCCAGATCGTGCGCGAGGCGGACGATCCCCTCACCCACCCGTACCTGAAAGCGCTCGGCCGCCGCATCGGCGTCGAGATCAGTGTCAACACGTCTTTCAATGTGGCTGGTCCCATCGCGCAGACGCCGCAACAGGCGATCGATACCTTGCGCCGGTCCAGGGGGCTCGACGTGGTGCTGATGGTCGCCGAAGACGGCGCGGTCTACGCCGCCTGGCACGGCGGCGAACGTGACAGCGGCAGATTTACGCGCTGGCTCGCACAGTGGACCACAGACCGGTCAGGGGTTCGCCAACGGCTTGCGGATTGATTGCCTATGAGCGCTAAATCGTCAATGGAACGATCGCCAGTGTATCTGTTCCGGGACCCGCACTTTGCGCCTTCCCGTGACGCGATTGTATGCGCCGCACCGATCGAGCTCGTCGTTTCCGTCTATGGAGGCGGCGGTGTCCACAGCGTCGCAGGTTTGACCGCGGCGTTTGGCGGCGCAGCCTTCTTTCGCAGTGAGGAAACCGGCCGTTCTTATCTCGGGGTATGGGGCGGACGAAATGCTTCACGGTTCCGAAGAGCTCTTCGCACCCGTGTAGCTCTCTCCATCATACGCACCGAGCCTCCCGCACGACTCGTTTTTTACGAAACTGGGAATAGCGCACGGCTACACTTAGATTGACCGAGGCCTAGGACGTAACGCTGCCCTTCGGCCGCGACACGATCTCGATCAACTTGGCTTCGTCGTCGTCGGGCGCATTGTCCTTCGCGCGCTGGTACGACTCGACGGCGGCGCGGCCCATCAGTGGCGCGGCCGAAAGCAGGCTTTCGGCGAGCCGCACCGCATAAGCCGCATCCTTGTGTCGCAGCGCCGCGGTAAAGGTCGCGCCCTCGAAATTGCGCGCCGCCATCCGCCTCGAATGCCGGATCACCTGCGGGCTCGCGGCAACGCCGTTCTCGATCGCTTCCACAACGAGCTTCATGTCGAGGCCGGCTTGCTCGGCCATCGCAAGACCTTCGGCGATGCCAGCGATCTGGATCGCGCCCATCAGATTGTTGATCAGCTTGTAGACCGTGCCGGTGCCGACCGCGCCGAAATGACGGATGGTGGAGCTGAGCGGGGCGAGATAAGGCCGCGCCTTCTCCAGGTCCGCCGGATCGGCGCCGACCAGAAGCGTCAGCTTGCCGCTGGCGGCCGCATCCGGCAATCCCGTCACCGGACAATCGATGTAGGTCAGTCCTCGCCCGAGCAGTTCGCGCGAAAGCTCGATCGCGTGGTCGTACGAGACGGTGGAGCATTCGATCGCGAGCGTGCCGGCTTTCATGGTCGCGGCAGCGCCGTCCTTGCCGAGCCATACCTCGCGCGACGCCGCGTCGTCCGCCACCATGGTCACAACCGCATCGGCATCGATCGCGGCATCCTCCGGCGAGGTCGCCCATTGCGCGCCGCGCGCGATCAGATCTTCCGCCTTCGCCTTGCTGCGATTCCAAACGGCGACGGTGAAGCCGGCATCGAGATAGCGGCCGGCCATGCCGTGCCCCATCCGTCCGAGGCCGATGAACGCCACCCGTGCCATGGATTAATCCACGTCCTCGACCGCGCCCGGCGGCGCGCCGAAGGCACGTTGCGCCAGTGTCGCGGCCATGAACTCGTCGAGATCGCCGTCGAGCACGCCCGAGGTGTCGGAGGTCTGCACGCCGGTGCGCAGGTCCTTCACCATCTGGTAGGGCTGCAGCACGTAGGAGCGGATCTGGTGACCCCAGCCGATATCGGTCTTG
>Ga0307479_10000763_pt1 | contig 29345 bp, 31 predicted proteins | sample atmos_gasesECM4C_FD_203743 | JGI IMG/M metagenome (GOLD analysis project Ga0307479, IMG submission 203743) | Hardwood forest soil microbial communities from Morgan-Monroe State Forest, Indiana, United States - atmos_gasesECM4C_515 | ecosystem: Environmental > Terrestrial > Soil > Temperate...
CTCGTCGAAGGTTTTCCGGACGCGATCGGCGGCGGACGGGCTTCCTGGCTCATACATCCAGGTAAGGCTGAGATTTCCCGCAACCAGGCAGCGATCGCCCGCAACTTCCCGCGCAATACGGACTGCCGCCCGATTCAAATCCGCCAGCTGATTTTCCAGTCCAACGGTGGCCAGCTTGTCCCGGCTCGCGTAAAACGTCAACGCTTGCAGAACTTCCGATCCCGCTTCGCGAAATTCCACGTGCAATTCGCGCAACGCTTCGGGATGCGTAAGCACAACCTCGGGAGTGAACGGACCCGCGCGCACCCATCCGCGCTTCTCCAGTTCAAGCAGATACCCGCCGTCGCCAAGCACCGGGCCTTCTTTCAGCCTTTCGAGAATCCCTTTCTTTTTCATGTCTTCATCCTTTCAAAATTCTTATTCGCTTACGCCGCGGTTTTGAATTGTCCCTTCTTCCAGTCGCGCAGCGCTTGATGCGCTGCATTCCGCCCTGGCGCGCCCGTGACCCCGCCCCCGGGATGCGCTCCCGCTCCGCACAAATAAAGCCCGCGAATGGGTGTGCGGTACTGTGCCCACCCCGGCACCGGACGCATGAAGAAGAGCTGCTCCAGCCGCAAATCGCCGTGAAAAATATTGCCTTCGGTCAATCCGTAAGTTCGCTCCAAATCGAGCGGCGTTAGCACCTGGCGTGCTTCAATTGCATTCGGTACGTTGGGCGCGTATTCAGCGATCTTTTTTACGACGCGATCGCCAAGCAGATCCCGTTTTTCATCCCAAGTGCCATCCCGCAGCTTGTACGGGACGTACTGCACAAAGCAGGTCAGAATATGCTTGCCTTGCGGAGCCAGAGACGGGTCGGCATTCGACGAGACCACGCAATCCACCCACAGCTCTTCCGGAATCTCGCCAAACTTGGCGATGTCATAACATCGCTCCGCGAACTCGAGCGACGGAACCAGCGTATAGAAAGTGCGTTCCAGCGGCGATGCCTGTGGCGAAGTCCCGGTAAAGTGCGGCTCTTCGGATAACACCATGTTCACCTTCGCGCATGGCCCATCCATCCTGATGCCGCGCACCGCAGAGAGAAAATCCTCCGGCAGTTCGCGCGCGGCGACCATCTTCAAGAACGTTCGTTTCGGATCCGCGTTCGAAAGAATCATTCGCCCGCGGAGCTCGGCGCCGTCCTCCAGTACGACGCTCGAGGCTCGTCCATTGCGAACCTCGATCTGCGCTACGGAAGCAGAGGTTCGAATCTCGACTCCCCACTTCTGCCCTGCGGCCGCCAACGCGTGCGTGATCGATCCCATCCCGCCCATCACGTGCCCAGAGAAACCCTGCAGTTCGTGCTCGCCGCCGCTGAGCAGGTGAAACAGCAATCCGATGGCGGTGCCCGGCTGATATGGCCCGCCATGCTTGCCATAGACGTTGTTCGCCAGGAACATCGTCTTCATCTTTTCGGTTTCGTAATTGCGATCGAGAAATTCGCCCAGACTTCCAGTGAGGAACGAAATCAGCTGTGCAATTTCCGTGCTCGTGATGCCGCGAAAGCGTCTTCCCACGCGAAACAAATCGTTCCAACCTCCAACCGTGGACGTATCCATTTGGGGCGGCGGCTCCATAAAAAATGGTTGCAGGTAACGAGCGAGTTTCTTCAGTTGATCGTCGATCTCAACGAACCGAGCCGCATCCTTTACGGATATTTTGCTGAACTCCGCTCTCGCCCGCCCGCGATCCACCCACCACGGAACCACATGACCATCGGGGAAAGGCACTTGGATCGCCGGGTCGCAGGGGACCATGCGCAGCCCGTGGTCAGATAATCTCAGTTCTGAGATTACTTCCGGGCGCAGCATGCTGGCGATATACGAAGTCGTTGAGACCCGGCACCCCGGCGCGATCTCTTCGGTCACGCAACATCCGCCGACGATTTCGCGACGCTCCAGCACCAGCGTGGAAAGCCCGGCGCGCGCCAGATACGCAGCCGCAGTCAGGCCATTGTGACCGGCGCCCACCACGATTGCGTCATAAATAGAATTGGTACTGTGTTTTTGCAATCTTGACCTGGAGTCAAATCGTTGTCTCCGGACGACCCACGTTACTGCATCGCACGCCAAAAATGAAGTTGAAAATTGTAGACTTCTCCGATATGCTTTCGTGACTTGAGGTCACTCAATGAGCGGAATTGCGAACAGTACGGTCGAACCATCACGCTACGGAAGCCGTCATCCGACACGTCCCAGGTCAGAGGCCAAGCGCTCCCGCATCATCGACGCCGCCATGTTGCACTTTGCCGAGAATGGCTACCATGACTCGCGAGTTGGCGACATGGCGGCTGCACTCGGCATTGCCAAGGGCTCGATCTTCCAGCACTTCGGCAGCAAGGATGGCCTGTTCTTCGAGGTCTACAAACGTGCCGTGCGCTCTTTCCCGAAATATTTGGACGCGCCCTCCGAAGTGTGTTCGAGCGGCTTCTTCGCGGTCCTGCACTACTGGCTGGCCCGCACCGAACATCTGTTGCGCGAGGACTGGATCCCCTACCGCGTCTCCCTGCTCGGCAACTACGGCACCGATCTGGCGTTGAAGCGGGAAATCAATCGCTTCCTTATGACGGAAGATCCCTATGGCACGGTTGCCTTCGTGCGCTTCGGACTCAACCGCGGCGAGTTGCGCAAGGACATGGACACTGAAATGATCGTTTCCATTCTCGACTGGACCGTAGAACGCTTTCAGGATGCCCTGCTTACGGCCGAGTTTGATCCCGGATTATTCCGCAAGCGGGGCGAGATGCCCGAGAAGAAGGAAGCCCGCATACAGCAATTTGTCGACCTGCTGCAGCGTGCAGTGGGCACAGGTTCTGGACCTTTGACTCGCAGCCGAAATGAACCGCGGAAAGCGGACGTTGCGCAGCTGGTTGCCAAACCGAAAACTCCGTAAGACTTCTCCGGCGGCGAAACTGAATTAGAATCTCCGTGGTGATAAATTCAGAATATGCGATCCTCGATCGAGCAAATACTCTCTACTTACGACGACCGCGCCCCGCTCTCTCAGGCCTCCACCATTCCCGCAACTTGGTACGTCGATCCCCGCATCGCGGAACTGGAGCGCCTGAGCGTATTCAGCAAGACGTGGCAACTGGTCGCGCGCACCGATCAGGTGCAAGGTTCGGGACAATTCGTCGCGACCACCGTTGCCGGAGAGCCCATAGTCGTTGTCCGTGGTAATGATGGCATCCTGCGCGCCTTCTACAATGTCTGCCGCCACCACGCTGCCGCTGTTGTGACCCAACCCTGTGGCCAGGCTGCGCTCCTGCATTGTCCTTATCACGGGTGGAACTATGGCCTGGATGGCTCGCTCAAGGGGATGCCCGAATTCGAAGGCGTGGAGAATTTCGACCGCGCGCAAAACGGATTAGTTCCCATTCGAGTTGAAACCTGGGAATGCTTCGTCTTCATTAACCTTGACAACCACGCAGCGCCGCTGGCTGAATTTCTAGGTGGCCTCGTCAAACGCTTTGCGCCTCTCGGCATTAGCAAACTGCATTACTTCGACCGCCGCAGCTACAACATCAATTGCAACTGGAAGGTCTTCGTCGACAACTATCTCGACGGTGGTTATCACGTTCCTCATCTGCACAAAGGTTTGAATTCGGTTCTGGATTACAAGCAATACACCATCGAGAACGAAGACCGGTACTGCCTGCAATCCAGTCCCATGGTCACGTCCGACGAAGATGCGGCCACAGGCGCCGTGCGCAAGGGGGATCGCGCCTGGTATTTCTGGCAACACCCCAACTTGATGATCAACTGTTACGCCGGCTATATGGATACGAACCTCGTCATTCCCGTCGACGTGGATCACTGCACGGTGATTTTCGATTTCTATTTTGCCGACGTAAGCGACGCGAGCCGCGAATACAACGAGCAATCGGTGAACATCGGGAACCGCGTACAGGAAGAAGATCTGGGCATCTGCGAAGATGTGCAGCGCGGCCTGAAGTCGCGCGCCTATCGCGCCGGCCGGCTCTCTGTCCGCCGCGAAGCCGGAGAGCAATTATTCCATCGCCTGCTCGCCGCCGATTTGAAGGCGGGCGTGGACTCGTCGTCTGCAGCCGCCGACTAGGCAGTGAATCGTAGAGATGTAGCTTGCTACATCTCTCTATCTAATCACTGATGGTCACGAGCAATAGTCTCCCGCCATGTCTTCGATTTGATCACCGCCCCGTCTTTCAACAACTCGCGCGTATACGTGTAATAAAAATTCTTCCGATCCGTAGTCACCAGCAAATGCCCGCGCCAAGTCAGCGTGCGTCCCTTTAACGCAAATACAGTCTCTGCCTCACCCCGCACCGAACTACTCTCGGGATGCGCGTCATCGGCTTCATAAGTCAGATTCTCGTAATCCGCTTCCGTCCCCCACGGATATTTCCCGCCTTCCTTTCCTTTCCAATGCACAGTCGTCTTGTGACGAGCCTCATCTCGCTCCACCGTCCACTCCCCCGGCCATGGGAAGCCCTCAGTCTTGACATCGGAACGTTCTTCCATAGGCTCAGGAGGGGAAAACGCGGGCGCGACTGTTCCATGCTCCGGCACCACCGGCAACACAATCCGCGAGCCCTCGCTCCCACCCAGCTCCAATGATGTCGTCATCGAGTAAGGCGTAGGGAGCATCATCGGCCACAACGCGTTCGAAATTGCCACGCGAATGCGATGCCCCTTCGGAAATACCCACGACGTCAAATGCATCTCGATATCGAGTGCATAGGTTTTTCCCGGCTCCAGATCGTGCGGATCGCTCATCGAATCCCGTTGCGCGCCGTTAATCCCGGCTCCCGTAATCTGCGTAACCGTCCCGTCCGGCGACACATCGGAGAGGCGCGCAAACCAGTCTGCCAGCGGCGCCGTGGTCGAGGCCCGCAGCAAAGCGTGTGGACGTCCCAGAATCGCCACACTATCTTGCAAGGGCCCAGAATCGTACACCAGACTGAACGCGTCGACCGGACGCACGTCGCTCAACAACTCACCCCACCAGAATCCCGCTTCCACGCCCACCGACGGCACATACTTAAGAAGATGCGTATCTGGCTTTGCCGTTGTTTCCGCCAGTCCATGGTTCGGCTGCAAAAATAAAGTTGACGCCTGCGCATCCTTCGGCGGCCAAACATCCTCGCGCCTCCAGTTCCCGGGCACATTTTCGAGATTCGGATCTGGCGGATGCCAGTGCTGCATATAAATGACTAGCCGCGGATCTTGTTCCACACCCGTATCGCGCCCCTTGAGCCAGTGATCGAACCAGCGCACCGCTTCGTTCCGCCATTCAATCTGCGGACCCGGTACCGCATCATTCGGAAACGTATGGTTCCATGGTCCAACGATTGCCTTCACCGGGCCCGTGGCCTGCATCAACGTGTCGGGCACATTGTCGCGGTAACCATCCAGCAGTCCGCCAATCAGAAAACTTGGGATCGCTATTTCTTTCAGCGGACGCACCCGCTCCCGCCAGAATGGACCGTCCCGCTGATGCTTCAAGTAAAGCAGTGACCACGGCGGCGTCTCGAACCGCGGCCCCAGGATTTGTTCGTCGAGCGTGTAGTCGGGCGCGCCCGTCCATCCCTCCGCCATATCCATATTCAATTCAAATTCATCGATGTGGGCGATGCCATCCACGTAATGCACATCGTCGTGAAACAATTCCGCGGTCGCATCCACCGCCAAAATCGCCTTCAATCCCGGCGCATGCCGCAGCGCCATCTGCAACGCGGTGAATCCTCCCCACGAGATGCCGAACATTCCGACGTTCCCGTTCGACCACGGCTGATGCGCCAGCCACGCGATCACTTGTTCGCCGTCGGCTTGCTCTTGCTCGGAATATTCCCGCTCTGGTGGCGCTCCTTCACTCGCGCCAAATCCGCGGATATCCACACGCACGCTCACGTATCCTCGGTGCGCAAAGTAAGCGTGCTTGGGATAGTCGCCCGCCGCCGTGCCATCATCTTTTCTGTACGGCAAATATTCAAGCAGGGCAGGGAACTTCTCTCCCGGCTTCGCGCCATCGGGCATGTAAAGCGTTGCCGCCAGCCGCACTCTGTCTTTCATTGGAATCCACGCCGGTTCCATGCGAACGCCGTATGCGGGTGGAGAAGGCGGCTCGCTCGCCAGAAGGTTGACGCATGAAAAGACAAAAACAAAGCAGAGAGGATTAAAGAGGAGGAAGTTTATCCAACGGCGCGCCCGGCTCATCCCAGAAATCTCCGCAAAGTTGTATAGAAGTGAAACCAGAAACTGGAAACTGGAAACTAGAATTTACTCCTGCGTCTCCTGCTCGCGCCGCACCGTCCGCAAATCGATTCCCAAATGCTCTGCCTTCTTATAAAGGTGACTGCGTTCCAACCCCAGCGACTTCGCCGCCAGGCTTACATTGGAATGGCTGCGCTTCACTTCCGCCAGAATGACCTCCCGCTCAAAGGCATCCACACGATCGGCCAGAGGCCCTGTCGTCAAAGGAGATGAGAATGCAGACGAAGCCTTGATGCCCGCTGTCCCGCCTTTCGGCATAGCGATCTCGACTGTTTCCAGATCGACCCGGCCGTCCGTGGCTAGCAGCATGAGCCGCTCCACCATGTTGCGCAACTCGCGAACATTGCCCGGCCAGGAGTGCTCCTGCAACTCTGCCATCGCGTCCGGTGAAAATGGCACTGCCTTCCATCCATTCTGCGCGCTCACCTGCTTTGCAAAATGCTCGACCAGCGGCGGAATGTCCTCCCGCCGCTCTCGCAGCGGAGGCAGCACCAGAGGGAAAACGTAGATGCGATGAAACAAATCCTGACGGAATTTGTCTTCCCGCACCCGAGTTTCCAGGTCGCGATGCGTGGCCACCACCACCCGCACATCTACATTCACTGGTTTCTCGCCCCCGATGCGCTCCACTTCGCCCTCTTCGAGCACCCGCAGCAATTTGGCCTGCATCGCCAGAGGCATGTCGCCAATTTCATCCAGAAAGATGGTTCCATGATCCGCCTGCTCAAACTTTCCGATGTGCCGTCCCGCCGCTCCCGTGAATGATCCCTTCTCATGTCCAAACAATTCGGACTCGATCAACTCCGCCGGAACCGCCGCGCAATTCAAAGTGACGAAAGGTCCTCCGGCTCGCGCACTGCGGTCATGAATCGTCCGCGCCACCAGCTCTTTTCCCGTGCCGGTCTCGCCCAGGATGCAAACCCGCGTCTCACTCGACGCCACGCGCTCCACTTGTGCCATCACGCGTTGCATGGCTGCGCCTTGCCACACAATTTCGTGCTTGCCCAACCGTTGTTTCAGTTGCCGGTTCTCGCTTTCCAGCCGCTGCAACTTCAGCGCATTCTCTACGGTCAGCAAAAGTTTTTCCGTGGAGATTGGCTTCTCCAGAAAGTCCAGAGCGCCCAGCCGCGTAGCTCGCACGGCCATCTCAATGTCCGCCTGCCCTGACATCATCACCACCGGCGTCATCACTCCCTGCGCCTTCAGTTCCTCCAGCAGCGTCAGTCCGCCTTTTCCGGGCATCACCACATCTGACAGAATCACATCGAACCTCTGCGCCTTCGCCAATTCCAGCGCTTTTCCAGCGTTGTCGCACACGGTGGCTTCATGTCCCGCCAGGCGGAATGCACGCGAGAGCGACGCCAGCGTGTTCGCTTCATCGTCCACAATCAGCAAGTGCGCTTTCATTCGAAAGAACCTTCTTCCTCGAAGCTAAGCCTTGGGCAGTTCGATCACAAACGTTGTGCCCCGGCCCGGATTGCTCTCCACGCGAATTCTACCTCCATGATCGCTTACGACGGACTGCACGATCGCCAACCCGAGTCCGGTACCGTGCTGTTTGCTCGTATAATAAGGAGTAAAGATTCGCTCACACTCCTCCGGCGTTAACCCCGACCCCGTATCCGCCACTTCGATCCGCACCGCGCCATTTGTATTCCGCGAGCGAAGCGTTAGCGCGCCGCCTTGCGGCATCGCATCCATGGCGTTCAGTACCAGGTTCGAAATTGCCCGATGCAGCAACTCCCCATCAGCCTCTACCAAAGCCAGGCGCGGGTCTAATTCCAGCTCGCACTCGATCTTCGCACGCCCCGGCGCAGCCAGTTGTGCCTGAAAAAGTTGCACGACTCCGTGGATGACTTCATTCACCTGAACCGGGTGCAACTGGGGTTGCGGCATCTTCGAGAATTCGCTGAACCGTCCAATGATTCCCTTAAGATTTGAAATCTCCGCCAGCAAGGTCCGTGCACTCTCCCGGAAAACTTCCTCGAACTGTTCCGGATTCTGTTGCCGCGCCCGCACCAGGTTCTCCACTGTAAGTTGCAACGGAAACAGCGGGTTCTTCAATTCATGCGCCAGACGCCGCGCTAGTTCGCGCCAGGCAGCCACGCGCTCGGCCTGCAGCAACCGCTCTTTTTGCGCCAGCAGTTCGGCCGTCATCCGGTTGAAAGAATCGGCGAGTTGCGCCATTTCATCCTCGCCGGAAACATCCACCCGCGTATTCCAATTTCCACCCGCCACTTCCTTCGCCGCATGCGCCAGTTGTTCCACAGGCCGCGTCACTCGCGCCGCTGCCCAACTGCTCAGCAAGATTGCCAGCACGATTCCCGCGCCTCCGACCAGCAGCGCCGCCGAACGAATGTGCCGCTTCAACTCGACATAGGTTCGCCGCGCGTTTCCGATCAGCAGAATGCCCTGCAACCGCCGATCCTTGCCAGCCCCCGCCCCCATCAGCGGAATCGCGTGGAACACTTCATCGTCGGCCCGATCCGCCGACCATGCCACCACTGCGGTCATCTCCTGCCCATACTTTCGCACTGCGTCGATCAGGGGCTCGAGCTTTTCTGAAGGATGGGCTTTGTCCGCGGACGTTGAAGGGTCGATTAGCAACTCGGCAGAAAAATGGTCGCTGCGATTCTGATAGATAATTGCTCTCATTCCCGCGGGCAGATCCAATCCGGAGAGGAAGTTCTTATCCAGCCGCCGCCCGCCGATCACGTAAACCGGCCGCTCCCCCAGTCGCGTCGCCCGCACTGCGAACAATCCCAAGGCAGAGCCGTCTTGCAATTGCTCTTGTTTCAAAAATGCTCCCTGCCCAACCGCAGCCTGCAGTACAGCGAATGATTCCTCGGGATAGCCAAACTTTGCCGGCCATTGCGCCGACGAAACGATGGTCCCGGCGCTATCTACGAATGCGAGGAAATCAAGCCGGTCATTCTCCGCTGTCGCTTTCGCCAGTTCAAAAAAAGGACCCGAATCCGCCGGCGCGCGATTCAACGCCAGCGCCATGCGATTGGCCGCTTCCGATACGGCAATAGCCTCCACTCGCCGTTCGACATCCTCGCCTTGACGGGTAAATTCGCGACGAAACTGGGTTACCAGCGCTGCCGTTCTTTCATCGTCGTTGTGTCCGAAGGCGCGCCGGGTCACTTCTGAAACCAGCCATGCCACGGCCGCCACTGACAAAAATACCGTGAGTGCGAACACCGCCAGCAGTTTGCGACGAAACATCACGGTTTTTCTTTCGCCATCCAGGCCTCGTCCAGTCGCCAGTGCCCGTCTGGCGCCGGTCTCCAGTCGCGCAGCAGCGGCGACGCAGCATACTCCACTGGAAGATGAAACAGCGGAACGATCCTGTGTGCCGCCAGCAGCGTCTTTTCCGCGTTATAAAGATCTTCCACCGAATCTCCCGTCGTCTTCGGCATCGCCATGCCTAGAGCCTGCGCCGTGTTTGTTAACGCGACCCAGGGGTCGGCGGAAGCCAACGTGATTCTTGCCAGCCGAAGATCGGCCTGGGACGCCGCTGTCGGACGCAAAATGATGCCCGCATCCTTCGCGTTCAACGCCACCCGCTCGACCACCAATCGTGCCAGAGAATCGTTGGCATCATATCCCACTGTCCAATTTGGCGCTGCGCGCGCCTGCTCACGCTCATGCCGCGCCTGCTTTAGATTCGTATCGCTCGAAAACGCGAACCCATATCCGCTTATCCAATTTGGCAGCAGACTGGCCGCGGTTTGTCCCGTGCCTTGCAACAGCACGCTCCGCATCGAACTGCGTTCGATACTCAAAGCCAGTGCGGAGCGCATTAGCTGTTCGTTTGCCGTCTGAGCATCGCCATTAAACATCAATACCACCAGTTCCACCGGCTGCGAAATGCCTACGCGTCTGCCCGCCGACTCCCGATGGGATTGCTCCGGCGCCACTTCCACCAGATCCGCTTTTCCCAATTCCAAGTCTAGCGATTGCTCGCGAAAGTTCTTTCCCATCTCTATTTCGATCTCATCCACAAACGGCCTTCCCCGCCAGTGATTCTCGTCGGCGCGAATCGCCAGCTTTTTCCCCGCCTGCCAGTCCTCGATGTAGAACGGACCAGTCCCGCTCAAATTGCCTCCACCATTCTTTTTCACAATGCTGTTTCGGGTGAGCGCAAGTTCCGCCGGCAGGTGGGAGTCACTGTGATCGCGTTCCACGATGACAAATTCGCCCTCCGCAAAAACTTTCCAGGAAGGATTCGCGGTGCGCAGAGAAGACGCCGCAATTTCCGCCGTCAAGATCGATCCATCGTGAAAGCTCACGCCACGCCGCATCTTAAACTGCCACCGCTGGTCGCCGGGCGCGGCATCCCACTCCACCGCGAGTGCGGGATGGATTCTCCCACGATCATCCGCCGTGACCAGCGTCTCGAAGATCAGTGCCAGCAGATTTCGCCTTGCTAACGAGTCCGCCTGCGTCTGGTCGCTGGGATCCAGAGACGCGGGTGCTTCCCGCATCGCAATGTGCAACGTCCCGCCATACTGCGGGCGGGTCTCCGCCCCCGCCACCGCCGCGAGCAGCACACTACCGGCTACAACCAACCGCCAACCGAAATGCTTCATAGTCTCCCGTCTCCTGACTCCTTACGACCGCGATTGCGGTGTCGCCTTTAACCTCCGTCCATAACGCCGTGATCTCGCCCGCGAAATCCAAGGCCGCACTCACCGCCGCCGGATCGCGGTCGGCAACCTCGTACGCCCGTAAGTTGTCCGTACCGTTGTCTGCGGCGCCCGTTGCCAGCACCAGCCATCCCGGCCAGCATCCCGTCTTTACGCTGGCAATGTCGCTGCCCCATCCCAGCTTCTCCGACTGATCTGTTACTCCGTCGGCAAAATGCAGTTGTCCATCTACGCCCGCGAACAACCACAACATATATTTTTCGCGCGGCAGCGGAGCCGCCGAATAAAACTTGCCCACCGTCGTCAGCTTTCCCACCCCAGGCGTCAGCGCTCCGGTAAAGAAATTTCTTGACGCCGAATAGAACGCTCCCAGTGGCTGCGCTATCGCCGTTGCCGCCAGTGGCCAAGGATCGTCGCTCTCCCGGCAATTCAGCGCCAGTGGCAAACCGGTCGTTGTCCGGCAGAACAATCCCGGCAGGTAAACATCCAGCAAATGGTCCTTCGCCGCGATGGCTCTGCCACGCAAGTCGCGCGGCCATGGCCGCACATGTGCGATTGCCAGACTTTGCTCCTGCTGCCACTTCCCATTCTTCTGACGGTAGATTGCAACTTTCTCCGCATCGAGCACGGCGATTTGCTTCGGCGCGCTGTCTTCCTCAAGCACCGCCACATCCAGGATGCGATCCTCCTGCGCCCACAAAGGAGTCCTACGCAAGCTCACAGGCATGGACTCCTCTCCGAATCTCGCTTCGTCTCCCCGCGGCAGCGAAACAATGACGACAGCGGGCGCTTCCGTACCCTGATGAATCTCGGCAACCCAGACGTAGAACTGAGGATTCTCCGAGAGCGACACCGTCACTGAAGCAGCAGCCAGCTCCGCCGCAACTGGACGCGCTCCCAAAGACTCCAACGCAACGCGCAGCGTCCCGCTGATAGCGTCGAAGTCTTTCCTGGGAAGCGACGAACGGTTTTCCACGGCGACGGCAACCGCCCCCGGTCCCGTGACCGCCACAATTTTTTGCGCCATGCGCCGCGCCGGATCGCTCCAGTCGATAGCCCGCGCTCCACTAACCGAGATGAGCGCAAGAATCAATACCAGGAAGAGAGACACGAATCGACCTCGAACAGCCGGACGATGCCTAGCATGCCCCATGAAGTTCTCCGGACGAAAATAAGCCTTAAAAATAACCTCTATTGAAAGAAGTGGTCAGTGGCTGTGAAGATTCCAACCACTGACCACGGTTTACTGACCACTCCAAACTATCTTGCCTGCTCCGCCTGCCCGCTCTGGTTTGCAACGCTCATGCTGCGCAGTACGTCGTTGGCGAAAAAGAATTTTCCATCCGCCGGCACCATCATGATCTGCAACTTGTCCGACAATCGCTCAGCCACAATCTTATTGATCAACAATGGATTCTCTTTCAACACCGCCGCCTCGCTCTTCATGCGCTCGGCGTCCGCCACCGCCGTCACTCGGATGCGATCCGCTTCCGCGTCCGCCAGCAGCTTTCGCCGCTCGCCCTCGGCCTTGCTGTCAATCACTTTGGCCTGGGCCTCGGCTTCCGCATTCTGAATGGTCGCTTCTTTCCTTGCCTGCGCCTCCAGCCTGCTTTGCTGAATCTGCTTTTCCTTCAACGGAAGCGTGTACTGCATCGCGTCCGCTTCGCCTTTCGCCTGCAACACGCGAACCTGCGCTTCTCCCTCGGCGGCTTTGATCTGCTGAACTTTTGTAGCTTCCGCTTCAAGCTCCGAAATCCGGACCTGTTTGCCTTTCAACTCCGTCTCCACGGCCATGCGGTCATTCTCCTGCTCTTTCAGCAGCAGCGCCTCCAGTCCTTGGGCATATTCGGGAGGTAACTGTATGTCGCGCAGCATCACTTCTTTTACCACGATCCCATCCGCCGCCAGCTTCGCCGTGATGATTCCCGCAGCCCGCTGCCTTACTTCCTCGCGCTTCGCCGAAAACACATCCCGCACGGTGTAGTTCGGAACAATCTCCCGCCACACGCTCGCTACTGTCGGCGGAACAATCTCTTTTTCCACCGGACGCGGCAAGTTTCCCTGGATGTAATCCAGCTTCTTCGGATCCAGTCGGTAGCGCACCGTGATCGCCAGGCCCAACGTCAATCCTTCCTTCGCCTGCACATCGAGCAGTTGCGTCTTCGTGGCGACATTGGCAGCCGCAACTTTCCCGTCTTCGGCAACTCCAGTTGTAAAGATCTGATCGCGCGTGTCGAACAGTGCCACATCCTCCACCAACGGCATCACCATGTGCGCTCCGGGATACAGCGTCCCCGGCACCGTCCCGCTCGTCTGACTCACGCGCACGCCCGCCATTCCGCTGGGCACTACCACAATGCTGAAGGCCACCAGCAGCGGCCCCCACGCTAACATCGCCAGTGCCAGCGACGTCCGCCACCGTACCACTACTGGCGCCGCAGTCGTCGCACCTCCCGGAGTTTCCATCGCCCGCCGGTACAGAATTTCGCGATACAAATCGTAGGTGAGAATGCACACGGCCGCGAAAATCATTCCCAAGCCGCCCGTAACCAGCAAATACTTCAACGCCAGCATCGTCGTTCTCCTTTGCGCCTCAGCGCTTCTGCCCGCTCTTCACCGGTACCGTCTGCCGGACAAAGAACAACCGGAACACCTGCCCAAAGATCAACTCCTCCGCCAGCAACGCTACCGCTATCGAAAAAATCAGGCCCGCCACCACCGCCATAAATGTGATCGCCATTTGCATGATGCCTCCTCGTCGCCGCTTATCAAGACGCCAGCCATGTGACTGACGTGCAAAAGGTAGGCCACAAAGTAAAGTGTTGTATTAATGGGATTTAGCTCAACGTTCGACTGTTGCCGATTGAGGTTTGTGACGCGGTGTGTGTCCCCCGACACACAATTCGACCCGGCATTCGAGATTCGTAACGAGGCGTAAGGATCTTCCAGACCGCTTGACCGGGGCGAGTATAATTCGCGCTCGACTTAGTTGCGGGACTACCAAACTTTCGTCGGGAGGGCGGAATGAGTGAACCGGAATCGGGGCTCCACAAGATCGTTGGACACTGTGACGACATTCTCGAACTCGCCAAGGATGTTGCCATACTCCTCTTGGTCATTCTCTTTCTATTTGATGGACCCTACCTCCGCACGAAACTTGATGCCGTTGGCATCTCTGAAATCGGTCCAATCAAGCTCGCTGAAGTGGAGAAGTCAAACCAGCAGGCCAAGGCTGCCGCCTCGAGCGTGGATGGGCTCCAGCAGAAGATTACAGACTTGGAATCGAAACTCGCCGAGGTATCAGCGCACGATCCCGGCGCCGAGAAAGCAATCAGCCCGTTGCGTACTGAGATCGCCGCTTTGAAAAGTCAGGCCAGTTCTGCAGACCAATCTCTCAAGATCAGCTTGCTTTCCCAACAAGAGATACTCCGGAAAGCATCTCCTCAATCTGTCGAGTCGGCGGGCTGGATTTATGCGGGCCAGGTGGACGAATCGAAAGCATCGTGGGCAGGAGTCGGCTCCAAGAATATTTCTCCCGCACCGGCTAGTCCCGAGTTCCACGCGGGGCAGACTTTCTCCATCGCCTCTGACGCCTACCTACGGAACAGCAGCCCTTCGAGTGGCACCTGGCATACCCAAGGGGAAATTGTGGGCGTTCTCAAGCAGGGCGATCAGGTTCAAGTCGAGGACGTGGACACAAGTTCCCACGCCAAGTCAGGCGGCTGGTTTGTTTGGCTTAAAGTGAAACGCCCGTCTTAAGTTCCTGCCCTCTAATTACCCGCAAGAGCCACAGGGGCACGGAGACACGGAGAAATCTTGAATCTTGTTGTTTTCTCTCCTTTGTTTTCTCCGTGTCTCCGTGACTCGGTGGTGAAGGCCTTTCCAGTTGACTTCTCCGGCGCCCCATCCTATCGTTGCCCGCATGAACGTCGTCAAAGCCACCCGCCACTTCGAAAAATGGCTGGCGCAACGCACTCACATCGACCAGAGAGACCTTCGCCTGAAACATTCCAACATGAAGGCGGACGTCTTCATGTTCCTCCGCGCTACCTACTACCGCTGGGCGCAAATCTGGCCGGAAATTTGTCCCGACCTCGCCAAGGCGCCGCACGCTCTCGCCGTCGGCGATCTCCACGTGGAAAACTTCGGCACCTGGCGCGACATCGAAGGCCGCCTGATATGGGGTGTCAACGACTTTGATGAAGCCTGGCCCATGTCCTACGCCATTGATTTAGTGCGTCTCGCAGTAAGTGCCCATCTCGCGGTAGAGGCCGGAAAACTTCCACTCAAGCGTGAGGACATCTGCAACACCATGCTCGAGGGCTATCGCAAGAGTCTCGAGGAACAAGGAAGCGCCTTCGTCCTGGGCGAACAGCACCGGTGGCTGCGCCTTATCGCCGAAGGTGAGCTTCGTGATCCCGTCCGCTTCTGGAAAAAAATGGACGCGCTCCCCACGCTTAAGGCCGAACCCCCGGTCAGCGCCGTCGACGCCCTCGAACACCTCATGCCCGCCCCCGGTCTTCGCTATCGTCTCACGCACCGCACCGCCGGACTCGGCAGTCTAGGCCATGCCCGCTACGTGGCCATCGCCGACTGGCATGGCGGGCGCATCGCCCGCGAAGCCAAAGCGCTTGTCCAGTCTTCCTCTTGGTGGGCGCTGGACCAAAAAGGCCCCTCCGACATCCTTTATCAGACCATCGTCAATCGCGCTGTCCGATGTCCCGATCCCTTTGTCCAACTCCGCGGGCGCTGGATCGTTCGTCGCCTCGGCCCCCACTGCTCACGCATCGAACTCGCTTCCTTGCGGGCTCCAGATATCGAACTCCGCCTGCTCCACGCCATGGGACAGGAAACCGCCAACATTCACCTCGGCACTCCTTCCGCGCGCAAAGCGATCCTCCGTCATCTCGATAAACAAGAATCAAGATGGCTGCACCACGCCTCCGAAGCCATGCTCGAGGCCACGCGCGAGGACTGGGAAGTGTGGAAGAAAAAAGGCTACGCCTGATCTGATTCGAAGCCGGCGACCCAAGCGTGCCGGTAGGAAGGCATATTGTCGAGAGGCAAGTGACGGAGCCGATCAATTCGAACCTCAACGCCGCGGAACCTGGTTCCTTCCCGTCTCCAAGAAAGCTGTCTCCGGCACAGCGCAGGTTCTCGCTAGCCGAGCTGGCGGTGGGAAGCGTGATCGTGATCGGTCACAACGTCTATCACGTCATTCCCAACGAAGTGCCGATCCTGTTTGTACTGGGTCTGATTTCCGTGCGCTTGCGCGACGGCAGTTGGACCGCCATGGGCCTGCGTTGGCCCGCTTCGTGGCGTCGCACCGTCTTGTTCGCGCTGGCTGTGGCCGCCCTGAGAATTCTACTCGGCACACTGGTCATCGATCCTCTCACCGCTCATTTCTGGCCGCCGGCAGTCGGGCCCAGCGGGTCTGATGAAATTGCCGGCCACGCGCTCGTCGCGCTTCAGTGGTTTCTGCTGATTTGGACCTTCGCCGCTTTCGGAGAGGAGATCGGCTACCGCGGCTACTTGCTGAAACGCGCTGCAGAAGCGGGGGGAGCGTCAAAGGCCGCGGAATGGGCTGCCGTCTTAATCGTCTCTGTTCTCTTCGGTTACGGACACTACTACAAAGGTCCCTCGGGAATAGTGGACTCCGGCATGGCCGGCCTGCTGCTCGGCGCCGCTTACGTCCTCTCAGGCCGCAACTTGTGGGTTTGCATCCTGGCACACGGCTTCATCGATACGTTTGGCGTGGCTGTCGCGTTTCTCGGATGGTCGTCCTAGCGGATCCACAAGCGACACTTCTGCGCTTATCGAAACCAACACTAGCCAACGCTCACCTATTTTGCAGCGTCATGTGCCGCTATCGTCCTTACGACGGTTGTCACAAGCTCACCTTCCACATCCCAACAGGCACCCTGCCGTTCGGCGAATCGCACAATGCGGTCCGTGATCAGGCCAATCATCGGTTTGTCGGCAGGGTCAGTGCGTTCGGATTCGCGTGCGACAACCAAGCCGCGCATCACTACCGTTAGCTCTTGGTGTGTCAACGGTAAGGCAACCAAGTCTTTTTCGGTGCGTTGGTTCCGGTTCCCGCGCTTGCCCCATTGGAGAATGGGCACAAAAACCCGCTTTAGATTTACGCTCATAATCGGCGCGCCTATTATAGCGAGTGTTTTATTTCTTCGGGCTGCATTGCTGACTCCTTGATTATCTTGCGAAGGGTGGGCACTGAATCCTCTTCACCTGCGCTACACTATCTCGCCGCCCATGCCGCATACTTCCCACGATCCCAACCAACTCCTGACCGAACTCGAAACCGTCAAGAATCGCTTCGATTCCAGCCATGCAGCCCACATCGCCAAACCCCTCACTCAACTTTCAAAACTCGAACTCAGCGATCCTCACCACCTCATCCGCTTCCACGAATGTCTGCTATTCCTCCGCGCCTTTCCCCACGCCGTGTCCCTAGTTCCGCGCGTCGAGCAGCTTCTCAACACCTTCCACCACCGCATCGAAAGACTTCGCGCCGCGAATGCTGACATGTCCCTGTTCGACGACTTCGACACTTCCGGCATCGCCGGGACCACCATGCAGGACACACTCTCCTTCGACGTAGCTCAATGGCTCGCGCACCACTTTCCGGGAAATGTAGAAATTGCCTGGGACGATTACTTGGACGACCACCAATCCGAGCGCGGCCTCGGCAGCATCTGGCCGCGATTCATTCCGCTCTTGGAAGAAGACGCCGACGTCGAAGCCAACATCCCCTGGAGGCAATGGCTCGACAACGCGCGAGGCCGGCAAGACGCGCTCCCCTGGCTCCTGGGCCGATTCGCCCGACTCCCGCTCCCCGTTCGCCAGCAAGCCGAACTCTACGACTCACTGCGTCTACCAATTCGGTGGAGACTCGAAAATCTCAAACTCTCCCGCACCCGCAACTGGAGCCGCCCCCGCCGCTTCTACTTCCACAATGCTCCGGTAATCCAGCGTAGCGAAGTTTCTCTCTCGCACGAACTATCCCAGCCCGCGCCCAAACTAGAAAGACTTTCCCTCTCCGCCGGAGAATCCGTAATGCAAGCCATCCGCGAAGTGATGGTCGTCCGCTATCGCGAACTCTATGGCACCACGCTCGGCGACCCGCGCACCGTAGTCCGCGCCGATCTTGGCCGCGGCGTGGTCATGCAGTTCTGGGGACTGCCTCCCGAGCGCCGTCTGCCGCTCCGCGCCTACCTCGCCGGCTTCACTCTAAAGAACGGAGTCCCCATCAACTATATCGAAGCCATCGGCCTCTGCGAATGGATTGAAGTCGGCTTCAACACTTTCTACACCTATCGTCAAGGCGAAACTGCCTGGATCTACGCCCAAGCCTTACGCTGCCTGAGCGCACTAACCGCCGCAAAATGCATTTCGATTTATCCCTACCAGATCGGTGAGAACAACGACGAAGCCATCGACTCCGGCGCTTTCTGGTTTTATCGCAAACTGGGCTTCCGGCCGGGGCGCGCCGATCTGCAGGAATTGTGTGAAAGGGAAGAAGAAAAAATCGCCGCCAACCCAAAGTACCGCACTCCGCCCCGCACCCTGAAACGCCTGGCCGAAGCTCACATGTTCTACGACGTTGAATCAGTGGAAAACTGCATCGATGGGACCGGGAAGGGCTCGAACCGCACCAAAAGATACAGATCCGGGCACGCGTTCGGGCGTGCCGATCACGGCTCGATGTCGAACCCACCTTCAGCCGCTGAAGGCGCCTGGGACACTTTTTCCACCCGTACCCTGGGCCTGCTCGTCAACTGCCGCATGGCTCGCGAGTTCGAAGGCGAAGGCAAGAAAATCTGTCAAGCCTCCACCACTGCCGTAACCCGCGCCCTAAGAATCAACCCCGCTTACTGGACCCCATCCCAAAAACACTCCCTCGAAAACTGGTCGCTAGTTCTCGCCCTAATTCCGAACCTTCCTCGCTGGATGCCCAGCGAAAAACGGCAACTCATCAAAATAATCCGCGCCAAATCCGCACCTGGCGAACTCGCCTATCTGCGCCAAACGCAGCATCACCCGCGCCTCCGCGAGGCTCTACTCCGCCTTGGGAGGACTCCCGAGAGACTCGGGTGACGAAACTCGCCACTGCTGCCCAGCAACGCACTCTAAACCATACGCGGACGCTAATGAAGCGGGCGGCCCATCAACGAACAAGCCGCGATTCCGCCAAAGTTAGCCTTGCACTCGCTTCAACAGGCGCCGCCCCCACGAACTGGCTGACAGCCTCAACGCGCCTGTTCCAAACAACCCCGAGCCCAGTAGGATGAACGACTCAGGCTCGGGAACAGAAGTAGTGCTTTCCGAGAGCCGAATGCAATCGCTGGCGCCATAACAGTTGGAGCCGTTACCCACGTCGCTGCAGATTGTGGCATTGAGAAAGGTTCCGTTCCCCAGTGCCACCGAGATAGACACCGGCTTGTTGCTCTCGGTGAAACTGCCAAGGATAGGCAACCCCTGCGCCATGGCGGGGATGACATCGGTGTCGGATACAAACCCTACCGTTGCCACCCCTCCCACATTGGAGAAAGTAACTACGTCGCTCAGCAGCGTATGGCTGGAATCGTCATAGATCAGCACCATACCTTGTGCCTGCGCGGTGAACGAGAGATTGTTGAGGGTTAAGATCAGTGCTGCTTCCGGCGTCTGCTCTGGGATGGAGCAGGTGATGGGCAGGGTGTTTATGATTTTGCACGAGTTGGCCCAACTCGGCGTGGACATCACAAAAACGGCGACTAATGCCGTGGCTAGGGTGAGTGCTGGGCGGAGTCTAGGCGTTCTGCGAGGCGCATTTTGAAGTGGTATTGGCACAGGGAGGGCTCCTTTTTCCTTGACTGCGGGGGAGATGGTTGGGGCAAATCGTGGCGTCTTAATCCTCTCAAAACCGAAGTGGGCGCGCATACTTTACCCCAATGCGAGTTGAGTAATATCCCGAATCCGGCTCGCTTTCCATCAGGCCGTTTCTGTACTTGCGTTCAGTATTTTTCCGCACCCAACCCGAGGATCGGCCTGTAGGGAGGTTTGTTTTCCATGAAGCATGCCGGCACAGCCTCCGGGACCAGTCGACGCCCGCCGAAAATTCCCTCATATTAGCTGTACAATTCCAACGAAAGGTCTGCTCGAATGCTGACAGAAGCACTGCAATCCGGCCTGAAAGTTCTGGAAGACGAAATCCTGCGCCTGACCAGACTCGCCTCTCAGGAGACAGAAACAGCGCGGCAGGATGACCACTTGCGCCTCGCACAGGATCTCAATTGCGAAGCGCGAGAACTGCGCTCGCAAATAAGAAAAATGTCTGAGTCTGAAGCATCAGATCGCATACCGGCGTGTTGACCGTCAACCGTTTAACGCCGCTCATGCCCCACCCGATTCTCCTCTACGACGGCGTCTGCGGGCTCTGCAACCGCTTCGTCCAGTTCACACTGCGCCGCGACCGCAATGCCATCTTCCGTTTCGCTTCGCTGCAAAGCGATTTCGCCTCCGCGATTCTCGCCCGTCACCACCTGAATCCCAGCGCTCTGGACACGGTCTACGTCGTCGTCAATCCGGATTCTCAAAATTCCAACGAAGAAAAGGAACACTTGCTCTCCCGCTCCGATGCCGCCCTCTTCGTTCTTCAGCAACTCGGCGGCCCGTGGCGCCCGGCCGCGTTCCTTCTGCGACTCCTGCCGAAATTCCTTTGCGACTCCACCTACAACGCGATCGCCCGGCGTCGCTATCGCATCTTCGGCCGCTACGACACTTGTCCGATACCCAACGCCCAGGATCGCAGCCGCTTCCTCGATCTCTAAATCCCGCTCCTACAAATCCCGCGGACCACTCTCCATCTCGCTTCCCTCCGGCGCTTCCTTCAACAATTCATGCAAGTCCAGCCGCCGCGTATACATTTCCAACTTGCCGTCCGCTGTGCGCGGCCATTGGTCCTTGGGCTTGTCGCAATACAACTCAACTCCATTTTCATCCGGATCATTCAGGTAAATCGACTCACTCACTCCATGATCGGCCGCCCCCTGCAGCGGAATCTTTGCCGCCAGAACTCTGCGCAACGCAGTCGCCAGCGCCGCCCGCGATGGATAAACAATCGCCGTGTGATAAAGCCCCGTCGTTCCCGGCGGGGGCGGCGATCCTCCCAAACTTTCCCAGGTGTTCAGCGCAATATGGTGATGGTATCCGCCCGCCGACAAAAACACGGCTCCATCGCCGTAGCGTTGCATCACCTCCATCCCCAGCACGCCTGCGTAAAATCGCAAAGCGCGCTCGAGATCGGCGACCTTCAAGTGCACATGCCCAATCCTTACACGCGCATCGATAACATAAGGTGGAACGGCAGGAGATTTATTTTCTCGCGCTGTCATACTGTGGTCCTCGAAAGTTGATTGTTAGTGCGCGTGAGAGATTCTGAACACCGCGCGCTCAGACTCCTCGCTTTTCATGCCGCTGCTGTTGGCCTCAGGTAAACTCCCTAATGTGAATACGACAAGAAAAAATCAGCCCCACGGCCTTGACTCTGTCCGCTAGCGTACTATCATGAAACGTAACGCTCCTCCCTAGGGCAGGGGACAATCCAACCAACAACCGAATAGAAAAACCAACAACCGAATAGAAAATGGAGGAAGTCCCCATGAAACTGAACGATAGCATTTCCACCTATGACGTTGCCGAAGCTCTACAGGGCGAGACCGGCAAATTTGAAGTAACCAGCCCCAATGGAGAGCGCTACTTCGTTACGTGCCAGCCCGGACACTCCATCATCAGTCTGGAGTGGGCCGGTTCTGAGCCGAACCTGCAACCCTTCCTCGTGCGCAAAGTAGCTCAACCAATTGCGACGGAGGGTCGCTCCAAGAGATCCGCGGCTGCCTGACATTTGGCAACCCAAGAAACCAGCCCGGCCCCGATCAGGCCGGGCTTTTAATTTCTCGCAAAGATCTGGTCAACGCCGTTCCAGAAACAAAAAACTCAATGCCTCCCGCGCTCTTCCGCGAGCACCGGACTCTCCTTCAACCGCCCCGGAAAACTCTTCTCGTAACTCGCCAAACCTGGACAGATGAAGTGATGCGACCGGGTGAACCCAAAAATCTTCATCTCATTCATGGCTTCATCGGCGGTCCAACCTTCTTCCGCCATGCGATAAGCTGCCACCATCATCCCGGTACGATCGTCTCCGAGACGGCAGTGTACAAAAATTCTCTTTCCCTTATTCTCATGCACCACTCTCAGAAACTTCGCAAACACCTCGTCATGCGGCCACGGACAGTGCCAGGGAATCGCCACATACTTCATCCCCAGCTTCCTCGCCTCTTTTTCCTCGCTCTCGTCGTTGGCATGAGTGTCCACCACAACGCTGATCCCCATCTTGGCCAATGCCTTTAAGCCGGTTGTATTCAGCAGCCCACCGCGATAAAGCGTAGGGGTGACCTCGCCGAAATTCGGCACACCCTTTTCCTCCAGCTTCCGCCCGATTGCCCGCGTCTTCGGCGACTTCGCCTCCTGATTGTTCGGAGCAGTCGTTTGCGGCGCCGGAGCTTGGGCGACGGCCACCGATACCACCATCGTCGACAAGAATCGGCCCGCCCGCACCAACTTCTTCTTTAGGTACATTTCTGGAAACCACTGCATAAGCATGACTTATGAGATGCTCGCGGCTTTCCACGGGGTGTCCCAACCTGCGGCCCGCGCGTGTCATCCAAGATTGAGCGCGTCTTCTGAATTTTCTCCGGGGGGTTATGTTGAATGCGGAATTTTCTCGTTCTGGTGGCCGTGTTACTCGTTGCGTTGTCTTCTCCCCAGAGAGGACTAGCCGCACAATCCAATTCCGCTCCGGCCACCACTTACCAACTCACCGTAACCTTGGCCGGAACTTCCACAGGCACGGTCAAAAGTAATCCCGCAGGCATCACTTGTCCTTCCACTTGCACCGCATCATTTAATTCCGGAACCGCAGTGACACTCACCCCCACTCCCGGCAAGGGAGCATTTTTCGCCGGATGGTCCGGCGCCTGCAAGGGAACTGGCATCTGCAAGCTCACCATGAACGCCGCCGAGTCGGCCACCGCCACGTTCAACATCTCCCAAACCTCGACCGTTCTCAATCACATCATCTTCATGGCGCAGGAAAATCGCAGCCTCGATAATTATTTCGGCACCTTGCGCTCTTACTGGAAAACTAACGGCTTTGCCGACCGCTCCTTCGACGGTCTGCCCCAATTCAACCCTACCTCTGGCCTTCCTCCGCTTTACGGGCCGCCTCCCACCAATCTAGGCTGCGATCCCGCTTATCCTCCGCCCGCGGATTGCACCGTCGATAGCGCCAGTCCGGTTATCACTTCCTATCACCTCATCACCCAGTGCACCGAGAACACCAGTCCCTCATGGAACGAAAGCCATGAAGACTGGAACCTCAACAATCCGCTCTCCGCCACGCCTACGCTCGATGGCTATGTCTGGACCGCTGCCCACGACGCACGCAACAACGCGCCTCCCTATTACGACACCAACGGTATCCGCGGCATGGGATTTTACGACGGCACCGATCTTAACTATTACTATTACATGGCCTCGCAGTTCTCCACCTCGGACCGCTGGTTTTCACCCACGATGACGCGGACGTCGCCGAATCGTGAATACCTGATCGCGGCCACATCGCAGGGCGATGTATACCCCATCGGCACCGACAGCGGTGACCAATCCCTGCTCACCGCCACCACCATTTTTCAGGAACTACAAAACGCCGGCATAAGCTGGAGGATTTACGTCAACACCGACAACACTTCGTGTTCCTCAAACCCCACGCCGCAATGTCTGCTCACTCTCAGCTACGTGCAGAATTTCACCTGGGGACAGACCATTCCCACCAACTATCCCAACAACATCACCACCATGACGACCTATTTTTCCGACGTTGCAAACGGCACGTTGTCGCAGGTCGCCATCATCGAACCGGCGTCCGCCGCTGGACTCGACGAGCACGGCTCCGATTCCGATCAATATCCCATCAACATCCAACTCGGCGCCAGCTACGTCTCGTCGCTCATCAATGCCCTGATGTCGAGCGTCTCATGGAAAGATTCCGCCTTCATTCTCACCTACGATGAAGGTGGAGGCCTCTACGATCACTACGCCCCGCAACCCGCCGTGAGCCCCGACGGCATCAAGCCCCAGGATTTTCTTCCCGGAGATATCTGCTCGCAATCCACCGGAGCCACTTGCGACTTCACCTATACCGGCTATCGGCTTCCCCTAATCGTGGTTTCGCCGTATGCCAAAAAACATTACGTCTCGCACACCGTGATGGATTACACCGCCATCCTCAAGTTCATCGAAGCCCGTTTCAAGCTTAGCGCCTTGACCAAGCGCGATGCGGCGCAAAAGAGCATGAACGAGTTCTTCAACTTTAACCAACCCGCGTGGATGACTCCACCTATCCCACCCGTTCAGGTCACGAGCGGCCCGTGTTATCTCAATCAACTTCCGTGAGGAAGTGATTTGGGTTCCACGATGCTCAGGTAGGGAGAGCCGCCTCGGCTGCCTGCCGTGAGCTCCGAAGAGTCCCTCGAGCGATGCGAGAACTCTTCACGATGCCCGGCTGACCCGACCCTCCAGATTTTTATTTCCCGCCGGCGTTTTTGAGAGTACACTGCCGGTCTGCGGAGGTTACAACCATGCCCGACCCCATCACCGCCGCCTTCCAGCAATGTCAGCAACTGGGATGGATCCCATTCTTCCAGAGTGCCGCGTCCGATAACTCATTCGCTCCTGAGCTGCTCATGGCCATGGGCTATCGCGAGTCTAACCTTAATCCCAAATATCTCACCGTACCTGGCGACAACGGACACGGTTACGGCCTTCTGCAAGTTGATATTCGTTCTTATCCTGACTGGGTGAATGGGGGGTTCTGGAAAGATGCGCAGCTCTGTATCTCCAAAGGGGCGGAAATATTAGCTTCCAAGCGCGACGGCATCACGGCGGCCATTGGGCAGACAGGCATTACAGTGAAAACTCTAGCCGGCCAAGCCTTTACCTTTGACGGAGCGCCCATCTCCGGCGCCAATCTTCTGCGCGTCACTGTTGCAGCCTACAACTGTGGCATGTGGGCTTACTATCACTATTCCAAAGGCCACGACGTCGACCAGGGCACCACTGGCCAGGACTATTCCAAAGACGTTCTGAACAACACCGCTCGCTTTCAGCAGCTCCTGAATTCAGCTTAAACCAGCGGGACCGATCCTCCGCCATTGCCGAATTACGGTGTGACGCAAAACCGAGCTTCATGTCCGCTACCAAATTCCCAACTACGAGACGACTGCGAGGTTTCCCGCGCTACGCGTTTCTCTTTTCCGTCCCCGTCCTTCTCCTTGCGCAGTCTCTGTTTGCCCAAGAGCCCAAAGCCACCGCCGACATCTTTTCCTCCGCCCTCGCTCAACTCAAGCAGCAAACCCATCTCCCCATCCTTCTTCCCGATCACTTGCCGCCCTTGGCCCAATCGTCGGTGTATGCCCGTGCCTCCGCGGACAACGACTCTTACTCCGTTCGGATTGAGTCGGACCCCGATTGCAATGGCGCCAATGCCTGTTTCCTGGGCATCTTCCGCGCCAAACGCAACGGCCATCTTTCGTATCCGGAGTCCCTTAACCTCGCAACCAAAACCGGCAAGCCTGTTGCCGCGCGCTACAAGGCCACCAGCTGCGGTGGCTCCTGTTCCTCTCCTTCGATTGAATGGAAATCGAACGGCGTGCTCTATACCGTGCAACTAACCCTTCATACCGAATCCGAACAGCAGGCGCGCACTCTGATGACCGATCTCGCCCAAGAGTCTATTTCCGCCGGCCCGCGCTAGTACAACGGGAATTTCTTCCCAATCGGCCGCCCAAAATCTCTGTCCTGTGTGCGCTAAGCGACATACAAATCGATCTACAACCATTACAACCATTACAACCATTCAATTAAGCGCCCCCCGGCGCTAATTATGAACGGCGCTATCGCCACCTGCGTTATTTGTTCCAAGCCCGTCACTCCCGAGACGGCTATGATCGACGTCCACGGCTTCCGCGCCCACCACAAGTGCTATTCACTGGTTGCCAGAGTCAAGGAAGTGAAAAGCACCGCACGAGACGCCATCCGCTGCCCCTATTGCGTCGAGGGCGGAGACTTCAGTGATGGCTCCTCGCGCGGAAGGCGAATGGTTTCTCTGTCTCAAGTGCGGCCACGCCAACATGCCCAGCCATCCTTCCTACCGCTGCAATTGCACCAAATGCGGGGCCCTTGCTTGAGACAGCTCCTGCTTCAAGAACATTAGAACTGACACTCCGGTGGCCTCGTTCAGAGCATCAGAGCAAATCAGAGCAAAGAAGAGTGCCGCAAAGCTTGGCTAAGCGAGCGCGGCCTTAACTGGAGTGTGTTCGATATCGAACGTCCCTTAAAGGGTCACTTCCACGTTGCGCCGTCTGTATCGACGCTCATGGTTCGGTGTTCTCCAGCGCGGAAGGTGCCCGACGTCTTTATCGTGTAGATGCGATCCGGAGGATCGTCATTGTCATGAAAAACAACCACAAAATCATGAGCGCCGGGCGGCACAGAGGCGGAGCAATCCTTGTGATTCGGGAGCGAGCAAAATTTCTGGCCGTCCATGCTGACCACACCCTCGGCTTCGGTGTGGCTCTCCACGGTGAGCGTAGCCGGTTTGGCGGATTGAGCGGAAATCGGGAATACCGTTGCGACGAAAAAAATCAAAGCAACCGTCAAATTCTTCAACTTCATCTCTTTCTCTTCAATCGGAATTTGCGATCTGAATCTCCGTTTCGCCCATCATACCCCTCCACCGCTCCTGTCCGTCACCTTTGTCCTTGATTTTGACTTCGGCCGAAAAGTACGCTCGCCGAAGCCTCCCGTATTGAGAGAGGAAACTCGCGACGGACGCCCTGACCATGAACCAATGCAACATCACATTCCGACGAACCGAAGATCGAAATGGAGGTCGTGCCCTAGTTTTGCCGCAGTGGCGGCATCGGGAAGGCAATGTTATAGGTCTTAGCTCCTACTCCCACTCCGCCTTCGCAGGTGTTCGGCGGCGTGGTGCACACCGACCGTGTACCTTGACATTCCGCCGCCCAGAACATATAGCCCAGCATCCCAGACGTGCTCCCTGCGCCATTCGGCGCCACGGTCTCAACATAGCTTCCGGTACTGTTTTCGAGCGAAGCGCTGAAGTTGTTGCACTCCGGAGCCGGATTCCTCCCGGTGACGAGGTACACGCTTCCCGCAAACTTGGCCGGGGCCAGCGGCCCAATCGGAGGACTGTATTGTGGCTTGCCGTCAATATGCTCCTGCCAATTCGACTCAGCGGCCGAAGTGCCGGGCTGTTTGTTCGGCACCATTGCGTTGGCATAATCCAGGACCGGGTTCGAGGTGAGCAGCCAGTTGGCGGTCGCCTGCTGGCAGAGTCCGATCAGGTAGCGGTCGCCGGCGGCCAGGTCAATTGTCAATCGCGCCGCGGGATTCGCTCCGGTCGCGTCATAAGGAACCTGCGAGCGATACGCGTTTATGAACGCCTGCAACCCGCTGATGTTCGGACTCGAGCTGTTCTCATAATCGATTTCAATCCCTACGCCCAGGCTCTTAGCCACGGCCGCCGCATTCAATCCCAGCTGCGTGGCATTCTGCGAAAGCGCCTGGTCCCAGTAGGTGACATAAGTGATGCCACCAATCGAAAGCATCACCCGAATGTTATGCGCAGTGAAATAACTCACGATCGCCGCAGTCATTCCAATCGGCACCCCGTTCACCGTCTGTGAGTCATTCGTTTTGTCGAGAAGTTTGAGCGGCTGCACAAAACTCAGGACAACAAGATTCACCGACGGCAGCCCCGACCCATCGCCGCGATCGATCATCCAGTGATTCGCAGTGTCGAAGTCGGTCATGTTGCGCACCGTGCCCCACATGCAGAAATCGTTGCTGCAATGCCAGGCGCCGTAGATTTGAATTTGAGTCTGAGCGTTTGCGGAAAGGCCAGCGAGAACCAAAGCTGCCCCAAGAATCAGCGGGAAAGTCAATCTGCGCAGCATACGCACCTTCCTGGTCGAGGATTTGTGACTGCCAGCTTATGCGACTCACATGCCCTTGGTGTGGGAAGCGCTACAAATTTACCCAAAGGTTTGAGAAACGCAATAGGGGAAACCGTGTAGCTGGGCAGATCGCTCACCGCCGCATCAACGGACGCACCGTCCCCCGACGTGTGAAGATTTTGATTGTGTGGGTCGGACACTCCTGTCCGACGCCTTTGATCTTGGTCTTGACTCTGTCTTTGATGTTGACCTTGACTTTGACTCTGACTGTGCCAGCAATGACGTTGCACGCGACCCAGCCCCCTGCGTTAAAATCATGCCAGCGAGGCCCTCATGTCACAAATGACGCCGGAAGTTTCCCGCCTGCTCGAAAAAGCGCTATCGCTTTCGATTGAGGAACAAGAAGCCCTGGCCGATTCTCTGATCTCCAACCTAGGCGGCAAAGTCGACGAAGGCGTGCAGGCGGCCTGGGAAGCGGAGATCGGCAAGCGCCTCGCTGAGTTGGACTCCGGCCAAGCCAAGACCACCCCATGGTCCGAAGTCCGCCGCCGCAATCTGGCGAAGTTGCCCCACGCGCAGTAGCCTCCATGCGCACTGACGCCGTCGATCTGCACGACGAAGCCTCCGCCGAATACGATGCGGCCTTCGACTGGTATCTTCAGCGCAGCCCAGACGCGGCCCTCAGCTTCGACGCTGAAGTTGAGCACGCGCTCACCCAGATCGTCGAAGCTCCGCAGCGTTGGGCCATCGGCCCGCACTCGACCCGCAGGTTCCTGCTCAGGAAATTTCCGTTTACTCTGATCTACCGCGAACGCCCCTCAGCCGCGATCCAGATCGTAGCCGTAGCCCACACCAGCCGCAAGCCCGGATACTGGAAGCACCGCCTCTAAAGTTGCCCGTGTGGGTCGGACACTCCTGTCCGACGCTTTTGACCTTGACGTTGATCTTGATTTTGACCGGAAGGGCACGGCCTTCAGCCGTGCCAATCTACTTGTCATCCTGAGGAAGCGGAGTCGCACGCAACGCGGGCGACTCCCGACGAAGGACCTATGCAACTCGCCTGCAGCCGACTGACCGATCCAATTCGCCTACGCCGACAAACCTTAATCCTCGCCCCTCACCGCCACCCGCCCGCTGAGAACCGCGACGGACGGGGCAGCCTCGGCGCAAGTCAAATACATACACAGCAAACCACGCCGTCCGTGGCTTGGCGGGGCATGGGCTTCGACGAGCTTCCCGTCAGCAGAATCCTACTGAGCCAAGGCACCAGCGGAGCCCACCGTAAGCTCGCGAACGACATG
>Ga0307479_10000764_pt1 | contig 29328 bp, 31 predicted proteins | sample atmos_gasesECM4C_FD_203743 | JGI IMG/M metagenome (GOLD analysis project Ga0307479, IMG submission 203743) | Hardwood forest soil microbial communities from Morgan-Monroe State Forest, Indiana, United States - atmos_gasesECM4C_515 | ecosystem: Environmental > Terrestrial > Soil > Temperate...
ATTACGGCTGCCCCATGCTCTGCAATCAGGTGGAGCAGGGGGTTGTCGGCACGCTGCGCATGCTCTCGTTCAATCCGGGCCGCGATTATCAGGTGGTCTTCGTGAGTTTTGATCCGCGCGAAACTCCGGACATGGCCGCTCAGAAAAAAGAATCGGCGATGTCCCATTTCCGGCGCCCGGAGACAGCCTCGGGCTGGCACTTCCTTACAGGTTCGAAAGAGTCCATCGGCGCACTAACCAAGGCAGCGAATTTCCGCTATTCCTTTGACGAGAAGGCTAATCTCTTCGCGCATGCCAGCGGCATTATGCTGCTCACTCCCGATGGCCGGATTTCGCGCTACTTTTACGGCGTCGAGTATCCCTCACGTGACGTGCGCCTCGGCTTGGTGGACGCCTCGGCGGGAAAAATCGGCACGCCGGTCGACCGCGCCTTGCTTTTTTGCTATCAGTACGACCCCGCCACCGCGCGCTACAGCGCCTCGATTTTGGCGATGATTCGCTTGGGCGGGATCCTGACCGTCGTCTGCCTGGCCGTCGCGATTTTGATTTTCCGCCGGCGTGACTCGAAGGCGGCGCGCACTCGCTTACAAGGAGCACACTAAGCCGTGCAGTCTCAATTGCCATTCTATCCCGAGCAAGCCTCCAACTTCGCCGGCAGTGTGGACTCCTTGATGTTGTATCTGAGTCTGGTGTCCCTCTTTTTCGCAGCCGGCATTACAGTGGCGATCGTTTTCTTCTTCTTCAGGTTTCACCGCAAGAAACCGGACGAAGTCGGCGTTCCCATCTACGGCAACATGCGGCTCGAAGCCACCTGGATCATCATTCCCTTTTTTCTCGCCATGACCATGTTTGGCTGGGGTGCGGTGGTCTACGTCGAATATCGTCACCCTCCACTAGATACGCTCGACATTTATATCGTGGCCAAGCAGTGGATGTGGAAGGCTCAGCAGCCCACCGGCCTCAGAGAAATCAACGAGCTGCACGTGCCGGTAGGCCGCGACGTCAAGCTTATCCTGGCGAGTGAAGACGTGATCCACGACTTCTTCGTACCGGCTTTCCGCGTGAAAATGGACGTTGTCCCCGGCCGCTACAACACCATGTGGTTCCGTCCTACCAAAGTGGGCCGCTACCATTTCTTCTGCTCGCAGTATTGCGGCACCAACCACGCGATGATGGGTGGTTGGGTCACCGTCATGGAGCCATCGGATTATGCTGCGTGGCTTTCCGGCTCTTCGGGTGCCGAAGCCGACCCCGTTGCCCTTGGCGAAAAACTATTTGTTGAGAAGGCTTGCAGCACTTGCCACCTCGCTAGCGGTCTAGGCCGCGCCCCCTCGCTCAATGGCCTTTATGGCACCAAGGTCCTTCTAGCCGACGGCTCCGCGGTCACCGCCGACGATGCTTATATCCGCGAGTCGATTCTGCAGCCCAATGCGAAGATTGTGGCCGGGTATCAGCCGCTGATGCCCGCTTTCCAGGGACAATTGACGGAAGAGCAGATCCTGGGTCTCATTGCATACATCAAGTCCCTGCAAGCGCTGCCGGCTCCCCCGAAGGGAGCCGGGATTGCGCCGGCCACGGAGAAGAAATAAGTCATGAGTTCCACATCCACTGCGCCAGTCCACACCATGCCGCGCGAGCACTATCTGAACGCAAGCTATGGCATCCGCTCCTGGCTGCTGACCACCGACCACAAGCGCATCGCGCTGCTCTATCTCATTGGCGTCACGTTCTTTTTCTTTGTCGGCGGCACTTTTGCCACCATGATTCGCATTCACCTGCTGACGCCCACCGGCTATCTGGTTTCTCCCGAAACCTACAACAAGCTCTTCACCATGCACGGCGTGGCGATGATTTTCTTCTTCCTGATTCCTTCGATTCCCGCGGTGCTGGGAAATTTTCTCGTTCCCCTTATGATCGGGGCCAAGGACGTGGCTTTTCCCAGGATCAATCTTCTGAGCTGGTACATTTACATCACCGGCGGGTGCTTCGTCCTCTATTCCTTCTTCACCGGTGGTTTGGACACCGGCTGGACCTTCTACACGCCCCTCAGCAGCGTGTACTCGAATTCCGCCGTCACGCCCGCGGTTATCGGCATTTTTATCAATGGTTTCTCTTCCATTCTTACCGGGTTGAATTTCGTCGTTACCATCCACACCATGCGGGCGCCGGGGATGACCTGGTTCCGCCTGCCTCTATTTATCTGGGCGCAGTACGCCACCAGCATCATCTTCATCCTGGGAACTCCGGTCATCGCCATTACGCTCCTTCTTGTCGGCCTGGAGCGCATGTTCCACCTCGGATTCTTTAATCCCGCGCTGGGTGGCGATCCCATTCTCTTTCAACATCTGTTCTGGTTTTACTCGCATCCTGCCGTCTACATCATGATTCTGCCTGCCATGGGGGTCGTCAGCGAAATTATCCCGACGTTTGCCCGCAAGCCCATCTTTGGTTACTCGTTCATCGCCGGATCGAGTATCGCCATCGCCGTCATCGGTTTCCTCGTCTGGGCGCACCACATGTTTATGACCGGGCAGTCCACCTACTCCGCGTTGGCATTTTCGCTCCTGAGCTATCTGGTGGCGATTCCTTCGGCCGTCAAGGTCTTTAACTGGGCGTCCACGCTGTACAAAGGCTCTATTTCCTACGACACGCCGATGCTCTATGCCCTGGGATTCATCGGGCTCTTCCTGATCGGCGGACTCACCGGTTTGTTCCTCGCCTGCTTGGGCCTCGATATCCACATCCACGACACTTACTTCGTCGTCGCGCACTTCCACTACATCATGGTCGGCGGCGCCGTCATGGGATACGTCGGCGCTTTGCATTTCTGGTGGCCCAAAATCGCGGGAAAGCTCTATCCGGAATTTCTGGCGCGCGTGGCTGCGGTGATTCTCTTCATCGGGTTCAACCTGACGTTTTTCCCGCAATTCATTCTTGGCTATCTCGGCATGCCGCGCCGTTACCACAACTACCCACCGGAGTTCCAGGTGCTCAACGTCATGTCAACCGCGGGGGCGTCCATCCTGGCCCTGGGCTACCTGCTGCCGATGATTTACCTGACGTGGTCGATGCGCTACGGCAAAGTGGCCGGCCCCAACCCATGGCCTGCCACCGGCCTTGAGTGGCGCATCGATTCGCCGCCGCCTGCGGAAAATTTCCATGTCACACCGGAAGTGGATTGGGAGCCGTATGACTTTGGCAACCGCCCCGATCTTGGTCTGGCGGCGCCGCTGACGCCGTCGCATGCGCCCGCTCACGGTGACGACTAGCGTTTTGATTGGGATTGTTGGCGCGGGGCGTTCCATACGCCCCTGCCGGATGAAAAGAGGAGTACCGAGTGCATCGCACGGGACAACTGTACGGACATTTTCAGACCATGGAGCAGCAGAAGGAATCTGCTACTCTCGGCATGTGGATTTTCCTGGCCACTGAAATCTTGTTCTTTGGCGGCCTCTTCCTGACCTACACCATCAACCGCCACACCTACGCGCAGGTTTTCGCCGTCTCCAGCCGCACGATCGTCTTGAAGTGGGGCGCCATCAACACGGTCGTCCTCATCGGCAGCAGCTTGACGATGGCCATGTCCGTCTGGTCCGCCCAGGTCGGCAAGAAAAAGCTCGTCACTATCTTTCTGATTCTCACCCTAGTCTTGGGCACGGTTTTTCTCGGCATCAAGGCCGTCGAATACCACGACAAATATGTCGAGCACCACATCCCCGGCTTAAACTTTGACATGTACTACTGCATTGACAATCCTTCCGCTTGCGACTTGAGCGGCAAGGCACTCGAAGCGGAAAAAGCCGAACTCGAAGACTTGACCGATAAAGTCGGCGGCTCCGTCGCCGTCAATGCGCACTCTCAACTTTTTTTCTCTCTCTATTTCGGCATGACCGGCCTGCACGCTCTGCACATGATTGTCGGCGCCAGTCTTCTCATTTGGCTGACTAAGGAATCTTTCAAGGGGCGCTTCACGCCGGAATACAACACCCCCGTTGAGAACATCGGTTTGTACTGGCACTTCGTTGATATTGTCTGGATTTATCTTTTTCCGTTGCTATATCTGATTGACAGGCATTAGCGGGGAGAACCTGGAGAGACGCGCGTGTCCGAGCACATCGTTTCACCGAAGCTCTACATCCTGATCTTCGTTACGCTGATGGTTTTCACAGGCACCACTGTCTACGCGGCCACCGTGGACCTCAATCAATATTTCGCCGGCCTGAACGTTATCGTGGCCCTTGTCATCGCCACATGCAAAGCCACTCTCGTGGTGCTCTTCTTCATGCACGCGTACTACAGCACGAAGCGTACCCAGCTCATCATCATCGCCGGAGTTTTTTGGCTCGCTATCATGCTCTTCATGACCCTGGGCGACTACGCCAGCCGCCCCTGGGACACCCACTAACCGCCCGTCGCTTGAAAACACCACCGCCGTGCTCGGGTAAGTTTGGGGTGTTTTTTCGGGGTCAGGGATGAGCCGGAGGGTCGTCCGGGACACCCCAGTGGAAGTATAGGGGGGAGCAACGAACCGGCCCAGCCCTCAATCCCCTAAAGGGATCCTCGGCTCGACTCCCCCACACACTACCGACTGCAAGAGCTTCTCCACAGCTAACCCTCGTATTTTCAATAGAGTGCCCCCGTAAATCCGCGTAAAAACGCTCCACCCCCCGTGAAAAATTACCCGTCAACGGGTTCCCATAGACTAGACCGGCGCCCCTCGTAGACCCGCAATCCGCCGTAAGTGCCCGCTACGATTCGGCATTCCTTGCAGGATGGCGTCTGGGATCGCGGCCCGAGGTGCTGTCTTGAAACGCAAGCTCGCAAGTGGCCTTTTCGCAGAGTACAACGTCCATTTCGCCCGATCGCTTTGATCAATTGCGCCTAGAAGTATAAAGTGCATCCTCGGGGCGAAAGAACGACTTCCTGCAGTTCGACCATTGAAACTTCATCCATCTTTAACGACAATGTGATGAATTCGCAGCAGCAGTCAGATACCGTCCTGGGCGTTTGTCCACAGAGTTGAGCCATTAAATATCGGAGGAAAGCAGATGCCCAAATCCAATGCTAGACAGTGGCGACTGAGCGCAAAACTCGGCGCGTCACTTGTATCGCTTATGTTGGTCGCCCTTCCTGTGTCGAGTCAAGCCAACGACGAAGACCGGTCTGAGCACGGGAAGACCGCAACGCCAATCAAGCACCTTATCGTCCTCATCGGGGAGAATCGCACCTTTGATCACGTATTCGCGACCTATGTGCCTAAGAGCGAAGATTCGGTCTCGAACCTTTTATCGAAAGGAATCATCAACGCCGACGGCACGCCCGGCAAACATTTCTCCAAGGCCGCGCAATTCCAGGCGGTAGCCCCATTCAAAACGAAATATTTCATCAGCCTGGACGCGGATGACAAGGCTCCCTACGAGACACTGCCGTCGCCTACCTTGAATTTTTCGCCCAGCCCCGACGCCTCGATCATCGGTTTTGCCACAGAGCCACCTCCTTTTCCCCCGGCCACTCCGACCGCTTTTTTGGCGTCAATCGAGCCGTCTTTGGAAACCGCCGATCTCGGCCTGCTGACCACCGGTGCTTCTGGCCAAAACAATACGTTTGTACTCACCCCCGTTCCTGACTTCGATACGCGCGTCGCGAATTTCAACAGCTTGCCGAACGGGCCATTTCCGCTCCAGGGGCCGAACCTTCCCTACGATTCCTACACCGGCGACACCACCCATCGGCTCTTCGAGATGTGGCAACAATCGGATTGCAATATCAAGAATGCCACCAAGCACAATCCCTCTGGCTGCCTGAACGATCTCTATCCGTTCGTCATCACGAACTATACGAACCAGATCGATCCTTTTGACACGCCTCCGGCGATCGACGACAACGGCGGCGGCAATTCCATGGCTTTCTATAATGTCCAGGCGGGAGACGCTCCGGTCCTCAAGGGGCTCGCCGACGAGTTCTCCATGAGCGACAATTTTCATCAATCGTTTATGGGCGGCACTGGCGCGAACCACGTCATGCTTGGCACCGGCGACGCTATCTTCTGGTCCGATGGCCATGGCAATCCCACGACGCCGCCGTCGCACATCGCCAATCCCGATCCGCTGCCAGGCACGGACGACGTTTACACCGTGGACCTTTTCTTCGACGGCAACTTCACCGGGTGCGGCGACCCCACGCAGCCCGGCATTGCGCCCATCCGCGACTACTTGGCGTCGCTCCCGTATCATCCGGATCCCAAGTGCCAGCCCGGCCACTTCTATATGGTCAATAATGACGCGCCCGGATTCCTCCCGAACGGCGACATCGACACCCACGGCATTGCCAAGGGCAGCGCCATTCCTCCAATCAATACCCGCACGATCGGCGAAGCGCTCAATGAAAAGGGCATCTCGTGGGCCTATTACGGCGGAGCTTACACAGCGGCGGTAAATCTGGCCAACAACCCGACGAGCACCGATCCGCTGGTGCTGATTGGCAACGCATACTGCAACATCTGCAACTTCGAGTCCTACACCAACGCAATTATGGGTGACCCGGCGCAGCGTGCCGCGCACATCAAGGATGCAACCGATTTCTTTGACGCCATCGATTCCGAGACCTTGCCTGCCGTCTCTTTCGTCAAGCCCGACGGGCTGCTCGACGGCCACCCGGCCTCCTCGAAGCTAGACCTCCTCGAAGGCATGATTAAGAAGACCGTCGACCACCTCATGGCACGGCCCGATCTTTTCGCTTCGACCGCGCTAATCATCACCTTCGACGAGGGCGGTGGTTACTATGACTCCGGTTACATTCAGCCGCTGGACTTCTTCGGTGACGGGCCGCGCATTCCTCTGATCGTGGTTTCACCCTTCAGCCGGGGAGGCCATATCAGGCATACCTACACCGACCACGTCTCGATCCTGAAATTCATCGAGCGCAATTGGAAATTGAAACCGCTAACCCATCGCAGCCGTGATAATTTCCCGAATCCCAGAGTCGACGAGGACAATCCCTATGTGCCGCTCAACAGCCCGGCCCTCGGCGATCTCTTCGACATGTTCCATTTCGACCATGATGCCGACAATGATCGCTAGGGTGTTCGGGGATACCCTCTTAAGGTACCCGCGCATTCTGACGGAAGCCGTTCTCTAGACCTGACGCCGGCCGTGCTCAAGGCACGGCCGGCGTCATTGATTCCAGTCCAGCAGGACTCTCAACTGCTTCACTCTTTCTCCGTTAAGACTTACCGCACACCTTTTTGTTTTCTAGCTGGGATGAATTGCAAGAGTGCTATCCTTCCGTCCGGCCCTCCTCAGCTCTACGATCTGCCAGCCGGGCTGCCTCTGCGGCAAAGAAGGAAGAAACCATGAAAATCCTGCTCCCGTTCGTGCTTGTCAGTTTTCTTTTCGCCGCTGCTGTAGCGAGTTCTCCGGAAGCTCCCACAGGTTTTGACAACAAAACCAACGGCATGGTCGACGATGCCACTCACCAGGCCGATCAGACGAAGTTCGAAGAAGTCGAGCAACTTGCCGATGGCCTCGGTCCTCTCTATAACGCGCAGTCCTGCCGCGAATGCCACCAGAATCCGGTCTCCGGCGCCGCCAGTCAGATTTCCGAACTGCGCGTCGGCCACCGCGGAGCCGACGGCCATTTTCGCGACCCGGAAATCCCCATAAATCACGGCACCGAAATCATCAAAGGCCGCTCCCTCGTCAACGACCGTGCCATCTGTCCCAACGCCGCTTTTCCCGACAAGGAAATCCAGGAGCGCGTTCCCGAAACCGAGACCATCCGCACCACACGCATGTCCCTTAATCTCCTCGGCGACGGTTTCGTCGAAGCGGTAGCAGATCAAACCTTCGTCGATCTCGCCAAGCAACAATGCAAGTCCCCCCGCGGCAAAATCTGCGGCCAGGTCCTTTACGTTCCTATCGTCGAAGCCCCAGGCCAAACTGGGGTCGGCCGGTTCGGTTGGAAGGACCAGCACGCCAGCCTGCTCAGTTTCTCGGGCGATGCGTATCTCAACGAAATGGGCATCACCAATCGGCTTCAGCCGGACGAGGTGACCAATCTTTGCAACACTGTCTCCGAGCCCAACGACACGCCCGGCCCCGACGGCCTCTCCGATATCGATCGTTTCGCTCGCTTCCTGCGAGCCACGAAAGCTCCGGCGCGCGACGCTGCACAAGCCGCCACCGCGGCGGCCAAAAGAGGTGCCGACCTCTTCGACAAAATCGGCTGCGCCTCTTGCCACGTCCCTGCGTTGACCACCGCTGCGGCCGGGACAAAAATCAACGGCGGCACTTTCACCATTCCCGACGCGCTCGGTGGCATGACCTTCCACCCCTACGCCGACTTCCTGCTCCACAACGTCGGCACTGGCGACGGCATCGTCCAATCGATGACCGAGCACTATGGCCGCAAGGTTTATCAAACAACGTGGAAGAATCTCTCCATGGAGGGTTACCACAGCACCCAGAACAAAATGCGCACCGCTCCTCTCTGGGGAGTCCGCCTGCGCCCGCGATTGATGCACGACGGTGCCTCGCTGACCTTCCGCGACGCCATCGTCCGCCACCGCGGCGAGGCCTCGGAGGTCATCGAGCGCTTTCACAAACTCCATATGGGCGACCAGGAAGCCCTCATCGAATTCCTCAAGTCCTTGTAACCTTTTGGAACGCCCACACATACATACGGCCTATTGATTCTGTGCAACTTAGGTGAAATTCCGCAAACCTGAGTTCTTTTCCAAATCGGCCACTTTCTTGACCCTGGCGAATCGTGCCTGCTCCTGCTATTGTGGAGAGTTATCTTGGCCTCAGTGTACCCACTGGGTGCCGGGCGCTCCTGTGGAGGGAGCGGCTTCGTCTCATGGGCCTGACTAAACTCGTCATCCGGGGCGCGCGGCAGCACAATCTCAAGAACATCAGCCTCGAAATCCCCCGCAATACCCTGACGGTCATCACCGGTCTTTCCGGCTCGGGCAAATCCTCCCTCGCTTTTGACACCATTTACGCCGAGGGCCAGCGCCGCTACGTCGAATCGCTTTCGGCCTATGCCCGCCAGTTCCTCGACCAGATGGAGCGTCCAGAAGTCGACGTGATCGAAGGCCTTTCGCCTTCCATCGCCATCGAACAAAAAACCACGACCCGGTCGCCGCGTTCCACGGTCGGCACGATCACGGAAATTTACGATTACCTCCGCGTCGTTTACAGCACCATCGGCGTTCCGCATTGCCCCAATTGCGGCAAGCCCATCACGCGCCAATCCAGCGAGCAAATCGTTCAGGCCATCCTCAACGGCGACCTGTGCCGGCCCGGCGATCGCATCATGATTCTTGCGCCCATTGTTCGTGGACGAAAGGGCGCCTATCGCAAAGAGCTCGAAAAGCTCGCCCAGGATGGCTACGTCCGCGTGCGCATCAATGGCGAGCTCTACCCGCTCGACAGTCCGCCGAGCCTCGACAAGCGCAAGAACCACACGATCGAAGTCGTCGTGGACCGCCTGCTCGTCAAGCAAGGCATTGCCGCGCGGCTCGAGCAGTCCATCGCTGCCGCGCTGAAACTAGCGCAGGGACTTGTTACCGTCGCCACCGTCGGTGGCAAAGAACACGTCTTTTCGGAGAAACTTTCCTGCCCCGACTGTGGAATCTCCGTTCCGCAACTCGAGCCGCGCTCCTTCAGTTTTAATTCGCCGTACGGTGCGTGCCCTGATTGCCATGGTCTCGGCTCGAAATACGACTTCGATCCGGCCAAGGTTATCGTGGACTGGGCGCGCCCGCTCTTTGATGGAGGTCTCGGTCCGGGCTCCGGCTCCACTTACCTCAAGCGCACTCTGGAACTCGCCGCCTATGCGCACGGGTTTGTTCTCGACACCCCGTTCGAGAAATTTCCCGCCCGCACCCAGAACCTGCTTTTATACGGCTATCCGCCTTCGAATGCGCGTCCAGGCGAAAACGGCGACGCTCGACCCGTCAAGAAAACGCGGGCCGAAAAAGGTTTCCGCTTCCAGGGAATTTTGAAATTCCTCGAGCGTAATTTCGAGGAATCCGGCTCCGATACCTATCGCGAGTTGATGACCCAGTACATGTCCGCCACGCTCTGCAGCACATGCCACGGCAAGCGCCTGCGTCCCGAATCGCTCGCCGTCAAGCTGGCCGGATGGTCCGTGGCGGATTTCACCGCGCTATCTCTCAGCGCCGCACGGTCCGCTGTCAGCAAGATCCTCGGGCAGCTCACGCCGCGCCAGTCGGAAATCGCCGCCCGCCCGCTCGAAGAAGTCTCCGAGCGCCTCGATTTTCTTCTCGCGGTCGGCCTCGGATATCTCAGCCTGGACCGCTCCGCCGCCACGCTTTCCGGCGGCGAAGCCCAGCGCATCCGCCTCGCCACGCAAATCGGCTCGCGGTTGCGCGGCGTCCTCTACGTTCTCGACGAGCCTTCCATCGGCCTTCATGCGCGCGACAACGGCCGCCTCCTCGGCTCCCTCGAACAACTTCGCAACCTGGGCAACACCGTGCTCGTCGTCGAGCACGACGAAGACACCATCCGCCGCGCCGATTTTGTTGTTGATCTCGGTCCCGGTGCGGGCAATGCCGGCGGCTACCTCGTTGCGCAGGGCAAGCCCGAACAGATCGCGGCCAGCGCGGAATCCCTCACGGGGCGCTACCTCAGCGGAGCCGCGCGCATTCCCGTTCCGGAAAAGCGCCGCAGCCTCAACGGCAAAGCAATTCAAATCTTCGGTGCCGCCGCAAACAATTTGAAGGATCTTGATGTCACGCTGCCCCTCGGCCTCCTCACGGTCGTCACCGGCGTCTCCGGCTCCGGCAAATCCACGCTCGTCAACGACATTCTCTATCGCGCTCTCGCGCAGAGGCTTTATCGCTCCCAGGAGGTGCCCGGCGCGCATCGCGAAATCGTCGGCGCCGATCAGATCGACAAGGTCATCGAAATTGATCAGGCGCCCATCGGCCGCACGCCGCGTTCGAATCCCGCCACTTACACGGGAGTCTTTGCGCCCATCCGCGAGCTTTTTGCCATGCTTCCCGAGTCGCGCGAGCGCGGCTACCGCCCCGGCCGCTTTAGCTTCAACGTCAAAGGCGGCCGTTGTGAAGCCTGCCAGGGCGACGGCCTGCGCCGCATCGAGATGAATTTCCTCCCCGATGTTTACGTTCTCTGCGAAGTCTGCCGCGGCCGCCGCTACAACTCCGAAACGCTCGCCGTGCGCTACAAAGGCCACTCCATCAGCGATATTCTCAATTTGCCTTCGTCCGACGCGCTCCAGCTCCTTGAAAACATCCCGCAAATCCAGCAGAAACTTTCCACGCTCGTTGAAGTCGGCCTCGGCTACGTTCAGCTCGGCCAGTCCTCCACCACGCTCTCCGGCGGCGAAGCGCAGCGCATCAAGCTGGCACGCGAGCTTTCCAAGCGCCAGACCGGCCGCACCCTTTACATCCTCGACGAGCCCACCACCGGCCTGCACTTCGATGACGTTCGCAAACTCCTCGATGTCCTCCAGCGGCTCGTTTCTCTCGGCAATAGCGTCCTCATCATCGAGCACCATCTCGACGTCATCAAACAAGCCGACTGGATCATTGACCTCGGCCCGGAAGGCGGGGAAGGAGGCGGCCGCATCGTCGCCCAGGGCCCGCCCGAAATCATCGCCCGCACCAAGAAGTCTTACACTGGCCAGGCCCTCGCCCGCGTCCTCAGCCTGAACGGCCATGCGAACGGAAACGCAGTTTCCAAATGACTCAGCCGGGATCACACATCACCGTTTCTCGAGCATCGCCCGATGATGTGCAACAGCGGCAGATCATTGTCGAGCTCGATGGCCAGCCGTTTTCCACTTTGATGTACGGGCAATCCGCATCGGCAGCCGCAGCGCCGGGCCATCACGTCCTTCGCGCGGACAACACCTGGAACAAGCGCCAACTCGAATTCGATCTCGCTCCCGGTGAACACGCAAAATTCCGCACAGTCAGCCGCACCGGGCGCCTCAGTTGGTTTCTCGTCGCCATGTTCGGTTTCGGCCCGATGTACGTCTCTATCGAGCCCGAACAGTGAATCACGCGCAGCCGCTCACGCACTTCGTTCTGGCGGAAGCTCACCGCCCATTTGGTATTCGCTGTTTTGCAGGGTAGAGTATCTTCTCCCTATGTCCGTCTATTCCATCCATCCCCTTACGCTTGGCGCAGTCCACACCTATCCTCTCGCTAGTCGAAAGAGCAAGGTCAGTGTCCGCGATTTCGCCAAGCCGCCCGCCCGCAACATCTCACTCGCCAAATTTCTCGATTCCCTCCCGAACATCCTCGCCGCGGAAGATCTTCGCCATCTTCTCGCCGCCGTCCATCACGCCCGCAGGCAGCGCGCCGCCATCCTCTGGGGCATCGGCGGCCACGTCATCAAAGTAGGTCTCGGCCCGATCCTGATTGATCTCATCAAACGCGGCTTCATCTCCGCGATCGCCATGAACGGAGCCGCGCTCATTCACGATTTTGAAATAGCTCTCGCCGGCAACACTTCCGAGGACGTCGAAGCGGGCCTCGGCGCTGGCCGGTTCGGCATGGCCGAGGAAACAGGCGAGTACCTCAACGAAATCGCCAAGCTCGCCTATCGCGTCCGCATGGGTTACGGCGAAGCGGCCGGCCAGTTCCTCACAAGCGGCGTTCTCAACACAAAGTTTTCTGATTTCAGCGTTCTCATTGCCGCTTACAAGCACCGCATCCCGGTCACCATCCACGTTGCCATCGGCACCGACATTCCCCACATGCATCCCGCCGCGGACGGCGCGGCCCTCGGCGCGGCCACGCACTACGATTTCCGTCTCTTCTGCGCCCTCGTTCAGCAGATGCATCCCGGCGGCGTCTATCTCAACTGGGGCTCCGCCGTGCTCCTCCCCGAAGTGTTCTTGAAAGCGGTTTCCGTCGTTCGCAATCTCGGCGTGCCTTTGCGCCCCATTACCACCGCGAACTTCGACTTTATCCAGCACTATCGTCCGTTGCAGAATGTAGTGAAGCGCCCTACCGCCTCAGGTCGCAACCAGCGCGGTTCTGAATCGCACGGGTATGCCATCACCGGGCACCACGAACTGCTTTTGCCGCTGGTGGCCGCTGCGCTCGCTTCCGGCTGGCCCACCGTGGCGGGCTGGCCGCGCGCTCGGACAAATGCTGCGCGCTCGAAAAAACCATGAGCCCATTCGACGACTATCCATATCTTCCGCCGGATCCACAACCGGCGCCAGACCAGCCATATCCTCCGCAATCCAGCCTGCCTGAGGACCTGCGCATCTCCTGGTCCTGGCCTCACCTCGTGGTATTTCTCTTTTTTGGATTTGCCAGCCTTCTGGTCGTCCAGCTGGGCTTCGTCCTCTATTTTTCCGCGGAGCGCCATCTTTCGCAAAAGCAGATCATGCAGCTCTTCGAGTCCAGGCCGCAGCTCCTCATCGGCACAAACCTCCTCTGGTTTGGGCTCATGTTTCTGTTCCTCTATGTCACGCTCGCAGTTCTGCGTGGTTTGCCCTTTTGGCAATCTCTTGGCTGGAAACAATTCAGGACTGGCCAATTCGGGGGAAAAGTAAACCCCTGGGGTTTTTTCTTCGCTGGTTCCGGCTTGGCCATCTTTGTGGCCTATGCCAGCACGCGGATTCACACCACAAAAGAGGCGCCCATCGAGGAGCTTTTCAAGAACCGAAATAGCGCGATGCTCCTCATGGCCATGGCGGTCCTTGTCGCCCCTCTCGTCGAAGAGACCGTTTTTCGCGGTTATCTCTACCCGCTCTTTGCAAAAACGTTTGGCATCCTTCCGGGAATTCTTCTTACCGGCACCCTCTTCGGCCTGATGCACGGTGCCCAGCTCGGCTGGACTTGGGGTTTCGTCTTTCTCCTCATTCTCGTCGGCATCATCTTCACCTTCGCGCGCGCCCGCACCGGCACGGTTCTCGCTAGCTATCTCCTTCATCTCGGCTACAATTTCATGCTTGCCCTCTCTTCGATCATCGCTAGCCGGGGTTTCACGCAATTTCCTCCCCACCCTTGATGGATTCGTCTTCTGCCTTTGCCTTGGCTACAATGGAAGCGCATGTACGTAGCACAACCCATTGAATGGACCGACCTCGGCGTCGTCGTGCTCGATCAGCGCCGGCTTCCCGCCGAGGAGATCTACCACACCTACACCGGCTACCGCGAAGTCGCCGCCGCCATCCACGAAATGGTGATTCGTGGGGCGCCGGCCATCGGCGTCGCTGCCGCCATGGGCGCCGCACTCGGTGTCCTGCACTCTTCCGCAAAAACCGTCGAAGCGCTTCGCTCCGAATTCCCCGAAATCTGCGACACCCTCGCGAAGACCCGCCCCACGGCGGTTGATCTTTTCTGGGCGCTTGAACGCATGAAGCGCCGCTTTTCCGAGCTCACCGCGCAAACTTCCGAGCTCGCCAAAATCAAACAGGCCATGGTCGAGGAAGCCCGGCAAATCCACGCCGAAAAGAAAGCCACCGACGAAGCCATCGGCCGCTTCGGCGCCGAGTTCATGCCCCGCGAAGGCCAGGTCATGACCCAGTGCAACGCCGGTGCCCTCGCTACCGGCGGCATCGGCACGGCGCTCGGCGTGATTCGCGTCGCCATCGAGCAGGGAAGAAAGCTCCACGTCCTCGTACCGGAAACGCGCCCGTATCTTCAAGGCGCGCGCCTCACCGCATGGGAGCTGCACAAGGGCGGCATCCCGCTCACGCTCATCACCGACAACATGGTGGGCCACTTCCTGAAGACGGGCAAAGTCGGCGCCATCGTCACCGGCGCCGACCGCATCGCCTCCAACGGCGACACGGGCAACAAAATCGGCACCTATCAGATCGCGGTCCTCGCCAAGGAAAACAACGTCCCGTTTTACGTTGCCGCCCCGATCTCCACGCTCGATCTCTCTATTCCCGATGGCGACTACATTCCCATCGAGGAGCGTTCCGTTGCCGAAGTCACCCACCTCCAGGGTGTGCGCATCGCCCCCGACGTCCACGCCGCGCATCCCGCCTTTGACGTCACCCCCGCGCGTTACATTGCCGCCATCTTCACCGAACGCGGCGTCGCCCGCGCCCCCTTCACCGATTCTCTCCGCGCGCTTGCCTCCGCCCCTCAATCTGCCGTCACCGCTCGCTAGCCACAGCACAGCCTCTTCATTCCCCCTGTGGAGGCCGCGTCTCGGTCTTGGATTGTGCAGCTGCGCCGTCGACTGCATAGGACGCCACGCATTTGTGGCCTATGTAGGTTCACCGATGTTGCGATTTCACAGCGAGGTAGGAGAATCGCAGTACCTGCGAGCAGGGGTCATGTTGCCTAAGTGGCCGCTCAACTCCCCAGTTCGATTTTAACCCGCACCAGCGGCAAAAGCACTGATTCTGGCCGTTTCGGCGCCTGGGCTGGGCAGTTGGATATGCACGTTTCCCCCATCGAGGCTGGAATGGATGAATTCGTCAGCGTTGGCCCAAGTCGCGTAATCGCGTAGGCCATGACCATCCCAACCTGCCAGCAGGATCAGTTTCTGCTCGGCAAGTCCGGCGAGTTCTTGCCTTACTCGGATTTCAGGAAGGTTGAACACCGCGGATAGCTGGTGCGTGCGAATGCAAGCGCGGTTACCACCAGCCTTGGCAAGCCGCAAAACTTCGCGTTTCATAGCTTCAAGCGAATTCATGTTCAGCCTCAACGGGACGAAAAGCTCTCCATAGAACTACGCTGTTGGAAGGCGGGAGGACACAGCATAAGCACCGGGTCGAGTAGATGCAAGTATTCTTTTGGATTGCGTGGGGCGGTACAAGGAGCCTTACGAGTGCTGCTTCTTACTTGTCCAGCTCTAGGAATCCGTGGCCTTACGGGGCTGCACGTACTCCGCCTTCACGTCCACCTGGTACCCTGCGTCATACTTGTCGTGGTGCCGCACCCACGCCATCCCGTGCTTCAATCCTTCTTCGTCGCGCCCCTTTGGCGTAAGGTCCAGCCAGTTGTACGCCCCGATGAGTATGTCCAGCCCGCGAGCGTAGCTCGAATATGTGTGGAAGATCTTGCCGGCCCCATCTTTGTAGAACACGCTCGTGCCGGGCCGTTCCTCGCTCGGGAATTGCTGCATGGAATAGTTGTAGTACACCTGGCCTTTCTCCAGCTCCTCCTTCGTCATCGAAACCTGATAGTCGTAATTGAAGTCGCTGCTGTGTGATGACACCCAATGGAATCGCCAGCCCATCCGCTTCTTGAACGCCTCGATCTGTGCCAACGGCGCTCGCGAAACCACCGCCAGCCGTACGTCTCGTGCCGCAAGGTGTACCACGCTGCCGTCAATATGGTCCGAAATGAACGAGCAGCTTGGGCAGCCTTCCGCCCACCCGGGACCAAACATGAAGTGATACACAATCAGCTGGCTTCTGCCGCCGAATAGATCGGCCAGCGTCTCCTTGCCGCCCGGCCCATCGAACACGTAGGCCTTCTCTACCTTCTCCCAAGGCAGTTCCCGGCGTTGCTGGCTCAGTTGGTCGCGCAGCCGCGAGAACTCCTTCTCCTTCTTCAACAACTCTTTTCGTGCGGCAAGCCATTCCGCTTGGGGCACGATTCTGGGAAGCGCTGCTTTGCTTGTTGCCATGATCAGTTCTCCTCTCGCTTGAGATTTCGGCTTGATTTTTTCGGAACTAGGCGAAGCAGTTTTGCGGTGAGCGCCGTCAGTCCTCCCGTTGACATCACACTGCCGATCATCAACGCCGCACTTGCAATGCACGCTGGACACATCGAACTTCTCCTTAGAGCGAAAAACGAGCCTGCGCCTCAGAAGCATGCTTGCGCACGATGGGGTCACAGGCTCGTTCTTCGATTCCAATCAGGCTTTTGCTGCTGCCGCAAGCTGCGTCTGCATCTGCTTCATAAACTGGCGCATCGCGGCGATGTGGCCCGGTGAGCGGCTTTCGATCCACGTTTCGTACCGCTGCGCCGCCTTTTCCAAGTTCGCGAGGTATTGCTTATTCATGAACTTCTCCCGAGCCTGCGGAACGATGGGCTTGACGCGCTCCCAGACCCCGAAAAACTCCCCGCTGGTCTCGAAGAACAGGCCGTCGTGGAGCAGACCGTAGTTCAGCAGCGCGCAGGCTTGCTCCCAATAGCCGAGCACCATCATGAAAAGCGCTCCTGCCTCCGTTCCCGGGGCGGCGACGCGCATGCCCTCGTCGAAGGTCTCCGCGAAATAGCTCTTGAAGAACCAATCGCGTCCCTGGCGCAGCCGGGCTTCGCGGCGCATCTCATAGACTTGCAGATGGAGTTGCGCTTGTTCGTGAGTGGGTTTTGTTTCCATTTTCCTTATCTCCTTTTCTTTCTATGGTTTTTCTGAATCAACTACAGTAAACCCTGAAATTGCTTTCCGCCTCTTTCTCTGCGTTCTCTGCTGACGCGTCATTTCCTCTCACTGCGAGGTCGCCCGCGAACGAACTGCTTCCGCCCGCTTCTTCACGCTCGCATGGATGTGACCCCAGCCTTTGTTTACGCCTTGGCGGTGATCTTCCTGGATTAGACCTAGTGCCGTGTGACGAAAGGTGATCAGCGTTCCGCCGTCTTTCTCGCTCAAGCGGTACTGCACATTCGACACGACCGGATAGGACATGAACAACGGCCCAGTAAACTCGAGCAGCGTCGGTCGCTTGATCGCCTGCACAACTCCCCAGAAGTGGCCGTTGCCATCGCCCAGGTCGCGGTACCACCTTCCGCCCGGCCACGGCTCCAGCTTCAGCGGCATCGGCTTGCCGTCCGGCGTGTCATTCAGAGGCCCGAGCTGTTCGAGCAACGCGGCAAATGTCGCGTCCAGCGAAGCACGCACGTGGATTTCCTCCGTGACGTTCAGTGTCAAATCCTCAATTCTTGTTGCTGTCGAAATCATTTTTCCTCCTTGGAATGAAATTCGGTCCCGCGTTGTTTGACGGATTGCTTTTCCGTTCGGCGCGTTCCTTCACGCGGCTTAATTGATGACGCCAGTAGTGCGCGAACGTTTCCGTCCATTCGTGAAGTGGCCGGATCGCCTCGGCGTTGGTTCGATACAGCATCCTACGCCCATCTCGCCGAACGCGGACCAGGCCGACATCTCTTAGCACGCGCAAGTGCTTTGAAACTGAGGGCTGCTCCATCCCCAGCGAGTCCACAATCTCCCCGACAGGCCGCTCCTGCAGCGCGAGATAGTTCAGGATGTCGCGCCGCCGCGGCTCCGCCACCGCATTAAACGCATCCGACGTTGTCGCCGCCCGTGCCATGCGCTCAACAATACATGCCTATATGGGAATATGTCAAGTGCTTTTTTCCCCCCTCCAGATGCCCTGCCGGATGCCCCGCCCGCCTAAACTGAGAGCCCGCAACGGGGTTTTCTAGCCCTTACTGTCTTAAATCAGGCGGATCAATACCGGGTCTAGTAGGCATACGCCCTGAGGAACACGAAAACCACCACTCCGGTGATTGAAACGTAGAGCCAAATGGGGAACGTCCAGCGCGCGATTCGGCGGTGCATCGCGAACCGGCCCGTCAGCGAGAAAAAGAACGTCGTCAGCACCATCGGCAGCGCGACCATGGAAAGGATTACGTGGCTGGCCAAAATGGAAAGGTACAGCGTGCGCACAGGGCCGTGGCCGGGGAAAATAGTGTCGCCGTGCAGCGCGTGGTTCACGATGTAGCTGATGAGAAACACGGAAGAGAACGCAAAGGCCAGCAGCATGCTCGTGCGATGCGCTTCCTTGTTGTGATGTTTGATGAAATACAATCCCACGCAGAGGGCAATCGCGCACAACCCGTTCAAAAGCGCGTTTAGGGCCGGCAAAAACATCCAGCGCCCGGCAAAATCAGCAGAAGCATGATGCACGTACAGAAGCCACAGCAGGAACGATACGGCGAGGCCGCTCACCACGACGATCGCTCCAACCACCGGGCGCGGACTGATTTCAGCCTGCTCCATGCCGACAATTAAATCACAAAAATCCGTACGGAAGTTACGTAGAGCCCGCCTGCAGTAGTTCGAGGAATGGCTCGCCGGTGTTCTTCAGCTTTTCTTCGAGCCGGGCGGTGCAATCGCAATCTCCGCAGGCCCACGGCTCCGAACCGTTCTGGTCCCGGCACTTGCGCCGGTCGTGGGCGTCCTGCACCTTGACCAGCTCGAAATATTCCTCCCAGTAAGGGCGTTCTTCCTGGAGCGGCGTGGGGCAGTAACAAACTTCGACCCAGCGCACGGTCTTGTCGGGACAAACCCTCGCCTCGTTCATGTTGCGCAGGTATTCCCCCTCGGCGACCGAGCCTTCGCCCAGCGTCCCGCGCTCAATCGCTTCCAGCAGCCCCCGCCTGCAACCATCTTTCACCCGCGCTCTAACCAGGTATCGCATACTCTATACATTACCAGACCGGCTGCCGCTTAGGTCCGGCCGCCATTTTCCTTATCTCCCTACCTCTTTACGTATTACTTCGTTGCTTCATTTCATGCCGGCCGGATCACAAAAGCCGTTCGCTCGCGCTTGCCGAACATCGCGAAGAAATTCAGCAACTGCCTCCAAGGGAAATATTTTTTGTCCAGCAGCTGCATCCCCTGCTCCGTTTCCGCGCCGGTCACGATCTCGGCGCGTGCGTCCACCCATTCGCCTAGCAAGCCGCCGCGCGCGTTGCATGGCGCAACTCTCACGCGGTTGTTGTTCCGGATGCGTTTCACTTTTCCCGAAACGCCGATGGTGTACACGTACAATTTCGCATCGCTCGAATCAAGGCCCACCGACGGATCCGCGGCAAACCACACCGGCGTCTTCACGCCCTCGCCGTTTTTCTTGAAAGTTTCGAGATTGAGGTACTTGTGCCCGGTAAACGCAGCAAATCTCATCGCATCGCTCCTGCAGGCCTGTCCTGTCGCACAGCCATTCGATGCGTGCGATTTTACCGTGGACACAAGCAAAATGGGACAGACAGGGCTGTCTGTCCCATTCTCGAAAATGAATCGAGGTTCCCTGTCTCGGGCCGTTCGTTATTGTTTCCGGACGTACGTGAAATCTTCCGTGAAGGTGTCTTTTTGATCCTTCCGATACGTCCAGGCCATTCTCAGATGGTCGTTGTCTACAAAGGTGTAGACCGCTCGATGCATGTGGCCGTCATTGACACTCTTCAGGTTGGTGGCGCTGACGAAATCGAAGGTGATCGTCTTTGTCTCCGGCGAGTACGTTCCGCGCAGCGTCGGCTGGTTGCCGGCCATGCAGTAATGCGTCAATTTCACCTGATCGCCGTCGAGGTAATAGGTGGTGAGCATATCCTCGGACCTGCCATGATCCACCATGTGAAACCTCTCCGCCACGGCCGACCCGCCACCGGTAAGTTCGATGTCCAGCGTCGACTTCATCTCTCCACCGTTCACAGACTCCCAGTGTCCCGCAAGCAATTTCAGCTTCTCGAATGCCTCCGCGCCGCTATTCGTCGCCGCCGAATGGACCGGCGCGGGCATTGTGCCCAGTGCCAACACCAACACCATCGAAATTTTAGCCATCCCTCTCATCAACGTTTCTCCTTTCAAGAAATGCATCTGAACAATACGCGGCAAACAGAGTTTCCAGCGCCCGCGCGCGCTCTGCAGCATCCTGGCGCCGCGCCGCCTCCACGACCGACCAGCGCGTCGCCGGAAAGCGGCCTCCACCTTGTGTAAGTGCGTTCTGACTCGCTTCGTTAGCTATGCAGATCCCGGATAACGGCTTGGAAAGAAGTCTAAGCGTGAACTTTGGGGCTGGCAAGCGGGGGATGCGGCTGGCCGCGAAAAATTTCGACGCACTCCGATGGTTGCGTTGCTCCACAAATAGCAGCTAGCCCTGGTGGCGGATGCGCTCCGCGAGGGCTCGCGCCCTCTGCCGGGCAATCTCGACAAACCGGGAATCGCTGGCAATCTGGTCCAGCACGGGCAGCGCGCGCTTGGGCTCGGGGAGCAGGCTGTGGTTGAAGTCCGTTTCGAATTGCAGCAGCGCATCGTTGATTCCCAAACGATCATATTTCATCCGGCGCGCGATCACCGTGAGGTGTTCTTGCTCGCGCGCCAGCCCTTCGAAGATCTGCAATAACTGGTTGGCGGCTGAATTCAAGGTGTAATTAAACTTTGTCTCATGTACTTCCGAGCCTACTTCCCACCGGAAAGTTTTCTCCCCGAGGTTCGCGATTTTGCGGTGCACGTCCAAGTCCTGCTTTTGAAAGTGATTCAATTGCCCCGCCAGTTGGAACATCTTTGCGCGCAGCGCGGCGCTGACCTCAAACGGCAACGCGCCAGGGTCTTCATCCAACTGGCGGATTTCATACGTCGCGGCATCGGAATCCTCGTGCACGACGATTTCGATAAATTCGGGCGTACTCGATTTGAACACGCGGCGGTAGGTAAGCTTCGCGCCCTTCGGTACGGTGGAATGAGGTTCATCGGAAGCTGCAGAAAGTAATGCACTGGAGGTTGCCGCGGGAGCCGCGTCACAGAAGGCGCTTGCGACGACCCAGCCAAGAAAGAGCCAAGCGCAGAGGACAGCGAAAGAGCAGCGAATGAAAGTCTTATTCATCGCGTCGATTGGATGCCCATCAATAGTTTCGCGTTACGCTGCCGGCTGCTGCGGCAGCCGCGCGTGCGCCACGGGGCTTTGCGAACGGGAGGGCCTCGGGCAGAGCAAACCGCCGCCGCACCTGTTCCCTCTGCAAGTGGCATAACGCGACCGCCAGGGCGTCCGCTGCATCTGCGGGTTCCGGCGTTTCCGACATGGACAGCAGCGCCCGCACCATCAATTGCATCTGCCGCTTGTCCGCCTGCCCGTGTCCGGCAATGGATGCCTTCACTTCGCGCGGGGCGTAGCTGTGTACTGCCACGCCATGCTGCGCCGCCGCCAGCAACACCACGCCGCGCACTTCCGCCAGCCGCAGCGCCGTTCGCATATTCAACGCGGTGAAAACACTTTCCACGGCCAGCGCATCCGGCGTAAATTTCTCGATCAGCCTGCAGAGCAGCGTGTGCACAGCCTGCAACGTGGCACTCGCGCACTCCTTTTGCCGCTTTGCGGTGACCCGCAATGCACCGTAGTGCAGCATGCGGCAGTGCCGTCCATCGCTCTCCACGATCCCGTATCCCGTTGGCCCTGCCGCCGCTGGATCCACTCCCAGCACGCGCACCCAGACGTCGTTTTCTTTCCCGCCGCGCATGGCCATCAGTCTACGGCCATCCGTTTTCCCCTGCCACAAGTTTGTTGCATTCATTCATCGCAAAATAAAAACGGCCATCCAAATTTCCGGGATGGCCGCTAATACGCGAGACAGGTTCAGTTCGCGCCGACCGCCGCCTGAATCTCCGACTCGTCGATGTCGAAGTTCGCATACACGTGCTGCACGTCGTCATGCTCTTCCAGAGCTTCGATCAGCCGCACCATTTGCGTTGCTTGCGGCCCCGTCAGCTTGATGTAATTTTGCGGCACCATTCCGATCTCCGCTGACGCGGGCGTGATCCCCGCCTTTGTCAGCGCTTCTTTCACCTTCTCAAACTCTTCCGGCGGCGTCACGATGTACCAGCCGGAACCATCGTCTTTCATGTCCTCTGCGCCGGCTTCCAAGACGATGTCCAGCAACTTGTCTTCGCTGGCCTGCTCCTTAGGCACGACGATCTCGCCCTTGCGGTGGAACATCCATCCGACAGCGCCGGCTTCGGCGAGGTTCCCGCCGTTCTTGCTCATCAGATGGCGGAATTCGCCCACGATGCGGTTGCGGTTTGTCGTTACGACCTGGATCAGCATTCCCACGCCGCCCGGGCCGTACCCTTCGAACGTCGCTTCTTCGTACTGTTCGCCCTCAAGCTGCCCTGTGCCGCGCAGCAACGCTCGCTCGATGTTGTCGTTCGGCATGTTTTCGTTCTTCGCCGCTAAAATCGCCGTGCGCAGCCGCGGATTCGAGTTCGCGTCGCCGCCACCGATTCTCGCGGCGATGGTGATTTCGCGGATTAACCTTGTGAAGATACGGCCGCGCTTCGCGTCCGTGGCCGCCTTCTTATGCTTGATTGTGGCCCATTTTGAATGCCCAGACATGACACTTCCTCTTTGTCTTGCGTAACCCCGACCCTGCCGGGGTCCACATTGGCTGAAATTTTGCGCCGCAGAGCGGTCGCTCGGGAAAACAAAGCCTGTGCGGAGACCTACGGTGGACCGCAAACCCCTGCGGAACCTTTGCAGTTTAGCACAGCCAGTCTCTCCGTGAAACCCGGTATACTCGACTCTGGGGCAGCTCCTTGCGCTCGAGAAATTCCCGCACATTCGCGGTAAATCGCGCGAAAGTTACAGAGTCCCGCCATTCCTGAACCCCGCTGTCGCGTCCTCGCCATCGCTACGAATTGTTCTTTGGATTTTCACTGCCGCGCGCCGGGTATTCCTCGACGCGCCCCAGCAGAGTGAGAGGGAAAAACTGGCGGGTTGGGTAGCTCGCACACGACCCCTTGCGGAGCCGCTGTCCCCGCGCGGCCCCCAACCCGTTCTTAGGAGGCTACAGGGCCACCGTGTATCCCCCAATGGGCCACCGGAGCCAGCAAACCGGGTACGCGAGTCTTGGTACGCATTGCTCACTCATAGAATGAAACCAGCGTGAGTAACACCTCTATACTATGTAACATATTTAGTTTCAACGCCTTACAGGGAACAGGCTGTTTGGGTTCGTACTACTAGTTCCATCCCAGCCTTAGAATTCATGGAGTTGGAATCGTTCGCTCGTGCAGGAGTTGCGGTAGATACCAGCGGGCGTACGTCGCGATCCCCAACAAGAGCACAACCCACCAAAGCACAAGTACGCTTCGCATCCAGAACTTGTAGCGGATGAGTCGCAGTTTTTTAGGAAAAAGATTTGTTCCTGCAGCAAGCAACAGGTACAGCCCGGCGAACTCAGCGACGCTTCCAAGTGCGGCGTGTGCCGCAGCAATACCGTAATAGGATCTGCCCAGTTTGTTCGGGAGTCCAGGACGGACCTGCAGGCGAAACGATGGAATCATTATCAGTACAATCAGCGCCAGATTTAGAAGCACGATGGCCGACTGACACAGCGCGTGGAGCCGGAAACGCCGCATGCGGGCCAGCAGCGCGCCAAACAGCAAGCCGACTCCCATCCCCAGTTCGAGGAGCAGAGTCAGGTCGACACTCCAGCGCGCCGCCGTTCCTAGAAATCCCTCGTGCGACAAGTCAATTCCTCAAAAAAGTCTTCGATGGTGAAGAATGCGGAAGCCGGCGGACCTCCGTTTGCACTTGGCGGCACAGAAGTTTCCGCTTTTAGTCTCTCTGAAGGTCTAACCGGGACCGTTGACGCCGCTGAGAAAACCCCCTAGATGCCCAGTCAACGCAACGAGCATGACGCCCACAAATTCCAGCGGCAGACGATAACCTGGCAAGGATGGCTGCCGCGTTCGCCAGGCCCGAAGATGCAACCACCCCACCAGCCACATCAGTGCGCTCGTAACAAACGCGAGAACGAGGTGCGTCAGCAAAGCTCCCTTCAGGCGCTGGCCCTCGAGCGCGAATTGCCACGCCAGGAGCCCGGTCGCGAGCACCGGCAGCGTCGAAACGGCGGCCGCCACCAAATTGTAGTAAGCCGCGGCCGCCAGCGCCTTTTTCCCGGTCCATTGCGCCAGAAAATCAAACCCGGCTCCCATGATGAAGAGCGCAATCGGAAAATGAATCAGCACCACGTGTTGCGCGTGTTTCGCGAGAAGGGCCGATTTGATGTCGAACGGATGCACGGCATTTCCCTGCTTACTGCACCACGACTTTGCCGGTCATCTTCGGATGAATCGAGCAGAAGTACGGATACGATCCAGCCTTGCTGAAGGTGAAAGAGAACTTTTCATCCGTGTCGAGCACTTTTGACTTGAACGCACCCTCCGTGCTCACCACGGTGTGCGGGATATCGTCGTGATTCACCCACGTCACCGTGGTGCCCACGGCGACCGTCAGCGCCGCCGGCCCAAAACTAAAATTGTCGATCTTGACTTCCGCGGTTGCTGCTTGCGTTGCCTGAGTCGAGGCTTGAACTGCCTGCTGCTTCGTGGCAATCAGCGCCAGCGCTGCCACTGTCATCACAGCAAGGCCTAGGACCCAAATGATTCTCTTCATGTTTTTTCCTTTCCCATTTTACAGACACAACTAGCGCTTACAACCGCTCGCTGCGTTTCGGATTGTTTGTTTCGAGTTACGCCAGACTGGAATCAACAACGGCTAGAGCATGCTGGCCCTGAACATAGCTCACGTCGGTGATTCCGAGGATGCTCCGGAGTTGTTCCGCCGGAACTTTCATCGGCCCCGGAGAATCCGCCTTGCCGGGCTGGGGTTGCGGGAACGCGGTCGAAGCCGCAGTGTGAAAGGTCACATTTCCCTCGACCTTCTGCATCGTCTGGTGAATATGGCCGTTCAGCACCGTCACCGACCCAAACTTCTTCAAGTACGCCAAGGCCTGCGCGCTGTCTTCCGTTCCCCAGCCCCACTCCGGATACACCGACCAGAGCGGAATGTGCGCGAACACCACGATCGGCGTGCTGTTCTTCAGGTGCTTCACGTCGTCTTCCATCCACTCGAGCTGGTCGTGGCCCAGCGTGCCGAGTCCGCCCGCTTTCAAGTTCAGCACGTTCACCAGCCCGATGAAGTGCACGCCCTTCTTGTCGAAACTGTACCAACCCTCGCCCTTCGCGTTTTTCCCGTAACGCTCCTGGAATTGCTTGCCGTCATCATTGAGCACGTCGTGTTCGCCGGGCACGAAGAACACGTCTTTTGCGCTCGCGCCCTTCAAAATTTGATCGACCGTGTCGAACTCCTCGGGCTTCGAAAGATGGCTGATGTCCCCTGTGTGCAGCAGGAACTCCGGCGCGGTCTGCAAAGCGTTGATCTTGTCTACGGCTGCTTTCAACGTTCCCGCGACGTCCGGATTTGCCGGCTTGTTGAATCCCATGTGACTGTCGCTGATCTGCACAAAGCTCAGCTCTCCCTTTGTTGCCGCCGGATTCATCTCCGACAGGCGGCTCAGGCTATAGGACTTCAGGACGCCGCCCGACATCACGCAATAGGCTCCCGTTCCCGCCCACGCCATGCACTTCAAGAATCCTCGCCGGTCAATTCCATCGTGGTTGTGGTCATGCAGAATTTCGTCCTTTTTCTTCCCAGGCATTATTTTCTCCTCTGTCTGTTTCTTCCTTTTCGTTCCTTCGACCCTGTAAGACTCGGCATCGTCTTCCCTCCTATTCCCAGGGAGGAGCGGCGCGGGTTGAGAGTCGCCAGGGATGCCCGCGCCGCCATTGGACGTGCTTCATTCCAGTAGACCGCCGGGCCTCGCCGGTTATTCCCTTCCGGCCGCTTACGGAGCCATTTTTTCTCCGTCAGATTTACAGGGCTTTTGGGAATAGAATTGCCCTATGGGCGGTCTCTACTGATGAGTTCTTCTGGCCAGGGAAAAGGTTCGGGCGTGTTGGATTCGGAGGAGCGCGAGCGCTTCGAGCAGCTCGTGCTCCCGCATCTCGATGCTGCATTTAATCTTGCTCGCTGGCTTTTGCGCGGCCGGGCCGATGCGGAAGACGTGGCGCAGGAAGCCATGCTTCGCGCTTATCGCTTCTTCAATGGTTTCCACGGCGGCGACGCGCGTGCCTGGCTCCTGCAAATCGTGCGCAACACGTGCTACACGTGGTTGGAGAAGAATCGTCCCATGGAGACGAAGACCGAATTCGACGAAGAGCTGCACTCTCAGCCGGCCAGCAATCCGGAATCGCTGGCCATCGCCAGCGACAATCGGGAGCGGCTCACACGTGCGCTGGAAACTCTGCCGGCGCGCTTCCGGGAGGTTCTGGTCCTGCGCGAGCTGGAAGGCTGCTCTTACAAGGAGATCGCCGCAATCACGGCGATTCCTATCGGCACGGTCATGTCTGCCCTCTCACGTGCACGCCAGCGCCTCCAGCAGGTCCTGACGCAGGGCGCTCCCCAGGAGGCATCCCGTGAGCTGTGAGCACTCGCACACCGTTCTTCACGGCTATCTCGACGGCGAATTGGACGCTGCCCGCGCTTCCGAATTTGAGCGCCACCTGGAATCCTGCCCTGATTGTCTCGCGGCTCTCGAAGCGCAGGAGACTCTGCGCTCTGCACTCCAGCGAGCCCAGCTTTACGAGACCGCGCCCGTTGCGCTCCGCCGCAAGATTCGCGCAAGCCTTCCTGCTGCCGTGCCGGATGCGTTCGGCTTGCGATGGAGGTTCATGCGCTGGGTAGCGCTTGCTGTTACGGCATTTCTTGTTGCTTTCGTTGGTTGGCGCATGGTCTCCAACTTCAACGACAAAAACCAATATCAAGCTGAGGAGATGATTGATGCGCATCTGCGTTCGCTACAGTCCGGGCATCTCACGGACGTAACCTCTACGGATCAACACACCGTGAAGCCGTGGTTCAACGGCAAACTCGATTTCTCTCCTCCCGTGCGTGATTTCGCGAATGATGGATTCCCTTTGCAGGGTGGCCGCCTCGACGTTCTTCACGGGCGCACCGTCGCTGCGCTCGTTTACGGCCGCCGCAAACACGTTGTCAACGTGTTTGTCTGGCCGGCCTCCGAGCGTGATGTTGCGCCCCGCTCCGGGTCTCAGCTCGGCTATCAGTGGGTGGATTGGCGCAAAGGCGGAATGGAATTTTGCGCCATCTCTGACACGCCGGTCAGCGACCTCGATCAACTCCAACGCCTCATCGCACAGTAAGCGGCCTTCACTCGTCTCGCGGCTCGCGGCGAGCACAGCTCGACACCGCCATCGCGAGCCCGTCTCCGGGGGGATTTCTCTTCGTTTGCGTTATCCATCGAGGTGGAGAACTACGGCTTTGGCTTGCTCTTTTTGGACGACTTCGGCATTTCCCTCGCGTAGATCAGTTGCAGTGTGATGTATTCCGTCTTTCCCCTGCGCAGGGTAACGTTCTTTTCCCACTCCGAAAAAATGCCTTTGGACGACGCCCGCAAATCGTAATTGTCGGCCTTCAACTTTGTAATTGTGAAGCGCCCTCTGGAATCCGTGTACACTGCGTGCGGCGCAACTCCTCCCGAGGACTGATAGCTCACGCTCGCGTGCGGCACGGGCTTGTCATCCGGACCGATTACTACGCCGCTCAACGTCGCCGATCCTTTGCTCTGCGGCCCGGCCAGCACGCCGCGGGCCGCCACCAGCGCCATCAAGAACACTACAATCAGAATGACCGCGCGTCTCATAAGTTGCGTCTCCCGACCTCTTTCAAGTCAGTGTAGACTGACGCAAACAGCCATTCGATTCCAAAAAACGAATTGTGCCGCAGCCGGAACCTGCCTGTTCGTACAGGGGAAGCATCCGTGTCTGTGCACTGCGGTTGCCTTCTGTGGAATACTTAGACTTTGAAATTTATTCAGGAGTGCCGATGCCACGCTATCTCACGCAGCACACGCTCGCTTGCCTCACGCGCCAGGGCGCGGAAACTCTTGCGCGGCGCATGCAGTCCGGGGGCAGCGCGCACGCCGAACGCGTTCTCGTCAACATGGTCGAAGGCAAGATGTTCGTTGAATTCCGCGCCGAGACTCGTGAAGCGCTCGAGGCTTGGCTCAAAACCGAAGGCATGCACTTCGATTGGCTGGTGCGCATCGAGTGGGAGATGCGCGACGATGGACTGCAGCCCGCTGCCTAAGTCTTCCTAAGCCCGTGTAAATAAAGCGCTAAAGGTGAATTCTCGGCACGAACAGCGCCTCCCTTGAATGTCTATAAAAAAGAGGGTGATTTCTCCCGCGCTCTGCGCTACCCTTCTAAGACCACTGCTCAAGAAAGGGAAAGACTATGTCTGACTATGCTCACCCGGAAGTTCTTGTAACCACCGAATGGGTTGCCGCGCACGCCAAGGATCGTGGCATCCGTGTTGTCGAAGTTGACGTGGACACCACCGGCTACGATCAGGGGCACGTTGATGGCGCCATTGCCTGGAACTGGCAAACGGAATTGCAGGACGCCATTCGCCGCGACCTCGCGCAGCCGCACGCCTTCGAAGCTCTCCTCGGCAAGGCCGGTATCTCGCCCGACACCACCGTCGTTCTCTACGGCGACAACAACAACTGGTTCGCCGCTTGGGCTTTCTGGCAACTCAAATACTACGGCCATGAAAAGGTTCTCATCATGAATGGGGGCCGCAAGAAGTGGCTGGAAGAAAAGCGCCCGCTCACCACAGAGAAGCCCGCAGTCGCCGCAACCACGTACAAAGTGAAGTCGCCGAACAGCGCAATACGCGCCAAGCGCGACGATATTTTCGCCGTCGTGGAGAAGAGATCCCCCGCCCACCTCGTCGATGTGCGCTCCGTGGACGAAT
>Ga0307479_10000765_pt1 | contig 29290 bp, 25 predicted proteins | sample atmos_gasesECM4C_FD_203743 | JGI IMG/M metagenome (GOLD analysis project Ga0307479, IMG submission 203743) | Hardwood forest soil microbial communities from Morgan-Monroe State Forest, Indiana, United States - atmos_gasesECM4C_515 | ecosystem: Environmental > Terrestrial > Soil > Temperate...
AGGTCCTTCATCGAGCTGATTTTCTTTTCGTGGATGAGGATGCGAACGTCCTCGAGGACGCATTCCATGCGCTCGGGATCGGTGATGAAGTAGGGGGAGAGGTAGCCGCGGTCAAACTGCATGCCTTCGACTACTTCGAGGGTGGTCTCCATCGTCTTGGATTCCTCGACGGTGATGACGCCATCCTTGCCGACCTTCTTCATGGCTTCGGCGATGATGCCGCCGATCTGCTTGTCATTGTTGGCGGAAATGGTGCCGACCTGGGCGATCATGTCGCCCTTGACGTCTTTGTGAAGCTTCTTGATCTCTTCGACAGCCACTTCGACGGCGCGCTCGATGCCGCGCTTGAGAGCGGTGGGGCTGGCGCCGGCGGCGACAGTCTTGACGCCCTCGCGGAAGATGGCCTGAGCGAGCACGGTCGCGGTGGTCGTGCCGTCGCCGGCAACGTCGGAAGTCTTGGAAGCGACTTCGCGGACCATCTGCGCACCCATGTTCTCGAGGGGATCGCGGAGTTCGATTTCCTTCGCCACGGTCACGCCGTCCTTGGTGATGATCGGCGCGCCGAACTTCTTTTCGATTACCGCGTTGCGGCCCTTGGGGCCGAGGGTGATCTTTACTGCGTCGGCGAGGGCATTCACGCCGCGCAAAATCGCCTGGCGGGAATTCTCACCTGTTACAATCTGCTTCGCCATACTGGTATTTCCTCCTGAGTTTCTTTGAGACTATTGGATTTCTTCTTTACTTGCCGGGCTGAAGCCCGACCCCTTAGGTGAAGGCTACTTCTTGCCGCCTGCGGCCTTTGCCGCTGGGCCGATCTTGACTCTGATCTGGTCCTCTTTGATTACTACATATTCGTTATCGTCGTACTTAAATTCGTCACCGGTGTACTTACCGACGAGCACGCGATCGCCTACCTTCACGTCGAGAGGAATACGCTCGCCCTTCTCGAGTCGCCCAGGGCCAACAGCAATAACCTCGGCCTCGGTTGACTTTTCCTTCGCGGTGTCAGGGATGATGATGCCACCCTTCACGACTTCCGGTCCTTCGATGCGCTTCACGAGCACATGATCGTGGAGCGGGGTTAAATTGACTGCCATCTTGAAAAACCTCCGTAGGTGAAATTGCGGTTTAGAGTGTGGAGGCGAGGCCAAAGGGGAATTAGCACTCCTCGCATCCGACTGCTAATATAGCAGAAACTCCTGCCATGTCAAGCATTTCCCAGACAGATCGGCTGACCCCTTGTGGATTTCCTGCCAGTCTAAGCCAAGTATTTAGAATAGCTTAGGTGGTGCAAGAAAAACATGACACTTGGCGATTGTACTGCAAATAGGCCAGAGGTAGAATCCGACACGCGGAAGACACATGGGATCTCTGGTCTACATCCGGCTCATCGGCTACACGTTTGGCACGCTGCTGCAGCTCTTCTGGATGGTGGTGATTCTCGGCTACCGCCGGCAGCGCAATTTTGAGCGCGTGTTCTTTTTTCTGTGCCTGGCGTTGTTCTTTTTCTATAGCGGGTCGCTTCTAGCCCTGAATTCGCAGATCTACTACTACCAGCCGCCAGTGGCGGTCAGCCAATTTGCAATCTTAATCATTTCCGCCGGGCTGTGTATGTTGCCCGCGCTACTTTTGCACCTGCACATGGAATATGCAGAGACGCGCGGCTTGCTCAAAATCAAGCGATGGAAGCTCGGAGTGCTGTTGCTCTTTTATGCGGCTTGCCTGCATCTCGCGTATCACCGGATTCCGTCGCTTCTGCAAGACCCCCAATTCAACTTTCTGGCGCCTGGAAGTTCGCTGGGGGAAGGTTTCGCGATCGTGCTGGCGGTGGCGTTGGCATGGTGCGGTGGCTGGGAAAGAAGCTTCGCAACGGCCGCCCCGGATAAGCCACAGCGTTATTTTCACTGGATGCTGTTGGCATTTTTCGCGGCGTCCTTCCTGGCGGTCGATGCCCTGCACCTGGGACCGTTTCACATGCAGGCGCGGACAATAGAGACGCTTGCTACGGCCTTTTCGCTGCTTCCGATTTTGCCATTCGGCGTGCTTATCTATCTTGTATCCCGGCATAACTTTTTGCAGATTGGCCGGCAGAAGAGTCTTCTGTATGCGCTTTTGGCCACATTCCTTGCCTTGCTCTACCTGAGCCTTGTCCGCCGCGTCGGCACCTGGCTGGAGCCGCTCCTTCCGCCGGAGGCCTCGGCGGCTATTCTGCTCTTTGTGCTGGTGATTTTTATCGAACCGTTGCAACGCGTCCTTGGCCGGCGGCTGGAGGAAACGGCGCACCAGGAAATGGACCGGGTGCAGCGCTTGACCGCGGAGATTCAGCAAGAAGCGAGGCAGGGCAAGCTCGAAAGTCTACGGCGTTTCATCGAGCGCCGAACAAAAGAAGAATTCGAACTGTCATTGGTACAACTTCGTTTTCTCGATCAAGGTAACGCAATCCTTCGGCCTTTTTCGGAAGAGGAGCGGCGCGGAGCTATGAGGTTGTCTCTGGAGGATCACTTTCCCCTGCGGCAAGGAGGGCGACTGGTCGGTGTGTTACACGCGGAGCCGCATGGGGCGGGATTTTCTGGGGAGACGCGGGCGGCGCTGGAGTTTCTTTGCGAGCAACTGCCGGGGGCGCTGGATTTATGCAGGCTAATCGAAGAGAAGCTGCAACTGGAGAGGGAATTGGCGGAGCGCGAACGGCTGGCGCTGGTCGGGCAGATGGCGGCGAGCATTTCGCACAACTTGAAGAATCCGCTGGGCTCGATGAAGACCATTCTGCAGGTGCAATTAGAAAACCCTGAGCTGCCGGATTCGATTCGCGGGGAAACGAAGATGGTGCTGGAGGAAATCGGGCGGCTCTCGACGAAACTGAATCAACTGCTGCAGTTCAGCCGGCCCGCGGTGCGAGGTGGAAGCGCCATTGGCAGTTGCGATGCCCGAGTGGCTGTTGAGGAGGTGGTGGGCGTCTTGTCACACGAGGCGGAGCGGCGAGGTGTGAAGATGCAAACCAAAGCTTCCGACGGGAGCGCGATGGTGGCGGCCAGTGCGGAAGCGGTGAACGACATTCTGTCCAACCTGGTGGTGAATGCATTGGAGGCCACACCGCGCGGGGGACGCGTAATCGTTTCCGCCGCTTCGCGCGATGGGGCTTGTGTCCTCGCGGTGGAAGACGATGGGCCGGGGATTCCGACAGCGTTGCGAGAGAAAATTCTGCAACCGTTCTTCACGACAAAGTCGCAAGGAACAGGGTTGGGTCTGGCGATTGTGGCGCGACGCGTCGCCGAATTCGGCGGCAAGATAGACTGGGAGAGCCCGCTGCAAGATGGGCGGGGCACGCGGTTTGAAGTGAAGCTGCCGATGGAAGAAGGAAAGAAGCAAGGAAGTAAGGAAATATGGAAGTAAGGAACAAGCAATGATGAAGACTATTTTGATCGTTGACGACGAGCCGGCGGCGAGGTACGGATTGCGCAAGGCGCTGGAGGCCAAGTACCGGATCGCGGAGGCGGATTCGGCGGAAGCGGCGCGTGAAGCGCTTCCCCGCGAGCAACCGGACCTGGTGCTGTTGGACGTGGTGTTGCCTGGGCAGGACGGACTATCGTTTCTGCGCTGGATGCGCGAGCAGGGCAATGAAGTGCCGGTGCTGATGGTTTCGGCGCTGGACACAGCCAAAACCGCAGTTGAAGCCCTACAGCTCGGCGCGGCGGACTACTTGGTGAAAGGTTTCGAACTGGAAGAATTACGCCAGCGCGTCTCCACTCTGCTGAAGCTGGCCACACTTGAAAAAGAGAACGACGCCCTGCGGCGGCGTTTGACGACGGAAGGGCAATTCGGCCAGATGATCGGGCGCTCGGCGGAGATGCGGCGGGCTTTCGAGATGGCGGACCGCGTGGCGCTGACCGATTCGACGGTGCTGATTTTGGGAGAGAGCGGCACGGGGAAGGACTTGCTGGCGCAGGAGATTCATGCGCGGTCGCCGCGCGGCGGAAAAGCATACGTGGCGGTGAATTGCGCGGCGCTGCCGGAGACGCTGATCGAGTCGGAATTATTTGGCTACGAGCGCGGGGCGTTTACCGGCGCATCGCAGCAGAAAAAAGGTAAATTCGAGCTGGCCACGGCCGGCACGATTTTCCTGGATGAAATTGGCGACATGAATCCGGTGACGCAGGCCAAGGTCTTGCGCGTGCTGGAGAATCGCACCATCGAACGGCTCGGCGGGACGCAGTCGATTCCGGTGGACGTCCGGGTGATTAGCGCGACGCACCGCAATCTGGCCGCGGAGATTCGCGCGGGGAAGTTTCGCGAGGATTTGTTCTACCGGCTGCGTGTGGTGACCATTGACCTGCCGCCGCTGCGGGCGCACAAAGAAGATATCGCGCTGCTGGCAGATACTTTTTTGCAAATGCATGCGGCGCGGCTGGGTCGCACTACGAGACTGAAGCGCGAGGCAATTGCGGCGATCGAGAAATACGATTGGCCGGGCAACGTGCGCGAGTTGAAGAATGCTCTGGAACGAAGTGTGGTACTTTCGCGCGGCGACGAGATCGGAGTCGAAGATTTGCCCGCTGAGGTTGTGCACGGCGAGGCGATCTCGCACAAGCATCGAGGCGACGAGCACGACAACGGAATTGGCGAACGGGATTTTCGTGAGGCCAAGCGAAAATTCGAAGTGGCCTACTTGACCAGGCAATTGGCGGAACATCGCTGGAACGTCTCGCGAACGGCGGCGACGATCGGGCTGCACCGGCAAAGTCTGCAGGAGAAACTTCGCGAGCTGGGGATTCGGCGGCCGGGACGCGAGCCACTCGAAGAGGAATAAGAATTAACACAGAGACCACAGAGGACGCAGAGGGCACAGAGAAGGGAAATGAAACAGAGAGTCACAGAATGACTGGTTGTAAAAGTGAGGTCGGAATTGCTGGATATATTTTGGTGGGAGGCGGGAGCACGCGATTTGGGCGGGACAAGGCGCTGGTAGAGTTTGATGGTCAGCCGATGCTGGCGCGAATGATGAAACTGATGCGCGGAGTGACGAAGGACGTGAAAGTAGTTACTGCGCCCGACAAATATGCGGAATTTGGAGCGCAGCTTGTGGCGGACCGCTGGCCCGGGCAAGGACCGCTGGGCGGAATCATCACCGCGCTCGAAGACGCAGCCCAGAGTGCTGTGCGGCCCGAATGGAATTTGATTGTGAGCTGCGACATGCCGTTTTTGACGCAGGAGTGGCTAGCTTTTCTTGGCGAACGCGCGGCAAAGAGCAATGCGCAAGTTGTTTTTGCGCGCTCGGGGACCGGGCCCGAACCACTCTGTGCCTGCTGGCAAACGGATGCCGCGGCGAAGCTGCGTTCCGGATTCGAACGCGGCGTGCGCAAAGTGATGGAAGGAATCGCACTGCTCCGCGCGGAAGTCCTTGACGAGGCGGACTGGAAACGATTTGATAGCGCAGGGCGGTTGTTCTGGAACATGAATACGGCGGCGGACTACGAGGAAGCGCGGCGGATTCTGGAAGCGGAGCGCAAGTGAGCGAAGAGAAGCCGGTTAACTTTTTCGAGTTTCGCGAGGTGTGCAAGGGCTTCGACGACCGGCTGGTGCTCGATCACGTCAGCTTTTCCGTGAAGCGTGGGGAAACGTGCGTGATCATGGGGCGCAGCGGCGTGGGCAAATCCGTTTCGCTGAAGCACATCATGGGTTTCCTGAAAGCGGATTCCGGCCAGATTCTGATCGACGGAGAGGACGTCACGAATTTCAGGGAGGCGGACTTCGAGGAAGTGCGGCGCAAGGTGACCATGGTTTTTCAGTCTGGCGCGCTCTTCGACTCGCTCACGGTCGCCGAAAACATAAGTTTCCCGCTGGATGGGCAGCCGGGACTGACTGCCGACGACGTCGACGAATACGTCATGAAAATCGCCAAAATGCTGGAAGTGGACGACGTCATGGACAAGTTGCCCAGCGAACTTTCCACGGGAATGAAGCGTGCGGTGGCCATCGGGCGCGCGCTGGCGCAGAATCCCGAGGCGATTCTGTTCGATGAGCCGACCACGATGGTCGACCCCATTATGGCCGCGCATATGGGCGATCTGATCCTGCGTCTCAAGAAAGCGTTTCAAAAGACATCGATTGTCGTTACTCACGATACGCATCTGGCGAAGAAGCTTGCCGATGTGGTCGTTTTTCTCCAAGAGGGCCGGGTAGCTTTGTTTGGCCCCTGGGCCGATTTTGAAAATTCAAGTGATCCATTCCTCAAGAATTTCCGCATGCAGGATGAATTGATCCCCGCGCTGGACGTGACCCTGTGAGCCAGACGGCAAACGGCTCTTCCGATCCAATCAAACAGTTACGCAAAGAGATGGGCTTCTGGGATGTCCTGCTGTTCAACATCGCAACGGTGCTGGGTCCGCGCTGGATCGCTGCGGCAGCGCACACCGGGACTTCCTCCATCAGCTTGTGGATCATAGCCGCCGTGTTTTTTTTTATTCCGTCCGCGCTAGTGATCAACGAACTCTCCTCGCGCTTTCCGAATGAAGGCGGTTTGTATGTGTGGGCCAAGGAGGCCTTTGGCGATTTCCACGGCTTTGTCGCTGGCTGGACCTACTGGATCTACACGGTTTTTTATTTTCCCGGTTTGCTGCTCGCCAGCGCGGCCATGAGCGCCTACATCATCGGCGAGGGGGGTGCGTCCCTCGAACATAACCGTCAGTTTCTGCTTTTTGTTTCTCTGGGATACTTGGTGGTCGCCGTGGTTTTGAACATCATTGGCTTGAATATCGGGAAGTGGCTCCAGAACGCCGGCGGCGTCTCAACGTACGCTCCGCTGCTTGTACTCGTGGCCCTTGGAGGTTTCTTGTGGCTACGGCATGGTTCGGTGACGCATCTGACATGGGCGAATGCCTTACCGATTTGGAATTGGGACACCGTGAATTTCTGGTCGCAGATTGCTTTTGCCTTCACGGGGCTTGAACTCGTATCCGCTATGAGCCAGGAAGTACGTGATCCGCAAAGAACGCTGCCTCGCGCCGTGTTTGCGGCAGGTGCGCTTATTGCCGCGATGTACGTTGTCGGGACGATTGCCGTGATGGCTCTCGTTCCCCCGGCCGAAGTCTCGACGACAAGCGGGGTGTTCCATGCCATTACGGTCGGTTCAGTCGCGCTGAAGATAGGATTCCTGGGAATACTCGCGGCGCTGCTGGTTACCGTGGGAAATGCGGGAGGAGTGGGGAGCACCGTAGCCGGAATCGCGCGCGTTCCGTTTGTAGTCGGCATCGACCGGTATTTGCCTGCGGCATTCGGGAAAATTCATCCGCGATGGAAAACGCCGTATGTATCCATTATCGTGCAGGCTGTGGTCTCCGGCTTGATTCTCTTCTTGAGCCAGATCAATAGCCCCACGGTTCAGGCGGCTTATCAGATTTTGATTGACGCCGCGATCATTCTTTATTTCATTCCGTTCTTGTACATGTTTGCAGCGGCGATCAAACTGTTTGGGCGGCATGACCGCGCGGAGAACGCGGATGCCGTGCTGATTCCGGGTGGGAAAGCCGGTGTATGGACCGTCAGCATTCTCGGTTTTGCGATTGTGTTGCTCGGAATTATCGTGTCGCTCGTTCCGCCAGGAGATTCCTTGGACAAAGTGGGATTTGAATTGAGACTTATCGGTGGAACGGTGGCGGCGATTGCATTGGGGCTAAGCTTGTATTGGCGCGGGGCGCGGCAGAAGAGCGCCGAGAATCCAAACGCCTAGAAACCCTGGTTGACCAAATCTTCGATCGTCAGTTTGCTTCCTGAGGAAACCTTGCGCGATTCAAGATACCGTTCGACATACTTTCCGAGGACATCGCCTTCGAGGTTCACTGCGTCGCCGGGTTTGCGGTCGCGGATGTTGGTGTTTTCGTAGGTGTAGGGAATCACGGCGACTTCGACGATGTTGTTTTGCCAGCGGGCCACGGTGAGGCTAATACCATCAATGGTGATCGAGCCTTTTGGCACTACATAACGGGCGGATTCCGCCGGGACCTCCACGCCAAACCACCAATTTTCTCCTTCAGGAGTGAGATGTGTTACGCGGCCGATGGTGTCCACGTGGCCTAGGACGAAGTGCCCGCCGAATTCCTTGCCCGCGGTGAGCGGCTGCTCGAGATTGACGCGCGCGCCGTGTTTCAGTCCGCCGTCTTTTGTGCCGAACGAAGTCTTGCGGATCGTTTCACCGGATAAATCCGCGGAGAGCCGATAGTCGTGCAGTTCAACCACAGTCAGGCAACAACCGTTCACGGCGATGCTATTCGACACAGCGAGCGACGGCGCCACCGTCGGCGCATGGATCGTGACGCGCCCGCCGTCCCCTTGAAGGTCGAGCGCTTCGATCGTGCCGGAGTGCTCAATGATTCCTGTAAACATAATGATTCCGATTAAGCTCGAATCCGAGTGTACAGTATTTCGCTCCCAAGGCAGAAAGCACTAGACTGGGTCCTATCGGAGGGGCAGAGATGACGCCGAGGTCTGACGATGAAAGCATGCCTGCTGCACGCGCCGGCCGCGATTGAAACGAATCCTCTGGAGTATACGGAAGTCGCGGCGCCGCAGCCAAAGAGCGGTGAAGTGCTTGTGCGTGTGCGCACCTGCGGCGTGTGCAGAACCGATTTGCATGTGATCGAAGGAGAATTGCCGCCGCGCAAATCGCCGGTGATTCCGGGCCACCAGGTCGTTGGTATTATCGAGAGACAAGGGGAGAACACCCGGCGCTTCCGGATCGGCGACCGCGTTGGCGTGGCGTGGCTTCATCGGACGGATGGAACCTGCGAATATTGCAAGGCCAAGGCGGAAAATCTTTGCGACAACCCGGTGTTCACGGGCTACAGCATGGATGGCGGTTATGCGGAATACGTCGTTGCGCCGGAAGATTTTGTTTATCCGATTCCGGAGGGATTTCCCGATGAACAGGCCGCGCCGCTGCTCTGCGCGGGAATCATCGGGTTCCGGTCGCTGCGGCTCTCCGGGATCAAAGCGGGCGGACGTCTGGGCTTCTATGGCTTCGGCGCAGCGGCGCACGTGGCGATTCAAGTGGCACGGCACTGGGGCGTGGAAGTGTTTGCTTCGACGCGTGATGCGCGGCATCAAAAACTGGCGCTGGAGTTGGGCGCGGCGTGGGCTGGAGGCACGCTCGAAGAACCGCCCAAGAAACTCGACGCCGCCATTGTATTTGCGCCGGCCGGAGAAATCGTTCCGGCGGCACTAAAAGCCCTCAAGAAAGGCGGCGCGCTCATTCTCGGCGGAATCCATATGAGCCCCATTCCGTCGTTCAGTTACGACCTGTTGTATCAGGAACGCGTAATCCGCAGCGTGGCGAACAATACGCGGCAAGACGGCGAAGACTTCCTGCGCATCGCCGCCGAAGTGCCGATTCGAACGCACGTTCAAATCTTTCCTCTCGCGGAAGCCAATCGTGCGCTCAATGCGCTGAAGAACGACGCCATCCCCGGCGCCGCCGTTCTCCGGGTTAGCGAATGAGTCTTAATGTAAGGGTGGAGAAGACGCGATTTTTGCGCGCATTTTTGGCCGCTCGTCGCCGGGGGAAATTTCCGTCAATTTCTGGAAGTAGTGCTTGGCGACCGTAGCGTTCCCGGCGGCCTCCGCGGCTTGAGCGGCGCCGTACAGAGCATTGAATCGGTTTGGCGCGACCTTCAGAACGGCTTCGTATTCCGCGAGCGATTCCTGCGAATGGTTCTCCAGCAGAAATAACTCTGCGAGCATTTCCCTGGCGGGTGTAACCGCGCCCGGCGTCACTGCATTCTTGTCCATGCTCTCTTCGAGTTCGACCGCGGATCGCATCTTAGAGACGGCATCGCTCTTGTTGCCGGCATTTTCTGCGATCCATGCCGCCACCTCGCGTTGCTGCACTTCGATTTGGTTTGCCCAGTAGACGTTGTTCTGTTTGGCAGTCGCGTCGCGAAGCGTCGCAAGAGTCTGCTCGGCCTTGGCGGCGCGATCCAGGTCGCCGGAGCGCGCACTGCCCTCTCCGATTGCGGCCCAGGTGATCGCCTCCGCCCACGGCACAGCGCCTTCCCTCACCTTCAATGTACCGGCCTGTTCCCAATTGCCAAGTTCAATCGCCGCGCGGGCGGGAATCGCCGCGATGGCGTAGTCACCCGTCAGCGTGAGGCTGGAAACGGGCGGCAGCGCGTTCATTTCATCCAGCACGGCCTTCGCTTGTTTCACTTGGCCACTCTGCAGATAAGCATATTCGAGATAATCCAGGGCATGCAGTCGCTGGTCACGCGCCTCACCGTTCAGCGAAGCGGGCTCCGCCGCCGCCGCGAGCTGCGCGGATTTCCTGTTCGAACGGATGGATTCATCCCACGATCCAACGCGGGTGAAGAGATGCGAAGGCATATGATTCGCATGAGCCGAAGCGGGCGCAATACTTGCGTACATTCGTGCGGCCGGCAGGCCTCGCTCTGCCAGCACCGGGTTGTCGTAGCAATGGATGATGTAATGTGCCACTCCGGGATGGTGCGGCAGTTTTTGGAAAATGGGTTCGAGGATCTCACCGCACCGACGCTGATTGGCAAAGGTCTTATCGGTTTTGGGCGCGGTGATGGAGAGCGTCAGCGCGTGGAAAATGGCGGCCTCGTCGTCGCCGGGGTAAGCGGCCTGCACTTCGCCCATTTTCGTTTCGAAGGCCTGGGAGTGCGCGTCGGCATCCTTGCCATCCTCCGCATAAATCTCAGCCAGCGCTTCAATATATGATTTCTCGCGGGCCGTCGTCGCAGCGTTAGAGGCGGCGAGTACCGCGGCCTTCCTGAGTGCCAGCCTGCCAGCGGGCGTATCGCCGTTGTCCCACAGGCCGTGGTAGTGCGACATGGCGACGCCCCATTGCGCCATCGCGCAAGCCGGATCCTGGGCCGAGATTTCGCTGAACGCCTGTCTCGCTTGCTCGTACTGGAAAGAATGCAGCAGAGCCACCGCCCGATTGAAACTAAGTTCTACGCTTTTGGAGCAGGATATCGGGAAGTGGACAGAGCCTACCTCTTCTGTCGAGAGCTCGTGGTGGTGTTCTTGAGCGGCCAAAGCCAGTGATCCAGAACAGAGATAGGCCAGGAATAGGATTGCAGCGCGGCGCATACGACTCCCTCTTTTTGAAGATATGCCGCATCACGAGAAGGTGAACGGAAACGTCCTTGGCAGGGATTATCTCCGCGGCGACCGAACAAGTCAACGCAGAAAGTCGTGCAAGTAGGCTTCTACAGCGAAATCGGGGCCGAACTGCTGCGTGCGAATGTCGCGGAGCGGGGGAAGATTAAGCTTCGGAGCGAGCGCGAAGGGGATGCGGCTTTCGCCGGCGATCTTCGGCGCGTAGAAGAGAAAAAGTTTGTGAACGATACCCGCGGCGAGTGCCGCGCCATTCAAGACCGGGCCGGCTTCCAGTAAAACACTGAGAATTTCGCGGCGGCCGAGTTCAGCGAGCACTGAAGACAGATCGATGCGGCCATTTTTTGTCTTTGCGTGGATAACTTCGATGCCCGCGTCTTGCAGTTTGCGCGCTTTCGGTGAATTCACTGGGAGAGCGGTGAATGCCAAGAGATCGTCGTCCGAGGTTTTCACGATGCGGGATTTTGCCGAAAGGCGCAGCTCCGAATCGAGAACAGCGCGGAGGAGGCGTTTGCGGCGCGGGAGACCGCTGCGATCGGTAAGCAGCGGATCATCGGCGAGAATCGTCCCGATTCCCGTGAGCAACGCGTCGGAAGCGTGACGCATGCGATGAACTTCCGAGCGGGACTCTTCCGACGTAATCCAAATCCGGCGCTTGCCGGAGTTCTTGCCTTTCTTTTTTCCGGATTGCGGCAGCGCGAGCTGACCGTCCAGCGTCATCGCCGATTTCAGCGTCACGAACGGCTTCTTCGTTCGAATCCAGCAGGCGAACGGCTCGTTGAGGCGGCGCGCCTCTTCTTCGCAAACTCCCGTGAAAACTTCGACGCCTACTGCGCGAAGACGGTCGAAGCCGCAGCCGGAATTTATGGGATTCGGATCATCCATGGCCGCCACGACGCGTTGAACGCCAGCGGCGATGATCGCTTCGGTGCAGGGCCCGGTGCGCCCGGTGTGATCGCAGGGTTCGAGCGTCACGTAGAGTGTGGCGCCGCGGGCCTTTTCGCCGGCAGATTTCAGCGCCACGATTTCCGCATGGTCGCGCCATTCGTATTGATGAAAGCCTTCCCCGACGATCTGCCCTTCGCGCACGATAACGCAACCCACCATGGGATTGGGGCTGGCGAGGCCGGTGCCTTTGCGGGCCAGCGCCAGCGCGTGTTCCATGAAGCGAATGGCGTGCGCGTCCACGGTTCAATCGAAAAGAGAATTGGCGTAGGTTTCCGCGTCGAAGGGAACCATGTCGTTGATCTGCTCGCCGGTGCCCACGAAGCGGATGGGCAGGCCCAGCTCGCGCGAGATCGCGACGACGATGCCGCCCTTGGCGGTGCCATCAAGCTTCGTGAGGATGATTCCGGTAACGCCGACGGTGGAAGTGAATTCACGCGCCTGAGCAAGCCCGTTCTGCCCGGTGGTGGCGTCGAGAACCAGCAAAACATCGTGCGGCGCGCCCGGAATCACTTTCGCAGCGGTGCGCTTCATTTTTTCAAGCTCGGCCATGAGATTGGATTTTGTATGCAAGCGGCCCGCGGTATCCACGATGACGACATCGGACGAGCGAGCCTTGGCGGCAGCGACAGCATCGTAAACGACCGCGGCCGGATCGGCGCCGGATTTCTGCTTGATGACTTCGATGCCGTTGCGCTGCGCCCAGATTTCCAGTTGCTCGACCGCGGCGGCGCGAAACGTGTCCGCGGCGCAGAGCACCACGCTGCGGCCCTCCTGGCGCAGCCGGTTGGCGAGCTTCCCGATGCTGGTGGTCTTGCCGGCGCCGTTCACGCCGACAATGAAGATCACCCGCGTTCCGCTGCCATTCTGTGAGGTGGAAATGCCGCTCCCAGCCGCCACATCCGGCCGGACAGGCGCGTTCAGAATGCGAATGATGTGCGACTTGATCTCGCGTTTGAGCTGCGCGGCGTCCGAGAGCGCGTTGCGGTCCATCTTTTCGCGCACCGCATCCAGAATTTCGCGCGTCGGCCTGACGCCCAAATCAGCCGACAGAAGTGCCGTTTCCAGATCCTTCAGGATCGAAGGATCGATCTTCCGCTCCCCCAGAAAAATCGTATCGACGGTTTCGGAGAGCGCCGCTTTCGTCTTGGTGACGGAAGCTTTCAGGCGCTCTGCGAGAGTTGGTTCGGGCTTGCCGAAGAGAGTGATCATACAAATGAGCGCTTTGCAGGTAGCGCAGCCTAAAATTGTATCAGAAGCGTCGGACGCAGGCCGCGCACAGGAAAGGGGAAACTCTTACTGTCTTTGCCAGGTGAGGAAGCAGACCCTTTCGACTCCTGCTAGGGCCAGCTTGACATTCGGCTACACATGCACTTCAACGGCGCTGAGGCGCAGCTTGCCGGCGTTGACGGCCGATTCGAGAGCGGTCACAACCACCGCATCAAATTTGGAGCCGGTCAGGGCCCGGATGCGGTCCATGGCGTAGTCCAGTTCCATCGCCGACTGATAGGGGCGATTGGTGGTCATGGCGTCGAGAGTGTCGGCCACGCCGATGATGCGCGCCATCATGGGAATCTGCTGGCCCTGCAGGCCGTAGGGATAACCGCGGCCGTCCATATGTTCGTGGTGCAGCTCGATGCCCGGGAGCATCTCTTTGAGCTGCGAAACCGGGCGCATGATGTTCGCGCCTTTCACGGTGTGCTGCTTCATCAATCCGAATTCTTCCGGCGTGAGCGAGCCGGGCTTTTTCAGTACACGGTCTTCCACGCCTATTTTTCCGACGTCGTGCAGCAGCGCCGCGATGCGCAACTTGTCCAGCTCTTCCGTGCTGAGCCCCAGCTCTTGGCCGATCAGCGTCGAATACTTCGCCACGCGGCCGGAGTGACCGCGCGTGTAGGGATCCTTTTCGTCGATGGCCGCGGCGAGCATGCGGATGGATCCGATGAACAGCTCGCGGTTTTCCTCGGCGGCTTCCTTCAGCCGCTCGATGTATTCCTCGATGTCGCCGGCCATCTTGTTGAAGTTTTCAGCGAGCTCGCTGATCTCCGAAGCGCCGCGCACGGGCGAGCGCTGGTGAAATTCGCCGCGGCTGATGGCGCGCGTGGAGGCCGCCAAGCCGCGGATCGGCCCGCTGATGCCCACTGCGAAGAAATAACCGACCAGAATGGCGGACAGAATGACGACGGTGACGAACGCCAGCGCCTGCTGGTTCAGCTCGGTGACGCCCGTATCCCTCTGCGCCTGATCGAGGCTCTGCTCCGCAATAACCGCCCAATTCACTTCAGGAAACGTGCTGTAAGTTCCGATCATCTCGACCGGATGTTTCTTGACGATTTCGGAATATCGAACTGTTTCCGTGTTGCGGAGCTCCTGCGGCAGACCTCTCACCCGTGCGACAAGCGCATTGGCGCTGACGTCCGCGCCAGGCACGAAGTTTTTCGTCTCCGGGTGCACCACCAGCCGGCCATTGTGATCCACCAGAAAAACGGTGCGTCCCCGGACACTGGCTTCCTGTAGGCGGTGAAGAATGGTATCCAAAGAGATAACCGCCGCGAGCATCCCCGTAAAGTTCTCGCTCACATCTTTCAAGGGCACGGCCACGACGAAAGCCGGCCGGTTTCCCGGCGCCAGCGCCAGGGGGTCGCTGCGAAATTTGAGCACCTGCAGTTGCTGCGACTGCATGCAGGTGACGAAGGCCCGCTGCAGCGCTCTTGCCACGAACGGATCCTGCTCGGCCCGAAAATTCCCCTGTGAAGCGCTCGTCCCTTTTCCGGACTTCCCCACGGCGGTCAGGTAAATGAACGTAGTGCGATTGCTTTCGACAAAATTTTCCAAGAGGCGGGTTACCTTGGGTTCCGCTGCCGGATCTTCCACGTTGTCGATGAGGCCCGTGAGCGCGAGAATCTGGCGTTCGCTCATCAGTTGTTGCGTCAGGTTGGATTCGAACAATTGGATTTCCTGCGCCACCGACCTGGTCAGGTCGGTTTGCTGGACCTTCTCGGTATCCACCAGTTTGTCCTGGCTAAGCTGCAGCACTTGGCGGTGATAGAGACCGATGGGAAGCGCGCTGACCAGCAAAAGCGCCCCCAGCACGAGCCAAAGGATGCGCACGCGCCCCGCGCGCACACGTTCCCACCGAGCTTTGGCATCCAGCTGCATCTCGACTATTCATTTTAGGGGAACCTGAAGGGCTTAGGCGGTCAGCTACCGCCCCGCGTCGCGCATGTGCCACTGGGACTTTAGTACTACAGGCGGAAAATGAGGACAATCACGGGCCGTCGCTACTCCCGCTTCAAGGGCCGCTCCATGATGTCCCGAATAGCATCCTTTGGAGACTTGCCGGCGTGCAGGATAGCGTCAACCTGTTCCGTGATCGGCATTTCGATCCGGTGTTCACGGGCCAGCGCCAGCAACGGCGCTGCGGTATTCACGCCTTCGGCGACCATGCGCATGTTCGCCAGGATTTCACTCAGAGGACGCCCTTTGCCGAGCTCGATTCCCACAAACCGATTGCGGCTGAGCGAGCCCGTGCAAGTGAGAACCAAATCGCCCAATCCCGCCAGACCGCTTAGCGTCTCCGGCCGCGCCCTCAGCGCTACCGCCAAACGCGCCATTTCTGCGAGGCCGCGCGTGATCAGCGCCGCGAGAGCATTCGAACCGAGCCCGAGCCCCTGGCACGCACCCGCCGCAATCGCCATCACGTTTTTCATCGCGCCGGCCAGCTCCACCCCCAGAACGTCGTCGTTGGTATAGAGACGGAAGTTTGGGCCGGCAAACTCTTCCTGCATCTCGGTGGCCAGCCCCGCATCGCGCGAGGCCAGAACGACGGCCGTGGGTTCGCCGCGAGCGGCCTCCAAGGCGAACGATGGTCCGGAAATCACGGCGATACGCGGCGCAAATTTCGGCGAAACGACCTGCGCGATAATTTCACTCATCCGCAGGTGCGTTGATGGCTCAAGGCCCTTGCTGGCGCTGACGAAACTCGCGCCGCCGGCGACGAAGGGAAGCGCGGAAGCGTAAACGGCGCGAGCATGGGCGGACGGCATGGCGCCGAGGATGACGTGCGCGCCCGAAAGCGCGGCTTCCAATTGCGGATGAACGCGAATGCTTTCAGGCAATTTCGAGCCGGGAAGGTACGTCTTATTTTCGCGCTCGCGGCCGATCGATTCGGCCAGTCCGGCGTTGTGCACCCAAAGCGAAATGTCGTGCGGCTTGCGGCTGCGCGAAAGCACGATCGCCAGCGCCGTGCCCCAGCCGCCGCCGCCCAGAATGGCGATCTTCGTCATTCCATTTCTTTCTTTTTGCTGAAGGAAAAGCGCGGCTCGGTGCCTTCAACGAGGCGCTGGAGGTTGCCGTCATGCTTGTAAATGACCAGCAGAGCGATGGCCAGCGTCCCTAAGTCGACGACAATCGGCGGCGCATGACGCGGCGCCCACAGAAAATAGATGAGCAGCGGCATGGCCGCCGCCGCCGCGACGGAACCCAGCGAAACATACCGCCAATAGGCCACGCAAAGAAGGAAGAGCAACAGGGCGCTGACCGCCGCAAGGGGAGAGAGCGCGAGAAACACGCCGAGAGCGGTGGCCACGCCTTTTCCGCCTTTGAACTTTAGCCATACGGGGAAACAGTGCCCAAGCAGCACCGCGAAGGCGGCGATCATCATCCATGCGGCGCTTTCATTGGTGAAACGGCCGGCAAGCAAGACGGCTGCTGTGCCCTTCGCCGTGTCGAACACCAGCGTAAGAATTCCCGCCAGCGGGCCCGCCACACGCGCGACGTTGGTGGCGCCGATGTTGCCGCTGCCGGCTTTGCGCACGTCTCCGCTGCCGAATAATTTCGCAAGGAGCAGTCCGAACGGGATCGACCCAAGAAGATACGCGGCAAAAGGGATCGCAAGAAGAGTAGCCGAAATCCACACCGAGAACATGCGCGCTCAGGCCTCCGCCGCCGCGAACCGGAAACTTTCGAGCGTAGTGTACTCCGCGCCGGAGGCTTTTAGCTTGCTTTCGATCAGATGAAATTGGTTGGTGCGGAGCGATCCAAAATCGCGCGCCAAGTTTTCCCCAATCGTGGTGCGAAGTTTTTCCGGCAGCCGCGGGGGTTCGAACCGCGCAAGTGTCAAATGCGGCGAAAAAGGCCGTTTTTCCCGCGGGATGCTAGCCCTTTCAGCGGCCATGTCGATATCGGCCGCCAGGGTTTTCAAATTCGGCGAAGCCTCGATGCCCGCCCAGAAAACGCGCGGATGTTTTTCGTGGGGGAAAAAGCCGAGCCCGCGAAAATCGAGCGTGACGGATTGGTCGGAGCGCACGCCGGCAAGTGCGCTTCGAATGGCCGCGAGTTTTGTTTCCGGCGCTTCACCAATGAATTTGAGTGTCACGTGAAGATTCTCCGGACGTACCCAGCGCGTTTGCGGCGAGACCGCGCGAAAGGATTTGAGCAAGCCCGCGAGATTTTCCCGCACCGCGGAGGGAATCTCCAGCGCGACAAACAATCGCATGGGAGATCAGGACCTTTTGGCGCTTCGGGCCGGCGGTTCCCCGCCGTTGTAGAGGAAATGAATGCGCACCAGATCCAGCGCGAGTTGCGAGGCGTGCCAGCGGACGGCTTCGCGGTCGCCCGGAAAAACCACGCCGCGTTCTTTGACGCCTCCGGCATGCGAGAGCGCGATGTGCACTGTGCCAACGGGCTTTTCCTCGCTGCCGCCGCCAGGACCCGCAATGCCGGTGATCCCCACGCCCAGGGTGCTGCCAACGTGGCGGCGAATGCCGTCGGCGAGGGCGATCGCCACTTCACTGCTGACCGCGCCCTTGGACTGGATGAGTTCCGGCGGCACATCTGCCCAGGCCGTCTTCAGCTCATTGCTGTAGCTTACGACGCCACCCAAAAAATACGAGGAGCTGCCCGCGATGCTCGTCAGCCGCTGCGCCAGCAACCCGCCCGTGCAGCTTTCCGCGGCGGAAATTGTCGAGTTGTTTCTCGTCAGCAGGCCCGCCACCACTTCCTCCATGGAAGAACCGTCCTGCGAGAAAATGCGGTCGGCCAGCGCGATCTCAAAGCCCTGCACGATTTCGTCCAGTGTTTTTTGCGCATGCGCCGCGTCGTCGGTCCACATCCGCAAATGAATCTGAATTTCGCCCGGCGCGGCAAGGATCGTGGTGTTCACGTCGGTATAGCGAATGTAAATAGGCTTGATGCGCTGCTCGACGCTCGATTCACCCATGCCCGCGACACGCAATTCCCGATGAAACATTCGAATGCTCGAGCTGCGCCGCTGCAGCCTCGGCAAAACCTGCTCTTGGTACATGGGCTTCAATTCGCGCGGCGGGCCGGGCAGCAACGCGAGGAAGCGGCCCGCATCTTCGATCCACAGCCCCGGCGCCGAACCGCGCGGATTCTCGAGCACCTCCGCGCCTTCCGGCACCATCGCCTGCCGCACGTTCACCGCCGGCATCTCCCGGCGGAGCTGGCGGAAGCGCCCTTCGATGTAGCGAAGAATCTCATTGTTGAGTTGCAGCTTGCGGCCCAGAAGTTCCGCGACAGTTTCTCGCGTCAGGTCGTCTTCGGTAGGACCCAGCCCGCCCGACGCGATGACCAGCTCGACGCGCTCCAGCGCTTCCTTAAATGTGGCGCTCAAATAGTCGCGATTGTCTCCGACGATCGACTTGCGCACCACCTCGATGCCCAGCTTGTTCAGCTCCTCGGTCAGGAAGAGCGAATTGGTGTCTACGCGGTCCGGAGTCAGCAGTTCCGAACCAACCGCGATGATTTCCGCTTTCATCGGTCTAATTATCCGGTCAATGGCAAGCCGCGCACGTCCCAATCCAGCGTGAACAGCGCGTCGGTGGTCGCAAGAATCGCGCGGCCGGAAGGTTGCAGCGCCATGCCTACAATGCCGGAGCCGCTGAGGACTACTTCCGCCTGAGCCTGCGGCGTGATCCGCACAATGCCGCGGCGCCCCGCGTAGGAAGCCGCCACATAAAGATTTCCCTCGCGGTCCAGAGCGAGCCCCTGCGGCCGGCCGAGGCCACGGAAGAAAACGCTCACATCGCCGCCCTGCGTGATGCGGTGGATGCGATCAAAACTGGAAGTCGTCGGCCCGGAAACGTACAGGTCACCGCTGGGATGAAACGCCAGGTGGTACGCGGCGATGGAGGGCTCCAGCGTGGCAAAAACAAAGATCTCGCGGCTCGGGCTGATCTTGAAAACCGTCCCGCTGCGATCGCCAACGTATAAATTGCCAGTGTGATCAAACGCGAGGCCCGTGGCTACCCCCATGCCTTCGATCCACTGCTCGGCGCGGCCCTCGGGCGTGATGCGATGGATGGTGCCGTCGTTGCGGCAGGAGACGAAAAGATTGCCCACGCGATCGAGCGCCAAGCCGCTCGGATTCATCAACGAGGTGATAAACGGCTTCACGCTGTAATTCGCCGTGATTTTGTAAAGCGAAACGGGAACGCGCTGGCCCCGCGGGCCGGAAAACGTGACGTAAATGTTGCCGTCTAAATCCACCGCGGGATTCGCGACCGGGTGAAGGTTGTCCGCGATTTGCAGGCCGATGTGTACGGGATGAGGCTGGCTTTCGTGGCCGGCCGCCGCAACACGCACCACTCCGCCGCTCGCTCCTTCCGGAACGCGCGCCACCAGGCGATTCTCGCTGGCCAGCGCAACGCTGGCTTCGGCATCGCCGAAACGCACCACCGGACGCGCCTGTAAGCGCGAGACGAAGCCGCGCCCATGAATCGTCATCTCGCCGCCGGGAATAGCCGCGGCGGGCGCAACTCTCTCAATGTGCGGAATGCCGTTTTTTTCTGCCGACGAGCCGAACCCGAATTTCATACCCAACCAATGTGCAGCGTGAGCAGACCAAAGTGTAACGCCACACGCAGCAGGATTGCAGCGTAGATGCCCGCCATCCAGTCATCCGCCATGATTCCCCAGCCCCCGGGCAGTTTTTCCAGCCGGCGGATGGGCCACGGCTTCCAGATGTCAAACACTCTAAAAAGTATAAAACCGAGCAGAAGATATTTCCAATTCACGAGGCTCAGCGCAAAGAAAATCGCAAAGACGGAGAAGTCCATGTGCGCCGCAAAATGCGGCAGCGCGATCGGGATAAGCGGGAGCAGGAGAGTCAAGTGCTGTCCCGCGACTTCATCAATGACCACGAATTGCGGGTCTCCGGTTCCTGTGTATTTAGCCGCTCGGGAAGCGCTCCACACTCCAATCGCTGCGAGCAAGACGAGAAGGGTCAGGGCACAAAATACCGGCAAAGCCAGCATGGCATTGTGGATGTCGCTGCCTGGGACGAGGAAGTGCTGGTCCGCCAGCACTGCGTCGGAATCGGGATGCGCAGGGAACAGTCCGCCGAATGACGTGGGCCGCAGGAAAAATACAGCCGACAGGTAGGCCATTGCCACTCCTAAGAGCGAGCCAAAGGTCCCCGGCGCCTTGGGGATGTAGCCGACCCCAAGAGCAGTGGCGATCGCCAGCGCAAGCCGCGGCTTCCTGGGAGCCGGCGCACCAGCCGGCGTTTGTTCATCCGGATGAGCGTTTGCCATCATAAAGATCGAATCCCTCGCCCGCCTCGAGGAAAGGAATCAGAAGTGCGTTTCATAACAGTACAGAGTGTACCGCGAGGCGTGAAAGAATGGCAGTTCTGGCGCACCCTGCACAGGCCATGCAACAACTCACAAGCGACGCGCCTATTTTCATGCGCTACTTTCTCAATGCAATCTATCGAATAAACTACCAGCGCGACAAAGACGGCCTGCCGCGCGGCTGGATCAAGCGTATGAAGCGCACCATCCGCACCCTCGGCTGGCGCTTCAACGCCGACCGCATGGTCATGGACTACACCTTGAAGTGTTACGTTCCCGCGGCGGGCGGTACCTCAAGCGACATGAGCGTTACGCTGTAGGTGCTTTAGCGTTCGCTGTTTTTTGAATCGTCTAAATCGTCCTCCAAAGGTAGGACGATGGTGTTCCCCTTGCCTTCAGCAACGTCTTCTTCATTGAAGACTGGTTCGGAAACTACGTATTTCTCGCTGGCCCAGTTGCCTAGGTCCCGTTCCCGGCAGCGCTCGCTGCAAAAAGGAAACTCCGCGTGGACCGCCGAATCCGTCTCCGCCTTGCAAATGGGGCATTTGTGTTTCATGGCGATTTTTTCTTCTCTGTGTTCTCTGCGACCTCTGTGTTGAACGACCTCACAATAAGGTTGCACAAACCACAGCGGTCAAGAAAACACCATATTCGAAACAAAAGTGTATCTCAGCCCAGCACGCGGAGGGGCGCCCCCGTAGCGATGCGATGAAGCTTTTCGGCGGCCTGAACCGGCGGCATCGACGCAGCGCCGGCATCAGCCCGAGCGGCAGGCCGGGGCAGAATCTCGACGACGCGGCCGACCAGGTCGTAGGCGTCCGTATTGGCAATTTCAACAAGGGCGACGTCGCCGGGTTCCGCGACTTCTCCGCCGGACAATTCAATGTCCGTGAGGTACAGCTTCCCATCGATCTCCGGAGCCATGCCTTCGAGCCGCGCTTCCCAAACGAGCGGATTGTCTTTCGAAGGGCCCTCAACCAGCGCCGTGAAAGTGCGGTCCATCGACGCGCGCGATTTTGCACCTAAATACTTCGCTCGCAGATTCTCCCGCGAGATTTTCTTCTGAATAGCCATCAAGCGCTTACGGCGATCGCTGATCGTTTCCGCGTCCACTTTTTCATCCAGCGCGTAGCTCCCCGCATTGTCCACGTCGGAGTACTCAAACACGCCCATCCAATCCAGCTTCGCGGCCTTCACAAAATCGCACAGCTCCTCGAAATCCGCCTCCGTCTCGCCCGGAAATCCCACAATAAACGACGTGCGCAGCGAAACTCCCGGAATCGTCGTTCGAATGCGCTCCAGCAATTTCAGGAACGCATCCCCGTTCGAACCGCGCTTCATGCGCGCCAGCACGTTGCGGCTGGCGTGCTGCAGCGGCATGTCCATGTACTTCGCGAGCCGCGGATGCGCCGCGATGGTATCCAGCAGTTTCTGCGTGACGCGATTCGGATAAGCGTACAAAAATCGCACCCACTGCAAGTGATCGGTCTGCGCGAGTCTTGCCAGCAGTTGCGCGAGGCCGTCCCGCAGGCCCAGGTCTTCGCCGTACGAAGTTGTGTCCTGCCCGATCAGCGTGATTTCCCGCGCTCCGGCGCGTGCCAGATTTTCCGCTTCGCGCACCACCGATTCGAATCGCCGGCTGCGAAACGCCCCGCGAAGCTGCGGAATAATGCAAAACGTGCAGGGATGATCGCAGCCTTCCGCGATTTTGATGTAGGCCGCGTGTTGCGGCGTTGTGAGAATGCGAGGCGTCAGGTCGTGATACAGAAACACGGGCGGCTGCGCTGGAAGCACGCGAAGGTCGCCCTCTACCGCCTCCATAATGCGTTCAACTTCGCCGGTGCCGACCACCGCGTCCACTTCCGGCACCTGCTCCAGTATCTGTGCGCGAAACCGTTCCACCAGGCAGCCAGCCACAATCAGTTTTTTTGCCGCGCCGAATTTTTTGTGTTCCGCCATTTCCAGAATGGCGTCCACCGATTCCTTTTGCGCCGCCTCGATAAAGCTGCAAGTATTGACGACCAGTATTTCGGCTTCATCGGCGCGAGGCGTCAGTTCATAGCCTTCGCGCGCAAGAATACCCATCATCACCTCGCTGTCCACGAGGTTCTTCGGGCATCCCAGGCTGACGAATCCGACCTTAGTCATAGGCTGTGAATTTGCGCTGTTGCGCAATTCTCAATTATAACATGAGCGATCCTATTCGTGTTTGTAGGGGCGCAGCACCTGTCCCGACCCTGTCGGGATCGCTGCGCCTATTCTTGGCAGGACGTAATCTGTCTTTAGCGCGCCCGCACTGCCGCGCGAATCTGGCCGAGGAGCTGGCGCAACCGCGTCGCATCGCAAGGCGCGCCGCCGAACCGTGTGCGGGCGTAGAGTTGCGTAAATTCCCAAACGGAAGGCGCGAGATTCGGCGCATCCACGGCAGCCGCGAATTCGAATGGCGTCTGCGACGCTCTTCGTGTCAGTCCCCGCCGCGCCAGCACACGCAAAAGCTCCGCGTACAGCCCCGATGCAAGCTGAGGATTCGAACGCGCCGCTTTCGGTGACCGAAGCTGCCACGACAACCACAGTCGCCGCACCACCGCGGACAGCGCATCGAAGCGCAGCAAGATCAGGAACACCAGACCCGCGAGTGGAATCAGCAGACCAACCCAATTGTGCCAGGACTTCATCCACCTTTTCCCTCGGAGCTGCTGCCGTTCGTACCAGCCTCGCAACGATTCCGACAAATCGCGCGAACTGCGCTGCAACGTTTGGGCCATCACCATCTGGTGGGCGAAGTCGTAGCCGATCACCCATTCGCTCCAGGTGATCTCCATCCAGTCGGCGTACTTTCCCAGGCGCGTCAGGAAGCCGGCCTCGTTCTCCGGGGCCGCCGGCGTGGGATCGAACGTTTGCCAGTCCATGCCCGGAAAGTAGACCTCCACCCAGCTGTGCGCGTCGCTTGCGCGGACGATGTAATCGCCGCCCAGCTCGTTGTATTCGCCCGGCAGGAAACCGTTGACTTCACGCGAAGGAACGCCCAAGGTGCGCAGCATGATGGTCATCGCCGAAGCAAAGTATTCGCAGTGGCCGGCGCGAGTTTCGAAAAGAAAATGGGCGAGCGGATCGTTCCCGGGTTTCCCCGTCAGATTCAAGGTGTACGTGAAACGGTCGCGCAGGTAGCTTTCGATCGCCAGGGCCCGGTCGAAAGGAGTCCCGGCGTTTTTCGTGATTTGCTTGGCAAGTTCCGGGACGCGCGGGTCCAGTTCAGGAGGAAGCTGGAGGTAAGTCGAAATGATATTGCCGGAATACTCCGTCGGAGCGGCGCGGAGTTTCGCGGCGTCCATGGTGGGCAAGAGCGAAGAACCCGAATAGCGGATGGCCGCGTAATTGTGAAAGCGATTCAGCAGGGTATCCGTGGAATCCCGGAAAATATAATTGCGTCGAATCGCGCCGAACGCGTTGTTGCTTTCCCCTGTGAAATTTCCTCTCAGGCGCATGACTTTGCCGGGGACGAAAATGGCGTCGGTGGCCAGAGGTTCCAGGTATATGGTGTAAATCATTCCCGGCTTGGGCGAGTCTGTTTTCTGGGGTATCTCCGCCGTGTGAATCCAGCCATCCTCTCCCGGGTACAATTTTTCCGCGCGCTCCGCGGTGCTCCACCGCCGGCCGTCGAAATTTGTGAGCGCGATGCCCCTCCAGCGCAGCCGCTCGTAAGAAATCGGCTTGCCGGTTTGTACGCGCATGACCACCGCGGAATTCTTTTTGATTTCGCCGATTTGACCGAGCTCGATGTTTTCCGTGAAACCGGACATGAGCGAAGTGTTGAAGCTGGCGCGGCCGAGGTACCCGGCGCTGATACGCGGGAAAAAGAAGAACAGCACGCCGCCGAGAACGATGGATCCGGCGGCCACGCTGAGAGCGGAAAGACTCAACGCGCGATTCAATTTTCGATCGCGCTCGGTGTAGGCATGCAGTGCGGGCGAGACCGCGCCGAGAGCTCCGCGGCGCAGTTCCATGCCAGCAAAAGTGGAAACACCTAACAGGAGAAAGATGAAGAAAAGAATCAAGAAGGTGGTATCGACGGTGAGAACCGCCGCGGCGAGAATACCCGCGAAGGACAGCATCGAAAGAAAGAGCGCGTCGCGGTCCGTGACCGCGCTATAGAAGCGGACGATGTTGACGAAAATCAGAAAATGTACCGCTGCCAGGAGCGCCGCGAACAGCGGCGGATTGGACGAGTTTCCGACCGAGAGACGCGAGAGCAACAAGGCGTCCACGGGGAAGAACGCCAGGTAGGCGGCCACGCACCATGTCGCGGTGCGGTGCGAGAGTTCGGCCGGGCGTCCGTGCCACCAGCGCATGCCCTTGAAGAGCACCACGAGTGGAGCCGCAAAACTGGTGACGATATCGAGCTTCCCGGTGCTTACGAGCGTTACTGTCGATGTCAGGATGAGCAGCGAAAGCGAGGTGCGGAAGAAGCGCTCTGCGGGCAAAGCGGCGTCTTTCGGAGTGGCGATGGAGGCGGCCATGGCGGACTTTTTATCGTAACACCTGCGGGTCACGGCGGAAACGAGGCTGGGCGAAAGGATTACTCTCGGGGCTTAGCTGGAACGGATGCTGCTGCCAGCGCGGCTCGAGCGACTTTCCTGGTGAGGTTGGAAATAGGCAGGCTGGAGATGTCGCTGAGAGGAACCTGCCTCGCTCCAGGGACGCGCGGGAGATTTTTTACGCCGATAAGGAATGGCAAGAGGGTGATGGCGCGGTACGTAACGGCGTGACGAACCTTGCCGGCAGGGACGAGTTGCCATTTGCGGCTTTCAACGCCAGGCATGATTTTTCGCAGGAAGGCAACGAGATCTCCGGTTGGTTGGCCGGTCACCGAGAGCGTCGGGAAGTGCCACATTTTCGAAACCAGCGTTGGCACGTGATCGGCGGCAGCTTTTTCCTTTAAATTTTTTGGCGGTGGCAACAGAAGAGTTTGGCCCTTTTCATCCACGAATACCGCAGCGACAAGAGTTACTGGCACCGTGGTGCGCTTCTTCCGTTTTTCCGGCAAGGATTCGGCGATCCCCAGCCTGCGCCCTTCGCAGAATTTTGCGACGGGGCAGATCAGACACTGCGGGGATTTTGGAATGCACAGCGTCGCGCCCAGCTCCATCATGGCCTGGTTCCAATCGCCCGGTGATTTCGGTTCGAGCAAGCTGTCCGCAGTTTTTTGCAACTCTTGCCAGCGCTGTGAGTCGCGGAGGTCGCCGCGAATGGCGCCGAGACGCGCGACTACGCGTGCGACGTTGCCGTCGAGTACGGCGTGTTTTTCGCCGAACGCGATGCTCAGAATTGCCGCGGCAGTGTAGTTTCCGACGCCAGGCAAGGCGAGGACATCATCCAAACGCGTTGGAAACTGTCCGCCATGTTTCGCAACGATTTGCTGCGCGGCCTTTTGCAGGTTGCGCGCGCGGCTGTAATACCCGAGGCCGGACCAGAGGCGGAGCACTTCTTCCTGCGGAGCAGCGACGAGAGCATGAACGTCCGGAAAGCGGTGAAGAAATCGCTCGTAATACGGGATCGCGGCGGCGACGCGGGTTTGCTGGAGCATGATTTCCGAAAGCCAGATGCGGTAGGGATCTTTCGTTCGTCGCCACGGCAGGTCACGCTGAAATTGGCGGAACCATCCAAGAAGTTGTTTGCGAAATGTGCCGAGTTCGCGGCCGTTGAGCATGGTGCTGGCACATTCTCGCACAGCTCACTCCGGCTGTGCGTGGAGTGAAGCTAAATCCTTGACTTCTCTTGGAACGGTGGAGTCCCAGTTGTAGTGGCGCAGAATGCTGCGCCACTACAAAGAGGGCCGCAGAATTCAGCCGGCCGGATCGTCGAGGAAGACGACGTAAGACGAACTCCACACGGAGGCGGGGACGGATCCGTGGGGCTGGCTGGTCACGATGATTTTGAAGAGTTCGGGGGAGGCGGCGAGATCGGCCATGAGCGATTGGCGTGGGTCGGGTGGCAGGGGCTGCGCGATCGCTAGATGTTCCAGAATTCTGAAAATGATCTCGTCGGCAGGAGCAAGAGGAGTGTCGACACCGGCGCTCCGGAATTGCAGCAAAGAATTGTTTTCGTAAAAATGCCAGGCCAGGCTGGCGCAGATGGTGACGGCGCGCTCGAAACGCTCATTCAGCAATGACGCTCCCCGCTTCAGAAGGGATGATTCTTCCGCGGAAAGATGAGGATCGAGAACGAGGAGGATACGGCAGTCGTCTTCGCGCGTGAATTCGCGGACCATCAAGGAGCCGGAGCGCGCGGACGCTTTCCAATGCACATGGCGCGCACTGTCATTAGGGAGGTAATCGCGCAGCGCATAGAGATCCTGGCCGCGGCCTTTGGTGAGGCTTTCCAGCGCCCCTTGCAGGCCGGGCAGGATTTCCAAAAATTCCGTCGTTGGTTCCACAGAGGGATAGACCAGCGCTTCGGTTTTCAAGTTCAATTGGCGCGCTTTCCGAAGGAAGCCAAAGGGGAAACGAGTGACGATGCGGAAAGCTTCCTGGCGATAGACGCCGCGGCGCGGAAACGTCACGGGGATGGTTTGCTGCACGCGGTCATGTTTTGGAACATAAGGAAAATAGACGGGTGTTTCGAGCATGGCGGCGGCCTGGGCCTCTTTTGTCCTGGTGGCTTCGACGCGCAGCGAAAACGAAGGCAGCGTCAGCTTTTCATTTGCCAGTTCGACCATGGCGCGTACAGCCTGCCCTGCGAAAATGTGTTCGGGCAACACCAGCCGCAGTTCGATGCCCGAGAGCGTGATGGAAGAAATAATCCCCGACATCAAAACGAGAGCGATGAGGCTCGCTAGAATCAGGAAGAGGAGATTGTTTCCAGTGTTCAGCGCCGCGAGGGCTACAAGAATAATTCCCCCGAGATAGATCCAGCCCTCGAAGGTGATGCGGTACTCGATTTTGTAGCCGATCCAGCGGAGTGGCGTGCGCTTTGCCAGGATGGGAACGAGCGTTACTCCCACCCAAGCGGCGATGACCAGCGCTGCAATCGCCGAAGCGCTGGCGAGGGCCAGCTGGCCGAGCTCGGCGGCGGCTCCGGAATACAGCGCCAGAAGGAGAGCAGCGGCGAGCGCGGTCATGGAGAGAAGGAACGCGCGCACGGCAGTGCGGTCGGCCCTGGCCCAGAGTTGCGAGATGGTTGAGAGCACGCTCACGACGAGACGATCACAAAGGAACGGGAACGGATTCGACGATCTCGCGAAGAACGGAATCGGTGGTTTCCGATTTTTTCTGCAGCGAGGCGTGGCGCGAGCTGGCGACGACGCGATGAGAGAAAACGGAAACGGCGAGCTGCTTGAAATCGTCGGGGAGACAATAGTCGCGGCCGTCGAGATAGGCGCGGGCCTGCGCGGCGCGCTGGAGCATGAGTGTGCCGCGGGGGCTGACGCCGAGCGCCAGCTGTTCGCTCTTGCGCGTGCGGTTGACAATTTCGAGAGCGTAATCGTGCAGGCTGGAGTCGACCTTCACGTGCGCGACGGCGTCCTGCATGGCCAGCACATCGCTGACATCGGCGACCGGATCGAGCGAATCGATGGGATTGTCGCCGACGCGCTTGCGCAGAATCTCTTTTTCCGTTTCGTGCGAGGGATAGCCCATTTTGATGCGCATCAGAAAGCGGTCGAGCTGCGATTCCGGCAGGGGATAAGTGCCGTGATGCTCGACCGGATTTTGCGTGGCGATCACGAGAAAAGGCTGCGGCAGCGGGAGCGTTTTGCCGTCGACGGTGACTTGCGCTTCGTTCATGGCTTCGAGAAGCGCGGATTGCGTGCGCGGGGTGGTGCGGTTGATTTCGTCGGCGAGGACGACGTTAGCGAAAATCGGGCCGGAACGAAATTCAAAATCGCGCGATTCGGGATTGTAGACGCTCACACCGAGAACGTCGCTGGGGAGGAGGTCCGAAGTGAACTGGATGCGCTGGAAACTGCAATGAAAGGATTTTGCGAGCGCCTGCGCGAGAGTGGTCTTGCCGACGCCGGGGACGTCTTCGATGAGCAGGTGGCCGCGCGCCAGCAGCGTGATCAGCGCGAGCTGGATGGCATCTTCCTTGCCGTAAATGGCGCGCGCGATGGAGCGCTGAAGCTGCGAAACGACTTGCGAGGTGGCAGTCGGCATGTGTTGAAAACCCAGGCCCTTCCTGATACAAATAGATGACGGCAGCGGCTGTCACGGCTACCTGATTTTGGGCGACTAGCTCAGTTGGTTAGAGCGCTCCCCTCACACGGGAGAGGTCAAAGGTTCAAGTCCTTTGTCGCCCACCATTCTCCCCAATTCTCCCATATCGTTCGGGAACAGACATCCTGGCGTTCGGTTTCTTGTGTTGAACTTGCTATTTAGAAGCGGGAGCAAACATAGTGTGATGCCGTTTGATGGCCGCGAGTCAGAAAGCCATATGCTGGCCGGAAAGGGAGCGGTCTTGTATAGTGCACCCATGATGAACTTTCTTCGCACTCTTGAATTCCTAGGTTTGAGCCTGTGGCTGGGGAGCGATGTGTTCCTGAGCTTTGTGGTGGCGCCGGGGGCGTTCCGGATATTGGCGAGCCGGGACCAAGCGGGGGCGATGGTGGGGTATGGGCTTTGGTGGATGCA
>Ga0307479_10000766_pt1 | contig 29286 bp, 32 predicted proteins | sample atmos_gasesECM4C_FD_203743 | JGI IMG/M metagenome (GOLD analysis project Ga0307479, IMG submission 203743) | Hardwood forest soil microbial communities from Morgan-Monroe State Forest, Indiana, United States - atmos_gasesECM4C_515 | ecosystem: Environmental > Terrestrial > Soil > Temperate...
CTCGGGCGAACCCGCCGCCGGCGGCGCGGCTACGGCCCACGGCCGGTCACCCCCGGCGCGCCGGTGACCACGAACGGCACCGAGGCGCCCGCGGTGGCAACGACCGAAAACGGTGCCGCTCCGCCCTCACGTAAATTTCGTCGCCGGCGTGGCCGGCGGCGCGGGAACTACTCGCCGACGAACGGGACATCGCAGGGCGCCCCGGTCGACAGCAATTCCTCGAGTGTGGCGGCACCGGCTCCCACGCCCGAGCCGGCGGCGCAGTCGGTCGAGCGCGGCTGAGCACGCTGCCCGAGGCCACGCGAGCACTGACCGAAACTCAACCCCAGCCCTACCTGGACCTGGTCGACTGGCGCCGGCGGGTCGGCGACCTCTATCGTTTGACGGGTCCCGACGCCCTGCGCCGATTCCGGCAGGGTCGCGACGAACTGTTTCGTACGCATCCACAATCGCCGCTATCGGAAGAAGCGCGGGCCGCCTTTGACGGTCTTCGGTACTTCGATCCGGACCCCGGACTCAAGCTGCCCTGCCGATTGGACCCGATGGAGCCGGGCGATCCCGTCGAGATCGACACCGGCGGTGAGGACGGCGTGATCACCTACCGGAGGGCGGGCCGATTGCGATTCCAGGTCGCCGGCCAGGCCTGCCAGCTGACCGTCTTCAGCCTGGTCGGTTACGGCGGCGGGCTGTTCCTGCCGTTCCGCGACGGCACCTCGGGAAAAGAGACGTACGGCGGTGGCCGCTACCTGTTCGACACCGTCAAGAACACCGATGGCCTCGCGCTCGACATCCAGGCAGGCTCCTCCGCGATCGCGATCGATTTCAACTTCGCCTACAACCCGTCGTGCGCCTACGATCCGCGCTGGGCCTGCCCGCTGGCGCCCCGCGAGAACTGGCTGCCCCTGCCGATCCGCGCCGGTGAGAAGGTCTTTGTGCCAGAGGCGCAAGCATGAGCAAGACCGCGCTGATCACGGGAGCGTCCGGCGGCATCGGCTACGAGCTGGCCCTGCTGCTCGCGCGCGATCGATACGACTGCATCCTGGTGGCGCGCAGCCGTGAGACGCTGAGCGCGCTGGCCAACCGGCTGAAGGCCGACTTCGGGGTCACGTCGCTGGTGCTGGCAAAGGACCTGTCGAAGCCCTCGGCCGTCGATGAGATCTACGAAGAGGTCACCGCCGCGGCGATGAAGGTCGACGTGCTCGTCAACAACGCCGGCTTCCCCGTCTTCGGGCTCTTCAGCGAGACGGAGCTGGAAACCGAGGTGGAAATGCTGCAGGTCAACGTGGTTGCCCTGACCCAACTCACCAAGTTGTTCCTCAAGGGCATGATCGAGCGGCGATATGGCCGCATCCTCAACCTGGCCTCGACCGCCGCCTTCGAACCCGGCCCGCTGATGGCGGTCTACTACGCGAGCAAGGCCTACGTGCTCTCGTTCTCCGAGGCGCTGGCGAACGAACTGCGCGGTACCGGTGTCACGGTGACGGCGCTGTGCCCGGGACCGACACGGACCGGCTTCCAGAAGCGTGGGGTGATGGAGGACTCGCGCCTTGTGCAGGGCCGGATCGCGGATGCGGAATCGGTGGCGCTGGCCGGCTATAAGGGCCTGATCGCGGGTAAGACCATCGTCATTCCCGGCTTGACCAACAAGCTCATACCCTGGGTCGTCCGGGTGTCACCTCGTGGCGTGGTGACGCGCGTGGTGCGACGGATGCAGGAGCGCGTTCCGCTGTAAGTCAGTCGGCGCGCCGAAAGCTCGCTGTGAGGTGTCGCATCAGCGGCGTGCCTTCCATTCCCATCTTCAGCTCGTAGTGCAGGGTATCGCCCTCGAGCCAGAGGGATCGGCTGATCGATGTCACGGGCTTCGCGGTCGGCGTGCGGCCAACACTGGTGCATTCGACATCGACCCGCTGCCCATCGACCCGGCCGAGCGAAATCTCGGCGTAGCCGATCGGTTGCGCGATGACGAACTCGACCCGACCATCGCCCACCAGCCGCATGTAGCCCGCTTCCCCGTGCATCGGCTGGCCGGTATCGATCGCCTCGGTGCGCTGCGTATAGGCCAAGAATGGCTTGCCATTGTGGGAAAAGCGGATCTCCTCCCGATAGCGGAAGGGCGTGATGGTCGGATACTGGCCTTCACCCTGGCCGCGCCAGACGCCGAGCAGGAATTCGACGGGTTTGAGGGCGGGATTGAGATCCGTGGCGATCACGCGCCCATCTTAGGAGGCAACTGCCCTCGGCAGGACTCGAACCTGCGACGCCCTCCTTAGGACGGAGGCGCTCTGATCCCCTGAGCTACGAGGGCCTGAGGCCGCGGCGCGCAAAAGAGAGGGTATCATTGGCATCTGCCGATCGGGGCGTAGCTCAGCCAGGTTAGAGTGCACGGTTCGGGACCGTGAGGTCGGTGGTTCAAATCCACTCGCCCCGACCATGTTCCCAAACGAATCGAGGTAGACCTTGGCTTAGCGCGCGCGAGGGCTGATGGTGCTCAGGGCTGGGACTGACGACCGTCCAAAGGGGTCAACGTTTGAATCAGGAAATTGGCGCTTACCCGCGTTGTCGAGCCAGGTTCCGGGACTTCCTCCACAGGCAGCGGGTCGAGTGGCTCGATTTGCCCCCACGGGCTCCGCTCCGAAACCTCGCCCTCGAAGAGGTTGTCGTCCGTTGCCAATGTTGGACCCGGCCGGCTAATCAGCCGCATGAGCGATGCCGCGAACCGCCGTACAAGGGCCCGCACGACATCAGCATACGTCGGCAACCTTACAGAGCCAATCGGCCGACGGTATTCCTTCCCCGCGGTCAAGCAGGTTCTTTACTGGTTTTCGGGTTCATTCCTATAGAGGGGAGACCGAAATGACCGGCCGAACCATGTTCTCCATGCTGATCTTCGCCGGCATCATCGTGGCCGCGATGTGGTTCTTCATCCTGCCGGTGCTGACGACCTTCAAACCGACCCTTCCCTGATCAGGCGATGGTCAATAGCGCAATGCCACCCACGATCGCGACCCCGCCCGCCATCCGAATCCAGGCGCCGCGCCGCTCACCCAGCCGCCAGATGCCCCATGCGGTCACCAGCACGATCGCGGATTCGCGAAGGGGCGCGACGATGGCCAGCGGCGCAATGCTCAGCGCGTACAGGATCATGAAGTAGGCGCCGGTCATCAGGACCCCGACCACGAGCGACCCGCTCAGGTCGTGGGTCGCGCGCGGCTCAGCAACGCGGCGGATTCGCGTGAACGTGAGAAGAAAGATCGCCGCGAAAAACCAGAGCAACCATCCGTACAGCCAGGGCGGCCCCAGGCGGACGCCGATCCGGTCAACCGAGGTGTAGGCCGCGATCAAAACGCCGGTCAACAACGCCGGCCAGAGCGCCGAGCCGGCGCTGGAAGGCCGCCGCACGGCCCACATGCCCCCCAGTAATAAGAGGATGCCGGCGACGGCGGCCAGATGGACACGCTCACCAAGCAGCACGATCCCAACCGCCACCGCCAGCAACGGCGCCGTGCCGCGCGCAATCGGATACACCACCGACAGCTCGCCCCGCTGGTACGCGGTCGACAGGGTGATGAAGTAGATCAGTTCGAGCCCGGCCGAGCCGAGGGCGAGCAACCAGCCGGCGATTGGCAGCCCCGGACGACCCTGAGTGAGCCAGAGTGTCGCAACCACGGGAAGCGAGGCGAGGGTGCCGAGGGTCACGGCGCGGGCCGCGAGGGACAGCGGATTTTCCGATGCCTTCAGCAGGGCGTTCCAGGCGGCGTGAGCAACGGCCGCCAGCAAGACCAGCGGCAAGACCGCAAGGGGCACGTTGCCGAGTCTAGGATGTTAGTGATGGCGCAAAGGACCGCGCGCAGATCGGGGACCGCGGTCGCCCGGACCGAGGGCAAGTCAGAGACTGCGGCGCGCACACCGCGCGCGATCTGGAGCGGGACGATTTCCTTCGGCTTGGTCAGCATTCCGGTCCGCCTCTACACCGCGACCGAGTCGCACGACGTGCACTTTCACCTGCTGCACAAGAGCGACGGTGTTCGCCTACAGAACATTCGCTGGTGCCCCAAACACGAAAGGGCGGTGCCGTGGGACGAGGTCGTTCGCGGGTTCGAATATGCCAAGGGCCAGTATGTCGCCGTCACCGATGAGGACCTTGACCACCTGCCCGTGAAAACCGTCCATACCGTCGATATCTCGGACTTCGTCAAGCTCGAGGAGGTCGACCCGATCTACTACGACAAGGCCTACTACCTGGCTCCCGAGGAGACCGGGGCCAAGGCCTTCGTTCTACTCCGCCAGGCTCTCGAGCAGACCGGGCGCGCCGCCGTCGCGAAGGTGGCCATCCGGGACAAGGAAAGCCTCTGCCTGGTCCGGCCGTACGAGGATGTCCTGACGCTGGAGACGATGCTCTACGCGAATGAAATTCGGTCGACCAAGGACATCGCGGTCGACGGGGCCGACGTCTCACCCAAGGAGATCCAGATGGCGATCTCGTTGATCGAAAACCTCAGCGACAGCTTCGATCCGCAGCGGTATCACGACGAATATCAGGCTGCCCTCAAAAAGCTGATCGATGCCAAGGTCGCGGGCGCCCCGTTGCCGGCGGCACCGTCCGAGAGGGGCGAGAAGATCGTCGACCTGATGGAGGCCCTACGCGCAAGCGTCGAGGCGACCAAGAAGAAGTCGTCAGGCGAAGTCGACGAAAAGACGCCGGCGACACGGACGCGGGCAGTTTCGTCCCGTCGCCGCAAGAGCGCCTGAGCTAACCCCGAGGGGACGGTGATCGCTAAGGCCAGAAGAGGTGGCCGAGCAGCACCCCGAGCAGGACCGCCACGACGTAGCTGAATCGCGGGTAGGCGCGCACCAGCGAACGGATCAGGTTGGTGAGAGGAGCCTCCCCTTTCCCCAACGCAATCGTTTCGTTGAGCATCAGGAGGAAGACGACGCCGACGAAGATGGTCGCGATCAGCGAGACGATTGCGCCCGGACTAATTTGCAGCACGTCGGCTCATCAGCTGGCGGATCGTGCGGGGGGCGGGCGCGAGCAGTCCGCTGGCCGGCCCCCAGAGAAAGTGCCCGATGGTTATGCCAACCAGGATCGCGACGACGAAGCCCAATCCGGGAAGCTCGTGCACGGCTTCGCGGAAGTAGTCGGTGATCGGCTTGTTGCCGGTGAACAGCGCCCAGGTCTCGAACACCATCAGCAGGAAGATGGCGCCGACGAAGGCGGTCACCAGGAAGGAGACCAGGTTGCCCCGATTCAGGATCACCGGCGTGCGCCCTCGACTTCCGCGGGCACGCGCTGGATCGCTGCCACGAATGATTCGGGGGTCAGCACCCCGCGAAACCGGGAGCCGTCCACAACCGCGACCCAGATGGCCTGATGGATCAGCATTTGCGAGAACGCATCGTATAACATGCGATCGGCCGAAATCGTGGCATCGAGCGGTTGGACCCGATCGCCGACCCGGCCATCGCCATCGGCTCGCTCCCGGTCCAGCTCCGCGACCGGTCGCTCCTCGGCATCGAGGACGATCGCCCGCCGCCAGGTGCTGTCCAGCCGCCGGCGGGCCTCGGCCAGGGTGTCATCTACATGAACGACGGGCGGCTGCTCGAGCGCCTCCAGGTCGATCGGGGTGACGGAGAGCCGCTTCAGCCCACGGTCGGGGCCGAGCAGATCGATCACGAGGTCGGATGCCGGCTTGGCCAGGATGGCAGGCGGCGTGTCGTACTGGACGAGCTGGCCGAGGTTCATGATGGCGATTCGGTCCCCCAGCTTGAGGGCCTCGTCGATGTCATGGGTGACGAAAATAACGGTCTTGCGCACCTCTCGCTGGATGCGCAGGAATTCGTTCTGTAGCCGCTCCCGTGCGATCCGGTCGATGGCGCCGAACGGCTCGTCCATCAGCAGGATCGGCGGATCGGCCCCCAGCGCCCTGGCGACGCCGACCCGCTGGCGCTGCCCACCGGAGAGTTGGTGCGGGTAGCGTCGGGAGTACTGTCGCGGATCCAGGCCGACCAGCTCGAGCAGTTCGGTGACCCGCTGCCGGATGCGCGGCTTGTCCCAGCCCAGCAGGCGCGGCACCGTCGCGATGTTGTCCGCGATGTTCATGTGCGGAAACAACCCGACGTTCTGAATCACGTAGCCCATCCGCAGTCGTAACGCAACCGGGTCGATATGCGTGACGTCTTGCTCGTCGTGGAAGATGCGGCCGCTGGTAGGCTCGATCAGCCGGTTGATCATCTTCAGGGTGGTGGTCTTGCCGCAGCCCGACGGTCCCACCAGCATGGTCAGCTGGCCGGTGGGGAACTGGATAGTAAGCTCGCGAACCGCGAGCTGGCCTCCCGGATACCGCTTCGTAACGCCTTCCAGCCGAATCATTAGAAACTTCTACTGTAGATTGCGGCCTAGCGGAGTGGCCGTGTAGCATTCGGCGCATGCTCGCCACCGGGGCTGTGGGGGCGGTGGTCGACCCGTGGATCCGGTGGGACTGGATCACGCGCCACTTGGACGTGATCGCCGCTGCCCTGGGTCAGCACATCGAGCTCACCGTCATCGCCGTCGTGCTGGGTGTCGTGATCGCGCTGCCGCTCGGGCTGCTGGGTTGGCGTCGGCGCTGGCTTCGCGGACCGATCTTTTCGCTCACCGGCATCCTCTACACGATCCCCTCATTGGCGCTCTTTTCGCTGCTCATCCCCTTCACCGGCCTCAGCGTGCTCACTTCTGAGATCGGCCTGGTGAGCTATACGCTGCTGATCCTGATCCGCAACATCGTCACCGGGCTGGAGGCGGTCCCCGACGACGTTCGCGAAGCGGCCCGGGGAATGGGGTACCGTCCGTTCCGGCAGTTCACCCAGGTCGATTTCCCGCTGGCCGTGCCCGCCATCATCGCCGGCGTCAGGATCGCGACCGTGACGACCATCGGGTTGGTGACCGTCACCGCGCTGATCGGCGAGGGCGGTTTGGGCAGCCTGATCTACGACGGCTTGCTGCGGGACTTCAAAACGCCGCTCGTGGTCGGCACGGTTCTGTCGGTGGCGCTGGCGGTGGTCGCGGATCTCAGCCTGTCGGGACTGCAGCGCTGGATCACACCCTGGGCGCGGACGAGGACCGCCACATGAACTTTTTCGGACAGGTCGTGCAGTGGTTCCTTACCGCTTCCCACTGGCAGGGGGACGGCGGCATCCCGCACCGCACCTTTGAACACGTGATCATGTCGGGCGGCTCCCTGCTGGCCGCGGCCGTCCTCGCCCTGCCGGCGAGCATCGTCCTCGGCCACTTCGGCAAGGGCGGCGCGCTTGCGATCAACATCTCGAACGTCGGCCGTGCCATCCCCTCGTTCGCGTTGCTGGTGATCGCCGTCGAGCTGGTTGGCATCGGTTGGGTGCCGGCCTTCGTGGCCCTTGTCGCGCTCGGCGTTCCGCCGATGGTGACGAACAGCTATCTCGGGATTCGGGAAGTCGACCCGGATGTTCGGGAAGCCGCTCGCGGTATGGGCATGCGTGGCCGGGCCGTGCTCTGGCAGGTCGAGCTTCCGATTGCGTTGCCCTTCATCATGAGCGGCATCCGCACCTCGGCGGTGAACATCGTCGCCACCGCGACCCTGGCGGCGCTGGTCGCGTGGGGTGGGCTGGGGCGGTTCATCGTCGACGGCTTCGGGCTGCAGGATTACCCGCAGATGTTTGGCGGCGCCATCCTGGTCGGTGTGCTCTCCTTGATCGTGGAGTTTTCCCTGGCCGGGGTGCAGCGGCTCGTCACCCCGGCCGGCCTGCGACGGTCCAAAACCATCCGTGATCCTGATTCAAAAGTGGCGACGAACCTGGCGGCGGCGTAATTTTCGACTAATACCTAGGGAGGTGCGAAGGGAAATGCGTTTAAAGCGAATCTACGTCCTGGGGGCCAGCATGGTCGCCCTGGCGCTGATCACGACCGCGTGCGGATCGACAGGTGGACCAGCCAGCGCGAAGGCCACCATTACGATTGCGTCGTTCAACTTTTCGGAGAGCATCATCCTGGCTCACATCTACGGCGACGCCCTGCATAACAAGGGCTACACCATCAACTACAAGGACAAGCTCGGCAACCGGGAAATCGTTGAGCCGTCGCTCGAGAACGGCATCATCGACCTCTACGCCGGCTATGCCGCGACCGATCTCGCCTTTGTCGACAAGCGGCAAGGTGTAGCGATTGAATCCGGGAGCGACGCTCAGGCCAATGTCCAGAAACTCAACGCCCGCCTCGGTTCCAAGGGCGTCAAGGCGCTCGATCCCTCGCCGGCGATCGATCAGAACGCCTTCGCGGTCACCAAGGCCGAGGCGGATGCGAACAACCTGACCAAGCTCTCGGACCTGTCGTCCGTCGCCAGCAAGTGGACCCTCGGCGGTCCGCCCGAATGCCCGCAGCGGCCGTTCTGCCAACCCGGCCTCGAGCAAACCTACGGCCTGCACTTCAAGGCGTTCAAATCGCTGGATGCCGGCGGCCCGCTCACCTACGCCGCACTCAAGGGCGGTGACATAAATATCGGTCTCGTCTTTTCTTCCGACGGCGGTATCGTCGCGAACAACTTCGTCGTCCTGCAGGATGACAAGCATCTCGAGGCGGCCGACAACATCGTGCCGTTGATTCGCACCGACAAGTCGAACAGCGAGGTCGACGCGTTGCTGAACAGCATCGACGCCAAGCTGAACACGACCGATCTCACGGCACTCAACAAGAGCGCTGACGTCGACAAGCAGGATCCCACCGACCTGGCCGCAACCTGGGTGAAGAACCACGGGTTCTAACGACTAACGATTCGGGGTAGCCCCGCCCGACGGCGGGGCTACTCCGGAGCGCGGGGAAATCTACAATCCCCCCCGTGCCTAAGCCGTATCACTTTGTGACGGACTGGCGCTTCAGCGCCCCGCTTCAACGAGTCTGGGAGGTGGTCCTCGACATCGAGCGGTATCCCGGCTGGTGGAAGAACTTTCGCCGGGTAAGTATTACGAGAGGCGATGGACGCTCGATCGGCTCCGTCATCGAATGCGAGGTGCGTGGCTCGTTGCCCTACAGCCTCCGGTATTCGCTCGAGGTGATGGAGGCGGAGCAATACCGGCATATCCTGCTTCGATCGACCGGTGATCTCGTCGGTACGGGCCGCTGGGCGTTCAGCGGCGGCGACCCTGAGGCGCGGGCGGTCTATTACTGGGACGTTGCCACCACCAATCCCATCCTCAATCTGGTGGCACCACTGGCGAAGGGCGCCCTGGCGCGCAACCACGAAAAGGTGATGGCGAACGGATTCGCGGCGCTCCGGCCGCACGTCGAGGCGCCGCCGATCTAACCGGTTTTCGGGCGGCGCCGGCGGGCCGCCTCGAAGGCGTCGAGCCGGTCCTTCACGGTCTTCTCGTATCCCCGATCCGACGGGTGGTAATAGGTGCGGTCCTTGATGGCATCCGGCAGGTGCTGCTGCTCCACCTGCGCCTCCTCGTAGTCGTGGGCGTAGCGATAGCCCTTGCCGTAGCCGAGCTTGCGCATCAGCGGCGTCGGCGCATTCCGCAGATGCAGGGGGACCGGGTCGGCCCGCGTCCGTTCGACGTCCTCCTGGACGTTGGTGTAGGCGGCGTAGAGCGCGTTGCTCTTTGGCGCGGTGGCGAGATAGACGACCGCCTGCGCCAATGCCAGGTTCGCCTCCGGCATCCCGATGAAGTGAGCGGCTTGCTGCGCGGCCACCGCCTGCGTCAGGGCTTGCGGGTCGGCCAGCCCGATGTCCTCCGAGGCGAACCGGATCAGGCGTCGGACGACATACAGCGGATCCTCGCCGGCCTCCAGCATTCGACCCAGCCAGTAGAGCGAGGCATCGGGGTCGCTGTCTCGCAGACTCTTGTGGAGCGCCGAGATGATGTTGTAGTGCTCCTCGCCGGCGCCGTCGTAGAGCAGGTTCTTGCGCTGGACGGCCTCCTCCACCAGCGCCGCCGTCACCTGGCGCCGCCCCTGTTTCGGCCTGGCCAGTGCCGCCGCCGCCTCCAGGCCGTTGAGCGCCACCCGGGCGTCGCCGTTCGCCACCCGAATCAGCGCTTTCCTCCCTTCGGCATCCAGATCGACGCGGCGCCCGCCGAGACCGCGCTCCGGATCCGTGATCGCGCGATCGATGATCTCGCCCAGCTGGACGTCGTCGAGCGCGCCGAGGACGAAGACCCGGGTGCGTGATAGCAGCGCGGCGTTGACCTCGAACGACGGGTTCTCGGTCGTCGCGCCGATCAGGGTGATGACCCCTTCCTCGACGAACGGCAGGACCGCGTCCTGCTGGCCCTTGTTGAACCGGTGGATCTCATCGATGAACAGGATGGTGCGCTTCCCCGACTGCGCCCGACGCAATCGCGCCTCCTCGATATTCCGTCGCAGGTCGGCCACCCCGGCGCTGACTGCGCTCAGCGGCACGAAATGCGATGAGGTGACGCGCGCGATCAGGCGCGCCAGCGTGGTCTTGCCGCTTCCCGGAGGCCCCCAAAGGATCATCGACCCGACGCGATCCTCCTCGATCGCGCGGCGCAGCTCGTGCTCCGGTCCGACCAGGTGCTCCTGGCCAACGAACTCATCCAGGGTGCGCGGCCGCATCCGGGCCGCCAGCGGCTGGTCCTTCGCGATGGCTGCCTGATCGGGGGTGGGAAACAGCGTCTCCTGCGCCATCAACTGACTATAGGGTTGCCGGTCGGCGGCCGTCCTCCGAGGGTAGACGTACGCGGCGAAAGAGCAGCAAAAACGTCAGGCCGGCCAGCAGGTAGAACCCAGCACTCACCGAAAAGGCCAGCTGGTAGCCGCCGCGGACCTGCAGAAAACCACTCAACAATGGGCCGATCCCACCGAGTCCGACGCCGGTCACCACCGTCTGTGCGGTCGCGAGCCGGGCCCGCTGGCCGGGCTCGACATACTCCATGCCAAAAACCAAGCCAAGCGGTGCCTGGAGGTTGAGCGCAATCTGCCGCACGTAAAGGATCAGCACCGCGACCGGCAGCGTCATCAGGAAGGCGAGAGCGAAGACCAGCGGCGCGCCGGCAACCTGGAGCAGGCCGATGGTGCGAGTCATGCCCAGCCGGCGCGAGACCCTGGGCGCGCCAAGCGTGGTGAACGCGGTCGCCGCCGCCCCGACGGCGAGGATGGCACCGATCGGTCCCGGCGTCAGGCCGAAGCGCTGGGCCAGGTAGAGCTGGATGAAGTTCAGGTACATGCCGGCCCCGATCCCCAGCAGGAGCCCTGGGAACAGGAATCGGGCGAAGCGCACGGTATCTACCCGCAGCAGGTCGCGAACCGGGAAGACCCTCGTCGGCCTGAGCCCGGCGGCGCCCGCCAGCCGCACCAGAAACGGAATGCTGGCGACCGTCAACAGCGTCATCGCGACGAACGCCGACCGAATCGCGCTCGCGGAGGCGCTCGACGAGTGCGCCACACGCGCCGCGGCTTCCGGGATAGCCCCACCCAGGAGGTCGCCCAGCAGCGTGGCGATCCAGGCCAACGATTGGTTGACCGCAAACAGGGCGACGCGCTCTGCCTCGCGGGTCACCTGCGCCAGCACGGGTGCCCCCAGCACGTCGAGGATGGTCAGAGACAGCGCAAAGCTGCCTGCTGCCAGCACCGCGAGCAGCCTCACGCCGGCCAGGGCGAGGATCAACGAGGCCACCACGGCGAGCGCCCCGCTTCCGAGCAGGAACAGCCGATATCCTATTCGGTCCGCCAGCGCCGCAAACGGTAGGCCTATACCAAGCAACGCGAGCGCGGGAAGCGAATTGAAGATGCCGATTACGGCGTTGGAAAAACCCAGCGCGCTCATATAGAGGTTGAACACCAGACCGAAGATCGCGGAGGCGATCGAGATCAGCAGCGAGAAGGCGAGGAACTGGCGAGCGGCCGGGCTCAGTGACACAAAGCCGGTGATAGCTCGGCGAAACGGTGCGCCGGCTCGCATCAGCCGAGCCGTCTAGGTCCCGGCCGCCTTCCTCGAGGGACCGGTCGACGTCGGCTCGGTGGGCGATTGAATCGCCTGGTAGATCTGGCGCGCCACGGATGCCTGGACCACCAACGGATCGTTGCGGCGATAATCCAGCCAGTAGCGGACTTCGAGTGTCAGGCCCCCGTCGACGCTCGGTTGCAAGCCGACATGCGGCGGCGGATCCTTGACGATGTCGGGGCGGCTCCTGAGCTGTCCCTCTACCTGTTCGACCAGGCCATCCGGCACCACCCCCGCAGGCACCTTGGCCGTCAGGGTAAACAGCCGGGTCGGGTAGCGAGTGCGATTGATGATGGTCCCCGTATAGACGAGCGAGTTCGGCGTCAGCACCTGCTCGCCGTCGCTGGTTCGCAGTGTGGTCGTCCGCATCTCGATGTTCTCCACCACGCCAGTGTGGTTATCGACCGTGATCTCGTCCCCGATTCGAAAGGGGCGCTCGACCAGGAGAAACATGCCGGCGATGAAATTCTTGAGGATGTCCTGGAACGCCAGGCTGAAGGCCAGCGCCAGGAAACCAAAGCCGCCGAACACCAGCGTCGGACTGCCGAAGAGCACGCTGAAGGCGGCGATGAAGCCGAGCAGGATGCCGGCCAGGAAGGTGACCCGGCTGACCAGCAGCGTGACCTGCGGATCCGCCTTGACCCGCAGCAGCTCTTTGCGCGCGAGCGCCCGCACCAGCCTGGCCGCGAAGTAAAAGACGAGGACGATCAGAACCGCGACGGCGAGCCTCAGCAGATCTTCCCGAGTCGGCAAGTAGGTCTGCCCGAGGATGTGATCAACGTCCGCAGCTGGCGTCGCCGTGGGCGTAACCGTGACGGCCAATCGCACGACGCCCGGGAAGTCCGCCAGCATCGCGCCCATTGTAGGGGCGCGCACCCGGTGGACTTAGCTTTCGGCCGGAGCTTCGCCTTCGGCGCCGCCCTCGGCGGGCGCCTGGGTCTCACCAACGGTCGGCACCTCGGCCGCGGCCGGCGCCGGTGCCGCCTCCTCGACCTCTTCGCGGTGAGCGGCGACCTTGACGATCAGGTCATCGGGCTCATCGAGGATCTCGCAGCCGGTTGGAATCTTCAGGTCCTTAACCCGGATTTCATCGTCGATCTCCTTGAGGCCGGAAACGTCGACCGAGATCACCGGGGGCAGGTCGGTTGGCAGGCACTCGACTTTCAGGACGTGGAGGCCGCGCTGCAGATCGGCCTCACCCTTGGAGACCAGCTCGACTTCGCCCTCGATCTCGATCGGCACCTCGGACTCGATCTTCTCGGTGAGGTTGACCTGATAGAAGTCGACGTGCAGGAGGTCGCCATGGCGCGGGCTTCGCTGCACCTCGCGGATCAGCGCCTTGCGGACCGGCTCATCGCCGAGCTGGAGGTCGAGCAGCTGGTTGCGGCCCACTTTCTGGAATGCCTTGACGAATTCGCGGCCGTCCACCTGCACCGTCACGGAATCGACATTGTGGCCGTAGATCACTGCCGGTAAGCGACCCTGGCGGCGGAGCGCCTCGAGATGCCGGCCATGGTCGGCACGAGGCTCGAGTTTCAATGTAACGGGGGTGGCGGTAGCCAGCGCGTTTTCTCCTTCAGCCCGAATTGGGCGGCGCCCATCTTAACACAGCGTTTGCCACTGGCTGAACGGCCCTTCACCGGAACTTTTGCGCCGTTTGGCCGTTACTCCATGTGCAAGATGCCCGTAAAATGCGGTGTTAACGGTGCTGGCAGCTACTCTTAGATTCCTTCGCCGCAACGCAACTCGGATTGGCGTCGTACTCGGGACCTTTCTCCTGGTCGGCGGCTTCATCTTCGTGCAGCAGATGCGCGAGGCCTTCGCCGAGCAAGACTTTCAGTCTCAACGGAGCCAGGTGATCGCCGCCCAGACCCATGCGAGCCAGCTGGGGTTGGAGGCCGCCGAGTTTTCCGACCTGCAGCGCCAGGAACTGACCACGGCCAGCGAGACGCCGCCGGCGGCCTCGGCGCCCTTCAACGAGCAACGCATTTCCTTTTTCTCCAAGGCCGCCAGCCAGGAGGCCCAGATCAAGGAACAGCTGGATACGCGCGTCCAGAAGCTGGTCTCGGAAACCCGCGAGGCTGCCCAGTCTGACGTCGCCCAGATCAGCGGCAACCTGCAGAAGGCGAAGCAGATCGGTGTCGATGACCAGCTCCTGGTCGAATTCGCCGGCCTATCCAACAAGGCCAAGATCGAGATCGATGTCGCCACGACGGTGCGTGGCTATCGGGCGGTGAGCACGGAGCTGAAGGCACCCCTATCGAAGCTCTCGCTCATGATCGCTGACCAGGAAACCACCAACCAGCTGGTCGGCCAGTACGCGACCCAGGCCGCCGCCCAGGACCATGGCGACGCCAGCCTGGCGCGAACCGGCGCCAACGCGGCGCTGACCCAGGTTCAGGCGGACATGGCGACCGCCCGCATCTTCCAGATGGACGTCACCATCGTCGACGCCCACGTCCAAAAGTTGGCAGCCCAACTCAACCAGGTGACGACCGCGACCGACCTGGAGCAGGTGAACGGTGGCCTGCAGGTCCAGGACAAGGTCCTTGCGGACGCGATGACACAAAACCTCCCTGAAAAGGCGCTCACGATCTCCTTGAAGGAGCAGGTGATTCGCGCCTACTCGCACGGCAAGCAAATCTTCTCGAGCTACGTCACCACGGGCCGGCCAGGTCTGGAGACCGATCCGGGAAACTTCAAGGTCTACTGGAAGGTGTCGCCCTGGACGATGCATTCGCCGTGGCCCAAGGGATCGGCCTACTGGTACCCGGACTCCAAAGTCAAGATGGTGATGTGGTTCAACGGCGGAGCTGGCATCCATGACGCCTACTGGCGCGCCTACTACGGACCGGGCACCGAGTATCCGCACTACGACCCATACGGCGAGGACAACGGCACCCACGGCTGCGTCAACGTTCCGTACAGCAACATGGTTTGGCTGTGGAACTGGACGCCGACCGGCACCCAGGTCATCGTCTACTAGCGCCATCTCGAGGCGCTGACCACTACGCCGTTTGGCGTAGCCTGCCGGTCCGAATGGCGCAGCACATTTTCATCGCAGCCGCGTTAGATAAGTAGGAGCATTCATGGCTATTGCCCAGACCACCATGCACCAGGTCGCTCCGCACACCTGGACGTTCAAGGCTCCCGAAGTACCGATGGCACCGATGAAAGCCAACTGTCGCGTCTGCCGGCAATCGGTGGCGATTCTGCGCCCGTCCGCCATGGACCTCAAGACCGGTAACTACGTCGTGCGGGGCCAGTGCGAGCAGTGCGGCTCCGAGGTCTTGCTGATCGTCAGCTGACCGGTTCGAAACCCTCGCCGGTCCAGTAGCCCAGCATTTGCTCGGTCTCGTGGTAGAACCAGATGAGGTGGCGCTCGCGCGCGGCCTCAGCGAGGAAGGCGGCCTTGCGCTCCATCGCCTCGAGCGGAAAGAGATCGAGCGCGCTCACCCAGTTCGCCTTGAGGAAGGCTCGCATGAAGAGGAAGTCACCCGTGAACACCACCGTCTGCTCCTGGTCCTGAACGTACACCGCCTGGTGTCCGGCGGTGTGTCCGCCAGTGACCCGCACCCGAACGCCAGGCGCCAGCTCGGCATCACCGTTGACCACCAGCAGGCGGCCTTCCTCCTCGAGCAGGCGCAAATTCTCCGGCTTGTAGGAGGGCCGGCTGCGCGGATCCGGATATCGCCAGGCCTCGAGTTCCGTTGCCTGCACCGCGTGCTTCGCCCGCGGGAAGAGCGGCGTCAGCTCTCCATCACGACCTGGCGTCACCAGGGCGCCGACGTGGTCGAAGTGGAGATGGCTCAGCACCACGAGGTCGATGTCCTGTGGCGTCAGCCCGGCGCCCGCCAGCGCGTCGGGCAGTCCGGGGTCGCGGTCGTAGGCGTAGATATCACGCTCCTTCTCTGACAGCTTCGGTCCGATCCCGGCCTCGATCAGGACGTTGGCATCAGGCGTCCGCACCAGCAGGCAGTTGGTCGCCATCAGGATGCGGTTGCGGGCATCGGGGACTTTGAGCTTCTCCCACATCACCTTCGGGACCACCCCGAAGACCGACCCCCCGTCCATCCGCCAGTGTCCATCGCTGAGGCAGTGCAGCTCGAACCGCCCCAGTTTGCGAGGCGCTTCGGCGATCACGCCGCCTTGAAACCGTGGTTCACGAACTCGATGATCGACTGCAGCGAGGTGCCGGGGCCGAAAATCTCCACCACGCCCATCTTCTTCAGCGCCTCGGCGTCGTCCTGCGGGATGATGCCGCCGCCGAAGACCACGATGTCCGACGCGTTGCGCTCTTTGAGCAGCTCCAGGATGCGCGGGATCAACGTCATGTGCGCGCCGCTGTGAAGGCTGACGCCGATCGCATCGACGTCTTCCTGGATCGCCGCCTCGACCACCATTTCCGGGGTCTGGCGTAGCCCGGCATAGATGACCTCGACGCCGGCATCCCGGAGCGCGCGCGACACCACCTTGACGCCGCGGTCGTGGCCGTCGAGGCCGACCTTGGCTGTCAGTACGCGCCACCGCTTGGCCGGGTCGGCAGCCTGCTTGCGCGTTGACGCCGCCTCGGCGGGCACCTCAGTGCCTCAGCAGATAGAACGCGACGACCACGACCGGCAGCACGACCGCCAGTATCCGGCCGACGAGCGAGAGGCGTAGGCGGATCATCTAGAAGAGGATCGGCTCGCGATAGACGCCGAAAACCTCCTTCAGCGCCGCCATGATCTCGCCCTCGGTGACATAGGCCCTTACGCAATCGAGTAGCGGCGGCATCAGGTTGTCGCTGCCGCGCGCCGCCCGCTTCAACTCCTCGAGGCGGTTGTGGACACTGGTATTGTCGCGGCGCCCTTTGAGGGACGACAGACGCGCCACCTGCCCGCGCTCGGTCTCCGGGCCGATCTTCAGCGTTGGGACCGGCGCTCCCTCGCCCTCCTTGTAGGCGTTGACCCCGACGATGATCCGCTCGTTGGCCTCCAGCTTGCGCTCGAAGTCGAAGGCCGCATCGGCGATTTCGCGCTGGAAGAAGCCATTCTCGATGCAGCGCAACACGCCACCCTGCTCATCGATCCGGTCGAAGTACTGTTGGGCACCGCGCTCCATCTCGTCGGTCAGCTGCTCCACGAAATATGAGCCGGCGAGCGGGTCGATGGTATTGGTCACGCCCGTCTCATGGGCGAGCACCTGCTGGGTGCGCAGGGCGATCTGGGCCGCCCGTTCGGTCGGCAGGGCCAGTACCTCATCCATCGAGTTCGTGTGCAGCGAGTTGGTCCCGCCCAGCACCGCCGCCATCGCTTCGTAGGCGGTGCGGCTGATGTTGTTCTCCAGCTGCTGGCGCGTCAGCGAAACGCCGGCGGTTTGGGTGTGGAAACGCAGCATCCAGGATTTGGGGTCGCGCGCTCCGTACTTGTCACGCATGATGCGGGCCCACAGCCTGCGTGCGGCGCGGAACTTTGCGATCTCCTCGAAGAAATCGATGTGGGAGTCGAAGAAGAATGAGAGGCGGGGCGCGAACTCGTCCACCGGGAGCCCGGCTTTGATCGACGCTTCGACGTAGGCCATGCCGTCGGCCAGCGTAAAGGCGAGCTCCTGAACGGCGGTCGAGCCAGCCTCCCGGATGTGATAGCCGGAGATCGAGACGGCGTTCCAGCGCGGCATGTTGCGCGCCGCGAACACGATCGTGTCCACCACCAGCCGCATCGACGGCTCGGGCGGGAAGATGTATTCCTTCTGCGCGATGTACTCCTTCAAGATGTCGTTCTGCAGCGTGCCGCCCAGCTGGGCGGCTGACAGCCCCTCCTTTTCCCCGACCGCGATGTACATCGCGTAGAGGATCGCCGCCGGCGAGTTGATCGTCATCGAGGTGGTGATCTGGTCCAGCTGGATGCCGTCGAACAGCGTCTCCATGTCTTCCAGCGAATCGATGGCGACGCCGCAGTGGCCGACCTCGCCGGCACTCAGTAGGTCATCCGAGTCATAGCCCATCAAGGTCGGCATGTCGAAGGCGACCGACAGTCCGGCCTGGCCCTGGGAGAGGAGGAATTTGTAACGACGGTTCGTTTCCTCGGCGGTGCCGTAACCGGCGAACTGCCGGATGGTCCACGGCTGTCCGCGGTACATCGAGGGATAGACCCCGCGCGTGTAAGGGAACTCCCCCGGATAGCCCAACTTCTCGTCGTAGCTCCATCCCGCCAGGTCGTCGGGGGTGTAGAGCGGCTGCACCGGCACCCCGGAGATGGTGGTGGCATTCTCCTTCGGCGTCCGCCCGGCGCCACGGTAGCGACTGGCCCACTCGTCGTAGGCCGTCTTGCGACGAACCGCCATCAGCTGCCTCCTTGCAGCCCTCGTTGCCCGAGGACTTCCTCGGCGAGAGCGTATGGGCTTAGTTTCCCATTCCGATTCTCCCGCAGCCGCCGGCCGACCGCGGTGTCGCCATCGAGCATGCGACGGGCGTCGTCGCGGGCGCGCTCGGCGACCAGCGCCACCACCTCCTGCTTGAGCCGCTGCTGCCGTCTCGCGGCCAATCCGCCGCTGTCCTTGAGGAAGGTCTGGTGCGAAACGATCGCCTCCCAGACCGGTTCGATCCCCTCTTCTTTGACGGCCGACGCCATCACGATGGGCGGCCTCCATGCCTGCTTCGGTCCCAGCCCGATGGCGTCCTGGATCAGGCGGCGGGTTTTTTCCGCCCCACCCAGGTCGACCTTGTTGATGACGAAGACGTCGGCAATCTCGAGGATGCCCGCCTTGATCGTCTGCACCGCATCGCCGGACTCGGGCATCAGCACGAGCACCACAGTGTCGCAGATGGTCGAGATCTCCAGCTCCGACTGCCCCACCCCCACCGTCTCGACCAGGATCACGTCCCGACCGTAGGCGTCGAGCAGGTGAATCGCCTCGCGGGTGGCAGCGGCCAGCCCGCCGAGGTGACCGCGAGCCCCCATGCTTCGAATGAAGACGCCTTTGTCCAGGGTATGGCGCGACATCCGGATTCGGTCGCCAAGCACGGCGCCGCCGGTGAAGGGACTGCTGGGATCGACCGCGATCACGCCGACCGTCTGCTGGCGGTCACGGATCACCTTGACCAGGGCGTCGGCCAGCGTGCTCTTGCCCGTCCCTGGCGAACCGGTGAGCCCTACCAGGAAGGACTTGCCGGTCTGCGGCTGGAGCTCGGCCACTAGCTCGGTTGCCTGGGGGTCGCGGTCCTCCGCCAGGCTGATGGCCCTCGCCAGCGCCCGGACATCACCGGAAAGCAAGGCGCCGGCCAGACTCATCTCGAGGTCATCGTATCAGCGGCGCTTTGCCGCGCCGAACCTTACGACGCGCCGGGCGCGGGGAAGGTCTTGAGGGTGAAATCGGAGCCGAGGAGCACCGTCACCGAGGGCCCGCTGGCCGGCGCCGGAACCACCGCGATCACGCCGCCAAAGTAGCTCTCCAGCCAGGCGACCGTCGCGGCCGCCCGGCCCCCGGAGCCGTCCAGGATCTGCGTTTGCGTGACCCGCTGGGCAGCCGGCGCCGCCAGGCTCGCCTGCCAGCCCTCTGCCTGCAACAGTGAGGTCATGATGCTGGCCGGCGTCCCCACGCCGTACGGCAGCCAGTAGCGCCGGCTCCCGTCCTGCACCACAAAGGCCGTCTGTTTCGCGAGCAGCGCGCGATCGGGCAGAGCCGTCGCGATGTACTCGCGGAGCGCACCACCGGTCGGATCCAGCGGTTTGAGGATGTACTGGCCGCCGATGTATCCACTGCGGAGCAGATTCGAGGTATCGATCGAGATCCGCCGGATGTCGGGATCCTTGATCTGCCCGGCGAGATCGGCGAGCGGCCTGAAATCGGCCGGGCGCAGGTTGGTACGCACGTTGTCCTGCAGCGCACTGAGCAACGACAGCATCCGGGGAACGGCGTTCAAGGAGAAAATGCGCTGGCGGACGGCCAGCATGATCAGCTGCTGGCGGCGGGAGCGATCGAAATCAGAGGTGGTCTCCCGCGAGCGCGCATATTCCAGGGCGCGCTCGCCATCGAACTGCTGCCAGCCGGCATCGATGTGGACGTGCATCATGCCGGTGGTCTCGCCTCTAGGAAAGTACGGATCATCCAGCGTCGTCGGGACATCGACCCGAACGCCGCCGAGCGCGTCGACGACATCGCGAAACGCCTTGAAGTCGATGCCGACCCAGTAGTCGATCGGTTGGCCCGTGATCTGCGAAGCGGTGGCGGCCGCCAGGTCGCCCCCACCGGTCGGCGTATTCCAATCGCCGCGGACGTTCGGGTAACTGGCGTGATCGATCCCGATGGCGTAGGCGCTGTTGAGCTTGCCCATCAGGTAGCGGTTGTTGGGCAAGGCCGGGATCTTGACCCACAGGTCGCGGGGAAGCGAGATCATGATCGCCTGGTGGGTGTCCGGCCGGATCGAGACCAGCATGATGGAGTCGGTGAGATACGGTCCGTCGTGACCCGGTCCACCGTAACCGAGCAAGAGGAGATTGATCCGCTGGCCGTGCTTCACCTTCCAGCCAAGCGAGCCCGGCTCGTCGCGCTGCGCGTGCACCAGCGCGACCAGGTCGGCCGGTTGGGAACGGGGCGAGATGGCATGAATCGCCGACCACACACGGAAGGCCAGCAGCCCTGCCAGCAGCAGCGCTCCAGCAGCGATGAGGGCTACGGCGGCGAGGACGTAGGACCCGCGCATTGGGCCGAGCGCGACGGACGCGCGCCGCCGGCGCGGTTGATCTACCAAAATGCCGCTGACAGTCTAGCGAATGAGTTGGTGCGAAGCAGCCCGTAAGATCTAGGGGATGCGGGCGAGGCCAGGCGATCGACGGCCGTCCGGTCCGTTCATCATTCCCGCGCGATTGATCATGCTCATTGCCGGCCTGCTCGCCGTCGGGCTGGGGACGCTCATCGTGCTCCACGAATCTCACGCCGGACAGGTGAATGGTCTCTATACCGTCATTGCGCTGAGCATCGGCCTCGTCTGGCTGGCGTGCCTCTGGCTGGGGTTTATCGGCTACCGGCTGGGCGTGTTTGGCGCCGGCGCGATCGCCTTCGTTCAATTCGGGGTGCTTGCCTCCACCCATTTTGTTTCGGGTCCTGGCGCGCTTGGCACCTTCGTCAAGCATGAAGGCCTGCCGGTCGCCACGGTCGCGATGGCGTTGGTTCCAGCCTGCGCCCTGATTGTCATGAGCGCCGCCGTCGCCTGGACGAATCCAAAAGGCCGGAATCGACGGCTCGAAACGATCGCCCTGCTGGTGGCCTCCGTCGTCGGCGCCGCTCTTGTGATCCTGCAAGCGACCGACGGGGTCCATCGAATCGATTTTGGAAGCGCGAACACGGAGGACGGCGCGTTCGCCGCCGCCATCGTCGCCTCGCTCTGGTTGGCCGGCGGGCTGTGGGTTGCCCGCGTGCGCCGAACGGGAGCCCTGCTGATCGCCCTGGCAACCTTCATCGTGTGCTATTCATTTGTCACCCTGCACCTGGTCAAAGCCGGAACCAGCTTGACCGAGGTCGCGTCTACGAGCGGCCTCATCTGGGCCGTGATCTCGGCAGCCGCGACCGTGCTGGCCGCGGCATCGTTCGTGGTCGCGCTGACATTCCTCGCGCTTTCGGTGCTCCGGCCCCGCCGGTCGAAGACCGCGCCGGCCGCCCCGGCGGCGCAGCGCGCCAGCCGCTAATCGGTTCGACAGGAAACTGGTCACCACCCCCGTCAATCGGGCATGGGGTTTCGCCGTCGGCGGTAGCGCGGCAACGAGCGGGACGAATCAGTCGGCCAGACGGGTGCCGTCCGGGCCGTAGCGATAGAAGCCGCGACCCGACTTCCGGCCGAAGTGGCCGGCATCGACCAGCTGCCGCAGCAGCGGCGGGGCCGCGAACTGTGGGTCGTGAAGGCCGTCGTACAGGACGCCGCAAATGTAGAGGTGGGTATCGAGACCGACGAAGTCGGCCAGCTCGAGTGGCCCCATCGGATGATGCAGCCCCAGTTTCGCGCCCTGGTCGATGTCCTCTCGGGTTCCCAGCCCCTGCATCAGGGCCCGGATCGCCTCGTTGATGAACGGAACCAGCATCCGGTTGACGATGAAGCCCGGGTAATCGAGCGACGTGATCGGTGTCTTCCCCAGCGTCTTCGACAGCTCGAGCGTGGTCGCCACCGTCTCATCGGAGGTGTCGCGGCCTTTGGTGAGCTCGACCAGCGGCATCACCGGCACCGGGTTGAAGAAGTGCATGCCGATGAAGCGGTCCGGGCGCTGCGTGACCGCCGCCATCCGGGTGATCGGGATCGATGAGGTGTTACTCGCCAGGATGGTCTCCGGCCGGCAAATGCCGTCGAGACGCTTGAAGAGCTCGCGTTTGGCCTCGAAGTTCTCCGTGATCGCCTCGATCACGAAGTCAGCGCGGCCAGCAGCCTCCAGGGATGTCGTTGCATGCAGGCGCCCCAGCGCGCCGTCACGCGTGTCCGCCTCGAGCTTGCCTTTCTGGACGAGGTTCGCCAGTCGCCGCTTGATGTTCTCGACGCCGCGGTTGACCAGGTTGTCGTCGACTTCCCTGAGGGTGACGTCATAGCCGGAGCTGATGGCGGTCTGGGCGATCCCCGCCCCCATCAGGCCGGCGCCCGCGACGTAGAGCTGCTTGATGGTCACGACTTCTCCTTGAGCACTTCTCGGGCAATCACGAATCGCTGGATCTCATTCGTTCCTTCGTAGATCTGGGTGATCTTCGCATCGCGCATCATCCGTTCGGCCGGGAAATCGCGCAGGTAGCCGTAGCCGCCGAGAATCTGCACCGCGTCGGTGGTCACCCGCATCGCCGTGTCGGACGCGAACAGCTTCGCCATCGAGGAGCTGAGGCCGATCTCCGGGAGGTTCCGGTCCAGCGCATCGCCGGCGGCATAGGCGAGCGCCCGGGCGGCCTCGATCTGGGTGGCCATGTCGGCCAGCATGAACTGGATTCCCTGAAACTCCGCGATCGGCTTGCCGAACTGGTGCCGGTCGCGAGCGTAGCGGCGGGCCAGCTCGAGTGCCCCTTCCGCGATCCCGAGCGCCTGGGCGGCAATCCCCGGGCGGGAGTGGTCCAGCACCCGCATCGCGAGCTTGAACCCTTCGCCCTCATTGCCGAGGCGATTAGCCGCCGGCACCGCCATGTCCTCGAAGAAGAGCTGGGCCGTCGGCGAGCCGCGGATGCCGAGCTTCTTCTCCAGCTTGCCGACCTTGAAGCCCGGCATCGTCTTCTCGACGATGAAGGCCGAAATGTTTCGGGCCGGCGTATCGCCGTCCTGGTCGGTGCGGGCGAATACCACCAGCGTGTCGGCGACACTACCGCCGGTGATGAAGGTCTTGGAGCCGTTGATCACGTAGGTGTCGCCGTGCTTGATCGCGCGGGTCCGCATCCTGCCCGCGTCCGAGCCGGATCCCGGCTCGGTGAGCGCGTAGGCCGCCAGCTGCTCGCCGCGGGCGAGCGGAGGCAGGTATCGCCGTTTCTGTTGCTCGGTACCCGCCAGCCAGATCGGGAGGCTGCCCAGGGACTGGACGCTGAGGATGAGGGACGAGGTCACACAGAATTTGCTGATCTCCTCTACCGCGATGACCAGCGTCAGGGCACTGCCGCTCACCCCGCCGTATTCCGGCGTGAAGGGAATGGCCAGCACGTCCTGTTTCGCGAAGAGTTCCTTGATGTCCCAGGGGAACTGCCCGGATTCGTCGATCTCCCGTGCCCTTGGCTCGACCCGCTCCAGGCAGAGGTCGTGAACCATCTCTCGGATCTGGAGCTGCTCGTCGTTGAGCTGGAAGTCCATCAGGACCGCACCAGCTCGCGGGCGATCACGACCCGTTGCACCTGGTTGGTGCCTTCGTAGATCTGGCAGGCCTTCGCGTCGCGGACCCGGCGGGCCATCGGGTAGTCCTCGAGGTAGCCGTAGCCGCCGAACACCTGCAGCGCGTCCAGCGTGATCGCCATCGCCGCGTCGGTGGCGAACAGCTTGGCCATCGAGGCGTCGGTGGTGAACGGTTGTCCGGCGTCGCAGCGGGCGGCGGCCTTCCAGGTCATCCAACGGGCGGCGCGAACCTGGACCGTCATGTCCGCGATCTTGTTCTGGATGGTTTGCAGCTCCGCGATCGGCTTGCCGAACTGCTTGCGCTCCTTCGCGTAGGCGACGGCATCGTCGAGCGCGCCCTGCGCCAGGCCCACGGCCTGGGCGCTGATGCCGATCCGGCCGCTGTCCAGGGCTCGCATCGCGATCCGGAATCCCTCACCTTCCTCGCCCAGCCGATCCTTCTCGTCGACCCGGCAATGATCGAGGTGAACTTCGGCAATCGCCGATCCGTTCAATCCCATCTTCTTGAGCTTCGGCCCGACCTTGAGCCCGGGATTGTCGCCGCCGACCAGGAAGGTGGTGATGCCCTCGGCACCGGAGCCGGGCCTCATCGTCGCCATCACCACGTAGAGCTGCGCCTCGCCCGCATTGGTGATGAAGATCTTGCTGCCGTCGAGCACGTAGGCCCCGTCGCTGCGGGTCGCAGTGGTTTTGAGGTTGGCGGCGTCGGAGCCGGCCTCGGGTTCGGTCAGGGCGAAGGCGGCCAGCTTTTGTCCCCTCGCGAGGTCAGGCAACCAGCGGCGCTTTTGCTCCTCGTTGCCGAAAAGAATGATGGGTTCCGTACCGACCGAGCCGTGCACGTCGAGGATGCCGGCGGTACTGGCGCTGTAGCGCGCCACTTCCTCGACGAAGATGGCAAAGGCCAGGTGATCCAGTCCGGCGCCGCCGTAGACCTCCGGGACGAGGGTTCCCAGCAGGCCCAGCTGCGCCGCTTTGGCGACCAGGTCGCGCGGGAAGGCATCGTCGTGATCGATCGCTTCCGCGCGCGGCTTGACCTCTCGCTCGGCGAAACCCCGAACCAACCGGCGAATCTCGAGATGTTCCGGGCTGAGCGACAGATCCATTCGGTCAGGCGCCGGGAACGCGGATGATGGTGGCTTCCCCCTGCGCCATGCCGGAACAGATGCCGGCAGCGCCATAGCCGCCGCCACGACGGCGCAGCTCGTACGCCAGGTGCATCAGGATGCGCGCCCCGGAGGCCCCGATCGGATGGCCGACGGCCAGCGCGCCGCCGTCGACATTCACCCGGTCTTCATCGATGCCGAGCAGATCCATGGCCGTGCACGCCACCGCGGCGAACGCCTCGTTGATTTCGAACAGGTTCATGTCCGCGGCGCGCAAGCCGAGTTTTTTCAGTGCGGCCTGAATCGACGAGGCGGGCACCGTCGCCAGGTACGGAGTGTCGGCCGCCGATTCGCCGTAGGTCAGCCATTCGGCGAGCACCGGGAGGCCCCGGCGCTCTGCCTGGGCCGCGCTCATCACCAGCAGCGCGGCCGCGCCATCGTTGACCCCGGGCGCGTTACCGGCGGTGACGGTGCCGTCCGCCTGGTAGACCGGTTTCAGCCGCGCCAGCCCCTCGAGGGTGGTATCCGGTCGGGGCTGCTCGTCCGCCGCGACCGTGGTCGTGCCTTTCGAATTCGCCACCGCGACCGAGACCAGCTCACCATCGAAGCGGCCGGCTTTGAGGGCCGCAGCATAGCGCTGCTGGCTGCTGTAGGCATAGGCATCCTGCCGCTCGCGGGAAACCTCGAACTCTTTCGCGACGTTGCTGCCCTCGACCGCCATGTGGCAGCCGTTGGCAGGATCGATCAGGCCGTCGCGAACCATGCTGTCGACCAGGGCGCCATCGCCGAGCCGGTACCCGAAGCGCGCCTTCTCCAGCAAGTAGGGCGCCTGGCTCATGCTCTCCATGCCGCCGGCGACCACCACGTCAGCGTCGCCATTGCGGATGAGCAGGGCCGCCAGGTTCACCGCCTTGAGCGATGAGGCGCACACCTTGTTGACGCTCAGCGCCGGCACGCTGGTGGGAAGTCCCGCTTTGATGGCGGCCTGGCGGGCCGGGATCTGACCCATGCCAGCGGTGATCACCGTCCCCATGATCACCTGGTCGACCTCGCCGCCCGCGACCTGCCCGCGCTGGAGGACTTCCTTGATGACCACGGCCCCAAGGTCGGGCGCCGTCAGCGTCGAGAGGCCGCCACCCAGCTTGCCAAATGGTGTGCGGGCGGCCGCGACCAGCACGACGTCCTCCACGAACTCATTCTAAGTGCGGACGGAAGGCACGGAAGCGCGCGAAACCACCACCGAAAACGCGCCATATACTTGCCTGCGTGGAGTTGAAGCATCTCCTCTATGCGAGGCGTGATGCCGTTGCCAGGATCACGATCAACCGCCCGGATGCCCGTAACGCCCTGAGTCACGAGGTGGTCGTCGAGCTGCGCGCAGCCCTCAAGGCGGCCAAAGATGATGCCGCGGTGCGGGTCATCGTGCTCACCGGAGCCGGCACGATCTTCTGCGCCGGCGCTGACTTGAACAGCTTTCGCAGTGAGCAGCCGGAGCTCGACCGCCACCTCCAGCGGCGGCAGCTGGCCGACCTGTTTGTCGACATGACCGAGCTCGGCAAGCCGACGCTGGCGCGGATCAACGGGCACGCGCTTGCGGGCGGATTCGGGCTTGTCGCCGCCTGCGACCTCGCGATTGCCGTGACCGAGGCCCAATTTGGGATGCCCGAGGTGAACGTCGGGGTGTTCCCGATGATGATCATGGCCATCGTCTTTCGCAACCTGCCGCGGAAGGCGGCGATGGAGCTGATGTTGACCGGCAAACGCATCGATGCGGCGGAGGCGGTCCGGCTCGGATTGATCAACCGGCAGGTCGCCGCCGATCGGCTCGATGCCGAGACGGATGCGCTGGCGGCAGATCTGGCGGGCAAGAGCCCGATCGGCATGAGGCTCGGCCTCGAGTCGTTCTACACGATGCAGGACATGAGCTTTCGTGGAGCCATGGCCTATCTGCAGGACCAGCTGGCGCTGCTCAGTCTGAGCGACGACCTGAAAGAGGGGGTCAACGCCTTCTTCGAGAAGCGCGAACCGCGATTCACCGGTCGATGAACCGGCCATCCATTGACTGGGTTGAAGTCGGCCCGCGCGACGGGTTGCAGAGCTGGCCGGGCCCGGTCTCCACGCCGGCAAAGATCGGCCTGATCACCGGTTTGCTCGATTGCGGCTTTCGGCGGATCGAAGCCACCTCGATGGTCCACCCGAAGTGGGTTCCGCAGCTCGCCGATGCCGAAGCCGTGCTCGAGGCGCTGCAGGACCGGATCGCGAACCTCCGGGTGCTGGTCCCCAATCGCCGAGGTCTCGAACGGGCGCTGCAGGAGGGCGTGCGCAACGTCGCGGTCACCGTCGCCGCCACCGACGGGTACAACCAGCACAACCTCAATCGCTCGGTCAGCGAGACGCTCGACGAGATCCGCGAGCTCGCGGACCGGGCCGGCCGCGACGGCATCGTTGTCGATGCCAGCCTGAGCGTCGCATTCGGTTGTCCGTACGAGGGCCAGGTCTCCGCGGAGCGGGTCACCGAGGTGGCGAGGGCGCTGGCGGACGCCGGCATCCAGGAAATCGCCCTGGCGGATACCATCGGCGTGGCCAATCCGGCGCAGGTTGAAGCGCTATTCCAGGCGGTGAAGGAAGCGTTGCCCTCGGTCCGCTGGGGGGCCCACTTCCACGACACCCGCGGCGCCGCCATGGCGAACCTGCTCTCCGCGCTGGAGACTGGCGTCAGCCTCTTCGAGGGCTCCGTCGGCGGGATCGGCGGCAGCCCATTCGCGCCGGGCGCGGCCGGCAACCTCTGTAGCGAGGACGCGCTGGCCATGCTCGAGTCGATGGGGATCGCAACCGGCGTCGACGTCGGCCGGCTGATCCAGGTTGCCCGCGGGCTCGAGCGAACACTCGGCGCGCCGTTGCCGGGGAAGCTGCACGCCATCGAGCCGGCCCAGGCGGGGAGCGTTCCGGCGTGAGCGCCGCTAAACCGGATCCGAAACCCAATGCCGGCGATGAGCTGAAGGCGCGCTCCGAGACCGCCCGTGCCGGTGGCTCAGCGAAGTACGCCGAGAAGCTCCGCAAGGAAGAGAAGCTCCCTGTGCGGCGGCGCCTGGAGCTGCTGCTCGATCCCGGCTTCTTGATCGAGGACGGGCTCCTGGCTCATGGTGATGAACCCGGCTATGGCGCCGACGGCGTTGTCACGGTCGTCGGCCGGATCGACGGCCGCACGGTGTGCGTGATGGCCAACGATCCGACCGTCAAGGCCGGGTCGTGGGGACCCCGCACGGTGGAGAAGATTGTTCGCATCCAGGAGACGGCCGAGCGGCTGCGGGTGCCGCTCTTCTACCTGGTCGATTCCGCCGGGGCCAGGATCACCGACCAGGTGGAGATGTTCCCCGGGCGGCGGCATGCCGGTCGCATTTTCTTCCAGGAGGTGCAGCTCTCCGGCGTCGTGCCGCAAATCTGCCTCCTGTTCGGGCCCTCGGCGGCGGGGGGCGCCTACATTCCGGCCTTCTGTGACATCACGATCATGGTCGAGGGCAACGCCAGCATGTATCTCGGATCACCGCGGATGGCCGAGATGGTGATCGGCGAGAGGGTCACGCTGGAAGAGATGGGCGGCGCGCGCATGCACGCCACCGTCAGCGGTTCCGGCGACATGCTGGTGGCGACCGAAGAAGAGGCGATCGAGGCCGGACGCCGTTATCTCGCATACTTCCCGCAGAACTGGCAGGAGGCGCCCCGAGCTCGCGCCCCGGCCGAGGCCCGGCCACCAGTTCCACTGGACACGCTGGTTCCCGAGGACGAGGGGCGCGCCTTCAACATGCAGCAGTTGATCGACGGCGTGATCGACGCGGGCAGCTTCTTCGAGATCAAGAAGCTCTACGCGAAGGAGATCATCTGCGGGCTGGCGCGAATCGACGGACGGGTGATCGGCGTCATCGCCAACCAGCCGATGCACAAGGGCGGCATCCTGTTCGTGGACTCGGCGGACAAGGCGGCCCGCTTCATCTGGCTCTGCGACGCCTTCAACATCCCGTTGCTGTTTCTCGCCGATGTGCCCGGCTTCATGATCGGCACCGCGGTCGAGCGGCAGGGCATCATCCGACACGGCGCCAAGCTGATCGCCGCGGTGGCCGAAGCCACCGTGCCCAAGATCTCGGTGATCGTGCGCAAGGCCTACGGCGCCGGCCTCTACGCCATGGCGGGGCCGGCCTATGAGCCGAACGCGACGCTCGCGTTACCCACGGCCATGATCGGCGTCATGGGACCCAGCGCGGCGGTCAACGCCGTCTTCTACAACAAGATCCAGGAGCTGCCCGAGGCCGAGCGTCCCGCCTACGTCAAGAAGCTCCAGGACGAGTACCGGGAGGACATCGACCTGTACCGGCTGGCCTCCGACCTGATCGTGGAT
>Ga0307479_10000767_pt1 | contig 29265 bp, 25 predicted proteins | sample atmos_gasesECM4C_FD_203743 | JGI IMG/M metagenome (GOLD analysis project Ga0307479, IMG submission 203743) | Hardwood forest soil microbial communities from Morgan-Monroe State Forest, Indiana, United States - atmos_gasesECM4C_515 | ecosystem: Environmental > Terrestrial > Soil > Temperate...
GCTCGAATACGAAGAGACACTGATACGCCAGGGATTCGTCTTCCAGAATCCCAATGCCGCGCGGAATTGCGGCTGCGGCAGCTCGTTCACGGCGTAGTAGAACCGGCTTTAGCCTGTTCCCCGGTAAGACGCGGCGCAGGCTGGGTCGGACAAGTGGTTGGCAGCCGCACCCGCCAGCCACTTTTTTTGTGCTTGCTTGGGGAACGAATATGCTGGACATGGTCGTGATATGAGCGGACCTGCCCCATCCACGAAAGCGTCGGAAACGGTGGACTATTTCGCCATATTTGGCTTGCCCCGCAAGCTGTGGATCGAGATGGACGGCCTGGAGAAAAAGTTTCTGCAACTGAGCTGGAAGCTGCATCCGGACAATTTCGTGAATGCCACGGAGAGCGAAAGGGAACTCTCACTGGAGAAAAGCTCGCAACTTAATGACGCTTACCGCGTGCTCCGCGATCCGGTTGCCCGCGTCGAGTATCTCCTCGGCATCGAAGGCACGCGTAAAGAAGGCGAACACAAGCAACAGGCGCCGCCGGAGCTCCTCGAAGAAGTCTTCGAGCTGAACGAATCCCTCGACGAACTGCGCGAAGCGAAGGTCTCCGGGGGCCATCTGGCCCCGCAGAAAACGCGCCTTGAGTCGGCGGAGAAGAGCTTTCGGGAAAAACTTAGCGAAGTGGATTCACAGCTTCAGGATGCCGCTCGCGAATGGGACGCCGCCATGGACGCCGGAGCAGACACTGAGGCAAGAAAGAAAATCATGAGCAGGCTGAATGAATTGTTGAATCGCCGCTCGTACATTCGGAATTTGGTCAGTAACGTTCAAAAGGAGCTTTCGTAACGCAGGGGCTTTGGCCCCACGGTTCATCATGGGACGCACAGTCGGCATCGATCTCGGCACCACCAACAGTCTCGTCGCGCACATCGATTCGCAGACGGGCCAGCCGAAGTGTATTCCTGGACCGTACGGCGACACGCTTTGCCCTTCGATCGTCAGCCTCGATCCCGACGGCAGCATCATCGTCGGCGAGCCCGCGCGGCGCCGCCTGCTTACCCAACCCGAGCGCACCATCTATTCCGTCAAGCGCCTCATGGGCCGCGGCCCCGCTGACGTTCAGAGCGAGCTCAAGCTCTTCCCGTTCCGCATCGACTCCGCCAGTAAGAGTGTCATCCGCGTCAGACTTGGCGACAAAATTTTCACTCCGCCGGAAATTTCTGCGTTCATTCTTCGCGAGCTGAAAAATTGGGCCGAAAGCTACTTTGGTGAAATTGTCGACCGCGCCGTCATCACCGTGCCTGCGTACTTCAACGACGCCCAGCGCCAGGCCACCAAGGACGCCGGCAAAATCGCGGGCCTCGAAGTTCTCCGCCTGGTCAACGAGCCCACCGCTGCAGCGCTCGCTTATGGCCTGCACGAAAAGCAACGAGGCAGGGTCGCAGTCTACGACCTCGGCGGCGGCACTTTCGACATTTCCGTTCTGAAACTCATCTCCACCGGGGAAGGCGATATCTATCAGGTTCTCTCTACCAACGGCGATACGCATCTCGGCGGCGATGATATCGACAATTTGATGCAATCCTTCGTGCATGAGCGGATCCTTCAACACGATCAAATCGATTTCTCGCCGCATTCGGAAATCGCCCAGGAGCTTCGTAAGGCGCTCATTGCCGTGAAGCATGAACTATCCGCTGCCGAATCGGCCGCACTGCGTTTTCCGCTGCCCAATGGCGCCACTTTCGTCCACGAATTCACCCGTGGCGAATTTGAAGCGCTCGTTCGGCCCATCGTCGACCGCACCATGGGACCCGTGAAGCAAGCTCTTGCCGATGCGCAGCTCAAGCCTGCCGACATCGAGGAAGTCGTCCTTGTAGGCGGCGCCACGCGCACGCCGCTCATCCGCCGCACGGTGCAGGACTTTTTCGGCCGCAAGCCGCACACGGAGCTGAATCCAGACGAAGTCGTCGCGCTGGGCGCCGCCGTTCAAGCAAATATCCTCGAGCGCGGCGTGAGCAACATGCTGCTCCTCGACGTCACCCCGCTCTCGCTCGGGATCGAAACGTACGGCGGCGCCGTGGCAAAGATTATTCCGCGCAATTCCACGATTCCCGCGAGCGCGCAGGAGCTCTACACAACCGGGGTCGACAACCAGACCGGGATCGAGATTCACGTGCTTCAGGGCGAGCGCGAACTCGCGAAAGACTGCCGCTCCCTTGCGCGCTTCGCGCTGAAAGTTCCGCCTGCTCCGGCAGGCTTGCCGCGCATCGAGGTGAAATTCCTGATTGACGCCAACGGCATTCTCCAAGTCGCGGCAAAAGACGTTCGCACGGGTGCGCAGCACTCCATCGAAGTCCAGCCGAGCTACGGGATCGGCGACAAAGAGATCGAGCGCATGCTGGAAGAGTCCATCGAATACGCCGAGCAGGATTTCGCGGAGCGGCAGCTCATCGAAGCACGCACGGAGGCGGAAACAATTCTCAGCGCCACTGCCAAAGCGCTTGCGAATCCGCAGTCGGAGGCTTTGTCCGAGGAAGAACGCGCGAGGATCGGTGCGTATGCGTCCGCTCTCAAAGAATTTGTCGCCGGCAAGGATTACAAATTGATCCGCAAGCGCATCGACGAGCTGAATCAGGCGACCGAGCACTTAGCGGAATTGCTAATGAACTCTGCGGTCTCAACGGCGCTCGAAGGACGCAAACTTGCCGAGGTATAGGATTTTGCAGCACAGGGTTGAGCCTGTGCCCGCGTCAGTTTCCTCGAGGGCGGTTCTGATTTTTGGTTTTAGGGGGTAACGAAAAATGGGCGGCAGCAATCCATACATTGAAGAAGTCAAATACACGCCCGCCACGAAGAAATACAAAGTCACGTTTCTTCCCAGCGGCAAAACGTTCGAGGTCGACCCGGAGAAAATTCCGTACGGCCACAACGGCATACCGGGCAGCATTCTCGATATCGCTGAGGGTTTCAAGCTGGGCCTCGATCACGCGTGCGGCGGCGTCTGCGCCTGCTCCACGTGCCACGTCATCGTGAAGGAAGGCCTGGAGTCGTGCAACGAAGCCACCGACGCCGAGCTTGACCAGCTCGACGAAGCGCCCGGGATCACGCCGAAGTCGCGTCTCGGGTGCCAGACCGTGCCTGACGGAACGACGGATATCGTCATCGAAATTCCCGAGTGGAACAAAAATTACGCCAAGGAAGCGGAGCATTAGGAATTAGGAAGCCACAGAGTCACCGAGGCACAGAGAACCGGAATCAGATTTCATTCTGTCTTTTGCATTTAGAAGTGAACTTTCGGTTTCCGATTGCTTTCTTTCTCTGTGACTCCGTGCCTCTGTGGCCAATCATTCTCTTCAGGAGCAAACGTGCCGCCAACTTTTGATTGGGACGCCATCGAGGACATCGCCATCGCGCTGAGCGACAAATTCCCGGATACCGATCCGCTCACCGTCCGCTTCACGGACATGCACAAGTGGATCACTGAACTTCCCGGCTTCTCCGGCGATCCGCAGAAGTCCAACGAATCCAAGCTCGAAGCGATTCAAATGGCCTGGCACGAAGAATTTCAAGATCGCCAGAGTTGATCGAAACTCGCTACTGATTCCCGCTCCCGGGCGCACGTTTGCAAATTTGTTTTCTCTAATTTCAACTCCTCCGGCCCCGCTTGTGCATTGGTGCAATTTTTCTTATTCTAGATAAGTTCCACACCCCGCAAACTGTGGCGCTATGGTGCAACGGTTAGCACGCGGCCCTTTCAAGGCCGAAATACGGGTTCGATTCCCGTTAGCGCTACCAACTTTTGAGGGTGCCGGCGCTCGTTCGCACGGGGCGCTTTCCTTCTTCTTGCGCAGGGGCCCTCAGAATGTAAATTTGAGGCGCGCTGAAACACTCCGCGGCGGCGCCACCGCCGTCCCGGAAAACGAGCTCGCAAAATTAATCACATTCAATCGATCAGTGAGATTGGCCACCTGAATCTGCACGGCCGCACTGCGCTGCTCTTTGCGATAAAGCTCAGCACCTGCCGCTGCGTCCACAGCGAAATTCGGCCGCACCCGCCCGCGGCTGAAATTCACGCGGTTCACAATCGCCGCTCCAAACTCCGCCAACAAGAAATTTGTATCCAGGGGCCCCTTGCCGAAATCCACGGGCAGCCCGCTTCCGTATCCGCAGCCGAGCGCAAGCCACGCTCGTTTTGCCGCTTGAAATCGCAGCTGCGCGTGCAGCGTGTTGCGCTGGTCCTGCGTTACCGCGAACCGGCTCGTGTCCGTTAAGCCGCTTGCGGCGTCACTCCCGAGAAACAATCCTCCTGTGATCGGGCCTTGGCCCATGCCGGACTGGTTTGCGTAGCTTAGATAACCCGAGAAGTGTCCCCACTCCGGCATTTCGAGCTGAACCTCTTCTCCAATGATTTGTGCTCTTGCAAAAGCAATCGGAAAACTCACTCCGGTATCCAGCAGCACGTCGTCGTCCGAATAGTTGCGAAAATCGCGGCGAAAGATATTCGCGTCCACCCGCAATTTCCCACCGAGCGCCTTGGTCACGCCTGCCTCATAGAAATTCCCGCGCGCCGGCCGGACTGGCAACCGCAACACAATCGGATTGATGGAGTTGAGTTCCGGTGAGCTCGCCAGCAGCAGATTCTCCACTGCCGGCGTCTGAAACACGCGGTCATAGGAAGCGTGAACCAGCAAGCTCAGCGAAGGCACAAATCGCGACACGCCGACGCGCGGACTCCACGCCGATTCTTTTACCACAAATCTGTAATGGTCAAAGCGCAGTCCCGCACTCACGTTCCAGTTCCTGAGATGCATCTGGTCTTGCACATACGCGGAGGGTTCGACGTCCCAGCGGTGTGCGGAAAATTGAAATTGCTGCCGCGTCGCGGGATCGAATTGCGCAGGATCCGTAATTCGATAGGCGAGCGCTTCATGCACTGGGCTGAAGATGCCATCCAAGCCCGCTTTCCAGTCGTGACGCCCATGGTGCCCTGCCAGATCTGCGCGCGCATATCCTTCGCGATAGCCGCGGTCTTGCGCAACAATCACCGGCGTGGCCAGTGGATTCGAAGCTAGGATCGCGCCCGCATCCCGCACGCTGCCGGAAAAGCTCAGGAAGAGATTGGAAGATATCGTGTGTTGAAAAACGATGCGTCCGCCAGTTTCCTTGTTCCCCACATCCTGCCGCTGTCCTGCCTGGCGCCGCGCAAGGTCATCCGGCACTAGAAAACGCACTTCGTTGTGCGTCAGCGTCAAGCGCAGCCGGTCACGCTCGGAAAAGTCCCGCTCATACGACGCGGAGAATCCGTCCGCATTTCCGGAATTGGTGAAATTTTCCAGCACCGGCGGATCGAGATAGCGATCCGTGTGAAATCCACTGCCGCCCACGGAATAACGGTCCTTTCCCTGTGAATAGGAGATCGTCGCCGCCCCGCTCGCGGTCGAAAAACTGCCGCCGCCCGTGTCAAACTTACCGTGAAGACCTGCTGGGACATCTTTCTCGGTGGTTACCTCCACAACCCCGCCGAGCTTTCGCCCGTATTCCGCGGGATAACTCGCAGTCAACACTCGCAAGGACTGCACATCCTCGGCGTCAAACGATGGAGCAAACGCGGGAGAACGATTCTGCGTCACCGGCAATCCGTCCAGCACGAATTGCACGTCGTATTCCGATCCTCGCGGATGCAGCACGCCGTTTGCTTCATAGACCCATCCCGGAAGTTCCGCGACCATGTCAAAAAGCTCACGCCCTGGCTGGACTGCAGTTTGCTCGCCGACGGCTTGGCGCCCGATGGAGTACAGCGTCCCCGTTGCGCGCGGATCCACCAGGGTCGCGGAGTCACTCACGCGCACCTGCGTTGTTACCGGCGCCAAGCCCAGCGTCACCGCAATTCGAACGGGTACTTCCGAGCGTATCTCTAGCAATTCCGTCCACGGCGCAAACCCCTCCGCGGTCAGGCTCAGCCGGTAAAGGCCGAAGGGAAGATCTTGAAGAACGTACCGGCCGTCCATTCCAACAGGAAACGTCCGCCGGAACTGATTTGCTCCACTGATCAGTTCAGCAGCCGCTGCCAGGGCCGCGCCCTGCGGATCATGCACTTCGATGTGCAGCTCTCCCCGCGAACGCTGCGCGTATGCGCTGAGCGCGGTGAGGGACAGCATCGCGGCCGCTCGGATCAGGTGGAGATTCTTTTTCGTCGGCATTTCTTGTTGTTAGTTCTCTCGTCCTCCGCCGAGTGCTCTTGGACCGCGTCCAGTATTTTTAGTTTCACTCAGCGATTTCGATTGCGCTACCACGAAGCGCGACGCCGGCCGAAAAAGCGGCCGGTGCAAGCGAGCTAAGAAACAACAAGAGGTTCCAATCTCTCGCTCGCGGAACCATCCACTCCTCAGGCGCTGAGTCCCACGTTCAAGGGTGAACTCAGCTGTTTCCATGTGCCAGCGGGTGGTATCAGGTTTGTTTCGTTTCTACCCAACCGGACTCGAGGGAGTAATGGGACACACCCTAATTCCTTGGCTCATTGCCTTTATTTGCAATCAGATACAAGACTCTGTTGCCTGGCACGGTACTTGCACCTTTGTTAGGCACCTGGTACCAACGTACCGAATTTCGAGCAGGATTCGGTACTTCGGCAAGAAGGCTTCTTATGAACACCAAGAACCGGAGCCAAAAAGGCTTCAGCACGGTTGAGTTAATTATCGTCATCGGAGTGATTTCCGTGATGACGGTTCTAGCCCTCCCGCTCGTGCAGAATACGGTTCCCTATTACCGCGCCAACGCGGCCATGGACCAAGTCATCCGAATGTTGCGTTCGGCTCGCCATTCCGCCATTTCGGACCGGCGCATTACGACGATCAGCTTCATCGGCACGAACCAGATCCAACTTTCGCAGATCCCCCCCAACGGGGGCGCGCCTGTCGCGCTCGACATCCCTACGACACTGGAAGGAGGGGCGCAGTTTATCGTGTTTCCCACCGTTCCCGACACACCGATGCTTTTCGGTAATGCAACGGCAATTTCCTTTACAAACCCTGTAAATCCCGGCGGCGGGTTTCCCGCAACACAATTTCTCAGTGACGGTTCTTTCGGAACAGCCGTCGGAGCACCTGTCAACGGAACCGTTTTCGTCGGAGTCCCTGGCCAGCCGTCCACCGCGCGCGCAGTCACAATCCTCGGATCCACGGGACGGATTCGCGCTTACCACTGGGACGGCACTGCGTGGCAAGAGTAGTCGGAGGCAATGATCGTGAGGTATGAACATCACAGCCGTCGCTGGAACAACCAGAAGGGCTTTTCCCTGATGGAAGCCATGATCGCCGTTTTGGTCTTGTCCTACGGCATTTTGTCTCTCGCGGCTGTCTTCGCGCAGGGCCTCCTCTTTTCCGCAGCCAGTCAGTTCGACTATATCGCGCAGAAGAAATCGGAAGAGGCTGTCGAGTCCATCTTCAATGCGCGCAACACCCAGGCCACTTCCTGGGCCCAGATCCAGAACGTATCCGCTGGCGGAATCTTTTTGGATGGGCCGCAGCCTTTGTTGGCTCCAGGCGTGGCCAACGGATTGGTGGGAACTGCCAATGACGACGCGGCTCATCCTGATAGTGTCATCGTCGGGCCGGGGCCGGACGGGATTTTGGGTACCGCCGACGATGTGGTTATCCCGCTGAGCAACATGCAGCGAACGATTCAAATCGCACCGGTTCTTGATGCAGCGGGCAACGTCGAGCCGAACGTGAGGACGATTACGATAACCATGACGTATACGGTCGGCCGCTTGAATCGCACGTACACCCTCGTCAGCTACATCTCAGCGTTTTCCTGAGGCCCGGAGTAAGGAGCAGGTAATGAAGAAGCAAGCCGGATTCACGATGATCGAGTTCATGATTGCCATGGGCGTCACGCTCGTTGTATTGGCGGCTGCCGTCGGGGCAATCATGAGCACGACGCGAAGTAATCAAAACGTGGCGCTCACAGCAGATTTGAACGACAACCTGCGCGCTTCGCTAAACCTGGTGAGACAGGACATCGTGCTCGCCGGAGAAGGCATTCCAGTGGGAGGGATTTCGATCCCCTCTGGACCTGGAATAACGGTAAACCGCCCTGGCCCTGTAGCTCTCAGGTTCCAGCAACCTTTCCTCCCTGCAATTAGTCTGGGAACAGCTCTCGGGCCGACAGTTCCAATCCTCATCCGGCCCGGCGTCGCTCCAGGTCCCGGGGCGCCTTCCGACATGATCACTTTGATTTATCAGGACAATACCTGGGACAGCAATCCAGCCGCTAACAGACCAACGGCTCTGGACAGCGCCCCCATCACCCGTGCCGCGGTAGGCGCGACACCTGCCTGCAACGGTAGTGTTACGGCGCTCGGCGATGCCGTTACTTTCGACCCCAATTGCGTGGATATGTCCAGGGCCCGGGTCCCCGTTCAGCCAGGGGATCTATTCATGTTCAGCAACGTTAACGGCACGGCGTTGCAGACTGTCACGACCATAAACGGGCAGGTCGTTGATTTCGCTGGCAATCCCGCAGTTGACAAGTTCGAATTGAACCAGACTAGAGCCGACCAGGGAACAATCGTGCAACTCCAGAACAAAGTGCCGGTGGCGGGTACTTCAAACCCCGTTCAATACACCTATCTCGGTACCTATCCGCCCACCACCGCTACCCGAATCTGGATGATCAGCTACTATCTGGATATTGCCACGGACCCGCAGCACTACCGCCTAGTCCGACAGGTCAATTTCAACCCGGCCCAGCCGGTGGCGGAGGTAATCGAAGGGCTTCAGTTCACCTACAACTTCGTGGACGCAAACGTCCCGCCCACAATCTACGCCAACTCCACCACTGTGCCCGCCGGGCTAAGTGAGAACTATATTCGTTCCGTGAATCTCTTCCTGGGTGCGCGCGCGAACGTCCCCTCCGGCTCAAACAGCACGTACCTTCGGGACAATATGAAAACGCAGATTAGCGTCCGCAGCCTAGCGTATTACAACAAATATAACTAGGCAGAGGCAATGCCATGAGAACCCAAAAAAAACAAACGAACGGTGAATCCGGTATCGCGCTGGTCTTCACGCTGCTCTTGATGTTGCTGATCCTGAGCCTGGTGAGCGGTTTCATCGTGCTCATCATGAGCGGCCAGCAGCTCACCGGACTGACCAACGGCCAGACCCGCGCGTTCTACGGCGCAGAAGCTGGCATGGAGAAGATGACCGCGGATATTGGGACGTTATTCGACAGCACCTACGCCCCTCCTGCGGCCGCACTGACCGCTATTGCATCGGCCCCCCCGGCTAACCTGCAGGGCATAAGTTACGTCGCCACAGATGGAACATCAGGTTATAAGCTGGACTATCCGAAGGATTCTAACGGCAATCCTGTTGCCACGTCCCAGATCGTCAAGGCTGGCGACTTCAGCGGCATGCCTGGTTTGATCACCCCCTACACTTTAACCGTTACCGCGCGCACGAGCAGCGGCGCGGAAGTCATGCTTCGCCGGACCACGCAAACCGTGGGTATTCCGGCCTTTGAGTTCGGCATCTTTTGCGGTAAAGATTGCGGTTTCCATGCCGGCCCGGATTTCAATTTCGGCGGCCGCGTTCACACCAACGGCAATCTCTGGCTGGCCGAAGGTTCCGGCAACACGCTTACACTTTCCGACAAGGCAACGGCATACGGTGAAGTTATTCGGCAGTGCATCATGAACGGACAGCCGCTGTCGGTCGGCGGTTGGACGGGCACGGTAGACGTTACCACGGCATCGGGAGGAACACCTACGCGGAGCCTGGCACCGACCGAAGGAAGCGTTACGGGTTGCTCGCCTACTTCCGGCGCGAATTCCAATTGGTCCACCATTTCGCTCACCGACTACAATTCTTTCCTCATCAATCACTCCACCGGCGTGAACAAGAAGCTGAGACTCCCGATTGAAATCCTGACCAATGGCCAGTCGTTTCCTGTAGACATTATGCGACGGCCGACCCAGGGTGAGGGAGCCAACCCAGCTCTGCTCGGCGAACGCTACTTCGCTCAGGCCAGCATGAAGATTTTGCTCTCCGACCAACTGAATGACATCATGCAGCTTCCCTGCATCGATGCGACGACGCAGCCAATCGATCTGAGTACCCTGGCTGTCGATCCTGCGGGGCCGGTCACCGCCTATCCAGGGTGGTATGTGCCCACCGCGGCGAATGGCGGCCAGATCCCGATGGCAACTTCAGCCGCAAGCGTCGCGCAACCTGTCGGAAATCCTCCTCCGGCAGGGTATACCGCGGGGTCCAATGGATATTGGGTTCCCAAGGGCCGGCCGACAATCACCGGCTTCCTCAAGGTTGAAATTCAAATCGGCTACTTGCCGCCGTGCGGCAGGTGGCAGGATGTAACCCAAGAGATCCTCAATCTCGGGTTTGCAGGCCGGAACCTCAATTCGACAGTGAACGTGATCGCCAATCCATATCCCAACGTTCCGCCGCTTCCCGGCCCGCAAACGCAGATCTTGCCTTCCACTTGTTCTGACCCGAGTCCAAACGCCGTGATTCGCCTCGAGCGCATTCGCGACAATCCGCACAACGCTTCCACGGTTGGCATCTGCGGCATTGATACGACCCAAACTCCGCCGGTACCGACCACCACAGCGTCGGACTACTGGCCCAATGTTCTCTTCGATACGCGGCAGGGAGCCATCCGAGACGTTTGCCCGAACGGTTCCAATCCTTGCAACTTCGCCCAAGTCATGGCCAGCGGCGTGACCCACTATGTGGAGCTCGACATCAGAAACTTGGCTCGCTGGCTCACGGGGCAAATTGGCACGAGGGGTCCCGGCGCCTACGACCCTCAGAACGCTCCGTACAACTACGTCGTATACTTCTCCGATCGGCGCGGAAACTACGTTCCCACCGGCAGCATAACTGCCGCTTGGCCCCCGGTCTCTCCCTCGGGTAACGAAACGGGAGAGTATGGATTCTCTGACTTTCTCAACCCTGGGAATCCAGCCGCTGGATGCCCCAACGGGCAACTGGATGTGGGCGAAGACGACGGAGACCAGACGGACCGAACCCCTCCGGCACCTGGCATCTTCTACAACTATGGGCAGACCCCTTCACCTAAAGTGACTGGGATATTGTTCACTGATGCGGTTGCCCTTGCGACCCTGCCTAACCCCCGTTGCGCGCTGCCGGCCACCGCCTGGCCGGGGTCTTTGATCAAAAACACTCAGGAAGCCCGCATGAACCCGCCATTGTTCTTCCGTCGCGCTTTGAAGCTGGTGAACGGAAGCAACATCAGTGCTCCTCTGGGCGCCAGGGCCTGCCCGGGCGGGCTCGTTTGCGGTCTCACCATCGTTGCGGAGAACCCGGTCTATGTGCAGGGCGATTACAACGCTAACTCGGCGGGCGGAGGATTCAACGATGCCCATGTGGCCTCAGCGGTTCTCGCGGATGCCTTCACGTTCCTGTCCAACAGTTGGAATGACGTAAATTCCTTCTCTTCGCCTTACGATCCAGGTTCCAGGGCAGCCAACTTCAACGGCGTCACGAACGGCTGGTATCGTGTGGCCGTGCTGGCGGGTAAGGGCCCTGGGTTCCCTTGGGTTAACGGCACTAACAACGATTTTGGAAGCGATGGCGGGGTGCACAATTTCCTGCGCTACATCGAGAGCTGGGGCGGCGAGACGCTCAACTATCGGGGCTCCCTCGTCAGCATGTTCTACAACCGCCAGGCGGTCGGCGTGTACAAGTGCTGCACCACGGTGTATTCGCCTCCAACCCGCGCCTATAACTTCGACACGGAGTTCCTGGATCCGGCTAAGTTGCCTCCGCGAACCCCAATGTTCCGCGACATCAACACGACGGGTTTTACGCAGATCATGTACCCGGACCAACAGTAGCTCAGCCCGTCGTCTGCAGCTCTACGAAGTGGTTCGAACAACAGGCCGTTCCGGAAAACCGGAACGGCCTGTTCCCTTTTGGACGGGCTTCTAACTCAGGTGCGGCGGCTCGGCTCCGCCGCGAGGGCGAGAGCCAGATCCGGGCGCAAGAAACGGTAGCCGAGCTGGTGCAACTTCTGTGGAACGACGCGCTGGCTGGACAACAGCAGCGCGTCGGCCATTTCTCCCAGCACCAGTCGCAGGGCAAATGCCGGAGCAGGGAAGAGCGCCGGACGGTGCAGCGTGCGCGCAAGTTCCCTTGTAAATTCCGCGTTGCGCACCGGACCGGGCGCCACGACATTCACCGCGCCTTGAACCGTACTGCTCTCCAGTGCGAAGCGCAGAACTGCCACCACGTCGTCCAGCGTCACCCACGACATCCACTGTCGCCCCGACCCGATTCGCCCGCCCACGCCCAGTTTGAACGGCAGTAGCATCTTCCCGAGCGCGCCGCCGTGCCGCGCAAGAATGATCCCAAACCGCGCGCGCACCACGCGGATTCCCAGCGCCTCCGCCTTCACCGCTTCCGCTTCCCAGTCCTGCGCAAGGCTCGCCAGAAAATCTTTTCCCGCCGCGCTCTCTTCTGTCAGCGACTCATCGCCGCGGTTCCCGTAGTAGCCAATGGCCGATGCCGATACCAGCACCCCCGGCCGCGCATTCATTTTCGCGAGGGCCGTCACCAGAGCCCGAGTCGTATCCACCCGGCTCGACCGCAGCAGCGCCTTGCGCTCCGCCGTCCACCGTCCCCCCGCGATCGATGCTCCCGACAGATTCACCACCGCATCCGCTCCAACGGCGGCGCCCCCCAGTTCTCCCGTTGACGGATTCCACGGCACATCAAATCCATCTTTCGCTCCGCCCCGCGCGGCGCTTTCCGGTCTCACCAGACGGCATACGGTGTGACCCGCGCCCGCCAGAGCGCTCACCAAAGCCGTTCCCACCAGCCCCGTCGATCCTGTCACCAAGATCTTCATTTTCTCCTCTGCGACCTTCTCGGTTCCGCGCGGAACTGCAAACAACTCATTGCACGCTACGCAACCCTTGCCCTCCGGTCAAGCATTAGAAACTTTTGAAAAGGTTTTTTCAGATGAAAAAGTTGAATTTTCCGCCCTCCCGAGTGAATCCTTCGGCACAGACTTCAGTGTGTGTTTTTGGGGGCGCCTAAGCCTCAGCCACTGGCCTCCTGCGCGCGCGCGCGTTACAATTGCCTTGTGCCAAGCGCTTCGCAAACCATGCGCGTCAAAGTGCTTTTCTTCGGCCGCCTTAAAGAAATCGTCGGCCGCGCCGAAGACTTTGCCGACCTCGCCGACGGCTCGCGCATCGAGCAGCTTTTCGCCCACTACGGCGCTCGCCATCCCGAGCTCGCCCGCTTCCGCGCCTCGCTCGTCGCCTCCCACAATCACGAATTCGCCGCTTGGAGCACTCCCCTCCACGCCGGAGACGAAGTCGCCTTCCTTCCCCCGGTCAGCGGAGGCTAATCTACCCCGATGGACCCGCTCAACGATGATATGTTTCGTCTCGTCGTCGAGCCCATCGACGCGGCCGCCCTCGTCCGCCACGTCCGTGCTGGTGAAGACGGTGCCGTCGTCACCTTTGACGGTTGCGTTCGCAATCAATCTCATGGACGCCCAACTCTCTACCTCGACTACGAAGCCTACGAGCCTATGGCGCTCGCCAAAATCCGCGAAATCGGCGCCGAGATGCACGCAAGGTTTCGGATCCATCGTGTCGCCATCGTTCACCGCCTCGGCCGGCTGCAAATCGGCGAAACGAGCATCTTCATCGCCGTCAGCGCGCCCCATCGCCCCGCGGCCTTTGACGCCTGCCGCTTCGCTATCGACACTCTCAAGCGCACCGTTCCGATCTGGAAAAAGGAGTATTTCGAGGACGGCGCTGTCTGGGCGGACGGCGAACTTCCTCCCGCGCCCGTGGAAGCCCCCGCTGCAAAACCTGCATCCTAATCTTTCATGCCCGTGAGGCCAGCCCACGTTCGATGCTTTGTCCTGATCGCTGCTCTTGTTTTGACTGGCAATGGTCTGGCACAGGACAAGCCCGATCGGCCGCCGTGGGCTCAGCCTTCGCGCCCCGCTGCCACCACCTCCAACACACCCGCGCCCGCTCCTGTCAATCCCGGCGATTACAGCCCGGACCCAGTTCCAGACCCTTCACAGGATCGCGGCAAAATCCGCGTCAATGTGAACCTCGTCAATGTGCTCGCCAGCGTTCTGGACGAGCACAATCGCCCTGCCCCGGACCTGCCCATCGACGCTTTTCAGCTCTTCGAAGAAGGCGTGCAGCAAAAAATCGAAGTCTTCGAGTCTGAAACGTTGCAGCCGCTTGATCTCGCGCTCATGATCGACTCGAGCCTCAGCGCCCACAAGGAGATTTCGTTCGAACAGGAGGCCGCCGCGCACTTCATCCGCCAGGTTCTCCGCCCCACCGACCGCCTGGCGGTTTTCTCTTTCGATGAAAACGTCACGCAAGTCGCGGCCTTCTCGGACAATGTTCCCTCCCTCCAGGAAGCCGTGCGCAAAATCCCTCCCGGGGCGGGCACTTCGATCTATGACGCCGTTGTGCTTGGCTCCAACACGCTGGATAAGCGCGGCGAAAACCGTCGCCGCGTCATCATCATGGTCACCGATGCCGGCGAAACCACCAGCCGCAGCGATTTCGATTCCGCTCGCAAAGCCGCTGTCCGTTCCGGCGCTCTCCTTTACACCATCGTCGTTCGCCCTATAAAAACCGAAAGCGGGCGCAACACCGCCGGCGAACATGCCCTGGAAACCATGACCGACACCACCGGCGGCGCGATGTTTTATCCCGACTCACCGCGGGAGCTGGATGCCATCTTCGATCGCATCGACCGCGAGCTGCGCACGCAATACCGCCTCGGCTATTACCCCAACCCGCGCGGGCCCGCCAATACCTATCGCAGCATCGAAGTGAAAGTCCTCAACGGCGACTATCGCGTCCGGCATCGCAAGACCTACCTCACCGGCCCGCAGTAGAGGTCTGGTACAGCCGCACATCCCTTACGCTCGTGCGTCTTTGCAGTCCCGATTCACCGCTGGCGCCCTGCTTTGTGGCAGAGGTGAAGGATTGCACCTATAATCTCGTCACTTCTGCAGTCAGCAGGGCGCATGTTATCCACACCCTATCCCTGGCGGATCGTGGCGGCCGCGGTCATCAGCATCGTCGGCTACTTTTACCTCGCCTACCTCACGCTCTTTGGTCTGTCGCCGGGCGGGATGGATGTCGAGGATAAATCCGGCCACGCGGTGGTTTCTTATTTGGAGAACGACGGACCTGCAGCCCGCGGGGGTGTGCTTGTTGGAGATCGCATTCTGACGGTGGACGGCCAGCCGATTGGCAATGTCGTGGATTGGCTGGCCCATCGAATGAACTTTGTCGCTGACCGGCCCATTCCTATCAGCGTTGAGCGCGATGGCCGCCGCCTCGATTTAACGATGACCCTCCATGGAAGCGTTTGGAAAGACTACAACCCTCGCACGCGCGCCTCTCAAATCATCTTTTTGGCGAGTAAACTCATTACCTTGCTAATCGGCCTCTTTGTTGTGTTCAGCCGTCCACGTGATTTTGTTTCGCGCCTGGGCGGGTGGGTCCTGGTCACGATGGCGACTGTTTTTGAAGCCTTTCAGTGGGGACTGGCTTCCGCGATCCGTTCTCTGCCATTTCTTTTCCAGTGGACGGTGATGCTCGTTTATGTGAGTGCCGCTTTTCGCACGCCGTTGCTGTTCACTTTTTTCTGCCTGTTCCCAAAGAAGCTATTTCGCAGCCGATGGATCTGGATTGTGCTCCTTGCGGGTCCCGCCATTGCCACGATTTATGCGCTCTATCTTCTCGCTCGCACAGTGTACGACCCGGCTCATTTGGCCTCGCTCGCTCCCCCTTGGATGTTGATCGCTTTTGGCCTGCAAAGCTTGGTCTATTTGCTGGCGGGATTGCTCGTCCTGCCGATTGGGTACTGGCGTCTCGAGACACCCACTGACCGGCGGAGATTTCGCGTCCTCTTTTTCGGCGTACTGATAGGCCTGCTCTTCTATCTGCCGCGCGTCTTCAGCACTGCTCTCGAAGATTTCAACCCTTCGATCGCCGATTTCATGTCTTCCCCCACCCTAAACTTGGTCTTCAGCGCGGGATTCCTGATTTTTCCATTCTCCTTCGCCTACGCCATCCTGCGCCATCGGCTCTTCGACGTCCGCGTGATTATCCGCCGAGGGCTGCAGTACGCTCTTGCGCGCGGGTTCCTTTTGTCTATACCGATTGTGTTGGCGGGACTTCTCGCGGCAGACCTGATGCTTCACGGCAACGATCCTCTTTTCACTGTTCTGAGGGCGCGAGGCTGGTTTTACGGGGGCATCGCCGCTCTCACAGGTCTCGCTTACCTCCAGCGCGGCCCTTGGCTTTCTTCGCTGGATCGTAGCTTCTTCCGCGACAAATACGATGCCCAGGCGTTGTTCCGCGAGATCGTGGAAGAAATTCGCCGCGCTCTCAGCATCCAGCAAGTTGCTCCTCACGTGGTTTCGCGCATTACGGATGCTCTTCACGCTGAGTTTTGCGCTCTGCTGCTGCGTAAGCCCGGCGAAAATCTCTATCGCATCATCGCCGCCTCGCCGGCCGGTGCTGTCACCTCCGACCTGCCTGCCACCAACAAACTGATTCCCCTAGTCCGGGCTTTGGACACTTCCGTCCCCATCTTGCTTGCCGAAACCGGATGGCTAGGACAGCAATTGCCGCAGGCCGATAAGGATTTCCTGCATTCCGCGCGCATCGATCTGCTGGTGCCAGTGGCCCTGGCCGAAGGCCGCACGGAAGCCCTGCTCGTCCTGGGCATGAAGCTCTCGGAAGAACCCTATAGCCGGGAAGACGTGGCGCTGCTCGAAAATGTTGCCGGCGCCATCGCGCTTCTTCTCTTTCGCGGCCCGGCGAGCTTCCCCGGCCGGGCCTTCGAGGAGTGTCCTCGATGTGGCGCGTGCTACGACACGGGAACGACGCGCTGCGAGGTAGACGGCGCCACGTTGAATTTGGTGGCAACCCCCCGGCTGCTTATCGATCGCTACCGCCTGGAAAAACGCCTTGGCCAGGGGGGCATGGGAAAGGTCTATCGCGCCACGGACGTCTCACTCGACCGAACCGTCGCAGTTAAAATGCTGCGCGACGAGTTTTTCGCCAACCAGCAGGCCCTGGAGCGATTTCGCCGCGAATCTCGCCTCGCCGGGAGCTTCTCTCACCCTAATGTGGTCACGGTTCACGATTTTGGCGTGGATCCCAATCAGCGCGCCTTCCTCGTGATGGAGCTTCTCGATGGCATCACCCTCCGTGAAGAACTGCGCACTCAAAAAAGATTGGCTCCCTCACGGATGGTACAGCTCTTCGAGCATATTTGCGCGGGCGTCGGTGCCGCCCACGTCAGGGGTCTCGTGCATCGCGACCTCAAGCCGGAAAACATTTTTCTGGTTCGTACGGACGCCCGCGAGTTGGTCAAGATCACCGACTTCGGGATCGCCAAATTCCTCCCGCAAATCTCCGAGGATACCAGCGGCACATTCACCGGCGTTTTCATCGGAACCCTCCCTTATATGTCACCCGAACAATTCCGCGGGGGCTCGCTTTCCCCTCGCTGGGATTTATGGGCTCTTTCGGTGATCGCCTTTGAAGTGCTATGCGGCGTGCAGCCCTTTCACGGCTCCGATTTCCAGTCTCTGCAGAATGCCATCCTCGAGGGGAGTTTCCCCGCGGTCTCCTCGTTCATCCCGCAAGCTCCGCCGCACTGGCAGGAATTCTTTAATCGCGCCCTTGCACGCTCGCAAGACGAACGCCCCGGCTCCATCGCCGAACTCTGGGCCGACCTCCAGTCCTGTTTTTCCGCTGCCTAATCCCAAGGTCACAGCGCTATTCTTGCCCCTGCGTCGGCGAGCAAATCAAAAGGTCCGCTCTTCCCTCAAAGGCGCAATAGCTTTCTGCTGATTTCTTCGAGGTTGCTGAAACCACCGACGCGCCGAATACCCGATCATTCGAACGCCTGCCTCCGCAAATTCCAAGCCGCGCTCGCCGGCCGAGACGATGAGATACGCCAGGCTGCCGACCACAAGCAGAATCGCGAAGCCAAGCGCGAAGAACAATTCCGCCACGAGTAATTCACGGACGAAATAGAACTGCAGGGCGAAAAACACCGCGAGGACAGTCATCGTCCCTTTACGTACCTTCGCCTTTGAATTGGCGAACGTTCTAATCTGCCCCAAAAACTTTTTCATCAGCCCGCACCTGCCCTCGTTACGTGGAAGCACGGGAAAGCCCAAAAGGGGGCGAGCGTAAGTAGCTGAAAGCGAACGAGAGTAAGGAGACTGGGTCGTTTTCCTCCGGTGATGAACGGCAACTTCTTGACGCTGGTGTCAATCCGCTGTCAGCGCCGTTCCGGTCGAGCGAAGGCTACGGGGCCGGTCTGGTGCTGTGCCGATTTCGTGACAACCGTGTCCGCGGCATGAGAGGATTTCCCGGTGCAGGGAGAATGACTTCGACCGCGGCCCAACGCAAACTGCCGGCACTCGATGCTTTCCGCTCGAGGTGAGCCTGATGACATGAAAGTCGAAACGCAAGATCGCCACTCGCTCACTTTGTTGGTTTCTATCCTTTTCTTCCTGGTGCTTGGCACATTCCTGGAGGAGAACTGGATCAGTGAAGTCTTTGTGTTCCTTTCCATGTATGCGACCCTTATTGTGGCCATACTGAAGTTATCCCAAAAACGGGCCATGCGATGGCCTGCGCTTCTGCTGACCGTCTCCTCGCTGCTGGTCACGCTTGTTACTATCTTCCATTCGGTTCACACCTTGCGAATCGCGAACTGGCTGCTCTTGTCCGCCTTTCTTGGCTATATTTCCGTCGCTCTTTTCGCGTTTCTGCAACACTCGGGCGCGATCATAAGAGCCAAATTACTCGCGTCCTTGAGTCTTTATCTGATACTGGGAATGTTCTACTTCGCTGTCTTCAACTTGATCCAAGAGGTTCATCCCGGATCGTTTGTGGAGGTGGGGCCAACTCCCATTGCGGCTTCGCGCGATTCTCTTTTTTACTTCAGCCTGGCTACGCTAACCACCCTGGCATACGGCGATGTAGTTCCCGTTTCGCGGCCCGCACGGATCATTGCAGTCCTCGAAGCAGCTACGGGCGTTTTCTACATCGCAATCATGGTGGCTCGCTTAGTTGCTGCCTACCAGAAAACCGACGGCGAGGGACGTTAACCTTCGGCTCGCGGAAGTCCAGTCTGGCTCGGGTTCAGCCGGGCGTTTGTCTGCTGACAAATGGCTTCTGGCGGCGCGTCCTCTGGGAAATCTCAAAAACGTGTTGCCTCATTCGCACTTCGCAGGCAGCAAACTCCTCTCCCACAAAGCAATTCCCATCAAACTAAGGAAATTGACAGACTTATGCCGTGGGGAAGGTTATTCCCTGATGCAAGCCCGAGTTCGCTGTACGAAGTGATGCCTGCATGGAATCGGACAGCGGCAAACGCGCCAAACAATCTGGTGTGCGTAGCGGGCGCTATTCGATCCGCTATCCCTTCGTAGCCGACGCGGAGATGCTGGAATTGCAATCCGGGAGTCGCGTGAAGGGGATGACCTCAGATCTTTCTCTTGGAGGATGTTTCGTGTGCGCGCGCCGCGCGCTGGAGGTCGGCGCCCGGGTCCGCGGAACGCTCACGCACCAAGGCCAGAAAGTAAAGATGCTCGCAGTGGTCCGTGTGGTGAAGGCGCAGGTGGGAATGGGCCTCGAATTTCTGGAAATTGATCCAGATTCCAAGGCAACACTGTTGGCCTGGATCGAGAATCTTCGCAAGTCGCGCTGAAACTTCGGTCACATCCGGAGGTGTGCGCCACATGACCGAGGACCCCCCTTCTCAGAAGCGCCGATACCCGCGCATCTCGTTGCCGAAGGGCATGATGGTGGCCTGGCATGGCGGCGATCTGCAACTTTTTTCGCGCGTCCGGACGCTAAGCATGGGAGGACTGTTCATTTCCGTCCCCAATCCTCCTCCAGTGGGCGCGAAGCTGAGGCTGACCTTTGAAGTGCCCGGCGGGAACGTGCAGGCAGAGGCGATCGTGCGGAATATTGCCCCCGGCGAGGGGATGGGTGTCGAGTTCGTGAGGTTAAGGTTGAAAGATCGAGTTTTGCTGGAAAAGTTGCTGAAGCGATTATTACGGTGACACAACAGTTCTCGGCATGCGCTGCCCATGGGCCAGGGCCTGCGCGTGCTCTACCGGATGGACGCAAAACCCCCCGAACCCCAGTCAGCTTCGCGTCAGCTTGCGCTGCCTGGGGCTCGGCGGTTGAAGACTATCCTTTCACCGGAATGGTGACCGGCTTCGCCAGCTTAAACTTCATCTGACTATGAGTGGCGAGGACGGTTACGTCCTTGTTTGCCTTGTCCTTCTCGGCATCTTTGGCATTGTTCTTGGGTTGGTTTTTCGATCCGGCCACGGAATTGGTTTCTAGGTCATAAGACTTTCCGCGGACGACCACTGAAGCCAGCGTTACCTTCAGTTCATTCTTCTTGATCTTGACGATGCGGCCAGTTACCTTCGCACCCTTAGGAATCACGGTCTTCCCCTCGACCTGAATGGGCGAGGTGAGGCTTCCGGCAAACGTGTCACCGACCTTGTTCTTGTCGGTGGCGAGCGTTTGGCCTACTGTCGCGCTGATCTCTGTGCCTTTCGGCACGGTGACCGTTGCCGTTGGCTCCGGCGCTTTATTTACCGGAACAGCTTTTGCTGCGACAGGCTTTACTGCGGCTGCGGCAGGTTTTGCTGGCGCGGCTTTCTTGGCAGTGGTAGCGGGTTCGTTTGTGGCCTGATTCGAGCAGCCCGCTGCAGTGCAAAGAGCTGCTGCTGCCAAAGCAAGCCAAAGGCTCCGACGGACTCGAGAGTTGAACATTTCACACCTCCAGAGGGGTACCCTTGGGGTGAGTGGGATGAGGTGGCTGGTTTGATCCCCTACCCCGAATGAGGCTTCTACAAATCAACCTCGAAACGTCAGGTATCCCTTAACCTTCTATCTGTAAATCTTACAAAACCTGGTAGCGGGAGTCCCTACGCATTCCGCTGCGCGTTTCCTTCCCAGCACCGGCCCATTGGCCAGTAACCCGCTCTAGGCCAGGCGTACGTCAAATAGCGTGAGCCAATACTGAACAGATTGCAGGGCGAAGCCGCAAAGGATCAGTCCAATCCCGAAGGCCCCGAGCCATCGCTCCGGCAGGTTGTCCGCGTAGTACTCAATGTAGGGATTCACTGTCGCTCCCACGCCCGTGACGAGGCCGGTCACGAGCCCTACCCGGATCGCAAAAAGCCAGGCGTGGTCCACGTGACGGATGAAGGCGCTGCAGATAAGCGCCGCGGCAGTGTAGCCGATCGTCCGACCGACAGTTCCCCAAAACTGACGGCGCGTAAGACGCGGGCGGCGAGACGCTTCATAATCGGTAGCAGGACGGAAGTCCCGAGAGTACATGAATATTGTGCCGGCCGTGATCAGAAGGCCAAAGGCGATTGCGAATTCGAGGCCCAAAATCCTGTATAGTCCGGCGCCGAACGCAAACGCGCGTATGGCGGTGAACATTCCTTCCCAGGCCAACGAATAATGGTCCAGGCCGCGAGCTGCTCGATTCAATTCAACCGCAATAGTGATCCCGTTGGCGATACCCGAGACCAAGCCAAAGAAAAGGCCAAGGCCAATACCGTAGCCGATTCCAAAGACGATGGAGTACGTCACGGCCCTGGTAAGCAGTCGCAATGGGCCATATCGCCCGCCCAATAAATCGTAGGCAAGATAAAGGCTGCCGAGCACGCTCAGGCACGTACCGGCGATGCTGATCGCCGCGACCGTATGGTGGTCCATCCGACGGATTATAGACGTAACGGCTTTAGCTTGTGCCCGATTGTGGGCGCACACATAACCTTCGCGTGGACGACAAGGCGCGCGGCTCCGCCAATGCCTATTGCAGTTATCGACGGCCAAGTCGTCGACGGCGACTATCACGTCCGCCACCGAGATGAAAGAAAGCTACCCGCAAGAGGGTGCTTTTTTGGAACGCGCAAGCCTGGCGCGCGGGCGCGCCCTCTGCGATTGGGTGAAAATGAATGCAAGGACGCCCAATTCGCGCCAGGGGAACAGTGCCAAGTAATCTGACTGTGAGCGGCAGGTGGCAGATCGGAGGTGGCTCGTGACAACGGACAAGTTGGCCGCGGAGCTACCCGTCACAAAGGGGAAAAACAGGAGGAGTGACCGTTACCCTGTAGTTGTTCCTGTGAAGGTGAAGTGGGTAGAGCCTAGTGGCGCAAGCGTCATCGAGTATACTGAGGCCAAAGAAGTCAACATGCACGGGGGGCTGCTCGACATGAAAGGCCGCCCGGCCATCGGCAGCGTTATCGAGCTGACCAACCTTATCTCAACGAAAATAGCCTCTGCGCGAGTGGTATCCCTCCGTCTCTCCAAAACGAGTGACGTGTTGGGAGTGGCCGTCGAGCTCGTTACTCCCAGCGAGACTTTTTGGGGCGTGACGTTCCGGCTGAAGATGGCGACCGACGACCTGCTGAAACTCGTGAAAGACATCAGGTCGGGTGGGATGGATCCTCGTGTACTTCGCGAGTTTCGCGACGCCGTTGATTACGTGCGCAAGACCGCCTGGGCTCTTCAAGAATTGCAGGAACGCCAGGCCCAAAAACGAGACACGGCCACCGTGCGCTCCTTGCTCACCGACGAGCGAGTGCGCCGCGCCACGCAGCTCAGCAATGCGCTGGCCTCGGATTTGGACTCCCATGAAGTGACCGACGGAACCACCGGCACCGCCGATCTTTTTCGAGCCATCGAAGGCCTCTATAAGCGCCTGGCAGGTTTGTTCACGATCCGTGAATCTCGATAACTGCTCCCAGGCAGGAATTTCCCAGAAAACGCAGAGCGAAGCTTTTATCACATCCTCAGAATAGCTCCTGATTAACCGGATTACCTGACAAGTGCTCCTAGCTCCTTGAGGGCAATTCCACTTCTCCGGTAAGCGCGTTTACCAGGCATGTGGATTACTTCCGAGTGCGCCTTAATCCGGCGGAATTTTAATTGGACCGAACCCATCGAAAATATTTCGCGATCCTTCCCTCCCAATCCGTCATGCTTTATTTGGTACTACGAGATTCACCCGATAAAGTACTAGGGCTTTTGCTCGATTGTTTCCGGCGCCAACAAACGTTATCCATATAGAGACGTGAGCCGGTTAAATGTGTCTCAAAAAGGCTGATCAGTGGAATCCGTGGACGGACCACACAGAGGAACCATCGACCGCCAATCGTATCGCTCCCAGCCGAGGAATATAAGGCGAACGTTTCTTAGCCGAATCACAACTCGGGTTTGCCCAGTCGCGGTCTGAGCGATATGCCTTTGGACCACACGCTCGGTGGGAGAATGGAGAGGCGGCTCCCCATCGTCGTTGTGGTGCGCCTCGCCTTGGCAGAACGTGCGGGTAGCGAGGGAGAAGAGAGGACCTACACCGATAACATCAGCGCACACGGCGCTCACATATTTTCTAGACACCCATGGCAACTCGGGGACCAGGTAAGGGTGACTCCCGTGAACGAAGAATCGACGGCTTACGGGAAGGTGGTTTACTGCCACAAGCTGACGGACGGCCGCTATAACATCGGGGTGGCGTTTCAAGATCACCCCGTCACCTGGTCCATCGTGCGCAGATATGACGGCATATAAATATAAAATTAGCCCTTGGCTTAACTAAGGTCCAGCTGAGGAGTTGGGCGCCCTGGTGCCGGTGGCGTTTACCCCGCCCGCCCCGACCTGGTCGGGGACCTGGGGGTTTTGATTTTTCCTCGTTGATTCGAACGACCAGCACCGTTATTCGCCAGATGCGTCTATCGGTAAAGTCTGTTTCTTCCTAGCTTTTCAACCCCAGCTCCTACTTTCCATCTGCTGAACCATTCGAACCTGCGATCCGTTTTTTCCGCCGATTTGCACCGCAACTTATTTCTAATCTCTAGCTTCCCGCCTTCAACTACATTTCACCTCACTATAATTATACTATATAATTATAATACTTTATACGTTAACAGTTCCGTGTTGTCCTGTGTTATGACATTGGGCCTCCATCCTCTCCCGCAAGCTTTCCCTGACGCTGTCCGCGCGCTCTTTCGTCAATTCCTCGCGTTCTCTTCTCTTTGTTTGCGCTCTTTGCACCAAGAGCGTCCCACAACTCTTTGGCAATCAGTCTGTTACACACCCTTTTTCAAAACAACGAGGTGGCATCGGTCGGACGGCGCCCGTCCCGCCTGCCCCGAGCTTCTCGGGGACTCGGCCGGGAGTCCGGCCCGCCGACCTGAGGGTCGGCCGCTACGCAAGCCCCGGTTGGTGGCCGCGGATGGTAAAGTAGACGAAGGATTCACGAACCATGTCGGGTGCACACGGTGGTTCCTGAATCGCAATTACAAATGGCCAGCGAAACAACATTCCCGGCGATAGGCACTGAGCCGCAGACTGGCACAACTGAGAGGGCGGCCTTCAAGATTCTGCTGGCCATCAGCTTTTGCCACCTCTTGAACGACGCGATTCAATCGCTGCTTCCGGCGATCTATCCGATCCTCAAGAACTCTTTCCATCTCGATTTTGAGGAAGTGGGATTAATCGCGCTCACCTCGCAGCTGACCGCATCCCTTCTGCAACCTTTGGTGGGGCACTACACCGACCGGAAGCACCAGCCGTATTCGTTGGCGGTGGGAATGGGGTTTACTCTCGTGGGCCTGCTGATTTTGTCCAGAGCGCCAAACTACAGAACTGTAGTGGCCGCAGCCGCACTGGTGGGAATCGGGTCTTCAGTGTTTCACCCGGAATCATCGCGTGTCGCCCGGATGGCCTCGGGGGGACAGCTTGGATTGGCGCAATCGTTTTTCCAGGTCGGCGGCAATGCGGGGACCGCGCTGGGCCCGCTCTTGGCCGCGCTGGTTCTTCCGCGAGGGCAATCCAGCGTCGCATGGTTTTCGCTGGTAGCCTTGCTCGCCATCGTCCTGCTTGCGCGCATTGGCGCTTGGGCTAAGAAAGGATGGGCCAGCCGGCGAAAATTCCCTCCGGGCGGAGAAGCGCATCTGTCCGCTGCCGGTGGGCGCCCCGTTCTGCCGGGGAAAAAGATTGCCTTCTGCCTGGCGATCCTGACTGCCCTGATGTTCTCCAAGTATTTCTACCTGGCCGGCCTGATGAGCTATTACACGTTTTATTTAATCCACAAATTTCATGTGTCGCTGCAGAGCGCGCAGCTCCATCTGTTTGTTTTTCTCGGCGCCGTTGCGGCAGGAACCTTCGTTGGCGGACCCGTGGGCGACCGCATCGGCCGCAAGTACGTCATATGGTGCTCCATTTTGGGAGTGCTCCCGTTCACGCTGGTTTTGCCATACGCCAATCTGTTCTGGACCAGCATTCTCAGCGTGGTGATTGGGTTGATTCTGGCGTCGGCGTTTTCCGCGATTCTTGTCTATGCGCAGGAACTGCTTCCCCATCGAGTGGGAATGATTTCCGGACTCTTCTTCGGATTCGCCTTTGGACTGGGCGGGATTGGCTCGGCTCTGCTCGGCAAGCTGGCTGACTTTACGAGCATTGACTTCGTGTATCGCGTCTGCGCGTTTCTTCCGGTCATCGGCCTGTTGACGGCATTCCTGCCAAATCTGGAGCCGAACAAACTGCACGCGGCACAGGAATCGACAGCGTGAACAGTGGAATGCCGGAAAACTATCTCGAAGCAGCGGTCGAAATCGCCCTTGAAGCCGGAAAAATCCTGCGCGAAGAGTTCGACCGTCCCGCGCATATCACGTACAAAGGCGACGTGGACCTTGTCACGCAGGCGGACAAGCGTTCCGAGCAGGCCATCGTTGCGCGTCTCTTGAAATACTTTCCTGAACATTCCGTCGCCGCCGAGGAAGGCTCCGGCCAGGAAAAAGCTTCCGAATACCGCTGGCACGTCGATCCGCTCGACGGCACCACCAATTTCGCGCACGGCTATCCATGCTTCTGTGTCTCCATTGCCCTCGCGCATAAAGAGACGCTCCTCGCAGGCGTCATCTACAATCCGATTTACAACGAACTTTACGCTGCCGCGCGAGGTCAGGGCGCCTCACTCAACGGAAAAAAAATCAGCGTCTCCAAAATCGAAACTCTCTCGACCAGCCTCCTCTGTACCGGTTTTCCCGTTCACAAGCGCTTGGCCAATCCCAACATTCACTACTACTGGGATTTCACGCTGCGCTCTCACGGCGTCCGCCGCGACGGCTCCGCTGCGCTTGATCTCGCCTTCGTCGCTACTGGCCGTTTCGACGGCTTCTGGGAATTCGGCCTGCAAAAATGGGACACCGCCGCGGGCAAGCTCCTTGTGGAAGAAGCTGGCGGCAAGGTGAGCGATTTTGCCGGTCAGCCCTACTCGCTTGGCGGCCCGGTGATTCTTGCCACCAACGGTTTAATCCATGAAGAGATGCGCCGCATCGCGCTCGAAATTTCAAAGCGCGATCCCTCCGCGCCCCTGCGGCGTTAGCGCATAGATAACCCCTCGGCTCTTATGAAATACTCTGGCCGGGCTTATGACTTTCTCATGTGGCGAACGCTAGCCTTTCATCGCGACGAATGAGCGATCTGCGCCTGCCGAAGAGCCAAGTCAGATCCCGCTAACACATTTGCGTTGCATTGCAAAAGCAAGGAGAGACACATGCGCGTGTTCGGACGGAAAACAAATTTCGTTTGGCTGGTATTCGCTGCATTGTTTTGTACCAGTTTATTTCCAAGCCGCGTATTCGCGGACGACAAGAACGATAACAACCCACCTGCGAAAGCTGTTCCTATAAGGATGGATTCTCCGGCTCCGGGACTGACCGAGCGCGAGCGCTGGCTGCTCGATCGCGTCGAGCTATTAGAAAAGCGCGTCGCAGACCTCGAGTCCAAAGGCAATTCGCCCGCGGCGCCTGCTGAGACCGCCTCTTTCGCGCAACCCGCTTCGTCTACGGCTGCGGGTCTCGCGGGCGTTGAGGCGGAGGTTTCGAATGGCGCCGTGAGTGCTAACGTAATATCGACCGAGAAGGTTGTTGCACCCGGCGCGGCGCAAGCCACGGAAAAAGGCAAGTCGGGCGCGGCCAAGGCAAAGGCTGAACCGTTTGGGTTCGCGGATTTTACCTGGCTGAACGGCAACGCGCGCACGAAGGACACACCGTACGCCACGAAATTTTTTACGCCGGAGATCCGGGCTGACGTTGACTACAACTACAGCTTCAATCACCCGGCGGACAATACGATTGGCGGGTCGAGCGAAGTATTTCGTTCGAACGAAGTGCACGTGACCCAGCTTGGCGTGGGCGGCGATTTTCACCATGACAACGTTCGCGCGAGACTGATGACCCAGTTTGGCTTGTATTCACAGACGACGCCGCGCAATGACGCCAGCCCGGCGCGCGGCCAGTGGAATCTGGACAACGCTTACCGGTACGTTTCTGAAGCCTACGGTGGGTACCACTTCAACGCATTGCACGGCATCAATGTGGATGCCGGAATCTTCATGTCGTACATCGGCCTGTTCAGCTACTACCAGTTCGACAACTGGGCGTATCAGCCGTCCTATGTTTCGTCCAATACACCATGGTTCTTCAACGGTGTGCGCGTTCAAATTTTCCCCACTGAACACTTGAAGATCGAGCCGTGGTTCGTCAACGGATGGCAATCGTATGGGCGATTCAATAACCGGCCGGGATTCGGAATGCAGATCTTGTGGCGTCCCAACGGGTGGCTTTCGATCCTTGGGAATCAATATGCTCTGGGTGAGGATGCTTTCGGGGCACCGGGCCGGGTACGATATCACACGGACGACAGCATCGAGGTGAAATACTACGACAATCAGGAGAATTTTCTCAGCAAGGCTGCTTTTTCATTGACCGGAGATATGGGATGTGAACACGGCGGCGGCGTAAGTTGCTCTTCGAATCATGGGCAGGGGGCGAACTTCCATCCGAAACAGAGTTTTCTCGGCTTCATGCTGTATAACCGCCTATGGTTCGACCAAGACAAGTTCGGGCTGACCCTCGGTGGCGGCAAGATCAACAACCCTGGACGTTACCTGGTGCTACTGCCGCCGATCAATGGGGCGACGGCCGCTTCGGGAACGCCGTATTTTACGGAGAATCCCGGCGACCAGTTCAAGGCGTGGGACATTTCCGGAACTTTCGACTACATGCCCAGCCAGTACATTACTTTTCGCTGGGAGTTCGATCATCGCGCGGCGAACGTGCCGTATTTTTCGGGGCCCGGCGGTATTACACCGACGAATTGCCCGACGGTTCCCCTCGTCGAAAATATTTGCGGCACGCCGGGGGCATTCGTGCAGGGCTTCACGCCGGATCTAAAGAAGATCGAGAACCGCATCGGCCTGTCGATTCTCGTCAAATTCTGATTCTCGCACAGAGAGCCGCGAACACGTTTCAGTGACCTTATGGGATTAAACGAAGAAAGAGCCGGCAACAAGCCGGCTCTTCCTGCTCATGAAGAGGAACCTAATTCAATTGGATGATTACTTCTCCCGCCATTCTGCATAGAGCTTGGTGATTGTCGGGCCGATGGTGAAACTCCAGGCGTAGATCGGGAAATTCTTGAATTTGTCCGGGACAATATAACGCTGCTGCGCTTCTTCCACGGGAACTCCCGCCTTGAACATTTTCTCCGCCTGGCCAGCGATGTCGTCGAAGACTTCCCGGATGGTGGCGACGCCTTCCTGTCCGCAGATTTGTCCGTGGCCCGGAACGAAAATCGTGTCTTTGTCCAAGGACGCAAATTTTTTCAGGGTCTCACGCCATCCGGAGACCGTCGCTTTCTCATCGACCGCAACGGGATACCATCCACTGAAGAGCAAGTCTCCTGCATAAACAACGTTTTGTTGCGGCACTCGCACGATGACATCGGTGCCGGAGTGCCCAGGATACGACTCGAGTACCGCGGAGAGTCCACCGAGATCCAGAGTCAAGGGGAGTTTCGCGGGATCGAGGGCATGATTCGGCAGCGCCAGAATGGAGGCATTGACGTTCCGGAAGATGCCCGTAACCGCGTTCAAATCGCCCTGTGCGCGCTGGCGCTCGGTTTCTGATTTGGCATCCTTCACGCGCTTTTCGAGCGACCCCAGCACAGACTCCCTGTCGGCCCCCTGCAACGGACCATAACTGTCGACGATCCGCTTTGCGACAGCCGCGTGGGCCCAGAGCGCTACGCCGTTCGCGCCGTAGAAAGAATTCCCCATCGAATGGTCGAAGTGATAGTGCGTATCCAACGCGGCCTTCAC
>Ga0307479_10000768_pt1 | contig 29245 bp, 22 predicted proteins | sample atmos_gasesECM4C_FD_203743 | JGI IMG/M metagenome (GOLD analysis project Ga0307479, IMG submission 203743) | Hardwood forest soil microbial communities from Morgan-Monroe State Forest, Indiana, United States - atmos_gasesECM4C_515 | ecosystem: Environmental > Terrestrial > Soil > Temperate...
GACTTCGGATCAGTCATTCGATCGTTGAAGCGCATGGTGGCCGTTTGTGGGCAGACGGCAATTCTCCGCGCGGCGCGAGCTTTCACTTCACTCTACCTACCAAAGCCGAGGCACACGAATGATGCACGAAGGCACTCCCACACCGACAAGATCCTTCGGGGTGAACCTGTTCACCGGAGGGCGTTTACAAAGCCTGCCAAGATTATGGCTTGCAGTGGCTCAATGTCTGTGTGAAAGCATGGCCCTTGCATTGCTAACCTTTGTCTGCTTCCGGCTCCAGCTCAACCTAGCTACGGTTATGTGTCTGAATCTGAATCTGATTATTATCGTTCTGCTGTCCCTCCAACGCAGCTTCCTGTCGTCGGCCGTTGTCTCGTTCATCGCAGTTGGCTGTTCGGCGTGGCAACCAGACGAGGGTGCATGGTTGCCGTGAACTTGATTGGCTCTTATAACTACGCGCTCGTGGCGCTTTCGGTGTTGATCGCCATGTTTGCGTCGTACGCTGCTCTGTATCTTGCGGGTCGCGTAACTGCCGCGGGCGGTTGGACTCGCGCGGTTTGGCTGCTGGGCGGGGCGGGCGCGATGGGGACTGGCATTTGGTCCATGCACTATATCGGGATGCTGGCGTTCATCCTCCCGATTCCCGTGGCCTACCATTGGCCGACCGTTCTGCTGTCGCTGCTTGCCGCAATTCTCGCTTCGATCGTTGCCCTGGGTGTGGTGAGCCGACAGAAAATGGGTGCGTTCCGAGCGCTCGCCGGAAGTGTCCTGATGGGTGCGAGCATTTCGAGCATGCATTACATCGGCATGGCCGCCATGCGTTTACAGGCTATATGCCAGTTTAATTCCTATCTCGTCCTCCTGTCTGTCGTCTTCGCGGTTCTGATTTCTCTCGGTGCGCTATGGATTACCTTTCACTTCCGAGATGAAAAATCGGGGATCGGCTGGGAAAAGTTAGCCGGAGCGGTAGTGATGGGTGCCGCGATCCCCGTCATGCATTACACCGGCATGGCCGCCGCCAGTTTCACGCTCACCGGCATGCCGGCGGACCTGTCATATGCCGTAAGCATCTCCACACTTGGCATCGCCGGAATTGCCGCCGTCACCTTTATTGTCCTCGGACTGGCTCTGCTGACGTCCTGGGTTGATAGGCGGTCCACTATCCAGACCTTGGAACTACAGGAAGAGAAACTGCAGCAAAGCGAGGCGTATTTATCGGAAGCACAGCAATTAAGCCACACGGGCAGTTTTGGCTGGAGGGTTACCACTGGCGAGATCATCTGGTCAGTGGAAACGTTTCGAATATTCGAATACGACCGAACGGCGAAACCGACCGTGGAACTCATTCTCCAGCGGGTTCATCCCGAAGATGCGGCCCGCGTGAAACAGACAATCGAGCGCGCCTCACAGGATGGGAAGAACTTTGATCATGAATATCGCTTAGTAATGCCGGATAGTTCCGTCAAATCTGTCCATGTTGTGGCTCATGCATTAAGCGACGAATCGGGAAGCATCGAGTTTGTTGGAGCGGTGATGGACGTCACCGAGCGCAAGCGGGCCGAAGAAGCGCTTCATCAAGCGCGGGCAGATCTCGCGCACGTCAACCGGGTGATCACCATGGGAGAGCTGACTGCCTCCCTGGCGCACGAAGTGAATCAACCGATTGGCGCCGCCGTCACCAATGCCAATACCTGCTTGCGCTGGCTCGCCGCTGACACCCCAAATCTCGAGGAAGCTCGCGCGGCTGCCGCGAGAATCGTGAGCGACGGGAGGCGTGCGGCGGAAATCATCAGCCGGATCCGCCTGCTCTTCAAGAAGGGTACTCCGGAACATGAGCCGGTTGATGTAAACGAAATCATTCGAGAGATGGTCGTCCTCCTGCGCGGCGAGGCGACGCGATATTCCATATCAGTCCGGACAGAGCTGGCGGCAGATCTTCCCCAGGTCATGGGAGATCGCGTGCAATTGCAGCAGGTGCTGATGAACCTGATCATCAACGGCATCGAGGCGATGAAGGACGTGGAAGGGACGCGGGAGATCGCCATCCATTCTCGGCGAGCGGAAAACGAGGAAGTTCAGGTGTCCGTCAGCGATACGGGCGTGGGGCTGCCGCCGCAGCAGGCGGACCAGATTTTCAATGCGTTCTTTACCACCAAACTTCACGGGACCGGCATGGGACTTCGGATCAGTCATTCGATCGTTGAAGCGCATGGTGGCCGTTTGTGGGCAGACGGCAATTCTCCGCGCGGCGCGAGCTTTCACTTCACTCTACCTACCAAAGCCGAGGCACACGAATGATGCCCGAAGGCGCTCCCACGGTGTTCGTCATTGATGACGATGCCGGTATGCGTGTGTCCATCCAAGGGCTGCTGAAATCGGCGGGCTTGCGGTCGGAGTCCTTCGGCACGGCAGAAGAGTTCCTACGCAGCAAGCGGCCGGACGGGCCGAGTTGCCTCGTTCTGGACGTGAGCCTTCCTGGAGTCAACGGTCTCGACTTTCAGCGGCAGTTGGCTGACGCGGGCGTCCAAATACCCATCGTCTTCGTCACTGGTCATGGAGATATTCCGATGACGGTGAAGGCCATGAAATCCGGTGCGGTGGAATTCTTGACCAAGCCTTTCCTTGACCAGGACTTGCTGGATGCGATCCATCAGGGTTTGGATCGGGACCGGTTGACGCGCCAACAGCAAAGTGGGCTTGCCGAGCTGCGAAATCGGTATCAAGCGCTAACCGCACGCGAGCGCGAGGTGATGAGCTTGGTGGTTTCCGGCATGCTAAATAAGCAAATAGCTTCTGAACTCGGAACCAGCGAAATCACCGTGAAGATCCACCGCGGCCACGCGATGCGGAAGATGAAGGCTGAATCATTGGCGGAACTTGTCAGAATGGCGGCGAAGCTTGAGCTCGCGCCCGGCAGGAAGTAGTCTAATGCCGCGCCTACTACAGAAGACTGTTTGCCGGGTCGCAGTCCTTCTGCTTAACTGCCTCCTCCTCACGTGCGGTCTCAAAGGATTGTAGCCTCCTCGCGGATCAGGGCAACATTCGAGCTCCTAATACCAACGTATAATTGCGCCGTTGTTGGCGACACTGCTAGATTCCTACCATGATTACTCAAGGAAAGACCAAACTAGTTGCGATTGTCGATGATGACGATTTGATGCGGAGCGCATTGGGGGGCCTGCTGAAAGCGGTTGGGCTTCCAGCACAAGAGTTTGCGTCGGCAGAGGAGTTCTTGAACTCCGGCCAGCAGAACCAGACTGCATGCCTGATCGCGGATATCCAAATGCCGGGAATGTCCGGTCTGGAACTGCAGGCGAAGCTGAACGCTGATCGTTGCAGGATTCCGATCATCTTCATCACCGCACATGGCGACGCAAAAATACGGCTGCAGGCGTTGAGGGCAGGCGCAGTGGAGTTCCTCGCAAAACCGTTCGACGACGAAGCACTGCTCGTGAGTATTCGAGCCGCTCTGGAGAATTGATCCCGATAAGGAAGTGTGCGCGCAGGCACCAGGAGGTGTTCTATGGGAGCTGTCGCAAAATTCGGGCCCGTTGTCCAGGACCGTAATCCTCGTAGATTCGAGCAGCTCGTGGGTAACAGCCCCGCGCTGGAATCGGTGCTGGAGCAGGTCGAACGCGTCGCGCCTACCGATTCCACAGTTCTTCTTCAGGGAGAAACCGGTACCGGCAAAGAATTGATTGGGCGCGCGATTCACAACATCAGCTCGCGCTGCGGACACCCGTACATCAGGCTGAATTGCGCTGCCATTCCATTCGATCTACTAGAAAGCGAGCTGTTTGGACATGAGAAGGGCGCCTTTACGGGCGCTATCGCGCAAAAGATTGGCCGCTTCGAGTTGGCCGACAAAGGCACGCTCTTCCTTGACGAGGTGGGCGATATTCCGTTGGCACTGCAGCCCAAACTGCTGCGCGTATTGCAGGAACAGGAGTTCGAGCGCTTGGGCAGCACCCGGACTCACCAGGTGGACGTTCGACTCGTGGCTGCGACCAACCGAGACTTGGCAGACATGGTGAAGCAGAACCAATTTCGCAGCGACCTCTACTATCGTTTAAACGTGTTCCCTATTCTGTTGCCGCCGTTGCGAGCGCGCCGGGAAGACATTCCGGCCCTGGTGGCACACTTTGTCGATCTTTATTGCCGACGGATGAGCAAGCAAATCGAACAGATACCTCATGAAGCGATGTCTGTGTTCAGCTCGTATCAGTGGCCGGGGAACATTCGAGAGCTGCAGAATTTCATCGAGCGGAGTGTAATCCTGAGTGACGGGGCCGTTCTACGTTCTCCCCTTGCGGAGCTGAAGCAATCCCGCGAAGCTGAATCGCCGGGCGCTGTTACATTGGAAGAAGCTGAAAGAGATCACATCTGCAAGACACTCGAGATCACCAGGTGGGTCGTCGCCGGCCCTAGTGGTGCCGCTGTCCGTCTCGGAATTCCGCGATCTACTCTCTACTTCCGCATGCAAAAGCTTGGCATCTCACGTTTCAGCAAGGATCCCCTCCCCGCATAGCAGAACTGCCCTGATGCGGGCATGGATCTTCCACGCTCCCAGACTGCCGGTATTAGGACGTCGTGTCTAGCGGGCTGGCATCCTACACAACGGCATCCTTTGTAGTCGCCCTCTACTTTCAGCCACATACAAGCTCAACATGTTTGGCAGCCGTGTTGCCTATTCCAAGTGCGTCGCTCGAAGCATTCGAACTTTTCCGGAGGACCTATGAAAGTGCAAAGAGCCGTGCTCGTTTTGATGGGACTGATGTTTTTGTTCGCAGGTAACTCGTCGGCGCAGCAGGTGAAAACCGATTACGACCGCAACGCAAACTTCGGGCAATACAAAACCTACTCGTGGGAACAAGTTAAGACCAAGGATCCCCTGCTTGTCGATCGAATCAAGAGTTCTGTCAATGCTGCGTTGGCGGCAAAAGGCTGGACCCAGGTGGCTTCAGGCGGTGATGCTTCGATCATCGCTATCGAGATGACGCAAAATCAGCAGACTCTGAATACGTTTTACGACGGATTTGGAGGAGGCTGGGGTTGGAGGCGATTTGGAGGCGGAGGTTTTGGAGAGGCAACCACCACAACTGAAACATATAAGGTAGGCACGCTGGTCGTCGATCTCTTCGATACCAAGACCAAGCAACTGGTCTGGAGAGGCACTTCGAGCGACACCCTTTCCAACAACTCCGACAAGAACATCAAGAATCTTGATAAGGGCGTGGAGAAAATGTTTAAGAAATTCCCTCCTGGCTCTTCGAAGTAGTCGTGACGGCTCTAACGGGAAGGTCTGAATTAGGTATCGGAGAATTTTTTATGAACAAGAAATTTGCCAAGCAAGTCTTGACCGTACTTCTATGCTGTTGGCTTGTGCAATCCACCGCACAAGCCAACTCCTACAGTCCCTCCGGTCAACCCAACCAACAAGCTCCAGCTCCTGAAGTGAAATTGTCCCCTCAGGAGCTGGAGCAGCTGGTCGCACCGATCGCCTTGTACCCGGACGCGCTCATCGCTCAGGTTCTAGCCGCTTCCACATATCCAACTGAGATTGTCGAGGCGAACCGCTGGATCCAGGACCGTTCCGACCTCAAGGGTGAAAAGCTGGCTGATGAAGTCAATAAACAATCCTGGGACCCGAGCGTAAAGGCCCTCAAACAATTTCCCTCGGTTCTTGAAAACATGGACAAGAACCTCACTTGGACTTCTTCACTTGGGGATGCGTATGCCAACCAGCAGCAGGACGTGACGGACGCCGTGCAGGCAATGCGCCAGAAGGCTCGGAATGCAGGCCGGCTGAACAGCAACGAACAGCAGAAGGTAACCACTCAAGGCAACACGGTTATCATCGAACCGGCCAACCCGGAAGTACTCTATGTGCCTGCCTACGATCCTTGGCTGGTGTACGGGGCGCCTATCCTTGCCTACCCGGGCTGGTATCCGGTGCCTGGGATCTATTTTGCCGGCCCTGCGATCTCATTCGGTATTGGATTCGGAATCGGTTTCTTCGGAGGCTTTGGGTGGGGCTGGGATCACTGGGGATGCGACTGGCGCGGCCACCGGGTAATCTACAATCACAACACCTACATCTCGCACAGCCGAACGATCGTCAATCGCAATAATTTCAATCACGCCAGCTTTAATCGTGCCAACTCCAGCCATGGCAATGCGTTCCACGGGAGCAGGTCTGGGGGCGGAAATTCAGCGTCCCATGGGTTTTCGGCTTCTCACGCTCAGCGAGGAACACGCTCCGGCGCGTTCAGTGGGTTTGATCACGGCGGCAATGTCCGAGGCTTTTCCTCGCGTGGGCGGTCGAGCTTTGGAGGGGGCTTCCACGGCGGTGGGTTCCACGGCGGTGGTCATGGTGGACGCAGGTAATCGCACGCACCGGGTGAGGAACTCGTCGGGAATTCATAAATGGAGGGAAATACCATGCTGCAGAAGCTTTCGGTTCTAGTTCAACTTGAACGGAAGAGCCTTAATCGATTCGCTGTGCCTGTACTATTCGTACTTTCTCTGGCATGTCCGTATTCTCCAACGTTCGGCCAGCAGCCAGGACAGCGAACTTTTGCGTCCGCCCAAGATGCCGGGCACGCTCTTTTTGCCGCAATGCAGTCACAGGACGAACAGTCTCCCTTGAGCATTCTCGGACCAGCCGGCAAGGATGTCCTGTCGTCAGGTGACCCGGTGGAAGATTTGGATGCTCGCACCAGCTTCGTCGTCAAATATCAGGAAATGCATCGGTTCGTGACTGAACCGAACGGAACTGTAAGCCTGATTGTGGGCGCCGAAAACTGGCCGTTTCCGATTCCTTTGGCAAACAGCCACGGTTTATGGTATTTCGACACCGTGGCGGGCAGGGATGAGATTCTATTCCGCCGAATGGGCAGAAATGAAATTGCTGCCATGGATGCGTGCCGCGACTTGGTCGATGCCCAAAAGCAATATTTTGCGCACCCTTGGGGCGACTCCCCCAAGCAATACGCTCAGAAATTGGTCAGCGACGAAGGCCGGCACAATGGCCTTTACTGGCAGGGTGCTGACAACGAACTCGATAGCCCGCTCAATCCTCTGATCGCGATTGCGCACGGAAAAGGGGCAAAGGACCAAGTCGGCGATGAGGTCCCCTTCAATGGCTATTTTTTCCGGATCCTCACCAGCCAAGGACCTCATGCATCGAGCGGAGCAAAGAACTATATTGTGGACGGCAAGATGACGGCTGGATTCGCGTTCGTCGCCTATCCTGCGGAGTACCGCTCTTCTGGTGTGATGACTTTCATTGTCAACAAATCGGGAACCATTTATGAAAGGGATCTTGGTCCCAACACTACAAAACTTGCAGGAGCGATGCCCGCCTATGACCCAGGCCCAATGTGGCACAGGGCGGAATGAGCAGGAGTTCTAAACTTGCAAGGACCACGCATTGCGTCTGCTATGAGAACCGCCGTTCCCGCCATCGCTATTGTGGCGTCCGTGATCTTGTGGTCTTTTGAACTGAGTGGGAAGCCGCCAAGCCTGCTTTTGAATCCTCCGGAGCTTCGCGCGAAAAACCATACACTTTCCCCAACTCTGCATGCTGCCATCACAAGTGACGGAAAGAACTCCTTCTACTTTAAAGGCCAGCCAAACGCTCCGACCTTCCGGCTGTCACCGGGAGATCAACTGAAGATCACCTACATAAACCATCTTCCGACTAAGCCACGGGAAAGTTGCGCGATTACTCCGTGCATGGACATGACCAATTTGCACTTTCACGGCCTGACTGTTTCTCCTGACGCTCCCCAGGACGACGTCTTAACCATGATGGCCATGCCTGGGCAATCACTCCACTATACCGTGCAGATTCCGAAAGACCACCCGCCTGGCTTGTATTGGTACCACACCCACCCTCACGGAGAGAGCCACCGGCAGGTACTGGATGGCATGTCCGGCGCACTTGTAATCGAAGGAATAGAATCCTATTTCCCGACATTGGCCGGATTACCCGAGCGCGTCCTGGTTGTGCGTGGCCGATCCATTGTGAACGACCCTCAAAGTACCAATTTGAAGCAGCGCGTCGGACTAAATTCAGATGGCTGTGGTGGGGAGCCTGAGGCGCCAGAAGAAATTTTTACGATGAACGGAACTGTGCGGCCTGAAATTGAAATCGCTCCATCCGAGCGCCAATTTTGGCGTCTGGTGAACGCTTCCGCGGACCGCTATTTGGACCTGCAACTTGAGGGTCACACCTTCGAAATTGTCGCCATGGACGGGATGCCCATAGCCCGTCGTGACCCCAATCATCCAACGCGTATCGCCGATCATGTCTTGTTGCCACCGGCGGGCAGGCTTGAAGCCATTGTTACTGGTCCATCGGCCGGCACGCCCCGGCATCTGATTTCCCGATGTGTGGATACTGGGCCAGACGGTGATCCGAATCCGGGGATGATACTGGCCGACATCGTTCCGCGGTCTGCAGCAGGCTCCGCACCCAAAACGTCGAAGGGCTACCTCAAACCTGATTTCAAAACGCTGGATCTGGCGGCGGAAGAAAAAACGCCTCCACGATTCACCGTGACATTCACGGAAGACAAAAATGGCTTCTACATCAACGGAGAAAAATTTGCACCCGATGCCGCTCCAATGGTGCGCGCGAAGGTTGGGACGTTTCAGCATTGGAGGATTGTCAATGCTACGCGGGAACTGCACCCAATGCACATCCATCAGGCCCATTTCCTGGCGTATGCCGAAAACGACACGCCGATTGCCGACCCATTGTGGCTGGACACTGTGAATGTTCCCTATGGTGGCTCCGTCGACGTCATCATGGATTTCACCGACCCCGTGATCAGGGGCATGTCCGTCTTTCACTGTCATCTTCTCAATCACGAAGACAAAGGGATGATGGCGAAAGTTCTTTTTGAATGAGTGATGTAGTGCAGGGTGCCGTGCGAGATTCGACGTCTGCCGAATTACGCGGTCATCGCGAAAGCCTCCCGTCGCTGCGTCTTTTGCGGAAGGATGTGGCTTCAAATGGGGCGGCGTGGCTGCCACTCGTATTGATCTTGGGCGCGATTGCCGCCGTCGCGTATGCAGACCATCTCGTCGCTTCGATTTCGCTTCTCTACCTCTATATCCTCCCGCTTGGAGTCGGCGCGATTTTTCTACGCAGGAAAATCAGCTACGGTCTCATCGCTGTTTGTATTCTGCTCCATTATTACGACTCCCCGCGGATTATCAACCCGGCACTTCGAGTCTTCCATAATCTCTCTGCGGCGATGTGTTTCGCCTTTGTTGTTTACTTCATCCAGCGGTATATCGAGCAGCGAGAAGCACTTGCCAGAACAGTTCAGCAGCAGCGTGACCGCCTCCTGCAGGAGCTGGAGCTGGCCGCGCAAGTCCAGCGCCTGTTTCTTCCCGTGGGCAGGCCAGCTATTGCCGGACTGGAAATTGCCGGCATGATGCAGCCAGCGCGAGTCGTGAGTGGCGATTACTACGACTATACCTCCCTCGACGCGCATACCATCCAGATCGTCATTGCCGACGTAGCTGGAAAAGGCGTTCCCGCTGCCCTCTTGATGTCCGCTACGGCGGCAGCCATGCGGCTTGGGGCGAACCACGATCGGAACATGCTGGAGCTAGTGGGGCGGTTGAACGCGGAAATCCACTCCGTGGCGGGCGACGAACGCTACGTGACGTTGCTGCTTGCCGAACTCGATACACAGAAACGGACAGTCCGCTATGTCAACTGTGGCCACAATCCCGGGCTTCTGTTTCGGGCGAAGACGGGCACGGTCACGCGGATGAATTCGTCCTGTCCGCCCATCGGGATATTTCTGGACGAGCATTGTGAACTGGCCTCGGCATACCTAAGTGCCGGCGACGTGCTGGTTTTCTATACGGATGGTGTCACGGAGGCGAAGAACCACTTCGGCGAAGAATTCGGTACAGAACGCCTTTCCGACGTAGTTCGACGCGATGCCTCACTGTCCGCAGAAGGCCTAATGAACGATCTCTTCAGCAGCGCGGCAAATTTTTGCAGCGAGGTTGGTTTCCACGATGATGTGACCATTCTCGTGGTCAAATGCGATTTCGACGGCTCTTCAACTCTGCCTTCGTGACTCATTCAACGAGAGGAACACCTTAGGTCCTGCGTAACCTAAGGTGGCGTAACCGCGTCCCGTGCGGATACATTCCCTCAGTCTCGAGACTTCCATCTCTATCATGAAAGACAGCCTGTCAACCTATCGACAGCCATCCAACTCGCTGGACTCTTCACAAGTCACCACCCTATTCAAAGCTTTCCTTCTGCCTAACTTAAGACCCCTATTTTCAATCACTTCCTGAAACTTGCGATGGCGTTCCACTTTGGCATCAGGGCTGCATCAGTCAGTGTGTAAAGCGTAAAAACCTACTGGAGGGAATTCCTATGCGAAAGTCATTGCCCTATCTGACCGGCATTCTGTTGACTGTTTCACTTCTCCTCGGTGTTGTGGCAAGAGCATCGGACCAAGACAAGGACGACGAGCGGTTGAGAAATAGCGGCAAGGTCTTGAAAGAGATTCTTGACGTACCTGAGAACATTCCGCGCGGCTTGCTCGACAAGGCAGATTGCGTTGTTGTCTTTCCCTCCGTCCTAAAGGCTGCATTCATCGTTGGGGCAAGCTACGGCCGTGGGGTTATGTCGTGCCGGCAGGGTGAAAACTTTAGAGGACACTGGGGCGCCCCCACGATGATGGCTCTCGAGGGTGGAAGCGTTGGCTTTCAGATTGGTGGGGAAGCTACCGATTTTGTGCTGCTCGTGATGGATGAACGTGGCGCAAAGGGCATACTTGCCAGCAAGATCAAACTCGGAGCGGATGCTTCTGTGGCCGCGGGGCCGGTTGGCCGCGATACCTCGGCCGAAACGGACGCGACTCTGCGGGCCGACATCTTGAGCTACTCAAGGGCGCGTGGCGTGTTTGTTGGCGTCTCCCTCGAAGGGTCCACGATCCGGCCGGACAATGGCGACAACCGCCGTGTGTACGGCAGAGAAATTTCTGCGAGACAAATTGTCCTGTCCGGAACTGTGGCCGTGCCCCCAGCAGCCGAGCAATTGATCTCGATCCTGGACGTCAAGACCCCAAAGCACAGGCAGTAGATTCGATGCCGTCCGGCCTGGCCGGACGAAGAGATCGAAGTGATTGAGGACGTGAATCATGTGGATCGTTCGACTTGCATTGCGGCGGCCCTATACCTTCGTGGTTATGGCCATACTCATTCTGATCCTGGGGATGCTCGCAATCGTTCGCACCCCAACCGACATTTTTCCGAACATCAACATTCCGGTTGTTAGCATTATCTGGACTTTTAACGGCCTCGTGCCTGAGGAGATGAGCGACCGCATCGTCAGCATTACAGAGCGAACTCTTACCACAACCGTTGACAACATCGAACACATCGAGTCCCAGTCGCTGTACGGAATGGCTGTCGTCAAGGTGTTCCTGCAGCCGACCGCGAATATTCAACGCGGTATCGCACAGATTACGGCGGTTTCTCAAACTCAGCTCAGGCAGTTGCCTGCGGGATCGACGCCGCCCCTCATTCTGGCCTATAGCGCATCGAGTGTACCCGTCCTCCAGTTGGCTCTGTCCGGCCAAGGCATGTCCGAACAAGAGCTCAATGACTACGGCTTGAATTTCATTCGCACGCAGATCATTACGGTGCCGGGTGCATCCGTTCCTTATCCCTACGGCGGGAAGCAACGGCAGGTTCAGGTGGACCTGAATCCGACAGCGCTGCAGTCGAAGGGCCTGTCTGCACTGGACGTAGTGAATGCAATCAGCGTGCAAAACTTGATCCTGCCCACCGGAACATCAAAGATCGGGTCCAGGGAATACGATGTGTCCATCCCCAATGCGGCGCCGCAAACGATTGCGGACCTAAATCGAATCCCGATCAAAACAACCGGCAGCACTACCATTTTCATTAAGGACGTGGCCTGGGTACGCGATGGTTTTCCCCCGCAGACCAATATTGTGAAGGTCAACGGGCAGCGCTCAGTGTTGCTGACGATTCAAAAGGCGGGTGATGCATCGACACTGAACGTGATCTCAGGCATCAAGACACTTCTTCCCCAAATTCGGGCGACGGTTCCACCCCAGCTACAGATAGAACCATTAGCCGATCAGTCCATTTTCGTCCGTGGCGCGATCAGTGGAGTGGTCAGGGAAACTCTGATTGCCGCATGCCTGACGGCCTTCATGATTCTCACCTTCTTGGGCAGCTGGCGAAGCACGATTATCATTGCGACCTCCATACCACTGGCGATCCTGAGCTCCATCATTGTGTTCAGTGCGATTGGAGAAACGATCAATATCATGACCCTCGGTGGCCTCGCTTTGGCGGTCGGCATCCTGGTGGACGACGCCACAGTCGAGGTCGAAAACATTAATCGCAACCGCGAAGCGGAACCAGATAAGGACATGGACGAAGTTGTGCTGGACAGTGCGTCGCAAATAGCGACACCTGCCTTCGTATCCACGCTTTCGATCTGCATCGTGTTTGCTCCGATGTTTTTACTGTCCGGCGTCGCGCGGTACCTCTTCGTGCCGCTCGCTGAAGCTGTCGTTTTCGCCATGTTGGCCTCCTACCTGCTTTCACGGACGATTGTCCCGACCATGGCCAAGTATTTGTTGAGGGGAGATAAAAAAGAGGGCGGGGATACCCCCAGCCGCAATCCGCTGGTGCGACTTCAGAAACGATTTGAGGATGCCTTCGAAAGATTTCGACTGAGCTATCGCAGTATGCTGGAGCTTTGTCTCCATCACCGGCGTGTTTTCCTGATTGCCTTCTTCGCTAGCTGTCTTGGCTCTCTGGCAATTCTGATTCCCTGGCTGGGAGAGGATTTCTTCCCCAACGTAGACAGCGGCACTTTCAAACTTCATCTACGAGCTCCTACGGGAATGCGCATTGAAGAAACGGCCAACCTCTGTGATCTGGTGGAGCAATCGATTCGAAAGCAGATTCCGGCCAGCGAGATCCAGAGTGTCATTGACAACATAGGCTTGCCCTACAGCGGCATCAATCTCTCCTACAGCAATTCGGCGCCGGTTGGAACATCGGATGCCGACATGCTTGTGAACCTGTCCGCCAACCACCATCCGACGGACAACTACATTCACCAGCTCCGTCTGACACTCCCCAAACAGTTTCCGGGTGTGAGCTTTGCTTTCTTGCCCGCAGACATGGTCGGCCAGATTCTGAATTTCGGCCTGCCGGCTCCTATTGATGTTCAGGTGGTGGGGATTGATCTGGAGGGTAACCGCCGCTATGCAGATGGCCTGCTCGGGAAAATGAGAGACATTTCAGGAACAGCAGATCTGCGAATCCAACAGCCCTTCGACCAGCCTTATTTGCGCCTCAGGGTCGAACGTACAAAAGCAGAACAGCTTGGATTTACGGCTCACGATATTGCGCAGAATCTCCTGGTATCACTGAGCGGCAGCTTCCAGACTTCACCGACATTCTGGGTTGACCCAAAGAATCGTGTCAGCTATCAAATCGCGACCCAGACGCCGCAATACCGCACGGACACGTTGCAATCTATTGAGAACATTCCAATCACCGGCACAGACCCAGCTGCTCCCCCATCGATCATGGCTAGTTTGGTTTCCACCCAAAGGGGAGTAGGCATGGCGGTGGTTTCTCACTACAACGTAGCGCCTGTGATTGACATCTATGGCGCTACTACGGGACGGGACCTGGGTGCCGTGGCCAGCGACATCAACAAGATCGTTCAAGCCACGCGCCAACAATTGCCGCGAGGATCTCGAGTCGTAGTTCGTGGGCAGGTCCAGACGATGCAATCTTCCTACGTCGGCCTTCTAAGTGGACTGGCGTTCTCGATCGTACTCGTATACCTACTGATCGTGGTCAACTTTCAGTCCTGGCTGGACCCTTTCATCATGATTTCCGCGCTGCCCGCAGCGCTCGCCGGGATTGCATGGTTTTTGTTCATAACGCACACAACTCTGAGCGTGCCCGCACTCATGGGAGCCATTATGTGCATGGGCGTCGCAACCTCAAACAGCATTTTAGTCGTGAGTTTTGCCACGGAGAAAATGACGGAAGGAAGCGATTCCATCAGCGCCGCATTGGAGGCGGGCTTCACGCGTTTTCGTCCCGTGCTGATGACCGCTCTTGCGATGATCATCGGCATGGTGCCAATGGCTCTCGGACTCGGGGACGGCGGTGAACAGAATGCCCCTCTCGGCCGGGCGGTCATAGGTGGACTGATTTTCGCGACGGTTTCAACGCTGTTCTTTGTCCCGGCATTCTTCAGCGTTCTGCAATCTTCACGCGGCAATCCGGCTCAAACCGGACACGGGCACTAAGCACCAAGTCATATGGAGTCACTATGTCGCCTGATTCTAAAGTTGGAAAACAAATCGGCGGGCAATCACCCCCGCTGAACGATGTAGGAGCACGGAAACCTCTGCGCAAGTCATGGTTGCGCTTGGCGATCGCGCTGATTGTAGTTGTCACTCTCCTGGCAACGGGCATATGGTCACGCGTCAAGGCGCGCAAGAACCTTAACGCGGAGACGGCGCAAGTGGCCAGAACTGCGGTGTCAGTTGTTTCGCCAAAACAAACCGCGCCCGCGCAGGAAATTATTCTTCCGGGAAACGTACAACCATTCATCACCGCTCCGATTTACTCCCGCACGAACGGTTATCTAAAGAAGTGGTATTTCGACATTGGGGCGCACGTTAAGCAGGGACAGTTGCTTGCCGTAATTGAAACGCCTGAAGTCGATCAGCAACTTCAGCAGGCCCGCAGTAACCTGTTGACCGCACAGGCAAACCTCGAGCTTGCTGCCATCACCAAAGACCGATATCAGGGACTTTTGAAAAGCAACGCTGTGTCCCAACAGGACGTGGACAATGCGGTCGGTGCTTTTAACGCGAACAAGGCCATCGTCGAAGCAGACAGGGCAGCCGTAGAGCAGTTTGCGGCGTTGGTATCCTTTGAAGAGATCTACGCGCCGTTCGATGGTGTGATTACGGCTCGCAACACGGATATCGGCGATCTTATTAATTCCGGGAGCAGCGGCGGGGTGAAAACCGATCTCTTTCACATCGCTCAACCCGGCAAGTTGCGCGTGTACGTAAACGTCCCAGAGGAATACTCGCGAGGGATCAAAGCCGGCATGACGGCAGATCTCAATCTCGCAGAGTTTCCCGGACGCAAGTTTCAGGGGAAGCTGGTGCGCACTGCCGATGCCATCAATATTGCAACCCGCACCCTACTGATTGAGATAGATGTGGACAATCCTACGGGTACGCTACTCACGGGCTCTTACGCAGAGGTCCACTTGCAGGTCCCGACGCAGGCCTCCACATTCCTGATTCCAGTCAATACATTGATATTCCGCACGGAGGGTTTGCGTGTGGGCGTTGTGAGAGATGGAAAAGTCGTGCTCTCAGCCGTAACTCCCGGGCACGATTTCGGTGATCAGATAGAGATCGTCTCCGGCCTGAAATCAGACGATCAGGTCATTGTCAACCCACCCGACTCAATCGTTTCCGGACAGGAAGTGCAAATTGTTCAGGCAACATTGCCGGGAGATATCAAGTGAAACGCCTTCGAAAGATGATTTTGGTCGAGAACTGGCGGCGAGCACTTTGGGTGGAAGTTCTGCTCGCAATAGTTGTCCTCCAGTTCAGTGGATGCGCGGTTGGACCTAAGTACCACACTCCTGTGGCTCCGGCCCCCCCGGCCTACAAAGAGGTCGGGAATTGGAAGCCCGCCCGACCCAACGACCAGAATCTTGGCGGTACGTGGTGGAGGATATTTCAAGATCCGCAGCTTGATGCGCTTGAGCTGCAAGTCAATGTCTCGAATCAGAATCTAAAGGCCGCAGAGGCGCAATATCAGCAAGCGCGAGCCGTTCTGCGCTACTCCCGAGCCGACTACTACCCGACCGTTACTGCCGCGCCGTCGGCTACTCGGACACGGACGTCTGCCAATCGTCCGCCCCCTAGTTCGACCTTTAATGGCATCACCGAGAATGACTTCGTGTTGCCGTTCGACTTTTCCTACCAGGTTGACGTCTGGGGACGAATTCGCCGAACAGTAGAGTCTAATCGAGAACTAGCGCAAGCGAGTGCCGCAGACCTCGCGACAGTCAATCTGAGCATGCACGCGGATCTAGCAATTGATTACTTTGAGGCGCGCAGCCTGGATGCCCAGGAACAGCTCCTGAACTCAACAGTTAAGCAGTATGAGCAGGCCTTGGAATTGACTGTGAACCGTTTCCAGGGAGGAATTGCTTCGGAGGTAGAAGTTGCACAGGCGAAAACTCAACTGCAAACTACCCGGGCAGCGGCGATTGATGTAGGCGTGCAACGCGCGCAGTTCGAGCACGCCGTTGCAATTCTTATCGGGAAACCTCCTGCGGAGTTCAGCCTGCCTCCGCTGCCGCTCACCGCACCACCTCCACACATTCCTCCCAGCGTGCCCTCGGAACTGCTTGAAAGGCGCCCGGACATCGCAGCTGCCGAGAGGCGCGTGGCAGCCGCCAACGCCCAGATCGGCGTTGCGAAATCGGCCTATTACCCGACGGTCAGTTTGGGCGCCACGGGAGGATTTGAAAGTTCCACCATCACAACCTTGCTACAGGGACCGAGCGGCTTATGGTCCGTTGGACTGTTGGCTGTGGAGACCCTCTTCGACGGCGGAAGACGCCGTGCGCTCACCGATCAGGCGCGTGCCGCTTACGACTTTCAAGTCGCTGCCTATCGAGAGAGCGTGCTGACTGGATTCCAACAGGTGGAAGATAACCTGGCGGCTGTGAGAATTCTGGAAAACGAGGCCAAGGTCCAGGATGAAGCAGTGGCGGCAGCACAGCGATCGCTGGATCTTTCAATCATTCGCTACAAAGGTGGGGTTACAAGCTACCTGGAAGTGACAATCGCGCAAAGCGCCGCCCTCGCGGACCAGGTTACGGCGGTCAATATTTTGGGACGACGTATGGCGAACACAGTGTTGCTGATTCAGGCTCTCGGTGGCGGATGGGACCGTTCAAGTTTGCCGGAGCGCCCGGAATGCTGCGGCAAGCTGGCGAGCAATTCAATGTAATCCTGCCGTGCCTTGGCGATGAAGCGAGAGGCCCAGGAGAAGCCCAACCGCCCGGCTAATGAAGCGAACGGTGGCACGCAAGACCGATCATTTCAGACGAGGTTTTGGCACAGTTCTGGCAGAGCGATGACGATTTTGCGAAGGGCGGGGATGCAGAACGGCGGCAAGTGTCTTAAAATCATTGTAGCTGCTTCAGTGGGCGTGTAGCTCAGCTGGGAGAACACCTGCTTTTCAAGCAAGCAGGGCAAATCAAATAAGTTCCGCATCTGGTGTCGCTTACGCGGAAACACGCGGTGCAACCACCCTCTAGAATTGGACTGAAGTTGGACCGAAAGCCTTGCCTCGCGTCTTTGGCGGCACCATTGTGGTGCGCCCCAAGTGGCTTCCCATCGTCGCAATGTCCAGGCAGCACTCGAACCCTTCGGTTAACAGCCGTGAAACTTAATTTATCACGATTTGCCGGAGCCGAGATACACCCACGCGATTTATCAACAGTTACTCAAATCTCGGAGGCTCGGCTACTTGCGAAAAGGTAGCCTCGAGTTCCGCCGACTAAGGTGCTGGCTCCACATATTCGACTTGTCGGCCTTGGAAATGGGCGAATCTGTGCCAGACTACACGCAACGCTGCAACCAGCGGCACTGAGAGGTAGATACCGACGATTCCGCCGACCGCGCCACCGACCATCACCGTAAAAATCGCCAGCAATGGGTGAATTTCCAACTCGTGTCCCATAACGGCTGGCGCAATCCAATAGTCGATCAGCATTCGCCAGACGCCGATTAGGGCGGCCATCCAAATCCAGTGGGAGTGAGTGAGAGCCCCCACGGTGATTATCGCTGTCGCTGTAATCGTCCAACCCGCCACAGGTATAAACTCCAGAATTCCACCCATCAGGGCCAATGCAATCGGCTGCGGGAAGCCCAAGAAGAGCATGGCGACGGAGTAAAAGATGAAAGACAGTCCGACGAGGGTAACCTTGGCTCTGATATAGTGCCGGAGCATGACATTCAAATCGTCGGCCAAAGACTGGACAGTCTCGAGGTTGTCTTTCGTCGAGACAAGTCGGATCAATGAATTCGCGAGCTTGGAGCCGTCACTCAGAAAGAAGATCGCGAGTATGGGAATCACGACAAGTCCCCCGATGGCCGTAGGTATGGCGCGCTCGAGGGCTCGCGCGAAACCTTGAATATCCGAGCGATGTTGCACTAGAAGAGTCTTCAGGCGAAGCACCTGCGTGTCGCTCCATCCGTATTTGACGCCCAGCTCTGTAGCAATTTCGCCCGTTGCAAGCCCGTCCGCCAAGGCGGGTACTTCCTTGAGCAGCTTGCCGGTCTTGCCGAGGAGTCCCAGGCCGTGGACGATAAGCACGATGACAATTAAAAGCGAAAGATACACTTCCAGAACGTGGGGTCCTCTGAGATTCTTGAAAAAAAGCGAATGGCGCTGCAGGAACCGGACGATCGGGTCGATTAAATAGGCAAACAGTATAGCGAAGACGAAAATTACAATGACCCCTCGAGAGATGTAGGCGATGGCGAGCACAACTGCAAACAGAAGGATTGTCAGCAGTACGTTGGCCGTGCGGCGATCGGGGAATGCCATATTTCTCCAAGCGTGAGAAAGGATAGGTTAGTTTTGGGTCTCCAATTTCTGCTTGACCGATACCAGAGTTCGCTCCAGGGCAGAACGGGTCTTGTCCACGGCCACCTTCCGTACGATTCCGCCCTTCAATCCCGTAAGGCCTGCCTGTTGTGATCCCTTCAAGGTAATCAGGTAAAAGCCACTACCATGGGCGTCTGTGTCTTTAACGCAGACGGTAAGATCCAGCGCGGTCTCAAAGTAGTGGCTTGAATAGAGCTGTTTCACAGCCACAGCGTACGCGGGCTCCGTCGGCTGTGTGCCATGGTAGATGATCGCTTGGACAATTCGAAGAGTAGGCTTGAGTCCGAAGTTGACCTTTTCCCAGTAGAACTCGGATTCGATGCTGTTGAATTTCGCGGCTGGATAATCGAGCAGATAGTGATCCAAGTCGGGCAGATACACGGGCAGCGCTTTCGACCGGCTCAACAGAGATTGAAAAGTTTCAGCCACAGCTGCGGGATGGCTCTTGTCGCGATAGATACCGAGGGCGGCGTTTCCTCCCTGTTCGTATTGCACCAGAGCTTCGAGCGCCATTCGCTGCGCCGCATGGTTCGCTTGGTCTGCGACGTCCGGCGCCGACCAGTTCACCACTCGCTGAAACTCCTCCATGGACTCCGCCGGCAGCTGGATCTCGCAATGGCCGGGCTTGCAATTTTTCAGTTGCTTTACGTCTTCCTGCTCGAGAGTGAAGCCATCGAGGTCGGAAAGTTTCGGCGGGTCACTGAACTTTTGAATCGCGAGATAGTTTGGAAGCTTGCGCAGAGCATCGAGGTCCAAGGCGAATTTCAGGTATTGCTCGGGTGATGCTTTTATGTATACGGAGCCGAACACGAAGACCTCATCGGGAGTCCGCGACTCCATGATTTTCGCAATGGCCTTTCCACGATGAACCTGTTCGATCTGATCGTCACTCAGACCAATGTATTCGTGAAAAAATTTATTGGGCTCAGCTGCCTTGTCCGTGGCACGAGTTGACCCCTTGCTAGAGGGAAAGAGCAAGAGGACAAAAGCGAATGTGGCTAGAGTTCTTTTTCGCATGGGACACCTTCCGCTAAATTAATTCTTACCGGGAAATTTCTTACTCGTCCCGGTTTCGCTCGAGACTTGCGTTGAGACTCCTGAAAATTCCAGATTAAGAACTCAACCGATTTCTATAGAAAGGAAATTAACCATTGGGCCGAGCGCTTACGGCTAAATCCTCGCAGCCCGCCTCCACCCTCATTACGAGCAGGGTTATATCGTCGCGTTGCGGCTGCCCGTTCGCGAACGTGGACACTTGCTCCAAGATCGCATTGATGATCTCTTTCGGACTCTTTCGGCTGCAAGACCTTAAGAGTGCTTCAAGGCTTTGCTGACCCCAGAGTTCGTGTTGGCGGTCTTCCGCCTCTGTGATTCCATCGGTGTAGGCAACGAGGACATCATCAATCTCGAACTGAAAAGTCGCGGAACCGAACTGAGAGTCCGCTGAAATCCCCAATGGGATGCCAGTGGTGGGCAGTTGGAAGATCTCGCATGATCCATTTTTCGTACGAAGGACGAGCGGCGGGTTGTGGCCCGCATTAACGTAATTCAACAGGCGTTTGGCCGGCTCATACTCAGCATAGAAAAGTGTCGCGAAAATGTTGGTCGGCGAGGATCCATAAACAAGCCGGTTGACGTCACCAATCAGCGTCGAAAGTTTCAAATGCGGTTGCAAGGCCTGGAATTTGAGAGAGGCCTGGAGACTGGCCATAATCAAAGCGGCACCAATTCCTTTTCCGGATACGTCGCCAATGGCAATCCCCCACCGACCTTTCTGCAAAGCAAGTAAATCGTAATAGTCCCCGCCGATCCCTCTGGCCGGTTGGTACAAGGTTTCGCAGGAGACGCAGGGAATCGACATGGTCCGCTCAGGGAAAAAGGCCTGTTGAACTTCCTTCGCGGCTTCTAGATCTCTGCGGAACGCCCCCTGGACCCTGGAGTCGGATTCGGATCTCTTGAGATACTCCAAGATAGTTTCGACGTGATTCCGCAGGAGGAGACCCGCTTCCCGTCCTCTCCCTTCTTCGAGAGCCTTCGCGATTGGCCTGTGCGATTCTGCGCTATCAAGCAGGTCACGGGTTACCTTGGGTATCGCCGCGCGCATGCGAAGGTCAATAGCTAGCGTGTCCCAGACCCGACGGAGGAAGCCGTTCTGAGACGCTTCCAGAATGATCCTGTGAAATTTGATGTCATGCTCGGCGTAAGCGTCTAGGTCATCACTGCGGACCGCTGCGAGCATCGCGTCTACTTCCCCCTGAAGCTCGCCCGTGTTGCCTTCGAGGAAAGCAGCGGCAGTTCGTCCTGCAATTTCCTCCAATCCAGCACGAATCTCATAAGCCTCCATCATCTCTTTCAGGCTCGCTGAAAGCACGGTGGCGGAACCGGTTCCTACGAGCTTGACCACTCCGAGTGATTCCAAGTCAGCGAAAGCGTTCCGAAGCGCGTCTTCACCCAACTCATACCTTTCTCCAATATCGCGCAGCTTTAGGACTTGCCCAGGACGATAGACTCCACTAAAGAGTTCCCTAGCTAATCGCGCCCGTCCGCGGCCTTTTGGTTGGCCGATTACGCCTGCGATCTCGTCCGTTTCTTGCATTCGTGATTCAGCGTAGTCAGTATTCACTGTTTAAGCCTCACTAATCCGGGCGGGGCACGCGAAGCAGTGTGCCCGCAGTTTCAGAAAGTCCCATTCCTCTGCCGAATAGAAGTGGGAAATGTCAAATCCGGTCAGGTCTTGCCGGAGAATGCCTGTCATTTCGACAAATCGGGAGTTTGCAAAGAGAATGCGATGGCTGTCGTCAGCCATAACGACCCCCTCATTGAGCACCTCCAACATAGTCTCCATTTGGATGCGCCATTCAGGCTTTTCCATCTCGATGCAATCTCTCTCGGTCAGCGGCATTTGGCGTCCCTGAAATGGAGGGTGGAGGGGTAGAGTCAGCTCTGTCATGAGAACACAATTTCTAGAGGCGAGATCTCAGCAGGACGTCGGGCAAACGTCTGAAAGCCATTCTTGCCGTGAGAAAATGCCGAAAATGTCACCCTGCGGGTAGGGACCGCAAGAGCAGGCTTCGCCTGATTCACGAGATATTGCCTGGCTCGACTGAGTCGTGACTTGAAAGTCCCCATCGCAATGCCCAGTAAGGCGCAGGCCTCTCGGTTAGACATTTCGTCGTAGTAAGTGATCGTGAATGCCTGCCGAAGTATGGGGCTCATTTTCTCGAGTAAGACATCGACCAGCTGGAAAGTCTCCTCCTCCCCGTAAAACATTTCAGGATCAGGCTCCGAGGCCGGAATCGCTTCCGTCCAGGGGGCGCCTTCCGCCGTGCAGGATTCTGGAAAGGAGTTGATCCGGGAGTTTTTCCGTTTTCGCCGAATGACCAAGGCGGCGTTTAGCACGATGCGGGTAAACCACGTCGTAAGAGCCGATCGCCCTTCGAAAGTGTTCAAGTGGAGATACGCTGAAAGCAATGCGTCCTGAACCGCATCTTCGGCGTCTTCGTTGTTTCGCAAAATGGAGTAAGCCAGTCCGACGAAGCTCGCGCGTGAGCCTAGAAACATCTCCTGAACCGAGTCCCACGCCTGGCCTTTCGGTCGAGTCCTGACAAGCATCTTGGACCGACACCTGGCCGACCCGCGCGAGTTTGGCCGCGCACTCTTGTTCAACATTCCGGAACGGTGCGAAAGTGTGTCCGCTGGTCCGACGCAAGTGCGCCCGCCGCTAATCGTGGATCTGGATGAATAGGTCACTGGCGATCTTCGATTCCTCGTCGTCCGTAGAGCATCTCGAAGGCCAATAAATGCCTTTTCCCGAACGTCTGCCATCCGTCCTGTTTTCAATACAAAGGAGAAACGGTGGCGCAAATATATATGAAGGAAGTCGCTTTGATCCGCCATTTGCGCCGAGACTTTGACTGTAAAGTCGATGTTGTGACGGGTGCTCGAACGGCCCGCGCTCCACAATGTTTTCAAGTGCTTTCACATTCAATGACTTGCGGCAGCGAGCGACGCTTGGGTGGTTGGCAGACAGGTTGCATTACCGACTCAGGAATCTGCCTTAGGGAGTAGTCATGCGGATAGGGCTTGGCTCGGGCCAGATCGGATTCGAATGCAAGGAGCGTCTCAAGGCCAGACTTGCGGCCCAGGGGCATGCGGTCTTGGATGTTTGCGCGGACGATCGCAGCCGAGGAGATTACCACATCGCAACGGATCAACTTACCTCGGCCCTCCACACAGGTCGCATCGAACGTAGCGTGCTGATCTGCGCCAATGCCGTGGGAGCTTCGGTAGCGGCCAACAGACACCCTGGGGCGGGCGCCGGACCGTGCCATGACTTGTACTCGGTGCGCCACGGCGTTCAGGATGACGACATGAATCTTCTCGTGATGGGAGCATGCGTCGTGACGCACAACCGGGCATGCGAGCTGGCGGACGAGTTCATCCAGGCCTCGTACGTTCCCCGTAGGCAAGCATTCGGCGTCCCTCCCCGACGCCTGGCGCGCGTCGTCGAGCACATTTGTAACAATCTCGACAAGCCGCTGGCGGTTAGCGAACTTTCCAAGGTTGCAGAGATGAGCCAATCGCATTTCTCCAAGCTGTTCAAACTCAGCACCGGCTTGGCGCCGCACAAGTTCGTTTTGCAGCAACGAATCAACCGTTCGAAGGAGCTTCTCTCTCAACACGCCGCGAAGATTGTCGACATCGCGCTTGAAGTGGGATTTGAGAACCAGGCGCACTTCACAACGGTGTTCGGAAATTTCGTAGGCATGACGCCCCGCCAATTTCAGCGTTCGGCTGCGAATGAAGCCGGTGGGACGTACGGTCCTGGGTTCACCACGATCAGTAGTGCGCTGCCCCCGGGAATGCGCGACTTGGTGGAGCAGGGCCTGTGAGTGTAACTCACGACGTACAGCCCAAAGTTATCGCACGAGTGCAAAACCGGCAGCAGAAACTCGAAAGAACGCAGGGACGGCATACGAATAAAGTGAACTCCTGAAGCCGACGTGCGAGGAACGGACTTGAAAATGCGAAGCGTTTCGTTCGGCGAATGCTTCATAAGGCGGGCAATCTGATGTCAACGAGTCAGGCTATCAAAACCTCGGAGGCCGTGGTGGAAATTGACCAGCTTTGTGTAAACACGATGAGGACGCTGGCCATCGATGCGATCCAGAAGGCGAATTCCGGACACCCAGGCACACCCATGGGCATGTCACCGACGGTCTATTGCCTGTGGCAGAGACTTCTGCGGTTCGATCCGGAGGATCCCATCTGGATGAATCGCGACCGTTTTGTGCTTTCGGCTGGACATGCGTCCACGTTGCTGTACACGATTCTGCATCTCGCAAAGGTCAAAGCAGTCGATCCGGAATATGAAATTCTGGGGAGGCCTTCAGTCACCCTGGACGACATCAAGACCTTCCGGCAATTCGGGAGTCACTGTGCCGGGCACCCGGAGTACCGCTGGACATCTGGGGTAGAAACTACCACCGGTCCTCTGGGACAAGGCGTGGCTACGAGCGTGGGAATGGCGATTGCCGAGAAATGGCTCGCGGCGCGGTACAACCGACCGGGATTTGAACTCTTCAGCTACCGAATCTACGCTCTCCACGGCGATGGCTGCATGATGGAGGGTATTTCGGGAGAGGCAGCCTCTCTTGCCGGGCACTTGAAGCTCGATAATCTTTGCTGGATCTACGACAACAATCACATCACGATCGAAGGCAAGACCGACATCACGTTTACCGAGGACGTGGCAGGGCGGTTTCTGGCCTACGGATGGAATGTGATTCGAGTAGGGGACGCCAACGATCTCGATCGGATCGAGAACGCGCTGCGTACTGCGGGGGAAACGACGGGCAGACCCTCGATCATAATCATAGACAGTCATATTGGCTATGGCTCCCCGCATCGCCAGGACACGAGCGCTGCGCACGGCGAGCCGCTCGGTGAGGAAGAGATCAGGCTCACCAAGCAGGCGTATGGCTGGCCGCCCGAGGCCAAGTTTCTGGTTCCTGACGGAGTGTATGAACACTTCGAATCTGGAATTGGGCGGCGAGGCCGCGAAGCTCGCCAAGAGTGGGAGAAAAAATTCGCCGAGTACGGGAAGAAGTACCCCGAGCTCGCGGCGGAGCTCGACCAAATTCAAAGGCGGGAACTGCCGGCGAACTGGTCGAAGGACATTCCCGTTTTTCCGGCCGACGCCAAGGGGGTTTCGGGACGCGATGCGTCCGCCAAAGTTCTCAACACCATCGCGCCGAATATTCCCTGGATGGTCGGTGGCTCCGCGGACCTTACTCCTTCCACTAAGACACGGATGACATTTCCTGGCGCTGGCGATTTTCAGGCTGCCAGTCCCTCGGGCCGGAATCTGCACTTCGGAATCCGTGAACACTCGATGGGTGCGATTCTTAACGGCCTCGCACTGTCCAAGCTTCGGCCCTTTGGCTCCGGATTCCTGATTTTCAGCGACTACGGGCGAGGCGCGATACGGCTGAGCGCGTTGATGGAAATTCCCGTCATCCACATATTCACGCACGACTCAATCGGCGTCGGCGAAGATGGCCCGACGCATCAACCCATCGAGCACCTGATTTCACTGCGTGCCATTCCGAACCTCGTGGTGATGCGCCCTGGCGATGCGAACGAGGTTGCGGAAGCTTGGAGAGTGATCCTGGCCATGCCCCGCCAGCCGGTAGCGCTCATCCTGACGCGGCAAGCGTTGCCGACGTTCGACCGGACCCGCTTCGCCGCTGCCAGTGGCTTGGCGCAGGGAGCTTATGTACTCGCCGATGCGGAGGGCGGTAAACCGGATGTACTGCTCATGGCGACGGGTAGCGAGGTGTCCTTGAGTGTGGAGGCGTACGAGGAGCTGAGCCGGCAAGGGATACGCGCGCGCGTTGTGAGCATGCCTTCCTGGGAGCTGTTTGAAAGACAGAGCGAAGAGTACCGGCGAACTGTGCTGCCTCCCGCTGTCAAGGCCCGCGTAGCGGTCGAGCAGGCTTCCACCATCGGATGGTCGCGCTACACAGGCCTTGACGGAGCGATTCTCGGAATGAAGACATTCGGGGCTTCCGCGCCGCTGAAAGTACTGCAAGAGGAATTCGGATTCACCGCCAATCATGTTGTGGAAGCGGCCAAGATGCAGCTCGCACAGGTGAAATGACCATGCATGTTGCGGTAGCTTCGGACCACGCCGGGTTTTTACTGAAGGAAAAGCTACTCGAGTATCTCGGTGGATTAGGTCACACCGTTGAAGACTTGGGAACCCGTGACACGACACCTGTCGATTATCCGGATTTTGCGGAAGCGGTCGCTCGAGCGGTTCTCAGTGAACGGGTGGAGCGCGCAGTTCTGATCTGCGGCAGCGGGGTCGGCGCATCGGTGGCTGCGAACAAGTTTTTGGGTATCCGCGCGGGACTCTGCCACGACACGTATTCGGCGCACCAAGGGGTGGAGCACGATCACATGAATGTGCTGGTTCTGGGGGGCCGGGTGATTGGCGAAGAACTGGCGCACGAACTGGTGCGAGCGTTTGTCGGTGCCAAGCAGTCGCAGGAGACGCGGCACCTGCGGCGACTCGCCAAGATTGAGGCCATTGAAGCGAAATGCGGCCTGGAGACGTTGAACCGACCGTCGGGTGGCAACTGAATTTTGCATACATAAAAGGGAGCGAGCACCATGACAACGCCAGCAGTGAGCATTACAGGAAACGCAAATCCGCTAAGAGAACTCTCTGAATTCGGGCAGTCCGTCTGGCTGGATTACATTCGCCGAAGTTTGATCACCAGCGGAGAGCTGAAACGGCTCGTAGCGGAAGACGGGCTGCGCGGCGTCACTTCGAATCCCTCCATCTTCGAAAAGGCGATCGCCGGTAGCACAGACTATGAAGCGGTGATCGGGAGCAAGGAATCGGCCGCCCTTGATGCCAAAGCTCTCTACGAAAAAATCGCGGTGAAGGACGTCCAGGATGCGGCAGATATCCTTCGGCCGGTATACGACGAGAGCAAACGGCGCGATGGCTACGTCAGCCTGGAGGTTTCTCCGCTGCTCGCTCATGACACGGAAGGAACCTTGCAGGAGGCGCGACGACTCTGGAAGACGGTGGACCGGGAAAACCTCATGGTCAAAGTGCCCGCCACGCCCGAAGGAGTTCCGGCTCTCCGCCAATTGATCAGCGAGGGGATCAACGTCAACGTAACACTGCTATTTTCGAGCGATGTTTACCAGCAGGTTGCAAAGGCCTATATCGAAGGCCTGACCGCGCGCGCGGCCTCCGGCGGTGACGTCAGCCGGATCGCCAGCGTGGCCAGCTTTTTCGTCAGCCGGATTGACTCCGCGATTGACGCACAAGTAACGAGCCAGCTGAAAACGGCGACCGATCCGAACCAGCGAGCACGGCTGAGTGGACTGCTCGGGAAGGTTGCGATTGCCAATGCGAAGCTTGCGTATCACAGCTTCGACCAGTTGTATTCGGGAGAAGCCTGGAAGGCACTGGCTAAGAAGGGCGCGCAGCCCCAGCGATTGCTGTGGGCGAGCACAAGCACGAAGAACCCCAACTACAGAGATGTGATTTACGTGGAAGAACTGATCGGCCCCTCGACAGTCAACACAATTCCGCCCGCCACCTTTAACGCGTTCCGCGACCATGGCAGGCTTCGCGCGAGCCTGACAGAAGATGTGGAGAACGCGGCCGATACCATGGAGGCCCTTGAGCGGTCCGGCATCTCGATGAAAATCGTGACGGACAAGCTCTTGGAAGACGGTCTTCGCCAGTTCGTGGATGCCTTTGCACAGCTCCTCAGAGCGACGGGATCGAGGAAAAGCGCGGAATCCACCGCGAAGATCAATTCGATTTCCTACACATTGCCGCCGAAACTAGCGGCCGCAGTGAAGAGCACGCTTACGGATTGGGAGAAAAATGACAAGGTGCGGCGTCTGTGGCGAGCCGATGCCTCACTATGGTCGGGAGCGGATGAGAATTACTGGCTCGGATGGCTGGGGATTACCGACGATCAGGTGGTGCATAGCGGAAATCTGACCTCACTTGCTGCCGAAGTCAAGCAGGCGGGGTTCAAGCACGCACTTCTACTCGGGATGGGTGGATCGAGCCTTTGTCCGGAAGTCCTGCGGCTCACCTTCGGCAAGATCGAGGGATTTCCTGACTTGCACGTCCTCGATTCCACTGATCCCGCGCAGATCAAGGCGATTGAGGCGATGATCGATCTGAAGAGCACGCTCTTCATCGTTTCGAGCAAGTCGGGCGGCACCCTCGAACCGAACATCTACAAGCAATATTTCTTTGCGCGGGTGAAAGAAGCCGTTGGTGAAAAGGAAGCGGGAAACCGGTTCATTGCCGTCACCGATCCGGGCTCAAAGATGCAGCATGTGGCTGAGAGCGATAAGTTCCGGCACGTCTTCTTCGGGGTGCCCAGCATTGGGGGACGCTACTCCGCATTGTCGAATTTTGGTATGGTCCCGGCCGCAGTGATGGGGATCGACGTTTTGAACTTCTTGAACCGCACGGAAGAGATGGTTCACGCCTGCGGCGCAACGGTACCCGCAGCGGAGAATCCCGGGGTCGTATTGGGAGCGATCCTCGGAACCCTGGCGAACAACGGACGGGACAAGGTGACGATCATTGCGTCACCCGGGATCTCGGACCTCGGGGCCTGGCTTGAGCAACTCCTCGCAGAATCCACGGGGAAGGTCGGAAAGGGAATCGTTCCGGTGGACCGCGAGGCTCCAGCAAAGCCTGAGAGTTACGGGAGCGACCGGGTATTTGCATATCTCCGCCTGGAGTCCGCGCCCGATCGGACTCAAGATGCGGCAGTGGAGACCTTGGAGAAAGCGGGTCAGCCGATCGTGCGCATTGCAGTCGAGGAGCCGTACGCTCTCGGTGAAGAGTTTTTCCGGTGGGAGATTGCGACAGCCGTAGCCGGCTCGATTATCGGCATCAATGCTTTCAACCAACCGGACGTGGAAGCCAGCAAAATCGAAACCCGGAAACTCACGAGCGAGTACGAATCCACGGGCAAGCTGCCCGCCGAGGAGCCATTCTTCGAAGGCGAAGGTGTGAAGCTGTACGCGGACCCGAGAAATGCAGCTGAGCTTAAGGATGGAAAGAGGCTAGCCCAGATCCTGAAGACTCATCTCGGGCGGGCCGGCGAAGGAGATTATTTCGCTCTGCTGGGCTACATCACGATGAACGCCGAGAATGAAGCTGCTTTGCAGGCCATCCGCCACATGGTCAGGGACTCGAAGAGGGTGGCTACCGTTCTCGGATTCGGGCCGCGCTTTCTGCACTCGACAGGACAAGCATACAAGGGCGGTCCCAACACCGGCGTCTTCTTGCAGATCACGTGCGATGACGCCGTGGACCTCCCGGTCCCCGAACAGAAATACACGTTTGGCGTGGTGAAAGCTGCGCAGGCGCGCGGCGATTTCGCAGTACTTGCGGAGCGCGGGAGACGGG
>Ga0307479_10000769_pt1 | contig 29232 bp, 24 predicted proteins | sample atmos_gasesECM4C_FD_203743 | JGI IMG/M metagenome (GOLD analysis project Ga0307479, IMG submission 203743) | Hardwood forest soil microbial communities from Morgan-Monroe State Forest, Indiana, United States - atmos_gasesECM4C_515 | ecosystem: Environmental > Terrestrial > Soil > Temperate...
TTTCTTGGTGAGCAGAACTTGGACAGCAGACATGCCAACCTCAACCCGGAAATCGATCCTGACGCCGCAAGATGCCGCAATTTCCGCGGACTCTACGCTTCAACTCCGGCTAATTTGGACAGCACTGGGTCTGATCGAATTTTCGCTAGTCTCCTCCGCGCATCAGGTTCTGCCGAACCTCTTACGCGATTTCACATCGGGTCGTCATGGACAAGACGCCGCGAGCGTGCGACGGGACATTCGGGCTGACACAATCCGGAAAATGGCGTGCGCCATTGCTAAGTGCAAGTCTTCGATAATTTGCATGTTGTCAGAGGGGACGACGAGGCAGATATCGCAAAGGGATCTCATTTTCCCGCCCTGGAATCCAGAGATGCCGATGGTTCTCGCGCCTGCCTCTCGGGCAACTTGCAGTGCCTTTAGGATATTCTTCGAATTCCCGCTGCCGCTAATGGCAAACGCGACATCCTGCGGTTGGACGAAATTCCGCAATTGTTCTGAAAATATATCTTCGTAACTGGAGTCGTTCGCCCACGCGGTCATGGTTGGAATGTTGTCCGTCAAGGCGAGGACCCGGAATCTCTTCCCTCCGTTGCAATAAGCCGTGCCCTTCCCGAGATCGCAGGCAAAATGAGAGGCCAGCGATGCGCTGCCTCCGTTTCCAAACAAATACACCATTCGCCCAGATTCATTGGCTTTCATCAATTCATTGGCGATCTGGTTGATAGTGCCATGAGGAAGCGCGACCACGATTTTCTGGAGCTCCTCGAAATACTGTCTTGCATTCAAAATTTCAGTTCCGCCATCCATGCAGTGACCTCCGAAAATTGATCATCATGTGCAGAATGTTTTGTCGGCTGGCTCAGGAGAATTGAGTTTGGAAGTATCACGACGCCACGCCGCTGTGAGACGAACACCTCAACCACAATGCCGAGGCCGGTCAAGTGGGTAGATGCGGAATCGTTCACGTCAAATTGTTTGTTGGACTGTGTCTCACGGCGCGCCTCAAATCGGGTTAGCCGAGGCTGATGCGGACTGCCCATACGGCGAGATCAAACCGCTCTCGAGCCAACCGCTCTGCTAATTGACCCGCTCTTCGAGAGCCGGGACTACACCCTTCAATTTCAAATACGCTTTCAAGGCAACGTCGATAGGCTGCATCTGGTCAATTCCCAACGCCTGGAGCCGACAATTTTCGAGAACCGAATATCGTGGGCGAGGCGCTACAAAAGGCATATCGCGCCACGAAACTGGCGTAACCTCAACCTCCATGGCTGAGTATTCAAAAATTTTCTTTGCGAACTCAAACCAGGAGTAGTCGCCGTGGTCGCTGGCATGGTAAGTGCCATAGTGTTCGGATCGGATTAAGGTTAGAACCTGCCGTGCAAGATTTCGGGTCGAGGTCTGCGCCATTCGAAGATCGCTTACAACTCGAACCTTGCCGTCGTGTTTCCCTAGTCGAAGCATCGTCTCCACAAAGTTGCCCCGCTTTACTCGACTGCCCGCAAGACCATATAACCCTGAAGTGCGGACGATGAAGTGGCATGGCAAAACCGCTCGCAAAAGTTGTTCTCCAGCCAGCTTGGAGACACCGAACACGCTAACAGGAGTTGGGATGTCGTCTTCTTTATATGGACGTCCAACGTCTCCGTCAAAGACGTAATCAGAACTGAAGTGTACGACCGTCGCTTGGAGGTCCTTGGCAACGAGCGCAAGGTCGCGTACCGCCATTGCGTTCACTGCAAAGCTGAGTCCTGGGCTGTTTTCGCATTCATCCACGGGGTGATAAACGGAACAGTTGATGATGACGTCTGGCCGATATTGGGAGAGCTTTTCTCGTAGGGCGGACGATTGGGTGATGTCCAGTTCGGTCCGACTGAGAGAAACCACGACCTCATCGGCCTCTCGGAGGAATTCTCCGAGATCGGAACCCAGTTGTCCGTTACCCCCAATGATGACTAGTCGCACGCGACGGCAATCCCTTGTTTCGTGGCGGCCCGCACTCGACTGAGCTGCTCCGAATTGAAGCTCAGCACCGAGTCTGGATAGCCGAGTCGGGTTCTCGTCTCCTCCAACAGATCCAGCCAGCGAATGTTGTGAAACGCCGGATCGGTGACGTCATGGAAAGCGCCGCCGCGGATTTTTTGCACTAGGTCTTCTACAGTTTCTTCCACTGTTACTTTCGGAGTGAACGCTAGACGTTGAGCGATTTTCTGTCCCGAGGCTTGGCAACTCCTGAGATTTCGATAGTTGTAATCCGGTCGAAGTTCGCAAGGAATATTCAGTTCTCCCAGTTTGTGTTGCACGCGCAGCGCGAGCTCGGAGATGCGGTAATTTCCGTTCGTCACGTTGAAGATTTCACCCCTTACTCTCTCGGCGGGAACCTCCAACATCAGTTTGTAAGCCGCAGCAGCATCTTGGATGTTGAGCAGCGGCCTCCACATTTCCCCGCCGTTGTGAAGAACAAGGCGACCCGTCTGCAAGGCATTCAGGACAAATGCATTTACAACCAGGTCGAAGCGCATTCGCGGCGAGTAGCCGTAGACCGAGCCCTTTCGCAGGACCACGGGAGTAAAACTGTCATCCGCCATTGCTAATATCCGCTTTTCAGCCTCGCGCTTCGAGATCGAATAAATTCGAAAAGGTGCCACCGGCGAATCTTCTGTGTGCACAATGTCCTTTTCGGGATGCCCGGCTCCCACGTCATAGATCGAGCCGGACGAGGCCTGAATAAACCGGCGCACCTTTTTCTCTTTGGCCAGCCTGGCGAGGTCGACGGCAGCTTTAAAGTTGATTTCTTGATTGGCCTCGGGGCGATATTCTGCCGCGGGTTCGGTTGAGAGACCGGCCAGATTGATAATGGCGGAGACGCCGTCGAGTAGGTCCGCCGGGACACTGCGGATGTCTCCCTCGACGGCCTCGATACGGTCGCGTACCCGATCCAGCCCCGCGTCTCCATAAAACATGACGTCGTACACGCGAACGCGGTAACCCCCATCAAGAAGAGTCGGCACTAGCTGGCAGCCGATGTAGCCTGCGCCGCCCGTCACCAGCACAAAAGATCCGTCATGATTGCTTTTGATCATTTTCCCCTCGTCCTGTCTTAAGGTTTTGCTGCTGCGTAACTCTGTCTTCCGCGAATCTCTTCCTGAATACGTTCGAATTGAAACCGATCGGACGCGGGAGACTGCAACCACTGCGCGAACGCTATGGCCTTCTTGTCGCGCTCGGAGATTTGAGGATTGGATACGGGCCACTTGATCCCGATGTCGGGGTCATCGAACTGGATCGAAACGTCCGTTTGGCCGTTGTAGGTTCCCGTTGTTTTGTATTGCACCTCGGCCCAATCCGACAGCACGCAAAAACCCCGCGCGAAACTTGCCGGAGCCCACATCCATTTCTTGTTCTCTGCGGAAAGTTCCGTACCCCACCATTTCCCAAGCGTCGGCGACCCCTTCCGTAAGTCCACGGCGACAAGAAAGGCTCGCCCGTAAGTCACCCGCATCAGCTTGCCCATGGGAGGCTCGTACTGAAAATGCAGGCCCCGCAACACGCCCTGCTTGGAACGCGAGTGATTGTCTTGCACAAAGTCCGTGGGTAGGCCCAACGCTTTGAATTGGTCGGCGCGGTACGTTTCCATAAAGAAGCCGCGCTCGTCCTCGAATACCTCCGGGGCCACGATCACGACCTCCCCGAGGTGCGTCGATTCTATTTTTATTTGCATGCGGGGAATTTATCTCCTTTGCAAAAGTTTGCAGGTGCCGCGTCGGATTCTCGTCCAAAACCGCGGCACGTGTCCACAAACACAATCATCTTCGACTACTCACACTTCATACAAACGGCCAGAATCGGATGACTGTGCATTAACTCGCGTAACTAAGGTTTCAGTCGTCTGTCTATAGGTTTACGCGATTCTCATACGTGGTCCGTCCGAGACGCGCTATTATTCTCAAGGGACGCGACCGGCAATGAGGGTGCCGACTTGTTATGTCCGCGGCGGCTAAACTGAACGGCGAGCTCATAGGCCCTCAAGGTCTCTCCTGCCGTACGTTCCCACGTAAACTGCCGAGCGCGACCCAGTCCTCTTGCGATGTAAATCTGCCTCTTGGTTCTGTCATTGAGCAAGGTCCAAATAGCGTTGGCCAATTCCGCATAGTCATCGGGATCAACGAGGAGAGCTGCGTCCCCCGCCACTTCCGGTATGGAACCTCGATTGGAAGCCACCACCGGAGTTCCACATGCCATTGATTCAAGGAGCGTGAGGCCGAAAGTCTCCAGATATGAGGGGTATGCGAAAACGTCGGCTCCGACATACAAGTCGCGGATTTCGTGGCGGTCAGCCACATGACCAACAAACTGCACATTACTCTCAATCCCGTGATTCTTTACCCTGCGACCCAATTCCAGGTGATAGCTTCTTGCGCGAAGACCGCCGACGACTACTAGCTTGTGCGGGACATGAAAGCGCGAGAGCAGAATTGCATACGCTTCGATCAAGCCATGCGCATTTTTGTGCGGCCAAAGCGAAGAGACAAAAAGCAAATAAGGTTGTTGGATTCGGTACTTCGCCAGAGTCTCCTTAAACTCACCCTGTTCCCTCTGTGGATAGAACGTCGCGTGATCGACTGCCTCTGAGATTGTCACAACCCTTCCAGAAGGGATTCCGAGAACCCTCGTCGCTGCGTCGCGAATATAGCAGCAATTTGCAACGACCACATCTGCTGATCTTGCCGAGGGCCCTACTGCCAACGTTCGGAAGGCCTCGCTTCGAAAGTCGACAACACCGGGCATTTCGAGATGATGTAAGGTCTTAATGTGCTGCACAGATGCGCAGCCGACAAAAGGGGCGCCGGTAGTGCCCAGAAAATTCACTACGTCCAATTTAAGCCTCCGCACATGATATGGGATCAGAGACAATTGAGATAGCACGCGGAGTGGCCGTCGCCGATTGGAAAAGGGGAAGTGCACCTGATGGAATCGCTCATCCGGGGGTTGATAGAACTCCTCACATCCCGAGTTAACAAATAGGAAGAGTTCGTGCTTTGCGTTGTTAACGCTCGCTAATCCCTTAAGAAAACCTTTGAGGTACGTTTCGCTCCCTGAACTCTGTCCTGCGACCTCCGAAAGAATATCCAACCCGATGCGCACATTTACCCCACTGTTTGTGTCAGTTCCAGGCGATTACTTCCAAGTCTCCTACTAGATAGGCCATAACTGTCGACAAGAGAGGCATGTTCCAGGCAATCTTCGCTAGCCTACCCAAGACCGAACGGTGACATCCCGAGCGGATAAACTCGAAAGAATCCCCGAAAGCGCTTTTCAACATCGAAGAAAGCGTGCTAGCCGAGAAAAAATGGACACCTTGAAGCTCTTTGTCTTTCGCTGATCGGGCAGCATAGTGAGAGGCCCACCCGCGAGGGAGGTAGCCGATCCAACGCAAATTCGTATGAGGTTCGCGCCTTAATGTGAATCGATTGGGCACGCTCAAATAGACACGTCCAAGGGGTGCCAAACAAACTCGGATCTGAACAAGGGCCGCCCGCGGGTTGAGAACGTGTTCCAACGCTTCGACACAGGTTACGGCACTAAACTGGCCAGGCATAAAAGGGAGGTTCTCGGCCCAAGCCCGAATCAGCACAAGATTCGCTGGGAACCTTTCTCCCAATATGGAGCTCGCGCTCGCTAACTGCTCCAGATCGGCATCGACGCCAACAACCAAGCGAAATTTTTCTGCCGCAGTGGCCGCCAACCCTCCGTACCCACATCCGATATCGAGCATCACGCCAGAGCCTTCATCGGGCGCGTCCTTCAGTACTCCTGCTCCCGATTTCGAGTGATTCTCTGCGAACAGTGCCTGGAGGCGAAGGCTGAGAACCTCCCACTCGGATCTCTCCGTCGTGGGTATGGCAAAGCTGCTCATCTGTCCTGCTGCCAAATCGTCATCGCAGGACGATTCACGCTTCCCGATAAAATCCAGGATACCGTTTTCGCGAAGATACACCGCGCCGCACACGGCACACACGTATTGATCCACATAGTGCCGCCATATTCCCAAGGACGCGTTGCATCTGGTGCATCGAAGATGAAGCGAGGTCTGTTGCATTTCTTTTCTCTAACCGTGACCCATCGAACCCGTACGGGTTGGCCATAACGAGCTGGTTTCGTTCGACTTTTAGGTCACGCCGCCTGCGCCTATTCTTTCTCAGGATTCGTAAGGCCATTCCAATGTGGTGTTGTTTTCTTTACCGACGCGCTACTAGAATCGCGTCCATTTCGTCTTCCCCGTTTTCACGCCCGACAAAGAAGTTCATCGAACTTTCGCGGTTACTCTCCGTACTCACGATGGGTAGGGGCGAAGAAAACATTGTAAAGTATGCTGTAATGCTCTACCCGATAAGGAATCAAGGCACCTTGATTGCACACGAAGGGTTCGTAGCCACAATCGTCCATTTCATTGAGGACCATCTTAATGCCCGCGCCGTACTTGTTGAGCATTGGTTCGTAAAGCTCGAGCATGACAAGCCGCGGTCTGCGTCTCTTGTCTCGCAAGATTTCACGAGCCCCGGCAATAACCAAAGACTCTGCCCCCTCGACATCGACCTTAAGGAAATCGATTCTGGGAATATTCTGTTCACGACAGTAGTCATCAATGGTCGTCACCGCCACCCGCGCCTCAGTTGCAATAGGCGCTCTTTCGGTGTTCACAAAAGAAGAGAATCCCGTATCTTTTGCAACCGCAAACAGCCTTTCTCCTTTTTGTTCGGCGACCGCGCAACGTTCCGCAATGATATTACTGACCCCATTAATAAGGATGCTGCTCTGGAGTAAGTGGAAATTCAGTGGGACAGGCTCAAAAGAGTAAGTCGTGCCCTTGCTTGCAACTGAGCCCAATAGGAGCGTGTAGTAGCCGACGTTCGCCCCAACATCAAAACAAATATCGCATTTCTGCACGCTCTGCTTAATCAAGTGCACCTCTTCCCCCTCCCCCATTCTCCCTAAGTAATAAATTTCGCTTCCCACGGTCTCCTCGACTCTGAGCAGCATTTGAAATCCGTTTACTTTTACTTGTCTAACGGCAGCAGTTTTTGGCCCAAGTGCGCGCCGCACCCGCAAATAAACCGCTTGGATTGCTTTCTTGACCAGCTTCCAGTAACCAAGTCGGGCCAGTACCCTGATCTGCCTCAGCCTCGACAACAACTCACCCCTTTCGAGTGTTGACTGTTGTAATTGGTCCAGTTCTATCATGGGTTCGAGGCACGCCTTACGAATCTCCATTTTCTGCCCGATTCAGGACGTCCAACAGAAGCGGGCCGGTCGCCTCAATCGAGAAACGTTCTTCCACCGTTTTGCGGCCGGTCAGCCCTATCGATCGACGCAAGTTTGCATCCTCGACCAAACGCGACAAGACTTCTATCCATTCACCCGTGCTTTCTGCGAGGAATCCATTAACACTATGATGGACAATGTCATTGACAAAGCCTACGGGCGAACTCACGCTGGGGACGCCGACCGCCATGTATTCCAGAGCTTTATAAGCACATTTTCCGAGTGTAAGCTCGTCGTTGTTTAAAGGCATGAGCCCAATATCGTAGCTGTGAAGTTCGGCAATTTCGGTGTCAAGATTGAAAGGGTGAACTTCCATAAACGGTCCGTAAGGGCGAAAGGCCGGGTCGCCATGCACGATGATCTTTATGCGTTTACCATATTTGTACATCAATGATTCAAACACAGGACGTAGTTGCTCCAGATAAATCGACGTTGCCCTTGAACCCTTCCAGCCAATCACCACTTGATCTGATTCGCTCCGGTCAGGCCGCAGGGTGTACCGGCGAAGATCCACAGGCGATGGAATCATGGTCACGCGAGGGTTTTGTTCAGCCGTGCGGTCGTACAAGAATGGCGATCCGACAATAACGTGTCGACACTCTCTGATGACCAGATCCATACGGTTCCGAAACAGGCGCGAACGGATTCCATTCCCATTGCGGGGAATCAGCTCTGAAAATGCCGGACTCATAATCAGATCGTCGTAATCAAATACGACTGCGCGATGGCGCCGGCAAAACCCAAGCTCAAACACAGGCACAAACGTGGACAGGATATTTCGCTGGATCACGATGACATCGTAACGATCAGCCCGCAGAAGATCCAAAGCACGGTGCTGCGCCGTCAGAACGTTCACTGCTACCGCCCGTGCAAGTGTGCGCTTTGCGGTACCCCAATACGCCGGGTACTGCTCCGATGAGAGCCCCGGGCTAACCGTGGCCTGTACTCCTGCGTTATGCAGAAAGTCAAGATATTGGTACACTCGCGCCCGACTGGTAGGGTGCTCATAGGGGCCGTTCGTGAGGAAGAGTACCCTCATGAACTTTGTAGGCCCGCCTTAGGAACGTATTCTAGGTTCCCCAAATTCAAGCCGGTTTTGTGGCAAGAATTATGAAATATGTAGGAGCTAACATCCATTGGTGTGCTTTCAAACCTTTCATTTCAGCAGGCATGAGATTAGAGAAATCGGATGCACATTCTTCCGAGACTGCAATCGCGCGGTTGTTTCTGCAGTCTTGTTTTGCTCTTAAACTAACAGGATTCTGGGAACCGAGGACATTAGGGAGCTTTTGGAGCAATCGCTTAAAGCGCCTAAGGCCTGGAAACGTCCGGACCAAAGCACGACGAGTCCATAGCGAAGGGTAAAATCTAAATAACTGACCCATGGTGGCAACTATCCTGAATCCGCTCATCTGAATCATCTTCTCGATCTCTCTGCGGTCAAATTCACGTACGTGAAAAGGGTTACCGCGCGGGTATACCAAACTGTTGGGCGTAGAGAGCACGAGTAACCCAGCTGGCTTGCAAACCCTGAACAACTCGCCAAGGAACTTTTCGGGCGCCGGAATGTGCTCGATGGTTTCAAAAGAAACCGCCAAATCAAACGTATCGTTCTTAAATGGAAGAGCGGAGACGTCGGCCGAAATAACACAAACACCGTAATCTTGCCGCGCTTGCTGACAGGCGTCTAACGATATATCCACACCTACGACGACCCGGCGACCACCTGAAGAACGCAGGATAGAGGTGCCATACCCAACGCCACATGCCGCGTCCAACACAACGCTCCCTTTGAGAGTTCTGGCGAAGCTGTAACGGGCAACATGTTCTGAAAGCGGTCGAGACTTGGCCTGGATCCGTTCTTCCCAACCGTGCTCGCCTTCACCATAGACGTCTGTCACAACAACCTCTGTACTAGCGTTTTGTGCCTCAAAAGAAATGCTGTCAGGGTGAGGTAAACTCCGCATCCTACGCTGCCAATTATGGCGAGTTCCAGCGCTATTCCAATCCTCGTTGGAGGAAATGAGCTTAAGAGCAGTTTCTGTAGAAAGTAACAAACGATGGTCATTCCGACGGCAGCCGCCAAGGCTGACAAGGCAGAGGAGAACACGCTCTTCCCGTCAAAATCTATGAATCGTTTTGAAACTGCCCGGAGCCACATCCAAAGTGCAAACGCAGACATAAGGGAGTAAGCAAGGGCCAAACCGACAAAGCCCAGCCATGCCGCCAGAGCTAAGTCCAGCACAACCAGCAAAAGTACCGCAGCCAGGCCGATGCGAATCCCGGTCCACACGTCTTTGACTGCCACGAACGCGCGGGAAGGGAGATTGGCTAGGCCGGTGGCGTAAACTGCCCCCAAGTAACCAAACAAAGCCAGAGCCGTGTCGTGTGCTGAGCTGGCGCTAAAAGCCCCACGTTGGAAGAGCAGCCGGATGATTGGCTCGCGCAATACCGCCACCGCGGCCACAATAGGAGTAATGACCAGAAGGGTCCAACGCATCCCCGCTGCCAAGGTCGAACTGACCTTTGACAGGTCCCCACTCTCCGCTTCATCCGACATCTTCGGAAAAAGCGTAATTCCCAGTCCCTGACTTGTCAGGACTGCCAGCAGGAAAACAATCTGGTAAGCATAACCCAAGCTGGCAATGCGCCCTTCGGGCATCCAAGACGCTATGAAACGCTCGATCACAACATTGGCTTTGTAGGCAAACCCGGCGAACACGAGGGGAAGGGTCATATTCCAGAACTGATTCAAGCCTGCGTGGCCCCAGCCCCAGTAGTCGCCAGCATTTCGCGATTCGAGCATGACAGGCGAGAGCCAGAACAGGCGGGCCATCGCTCCCAGCGTAGTTGCCAATGCCACACCGTAAATGCCCATTTTTGGAACAAGGGCGATGATACAGAGCAACATTGTGATGGCGTTCATGACCGGCGCCAAAGCAGGTTGTGTAAACCGGTTCATGGCTTGGTTGACTGCGGTAAGTACACCGGATAAAACCACACACACGATGGTAGGTAACATCAGCCTAAAAAGGGCGATGCCCAAATCCCTCGAGGGCCCCACTAAGCCAGGAGCAACTACGGCGAGACATTCTCTCGCACCTATGCCCAGCCCAATTGCCAGTAAGACTAAGGCCACAAACAACAACGTTACCAGGGCATTGGTCAGACGCCAGGCTTCAGGCTTTCCTCCTTTTGACCGGTGAGTAATGAAAATTGGAATAAAGGTAATCGCCACGGCGTCTCCCACCGCCGTCGTAATCAGCAAAGGCAAGGCATAGGCGATGAGATAAGCGTCCATTTCGCGGCTCGTTCCGAAATGAGCGGCAAGAAGCACCTGCACTAAATAAGAGAGCCCGCCATTCACCAAAGCCAACACAGTGACGACGGCGCTGGAGGCAAAAAGCCTTTTGTGCTCGACACTGCGATTCGACAGCCAACGGCCTATTGCAAACTGTGCCTCGGACAAATTTCGTTGACCTTAACCTTTCGTCCCGCATTCTTTCTTTGCCCAAACTTCTGGGTCGGAAATGACATCTCTGTGCAATCCTCAGGGACGTGGAGAGATTCACATCGATTCACGCTTCCCGTTCCCAATCCTTCAGGCCGGCAGCTCTTCTCCGGAGCCGTGCACTTGTTTGACTCTTGAGTCTTGGGACCTCCACAAGGCCGGAGGAATAAGGAACAAGAAGAACCAAGTGACTGAGGAATTGAACCAGTTAACGAAACCACTTGCGACGACAGCCATGGCCAGGACCGCGTACATCATGGCGTGAAAGCTGGTACCTTGGAGACGCCAGCGACGATAGACCCTCCCGCATATTAGACCCAATACAAGCGGTCCGAGAAGCAAACCTGTCCAGCCAAAATCAATCCAAAGGTCAGCCTGGTAAAGAGAAATCCCTCCCGGGAAGTCGGAAACGTAGTTGCCGACTTGGTTCGTTTTGTAAATCTGCAGCCACGACAGGACTGGCATGAGCGTTCGAACACCACCCCCGTCGAAAGTACCCCGGCCTTCATCAAAATTCAGTTGAAGATTAGCTAAACTATTGGTCAGGTAGATATAAGGTAGAGCCAGAGGTCTTAGAATGCTCACTTCGTCGCTGAGTCGATTGATTGAATCACCCTTGGCGAAATTGGCGCGCTGCCACGATACCAGGCCGAAGAGAAGGAGGCAGCAAGCCGCCACGGCGGCCAGAGTTTTCAGGCGAATCTTCCCCCGGCGGAGCGTCCAGAACAGTATTCCGACGAATACAATTTGGTAGATATTGGACCGCGCCGTATCCAATATGCTGGTAGCCAAGCATACCGCAGCTAACAACCATAGCGACTTTGGCTGCTTCTTAAACCCCTCTCTTTCCAATCGAACCAGGCAAAGAAGTGGCACAATCAGCAGCAGGACAGGAAATTGGCCGACGATCCTGGGAAGCTGTTGCCACCGGACAAAGTCAGGTTCGTCGCTGAGTAAGACGATGGCGGAAAGGCCACCAAGTGCCCACACCCGGTAAATCCATCCGCTCAGACCGACAAGGAAGTAGGCGTATAAAACAAAATCTCTCCAGGCCGCTTTTGGCTTAATGGTTTGCCGGCGTTCTTTATTTCGTTGTTCCAGCCCCCACGATTGCCCGTCTGTGGGTAGAGTCCCTATAGCGATAAAGCATCCGGCATTAAACAGGACCAGTGTTCCAATGATGATCCACCAGGTGTCTGCCCGCAGCCGCCTCAAGAAAGTGGGGCTGAGATCCAGGCTATAAAGGACGACTGGTCCCAGCCAACCTAACGCCATGAGCGAGACAGGAGAAAATAGATCACCGTGAGCGCGCCGGGCGATGACTGCTGACAAGACCGCGCAAGCTAGAAACAACCCGGGAGAGGCAACTTGAGCAAGATCTCGCTTCGTGACCAGCATCCAGAGCAAGGCCGCAAACAATAGTATTGCACCTGCAGCCCAAACGCCTACTGCTTTCAAGAGCCCGTTCTTATTGCCTAGAATCGTGGTGCTTTTGTTGGAGGCTACGACATTCAATTTCGAACCTCTTCAGACTGCTATCACTCAGGATTCGGCTGCAGTCTGTCCTCAGAGACCGGTGAGCCCTCCTACGCTGGGACTCGATCTGTCAAGCCTACGTAGGAGATGCTAACGGCCTACCGTTGTCTGCAGAACGACGCCAGCTCTCTTCATGCTGCCGTAAGCGTCGTGGATTTGCGTCGGGATTCCACCGATGCTTTCAATCCAACCGCGGAAGTCGTCCAAAATGTCGGAGAGATCATGGTTCGGAATCCAACCGAGCTTTCTAAGTTTGTCCACCTTCGAGACACTATTCCGATTGTCGCCACGCCTGTACTCCCCTGAAAGATTGATTTTGATTTCCGTCCCAAGCCTTTTACGGACGGCCTCTGCGTACTCGAGAACCGTGGTCGGTTTTCCGCTACCCACGTTGAAAGCCTGAAAATTAGCATCTTCACTTTCCAAGACAAGCATGTTTGCGTCTACAACGTCGGCCACATGAACAAAGTCTCGGGTCTGGAGACCGTCTTCGTATACGATCAGGGGTTCTCCTTGGAGGGCTCGTCCTACGAAAATGCGGCAGATACCTGAGTATTGGTTATAGAGAGACTGCCGCGAGCCCTGAGTGATGGAGTAGCGAAGGGCAACCGTAGGGATTCCGTGAAGCCAGCCCAGTCCGAGTGCTACTTTTTCTTGGGCGAGCTTAGAGACAGCGTACTGGTTGAAAGGATTGACGTGACTTTCCTCCAACAAGCACGGGACAGCCCGGTTGCGACAGAGAGGACACCGTAGCTCCCAGTCTCCCTGCGACAGTTGCTCTTGACTTCGGGGTGCTGGTAGGAAAAAACCATGTTCAGGGCACGTGTATTGCCCTTCTCCATAGACCGCCTGAGACGAACCCACAACGATTTTCTTCACTTTCAATCTCTCCTGGACGATCAATTCGTACAGCAGAGAGGTGCCAACCGCGTTCACGAGCATGAACCGGGAAAAATCGGGCATGTAATCCTGATAAGCCGCCTGATGCGAGACTACGTCCACATCTCGCAGTGCCGCGAGCAGGTCACTGCGGTTAGTCACATCGCCGTGGAGGAACTCGACTTTGGGGGAAAGACCATTGGCGCGCCCGTTTGGATGAATTTTTGAGTCTAGACTATCCAAGATGCGGACCTGATATCCCTCCTTTACGAACCGATCGACCATATGTGAGCCAATAAAACCAGCACCACCAATCACTAGCACTCGCATAACGAATAGCCCCCAAAACAAAGGCACACGCTTGCACTTGGCATTGCCAGAAAGCCGGTGAGAAGGTACTATTTGCCAGACCCAGTGAATATCTCGCGCGCGGTTTTGAACAGAATCCACAAATCCAGCTTCAGCGACCAGCGTCTTATATACTCGAGGTCCAGCTTCACCCACTCGTCGAAATTGTTGATTTCGTTCCTGCCGCTGACTTGCCATAAGCAGGTAATTCCCGGTTTCACAGCAAGCTTTTGCTTCTGATACTCATTGAACCGGAAGTACTCGCTGAGGAGCGGAGGCCTCGGACCAACCAGGCTCATGTCACCTTTGAGCACGCTGTAAAGCTGGGGTAACTCGTCTAGACTGTATCGGCGCATCCAGGATCCGAATTTTGTCACTCGCGGGTCATCCGTGAGTTTGAACACCGGTCCGCGCATTTCATTTGAGCCTGTAAGCTGCGCTTTGAGCTCGTCAGCGTTTACACACATAGAACGGAACTTGTATCCCGCGAATGGGCGGCCTCCCTTTCCAACAACATTCCACCGATAGAACGCGGGACCTGGCGAGGTCAGTTTTACAGCCAGCGCCAAAATCAAGAAAAACGGTGAAAGTGCGACCAGGAGCGAACCTGAGACCAAGATATCGAAGAGCCATTTACCTCCCAGCAAGAACGGATTCTGCCAATGGGGCGATAGTTGCTGCGCAGGAAATGCCCTTGATTGGGTCGCCGCCATCTCGCCAGTTCCGCTGGTCACGTTTCCTATTCTCGATTTTACAGAGACCGAATTCGCCGGAGCACCGCTGGAGCAGCCAATTTTCAGGAGGACTTTGACGCACGTGGTTCCGCTGCCGCTTTCTTGACGACCGTAAGCGATGCCTCTCGTTCAGTGCTCCAACGCATCAATAAGTTGTCGTACTCCTGGAGTACATACTGCTTAGTGTAACGTAGAACTACATAGGCTCTGCCGTTCGCACCGAGTTCTTGCCGCTGAGAAGAGTCTCGCTGTAACGACAACGCAGCCGCAACTAACGCCTCTGGGGTGTCCGGGGGGACGAGCACGCCACAATTTGCCCTCCGTATTTGCTGCGCGGCTTCACTCGTTTCGCTGACCGCCGCGAGCACGGCCCGCCCCGCCGCCATATACGTCAGCAACTTCGATGGAATGACGGCGTCTCGCACAGAAGCATGTTGATTCAGAATGAGTAGGTCTGCGGAACAGTACATTTCCGCCAGATCGGCCGCAGGTTGCAGCGGTAAAAGCCGAATGTTTGTGAGTCTGCGCCGCGCAATCTCTTCCTGAATTTTGGCTCGTTCTTCACCATGGCCAACTAACAACCACAGCAAAGCCGGTTCCCCCTGAGAGATGTCCGCCGCCAGCACAACATTCATCAAATTCTGCTTTTTCCCCATGTTCCCAGCGTGCAAAAGCAGAAATTGGGCCTCTGACAATCCGTTGACCTCCCGAAATGCTTTCGCAGCTGAAATCGGGCGGATACTTTCCGTGTCGGCCCAGTCAGTGATCACTTGCAACTTCTCCGCCGAAATGCCTCGCGCCTTGAGTTTCTCGACGAATCCCTGGCATAGGCAGATAATTCTTTCAGCCCCGCGGTAAACGAATCCCTCGATCTCCAGCCCCACCCGAAGGGCTAGCCCATTCTTTAAAATCCCGGTTGCCAGTGCGGCGTCCGAAGCCAGATCGGCCAGCTTAATGAGGTACGGCTTTCTCCGTATCTTGCCGAGCAGACGGGCGGAAAACGCGGCAGTGGGAGGAGGGCATGCACAATAGATGATATCGAACGAACCGGCGAACAATCCGGCAAGAAAGGCACTCACCGAGAACGAAATATCGTGGGCCAGCCGCTGTAGCAAATTACTCGCGCGGCTAGGGACAAAATGCCAGACGCGGCGAACGGTGACGCCGTTGATGTGCTCCCTCTGATAGATGTGGCCGCGAGAGCCGTCCCGAACCCTCCATTCCGGATAGTAAGGGAACGCGGTGATGACCTCTATTTGGTGACCTTCGCTTGCCAGGTGCTCGCACAAGCCGGTTGTATACGGGGCTATTCCCGTCGTTTCCGGTGCGTAGTTATTGCCGATAACAAGGATGCGCATGGAAGATTTCCCCAAATGAGCCTTGTGCAAAGTAAATGGAACCGGAGTCTAGACCGATGGAGCCAACGGCTGCGCAGGGCCGGCCTTCGAGTGTTCACTTTCGATCCAGGCATCGGTGATTCTCGGGATCTGTTCCACTGAAATCGAAGGCTTCGACTTCAACACTTCGCGGAACAGACCTATTGTCGAAGACAATCTATTGTGTTTCGCTTTGGACATCGAATCGAAGGATGAAAAAGGTAGGTCCTATGCCTTACTAGCTACGGCCAGAAGACAATCCCCGTGTCCGAATCGGTTCCCAAGCCACAATGCAGGAAACAGAGCAAACCTTGCAAACATCATCAGCAGCAAGGTCCAAGACGCGCTGCGAAGCCGCTGAGTCTTTCTTCCATGCCTTGCGAACAAGGAGACGATCACGGACTGCGCAACCCAGAGGGCCGGAGTGATCTGGCGGATCTCGACGCGCACGTAGCCCGTTTCCACCAACAATTGGCGTAGTGTCGCGGTTGAGAAATGTGAAATGTGAAACGGAACGTGCCAGTTGACCCAGGACCGACCGAACACCCTCCGAAGCCAGCTCTCACTGTTCGGGCAGCTGATCCAAATCTCGCCACCGCCCTTCAAGACGCGATTGACGTCCCGCAACATCTGGCGCGGATCCAGCGAGTGCTCCAAAACATTCGACAACACAGCGACGTCATAGGGACCTTCAGGATGAAACTGTTCGAGCAAACAGGTATACACCTTGAAGCCCGCCTCTCGGGCCACCGCCGCGGCGTTCCCGTTGAGTTCCAGACCCTCCGTCCGGAAACCATTGCCCTCGTAGATCCGCAATCCACGTCCCTCATTGCACCCGATATCCAGTAGCCGGCCCGCCCCCCGCCGCCGATGAAACGCCAGGTCGCCATCGAGCCAGGTCCACACCCTGTTCAGGAAGGAAAGGAGGAAGCGTTCTCTCAGTTTGGTGTACAGCGTGCCACGTTCCCCGCCAAAATTGTAATGCGTCTCGTAAAGGTCAGTGAGCTCGGTTTGCGTCGGCACGGGAAATGTCTGTTCGAAACCGCAATGAACGCATCGACGGATTTCATAAGACCCCAGCGTCCCCAATCGGTTGTCGGTCAAGCCGGTCAGCGTCATTTCCAATTCAGACCCGCAGAGGAGGCAGCCGTTCTCCTCAGGCGTCTCGAAAACTTTTCCTGTAAGCTCGCTAGCGATGTCGTCTTGAAGCCCATGAACGCTTTCAGCCGTTTTCCGCAACACTTATTTTCTCCACATCGTTTGCTGCAATTGAGCAGTTTGTGCCGCCGTCTGCCTGTAACTGAGGCCACACAGCCCCAACTGGCGCTGAAATCTGGTTCAAACACCGAGGCCAGACCAGTCCGAGGACGGGCGTCTCCGGAGAAGGAGCTAGGCCAGGTCCGCTCGGGTCGGCCCAGTGATTCCAGAAATCAGTGCCATCTTCATGGTCGCATTATTTCCTTGGCGCGGTCGGCTGCCTCAGACCGGCGGCGCAAGGTCCGTCTCATCAATCTCCACGGCCACTGATCGCATAATTAGATCGAGCGAAACGATGAAGCGTGTCCTCTTCTTTCGGCGAAGGATGATACCTTGGAGCCCTTGGAGGGGCCCGCTCTTGACTTGGGCGCGACGCCCGGCCTGCAGGTAAGGATGTGGCTGCACCTGATTGTCATGGCTCACACACTTCCGAATGGCATGAATGTCTTCTTCCTGAAGCGGAGCCGGGTGGCCACAGAAGCTGACCAGGTGGACGACACCGGGGATTTGCAGGAGTTGAAAACGGTTGCGAAGTGCGATACGCACAAAGACGTAGCTCGGAAACAGAGGCATCTGAAGCGTGACGCGGCGGTCTTTCCAGCGGCGGACGGACGAACGCAGCGGCAAGAAATGTTCTACCTCCCGTACGCCGAGTTGCTCCGCGACGCTCTTCTCGTGGTTCGCGCTGGTGTAAGCCGCGTACCACCGTGGCTCAAGGTAGTCAACCAGCAAGCCCGGCTGCTCTGGCGACGAACCGGCGTTGACCGTTAGCGCTTCCATCCACAACTTCCTTCCTAAGTGGGTATACAGCTTCGCCCCGTCACTTACAGGGCTCGATGTGAACTAACCCATGCAGCAACAATCACTTACAGGAAATGTTACGACTATTAGCCGTCGGCCTTGCTGTCTTCATGCTTCGTCCCGCCCTGCTCTTCCGCCTTCTTCCACCAAGCCCACCGACGGTGTCCATTCGAGCTGCCATTCGACCCGTTGCGCGAAAATTTCGGCAGACTCGCCCATGTCGTCGTGAACACTTCCAGGGCGAACTGTTTCCGTGGGTCGCTCGTTTCCACTGCCTCCCATTGCGTTTTCGCCGCGATCCACGTCATCGCCAGCGCAAGTCCCAGCAAAGCTCCCAAAAGGGTGATTACCGTGCGCGGTGGAAACGTTTTCTTGGTGGGGACAATAGCCGCGTCCAGCACCTTTACGCTTGGGATTTCTTTTGCTTCCTGCACCTTGGCCATTTCGTACTGCTCTGTCAGCAGTTCGTACACCGTCGCCTCGATTTTCGTCCGTTGGTACAAGTCTGCGTAGGTGACGCCGAGAATCGGCAGCCTGCGGATCGACGGATAGAGCGAATTACCCGTCTGCGTGCTCCCCTCAGTTCCAGCGCTGCCGATCTCGTTCAACTTTTTTTGCAGCTCGTCCATGCGCGCTCTTGCTGAACGTACGCGCACGTTATCGTCGGTGTAAATCTGCTTTAATCCTTCAAGCTCAGATTGCACAGCGATCAATTCACCCTGCAGCCTCGCCGCTGCTTCCACCATCGCCTTTCCTTGTGCCGGAATGTCAATCGCACTGTTCTTGCTTGCGAAGTCGCTGAAGTTTTTTGCGGAGTCGTCCAGCTCTCCTTTTACCGCCTTCAAACGCTCCTCCAGAAAAATTCGCTCACGTCGCGCCGCGGAGGTGCTCACCTGTGCCACCAAGCGGTCCAGCTGGTCGACGTAAGATTGCGCCATCGCTGCAGCGCGCTTGGGGTCGTGGTCGGTCACACCGATTGAAATAATTCCGCTCTTGCGGTCTTCGGAAACGTCGGTGTGCTCCGCGAGGGCCCTCCTCGCGTCCTCGATTTTCGAGTCATGGTAGACATGCATCAGGTTGAATTGCTGGATCAGCCGGTCCTGGACCGTCTGGCTCTGGATGACGCCCACAAACAGCGCGCCCGAACTCTTCATCCCCAGGAGGTCGCCCGCAATGCCCCCTAAACCTTGCATGCCAGCGCTCCCTGCCATCGCGGACAGCATTCCGAGTCCCAACCCTGACGGACTGTCGGGGGGCATCAATCGAGTCACTGATTGATACCGCACTGGAATCAATATCGAGACGAGCGCACTCACGAGCAGCGCATAGACTCCTGCACGCAAAATGAACTTGCGGTCGACCCAGAAGACCCGCAGGTTGGCCACTATTCGCTCATCAACGTGCCGGTCTCTCAAATTTACTGCGAGGGCTTCATTGTTGAGGGGTGCCGACACGATGCTTTCATCTTTGGATAATCTTTGCCTCACCGATGCGGATTCTCCACTCATGCTGTTCCAGACCAGCCATTCTGCTTCCACGTCAAATCGGATTGACTCTACAAAGTCCAAGCAGCTCAAAGCGTTCTCTGCGGATTCCAGATCTTATTTGACCACCACCAGCCGTTCCTCCATGAATTCTCGTTCGCGGCGTAATGATGAGACAACAGATAAGATATCGACACAATCTACACAAAGACCACCCAATTCAATAAGGTCTCACATACGTTCCGATTATTTCGGCCCCCTTTCGCGAGGAGAAAAGCCCATTTCGGCAATTGCTGTAATGTTTCTTTGAGGTCCGTTGAAGAGTACCGGATATTTCGAGATGTGCTCGTACTGCACTTCAGTCTTCAAATAGAAACCGGATTGTAGGTGCACCTCATTCCGCACAGCATAGTCTTGCCAAGCCGCACCTCCCGGCATGAAGTCCCCAGCCACAGAACTTTTCTTATAGAACAATTGCAGGCTATTGCGGGGTGAAAGCCAATAAGTCAGCCAGCCTTGAAACGCTCTTCCGTCTCTGCCCACAGAATTGCCAATAAGATTGCCCCCGTTCGTATATCCGTCTCGATAATCGTGGTTCCAATAGTTGAATTGGCCACTATTGACCGGCCCCCCAGGGGTGTACGTATTGTCAAAAGAGAAGCCAGGCTGCTCTGTCGAAACTGAATCCACATGGAGATCAAGTTTGGGCAATCCGGGAAATCGCGTGATGTAAATGCCAGGACGCCACGGATTTTTAGGCGGATCTTTGATGGGCAGAACATCATCAGCTGCGTAGGCGTCGCCATAAAGAACGATGTAGTTTCGAACCCACGGGACATAAAATGTCCAGTCCATCTCGGTGCTGCTCTTGCCTGGTACCGAATTGAGCTGGTTATTGTGAAGTCCAAAAAAGCCTTGAATGAAGTGGTATGAAGTAAAGGTGTTGCCGTTGGATCCGACGCCTCCGAGTTCGAGTGTACGCGCAAATCCAAGTTCTAAGAACGGCAACGGTTTCATGCTTATTTTTTGCCCAAATATAAATGGGCGTGGAACGTAAGGATGCCCTTCGAGCCGGCCGAAAAACTGGTCGATGCGAACTGGTCCCCAAAATCGAAGAAATGACGGTAAGTGTAGCGGCTCGGGATTAACAAACCGGACCATATTTACTGGCTCGGCGTTGTCACTCCAGATCATGGAGCCATTGGGCGCAGGGGTCCATGAAAGACTTTGTTTTCCGAGTGTGATCTGCCAGTTGCCCAGATTCAAGCCAGCATAGGCATCCAGCAGGCCAAGTCGATTAATCGGCATGAATGGACCGGCCGGCACTTTCGATTGAGGCTCGTCGTCAGCGTTGCTAATTGCATTGATGGCAGAACTTGAAAGCGCAGGGGCTGCGGGTGCGTGCTGGTATTCCGCTCGAACGTATAGTGTGAGGGGCCCGGCCGCGGCACTAAATGATCCGCCGGCTTGTCCGTTCGTTCCGCGCTCAAACGGCCGCCCGAAATCGTATGAGACAGTTTGTCCGAAGTGATAGCTATCCGTCAGGGCCGGCCCACTAATCGAGACTGCTCTCGCATAAACCGATTCGAGGTTTGCAGTGAGATTGTGCCCCCCACTTAGCAGATTGATCTCGTAAGTGAATTCCTGCGCCAATTGGGTTTGAATCCGGGCTGCCTCCTCATCGTTCGAGGTCTGACCTTGTTGCAATGTTTCGGCGGCTTCTTCCGCGAGGCGCGCACATTCGATGCGCGTCCAAGGCTTCACGCCCATGATTTGGGTATTGATGGCCCGCAGTGCCGCCAGCCTCTCGAGGGCTGAATATATCCAGCTATCAAGTGGAACTGATGGAGATCCCATGTGCTTGCGATCCCGATGTTCCTCGCCGTCGTCATTTCCCGCTAGGGTTTCCCAGCCGCCCCCGCCCACTTCCGGGTTGTGATGTGCGCGATAAACCTGCCAACCAATCAGCCATCCAATCGCTCCCCCTACGACAACGTCCGAAGGAAAATGCTGCTTCCCCATGACACGCGACGTGCTTACAGCCGTGGCCAGTCCGTATGCCGCAATCTGAGTGAATGGGCCTGGATATTCGTGCGCGATGACGCTGGCGATGGACCAGGCTACGGCGGAATGGTCAGACGGAAACGAATCGCCATGCTGAAAAAAGTTGCCGAGCCCCTGGCCCTGGTTGGGACGTTCTCTTCCAAACGCGTACTTGAATGCGGTATCAACTGCCAAACTATTGATTGCAGCTTCTCCAGCAAGAATGCCCGTCTCTCTTTGGTGATCGTCGTGTGAAAGCTTGCTCCACAAATAAAGCCCGACGCCCGCGCCAACCAAGGAATAGACGCCGTAGTTGGAAAAGCTCGTGTATCGATTGAGCTTTTTCGGATCTGTAGAAAGGGCGGGAGGAACTGCCCGGTCGGTGGCGAAGAAGCCTCCCGTCGCCGCCACCAACGGAAACAGCCAGGTTCCGTCCGCCCAGCGAAGGCGGGTTGGACTCGTCCAGATGGCCTTTTGGTCGGACACGAGATTCTTCAAGAACGGCACTCCAAGGGAGTTCTTGTTTTCGGCGACCGGTTCATACGTGTCGTCCGTTTGTTTCCTTGCTACATCGTTCTCCGAATCTTTGTCTCCTGCTTCCGTTCTCAGCGTCGCGGGCGCGTCACTTGACTGTTGCTCTTGCGGTTTCGCGTAGCCATTTGCGCACAGAGTTGCGAGAGCCACTAGCAACCAACAAGCAATCGAGAACTCATCTCTCCTTTGAGGCATATTCGGTCCTCGCCGGTCAGTAACGCAGGGCGATAAACGCCGTGCTCGCAATGGCAGACGCCGCCTGTGCGGTCAGCAGAACGCTTTGCCACTGCAAGCCGCCGCCCAATGCCTTCTCTGGCACGACCACGGTGTCCCCCGGCTGGAGCGCAGCGCTCAGGGTTTCCCCGCTCCACAGGCTGCCCTTCGCTCCGATTACCGAGCCATCGGCCCGGATCACGAAGATCGCCTTCTTGTTTGCAACTTGAGTCGGGCCTCCCGACTGGCCGAGATACCACTTCGCACTTTTCCCCGGGCGGTAGGAAACGGCTGTGGCGTTGAAGACCTGCCCGGTCACCATGACGTAGCTCGGCCTCTTTGGTATGAGCAGAACGTCTCCGGCCCTGACTTCGATGTCCGCTGGCGTGTTTTTCCAACGATCGATTTTGGAAGAAATGCGAAGCGTCACGCGGCCCAGAATCGGGCTGGCGCTCAATTGCTCTATGCTTGTCTGTGCTTGTTGGAGGGCGAGGGCCTTTGCCTCTTTTTGCCTGCCGTCGTTTTCGGGCAAGAGTTCGAGACTGGTTTGCGCATCCCTCACACGTGTAATGATCTCTGCCTGCGCTTTGGACTCCAACTCACGCACTTGCTGCCTTTGCAGGACAGCACCGTATGGATAGGCACTGGGCTCGAAACCGCCCGCTCGCTCCAGAATGGAGCTAAGCCGCTCCCCGGGACGGATGCCGTACGTTCCCGGGTTTTTCAATTCACCTTTCAGCACGATGGAAGCTCCCAGATCGTTCCACCCCGGGAGCTGCCGAATCGTCAGCACGTCCCCGTTGCGCAGCGCAGCGTTCGAATTCGGATCCCCGGCCAGCGCCGCAGCCAGTGCCACCACTTCGTGTTGTCCCGTCATTTTCGAAGGGGTCGCCCATTGATACTGCGTCAAGTCGGCGGTTTGCGTGTCCGCGCTAGGCTTCAGTCCACCACCCACGCGTATCAAATCCGCGACGCGCATGCTCGTGGTCAACGGATAACGCCCGGGTTTTCCGACTTCTCCCTCGATGTACACAGTGGCCGGCTCGACGGCGTCCGGATTCTTGTGAATCAGCAGGCGATCGCGAGGCTGCAAGATGATGTTCTCGACCGGATCTCCTCCGAGGGCCTGGCTCAGACTGACGCTGAAGATCTTGAATTTGCCATCCGGCAAATAGCGAAACACTTGCGCATCCGCCGTCTGCGCGTCCGGGGCGAGCCCTCCAGCCAAGTGGACTGCATCGGCTAGATGGATCTGCCCGGACGTTTGGTAGGTTCCCGGGAGACGCACATCGCCCAAAACGGAGACCGTCGGCGGATTCTCGAAGTCATACCGGCTGAAGATTCGGATTGTGTCCATGGCATGAAGCACAGGCGCCTGAGCAGGATTGGCAAGAGCATCGGCCAGATCGAAGCCTTCGACGCTAGGACGAAAGTCCGGCGCGTTGAGACGAACGATTTCCGCGTATTGGGCCGCGGGCTCTGGCAGCAGATCTTTGTACGAAGAGATGACGTCGGTGACCCGCATGCCCGCACGGAAGGAGTAGCGGCCTGGGCGTACGACATGCCCTTCCACGTAAATTGTGTCCTGGTTGTACGGCACGATCGGAAAGATTCGAATTCGATCGCCATCCTGAATTTCAAACGACTCGAGTGTTTTCGTTACTTCGGCGGCGTTCCCGGCTTCGGGAATATCCACGCTCAACATGGTCTGCTTTTCATGGGCTACCAGACGCTGCACTTCAATGTGGCGCAGCGCGGCGGCAGGGAGAAGCCCGCCGGCCAGTTCGAGCACATTCGCCAGAGTTTTCTCATCGCGCAATTCATAGATCGCTGGGCGGCGAACCATCCCTTCAATAGTCACTTGCGGTCCGATCGGCGGGACTTGGACCGTGTCGCCATTTTCCAGGCGCTTCAGGTCCGTCTTCACTCCGTGGAGCAGAAGATCATACACATCCACGGTCTCCACCAATTGAGTGCCGCGGTAATGGTTCAGAATGCGCATGGACCCGCGCTGAGTCGGACCTCCCGCTGCGAACAAGGCGTTCAGCGGCGTTGAAAGCGAGCTGATGTCGTATGCGCCGGGGTTCGTAACATCGCCCACTTCATAGACACGGATGGTCCGCAGGCGAGCCAGTGAAACGTCCGCCGAAACATCGCGGAATTGGGTCCTTAGGATTTGCTGCAAGTTCTGTTGCACCGCGGCAAGACTCTTTCCGCTAACCAGGATCGGCCCGACCTCGGGCAGGCTGACGCGGCCCTCGCGATCCACGACGCGGTAAAGACGTTGCGATACACTGCCCCAGAGATCGACAGACAGCCCGTCGCCGGGCCCTACGACGTAATCCGGCCCCACCGGAAGATCCATCGGGATTGACTGGGAGTCTTGAGTCCCGTTTTCAAACACTTCCGCACCAAACCGCCTCGGAGCCGCCGGACGCGTGACCGCTTGTACGTACATATCGTAAAACGATGGAATACTTTCATAGGGGCTCGCCTTGCGAATCATGTCGGGTGGTTGAGGAACCGCCGCCGATGAGAGTCGCCGATTGAAAAGCTGCATTGGGGCAAGTGAAACACCACCGGATGCCGAGGCATTGTTTCCGGAACCGGCGATTCCACCCACGTCCGCTAACGTCTTATCTGCAGAGTTCGCTTCCACCCCATATGCCGAGAGCAATCCATCGCTGGCGGTTCTGCCAACACTGGAATTTCCAGCTGCCAAAGAAGGTCTCGACGGTCCGTTCGCTCCCACTGCTGCGGTCTGCGAACCAGAAGACTCTAACGCGCTTACATTGAGGCTGTTGAACGACCGGGCGGGTTCGTAGGAACCAGGCACAGGGAATTGAGATGAAATGCCGCCGAGATCTTCGCCGGATTGCGTCAACTGTGCGCGAAGGAGCGGGTCTTCGTCCCGGTTCCGGAGATTGGGTGTGTTGGGCTCCGACGGGGCAGTTCTGGACGGTGACTCTTCCTGCTGACGTCCTTGCCTAAGACCTCCTGAAGTCGACGATCGTGTTTGCGAAACATTACAGTCGCTGTCAAGTTGTGGATCACAGGATTCTGCATTCTGCAGGCTTCGGGTTCCTCGTTGACGAGCTTTCGCCAATTCCTCCTCTTGATTTTGTGCCAGCCATTTCGTGCGTTCCTGGATCAACAGTTCGCGTTCCCTGGCAGCCTCCGAATCCGGATTTAGCTTCGGGAGGAGATATCCATATCGTTGGACCAGCGCAGTCGCAACGGACCGAAACTGAACATCCGACTCCAAACGCTCCAGAATGGCCTCATTGGTCAGGTCCGAATCGCTAACGATCTGGCCGTGGTCGGTCGCGTCTTTTGCGACCCACCGTTTCAATTCGACCATTAACCCACTGACACTGAGTAGAAGCGATTTTATTTCGGCGGGCGAGGCCGCAACCCGGCTGAGATTCTGCACCGCCAAATCCGACGCGTGGGTCGCGTTATCATTCTGCTGCCGCGATTGTGCTGAATATGCCTTTGGGAAAACCAATAGGAAGAATCCCGCGGCCACAATAAATAAGGCCTGTCGTTTGGTTCTCGGTCGGGGATCGAAGAGCTGCTCGGTTCGGAGACACATGCTCAACCTCCTACATACTCGCTCTTGCGACGCAATGTGCTCAGTAGTCCCGCCTCGGAAGCCTCCACCTGGCTTGAATGAATATCGAACGAGGCCCAGTAGAAGATGCTGCTGTTGCGTTCCGGCGCGAGAGCCAAGATCTTCATTTCCGGATAGCGGCGGAGCAAAGTATCGCAAAGGGGAGGGCGTTGGTTCGATTCATCCAGTGCGATGATCAGAAAATCCGGATGTGTTCCCTCAACGATGTGGGCAATTTCATTTTCGTCTTGAATCTCGGCGACGATTTCCATGTCGGGCTGCCCGATGATGGTTTCTAACACCAACTCTCGCATCAACCGAGGTTGGTTCGCGACGACTACACGAATGGGTTGGGTCATCGGTTTGCTCCACCTTCCGACCGGTTCACTCGGGAGGCTAACTATTAGTGTGTCACTGCGAAAAGGAAAGCTTCAAAAAGGGTTGAGAGTGGCGGGCTAAGCAAACCTACGTTGAGTACTGCGCAAGTACCATGAAGAATTCCGAAAGGCGCCTATGCGAGTACTGTTTCAGTACTAAGCTCCGCTTGACCGCATACAGGATTTGTCCTATTCAGCGACGTTAAATCTATGTACATCAGGCTCCGCCAGGCGCTCAGGGCGTTTGAAGTTGGCTAAACAACGGTTGCTCCGAGAAGCGCATCCCAGGACTCACGCTCCGCCGGTGTGCATAACATTTGCGGACGGCCAGGGAGACTGTTACAATCTCGTGGTTTTTGTAACGGCTCTATAACAAAATACAATTAGCTTATTGACACTCTTTCGTGATATGAGTTTGCTGGCGTAAGAATCCGACCGTCCCGCTCGGAGTTGCTATGCCAAACAATCGGTTTTCTGTGTTCGTGGTGGCGGAGAACCGTCTACTGCGCGAGGCCCTCGCCAGACTTCTCGAAAGGAGAGGCGATTTCGATGTGAGTGGTGTCTCCGCCTGTGTTGCCGATACCACTTGCTCTATTGTTGCTTCAGGAGCGGAAGTCTTAATTCTGGATTCGGTTACTGCTCGATTGTCAGACTGCTCTTTCATATCCCAAATTGTTAATCAACTCCCGAACATGAAGGTGGTTTTGGTTGATATGGAGAACGATCGGGAGGTTTTTCTCGAATGCGTGCGGGCTGGAGCCGTGGGTTACATATTAAAGGACGCTTCCGCTGCAGAGGTCGTTTCCGGGGTGCAAGCGGTGGCCCAAGGGCAAGCCGTCTGCCCTCCTCACCTTTGCCTCCATCTCTTCCGAGCTTTTTCGCGGCAATGGCCCGCCGTCCCAAGTGCGCGCATTCAAATTGAGTTCGGGTTGACGCGGCGACAACAGCAGATCGTTCCCCTGATCGCTCAAGGTCTGACGAACAAGGAGATCGCATCGCACCTAAGCCTTTCCGAGCAAACGGTAAAGAACCACATTCATGGAATCATGCGGCGGGTTGGAGCCGATGACCGCTTACAGGTGATTGATCTTACGTGCTTCAACGGGGGGGTCCAATAGGTCCGACATTGGCCGTCCTGAAGGGGATAGTCGATATGCGCCACGACTTGAGCGTTTCGACGTTCACTCAATACGAGAAATGGAATGCGCCGCTTTTGGCGCCGGGTCCGCACCCTAGTACCGGCTAACCCCGCAATTCTGCGTGTGTCTGAAGGTAAGTGAGCAACTGAGCTCGCGACAGCATGCCTTCCAGGTGGCCGTTGGAGACGACAGGAAGCTGGTTGACGTCGTCACGGCTCATTAACTCCAGCGCACTTTTAAGAGAAGCACCAGGCGCGACGGAGCGTAAGTCCCTGATAGGCCGCATGACATCGTGCAGCGTCATAAACGGCCACTTCGCGCGATCGATCTGCTTGATCTCATGAGGCGTTACCAAACCAGTCACTTCGCCTTTTTCAACCACCACGAAACAACGCCGTCCCGTACGAAGCAGCTCCTGTTCGACAAAATTCTGGACATTCAGCCACCCATCAACAGTAGGGCAGTCCCGTGTCATTACGTCAGCGACCCGCACACCCTCGAGCGCATGCGCCAGGCCGACTTGGGCATAACTCTCACGCGCCGCTTGCAGCAGAAACCAGCCGATGAACGCGATCCATAAACCTCCGACACCCGCACCGCCAAAGAACTGAAAAATGCCAAACGCGATGAACGCGAAAGCCACCGCCTGGCCAGTTTTCGCCGCAGCACGCGTTGAACGATCTGCATCACCGGTCTTCCACCAGATGATCGCCCGTAGCACGCGACCGCCATCGAGGGGATATCCCGGAATCAGATTGAAGGCAGCCAGGGTGAGATTGATATATCCGAGCCAAAGCAGCATGACCATCCACGGATCGGACGACGTCCCGCCAACTGCCCGTGCCGCCAGCAGGCAAATCCCGCCGATGGCAGCGCTGGTCAGCGGTCCAACGAACGCCATCCAGAACTCGAGCCTTGCGCTCGTTGGGTTCTTCTCGATCTGAGACACGCCGCCCAGCGCAAACAGCGTGATCTCTTTCACAGGCAATCCATTTGACTTCGCCACGATCGAATGAGCCAGTTCATGCAGCAAAAGCGAGACGAAGAATAGGATCGCCGTCGCCACGGCCAAGCTCAAGATAACGCCATCGCCCCACTGAGGATTGCTGGTATGAAATTGGGAGGAAAGCGAAAACACAATCAGGAGGGCGATGAGAAACCAGCTATAGTGCAGCCCAATTTCGATTCCAAAGATTCGTCCGAGCTTAATCTGAGATCGCAAGTTGGGTACCTCCTTCGATCCGCCCACCGGCGCGCGGCCCTACTCGATTCAATCTGCGGCTCAACAAAGCTCGGATTGGACTAGCGGGATTCCCGAGTTGGACCTCTGTGTAGCGCATCGTACGCTTTCCCTGTCCTAACCGTCATAAACACCACCTTTAGAGAAAAGATTTATAGCAGATGGTGTTGCATCGACCGGTTGAGCCGGCAGGGGTTATCGGAATCTGGCCCATCGCTTCGTTCAGTACTCTCCGTAACGTCCCTTCACCGAATTCAACAGCTTCTGTGAGTCGTAGCCCACCCCGTCTTTGAACACGATCTCCACGTTCTCGACGTCCGAGATCTGTTTAGACGGGTCTCCCTTGATCACCACCAGGTCCGCATTCTTCCCCATTGCTATCGAGCCAATCTGCTTTTCTTTGCCTAAGTAAACGGCTCCGTTCAGCGTGGCGATCTTGATCGCCTCCACGGGAGAAAAACCAGCTTCTACCAGCAGTTCAATCTCTCGCTGATCGCCAAATCCCGGCAGCACGTCTCCGTGTCCTGTGGGATCGGGTCCCGCAATCAACAACCCTCCCGCGGCGGCGAATGCACGTTCCAGCGCCAGGTTGTGCTTCCACAGCAGCGCCCCGTCTGTCTTAGGCGCTGGCTCGGGTGCCGGACGCTGCCGCAGGAGGAAAAACGCCGCTCGTGCCTCTGGGCTCATCGCGTCCAGCTCCTGCTGCCGAATCGGCGGACGTCCTTCCACCAACGATTCAAATACCGGCAGGGTTGAAGTGATGGCTACATGATGTTTCACCAGCGTGTCAATTAGGTCTTTGGCCTCTGCGCTTTCGGCTT